>Ga0105248_10006367_pt1 | contig 12952 bp, 24 predicted proteins | sample KBSS34metaG_FD_81524 | JGI IMG/M metagenome (GOLD analysis project Ga0105248, IMG submission 81524) | Switchgrass rhizosphere microbial communities from Kellogg Biological Station, Michigan, USA - KBS S3-4 metaG | ecosystem: Host-associated > Plants > Roots > Rhizosphere > Soil | place... | reverse complement strand
GTGATCGACGATTTCGTCGAAGGATTTGAAGATGCGGTTCGACAGCCAGTTCGCCCGCATGAATTGCCAGATATTTTCTTGCGGGTTGAGCTCCGGCGCACGCAGCGGCAGGAGTGGTCGCGGGGCCGCGCGGCTGGGAGGTGGGCGGAGTGACGGTGTATGTCGCCTCCAAGTCCCGCCATTGGCCCTTCTGGGCCGCGCTGCGCGCTGCTGGTGTCCGGGGTGCGCCCGGGCTGCTGCCGGGTCCTATGCGTTCCCAGGCCGGCTGGTTGGGTTGAGCGCTTTGAAGACGAATGCCGCCGCGGCCCCTCCCAGCAGTTCCGCAAGGACGTAGAGCCACAAGATGGACCACGGGAGCAGGCCCCGGATCGAGGCGCCGATGGCGACGGCCGGGTTGAAGGCCGCTCCCGACACCTGGCCGACGGCGAATGCGCCAGCCAGGACCGTGAACCCAATAGCGAGACCGAAGTAGGAATTCCCGTCTGTCGCGTCGGCCGTGGCCACGTTCAACACGACGTACACCAGCGCAAACGTGAAAAGGAACTCCGCCAGAAACGCCCCAAATACGGGCGCCACGAATGGAGTCACCGGCGCGCCCCGAAGGGCGAGGCCGACGATCAAGGCCGCACCGGCGGCACCGAGCAGTTGCGCGCCCCAGTATGGCAGCACGTCCGAGGCAGGACACCGCCCCCGCAGGAACACCCCGAGCGTGACTGCCGGGTTGTAATGGGCGCCCGAGATGTGGCCGCCCGCGTAGATCATCGCCATCAGCACGCCCCCTATGGCCAGCGGAGCAATCACGCCCGGAGCCGCTGCGAGTCCGGTGCAGCCGATTGTCAACACGAGAAAGAACGTCCCGATGAATTCCACGGCGTACCGGCGCATGGCGCGTCCTTTCGTTCAATCCCGTGAGTCACCCAATCGGCGGGTTGGTATAACAAGGGAGCCGTGAGGCCGCGCCAGGACTACCGTCGCGGCTGTGCTGGCAACCGCGAGCTTGGCGAATTCGTTGAGCATTGTCGTGTTATTCCGCCGACCGATCTGGGAACGGCGAGCATCACACGAAAATCGTTGAAGGTGAGTAAAGGCCGTCTCGGAGACCGATGAACTGGAACCGAATGACGCGCGACACTTGAGCGGCTTGGGGATCGCGTCTATAGCGCAGGATCTCTCTTGATCGCGCCCCCGCAGTTTCGATCAGAGGAATGCGCGTCGTCGTCTCGCGGCTTAAAAGGCCGACGCCGGAGTTGGGGAGATGTGAGAAGTGTTTAGACCGAAGAAGATGGGACGTCGCCCCGCAATATTTTTTTGATCATATCTTTCTTGATCGCTCCCGCCAAAGCCTGCCCCACGAGTTCAGCGACGCTCAAATCTCGCAACGTTGCAATAAGCGCAAGCTCGCCGATATCGCGCGACGTGAACGGGACATCAGTAGATACCTCTTTGCCTCGCCGCCGCATCATTATCGCAATCTCCACCGAATCCGCGAGGCTGACTACCTTCTGAGGGACTTCCTCGGTCTTCTGCTCTCGCGCGTAAGCAACACCGACCGAGCCCTGAAAAGGAATGACCCTCCCCTTGGGATCGCGCAGGTGCGGGGATCGGCCGCTATGCAAAATCTTTCGTCGCAAGCTGATGCCCAATCTTGAACACGTGACTTGGAGCGACCCTACAGTCACGCCAAGTGAATTAGCAATCTCCTCTCGGCTGGCCCCTTGTGCCACCAATTCCTTAATCTTTTCGATAGCTTGCGGGGTGAATTTTGCTCGTCTGCCCCTGGCGGATGGGCTGGTACTCCGAATCGTCATGGCTTCATCCACAGTAGTAACTCCCCACCATTGGTCGCGTGGGATTGATTTCGGGTTCACGGGAGTCACTCATCCCCGACATCGTAAGGCCCTACCCCTGCGGCGGCTCTAGGCCCGTCGCCGCTGAGGTAGACAGCAGCATCCTCGCCGATCATTCCTGCTTCCTCGTGACGGCAGTGAACTACGGCGAGCCCCCCCCCACAACATGGCCCATCTGGTCCAGATTTCACGCTGGCGCGGCTCGTGCGCCTGCGCGGCAGCACGTATCTGTCCGAACCACTCGAACACGACCGCCATGTCCATAGAAAACCCTCCCCTCTGTGGAACTTCGGAGGCCAAATATTTTATGAAATTTCTACAGCTGTCTGTCTGCCAGATGACAATCCACAGGCGCCGTTCGCTGCGCGGCCGTCGCTGGGCGTACCGATTGATTGGAGACGACGGGTTATCATTGTGCAGCCGAGGCCATCTTTACGGCCGGTCCTCGCGTCGAGCAGGGCCAGCCAAGCCAACTGCATGTTTTCCCGAACATTTGTTTTTGGCCGCCAAGCGGTGGCAATTCGTGCCTGCCTCTGGCGTGAGGTGGTCCCGCGTCAGCGCGGCAAAGGGCTGACGCGGTCCCGAGTGTGATCTGCACTCCATGGGATGGAATGATCGGAGCGCAGACTGGTTGTTAGTCGGCTTTGCGCTGGTGCGTGTCTTGTTGCTGTCCGCCAAACATTTGTTCTTGGCGACCGCGCTGCTTAGTTGTGGGGAGGTATTCCTACGGGAGGCCCCCGAGGCGCGGCGATTATCTGCGCACGGGCGTGCTTAGTTGGAGCAGCGGCGGGAGCGGTTGCAGCGGGAGCTTCGGCTGATCGAGGGCGAGTTGCGGACGGACCTGGCGTTGCGACTTCAGCAGAAGGCGCGGTCTGCGGCGGAGCGTCCTAAGCTGGCCTGGCGCTGGCGCGATTGGGTGGAGTGACGCGCTGGGCCGAAACGAGAACTGTCGGCTGGTGGCCCACACAAAGATTTGGTTTCGCGGTTTGTTTCCCGTGGCGCGAGTCTCCCCTGCGCTGTGCAACCGTTTCTGTGGTAGTGTCCCGGTGTGGGTTGCCGCGTTTCCTCCAAGGTTCGGCGGCCCTCATGGTTGACTTAGCCCCGCTACCTGGCGGGGCTTTTTCGTGCGGGTTGCATGTACGAAAATCCACAAGAATTTTTTGGGAAACGGAACGTTGCCTTGCTAGTTGTTGGCTACAGGAGCCTGTTTGGGATTGTCCGGGAGAGCGTACCCTCGCCCGGATGCTTGCCGCTTAGCCCCGCCCACTTGGCGGGTTTTTTTTGAACTGAGAGAGCCATAGCTTGTGGATTTCCGGCTGCGCCGTCATCAGACCGACAGCAGAAGAAGGAAATGTGTTGCAACCGGGTTTTTGCCGCATCCGGTAATGTCTCCATCCCGCCCGGCGGCAACGCGCCACTGGGCGGGATCGGAATGCGAAAAAGCCCTGCTCGGACGCGGGGCTTTTTCAGGCCTTGGCCGTTTTGACGCACCAGCGGCGGTATGGCGGGACATTTTGGGAGGACGCGATGTCGTCGAAGAAGTTGGATGCTGCGATAGACGCGCTGGTTGATGCGCTTGGCCCGAGCACGAGCTTGAATTCTGGCAGCGTGGCAACCCGCTCGGCGTCCGCGCTCCCTATACCGGCGCTATCTTGCCCTGGCGCAGGCGACCGCCCTGGTTCGGCGTAAGTCGGCCTGATCTCCCTCCGCTCTCCGTTGCGCAGCAGAGCTTTTGCCAGTCAGCGGGGCGAAGCTGAGGAGGTGCTACCGCGGCGGCATTGCTCGGTATAGGCTTTTTCTGTCAATCCTTGCAGTTCGTCGGTTCCCCGCTTTGTTCGTCGTTTTGTTCGCCATTCCTCTACACACTCTTTAACCTTCAAAGTCTCTCCCGCTGTGGTAGGGGGAAGAGTTGCAGAGGCGGGGTTCATTTGCGGTTCCGGCAAACCGGGACCAGTGCTCGCTGCGCCTGACCTCGCAGCGGCGGCTGCTTTGCAGTTAGCGATGAACATCTTCCGGTTTATTCCGTTGGCCCGAAGTGCAGCCTGGCTCGCGCGCCAATCCTCGCGACAGTTTTTGAGCGCTTCATCTTGAGCCAACCCCGGCAACGACAAAATCGCCCCGCCGATCAGAGCAGCGCCTCCAAACAGTATCAAGTTTTTGGTCCTGATCGTCTGCATAGAGAGAGCCCGGAACGTGTAGAGTTCCTCGAACCCATACACGTAATCCTGCAGACCGTGGCACAGTTCCCTCGAACACCCTCTTTTTGCCGATGTAGTTGCTTACGCTGACTTTCGCCCGGTTGCCCCCGCGTCGCGCCCTCCTCCTCGCCAATTGGGAGTTTAGACCAGGTATGGTAGGGCCACAGTACTCGCCCCAGCGTCGCGCAACCGCGTCCAGAGAGCCGAGACCCACAGGGTCAGAGTCGCCAACGCCGGAAGCCCCCGCTCCAGAGCACCGAGCAACGCACATGCGGTTAGATGATCACTTTGGCAGCGGCTCGACGTTACAACGCAATGAGCGGGTCAAGTTGGCGGCGTCGTTCTGGAATAATGTCGGAGCAGGCATGGTCATTGTCGGGATGGCTGGGGCATTTTTCTTAGACAAGCCCCCGGGCGCTTGGGCCAAAATCGGTATTGCGATAGGCGGACTTGTGCTTGGCTGGCTTTGTTATTCAATCGCCAGCAACATTCTCACGTACATGCAGAAGATTTTACATTCAAAGTGAACCTCGTCGCTGTGGTGCGAGTGCGCGCCGACGACGAGAGTGTTGCACGCAAGATCGTTCCTACGGTCCTAGGAGCGCTCGGCACCGTTGAAATCCGACTGGCCAATGAGAACAATGCTGCGGGGGGCCATCACGCAACGGTAACCGATGTTGATTTCTCTATTGGATCGGTCAAGCCCTTTAGGGCTGGTTCGAGGTAGGGGAAAGTCGTCGCGTGGATTACTGGGGAGCGCGCCTGAGGCGGCCCGGCAACGCGTGGCTGGTTCACTGAAATTAATTTGCAATTGCCCGAACGAAGTTATGTTCCGATGACACTCAAGATCGTTCCGGCGCCGCTTGTCATTGAAGCGGTGCCCAAGGCGCCCCCAGTGCTGGAAGCGCTTAATCCTACGGCCGAATGCAAATGTGGAAATTGCAGTGCCATCCTGCTGGGGGCTCTCCTATCAGCCCGTACCTAGCCGTTGCCTGATTAAGCCGCGTGTCATCAAAATGCGACGCCCAGTGCTCCGCCAAGAGCTGCGGCAGAGAGTAGAGAAGACCAGTGCCGTATGAAAGCGCCGTCGGAGAAGAGTTCGCGGAGCGATAGCTCACCACTCGCATCGAGCGTGGGCCAGCCTACAGCGATCTGGTACCTGTAGACGTAGATCACCCACAGGCAGCTCGCTGCAATGATGAACAAGCGGCTGATGAGGCGATGATGCCGCCATGCCATACCGGCGAAGAAGCATATGGTAAGAAGGATGATGTACTGCTGGTAGTTCAGAAAGAAGGTACAGATCGTTTCCATTTTGCCAAGCTCATACCTTTACTCCGTAACGGAGAGAGGAAAGAGGCCCTAGTGCGGTGCGGCTGGACGGCGAGGGCCTCTAACTCAGCCCTTAGTCGCTCAGGGCGGGTCCTTGATTTGTTTGTTCACGCCAGAGATTTGCTTCTTTGAGCCAAGCCTCCGGGGGACTCCAGCGCAGCCGGGGTGAGCGGTAAAAATAACTATGACAAGTTCTGCTTGCCGACAGGTTCCGGTTTTATTGAAGATACTCTTAAGGCAGGTACGTGCCGTCTCATAACTGATGCTCAGTTTGATTGCAGCGGACCGAAGTGTTTCTCCTGCAACGAGATGAAGTGCTAATCTGGCTTCAGCTGGCGTCAAGCCAAAGTGACACCGCAGCAGATCAATGGACTCGTTCCTGTCCTGCCCGCCAGTAAATCGGGATCATGCTCGCGAACATGAGCGCAAGTCCAAGTTCTGCTTCGCGGTTGGGAACGAAAGTAGAAATCCACCAGGGCGTGGCCACAGCCCAATCAAATGCTGGCGCGTGGCCTGTGCTCAAGTAGCCAAAAAGCCAAATCGCACATCCGACTGCGTAAATCGCCCAGCCGATGCTCTTAACATTTGGCATCCTACCCCCGCGGGGCTTCTCACGCCGTCGTCGCCACCAGCCGAGCAAGCCACCACTCGCCAGCATCAGGCCCGGAATGCCTGCACCCAGAACCTCTTTTTTGGCAACATGATTGAGGGCCTTCGATTATGCAACCTCAAAATAAGTCGCATGCGCCCGCTATTTTTTGAACGAGCACAATTGGCAGCAAAGAACAAATGTTTGGCGCAAAGCAACAAATCTCGCACGAGAAGCGAAGCGACTGATGAGTGGCTAAATCCGGGAACCAGGCTGATCGGCCACGGGCGCGATCCTGCGCCATAGCCCAAAAGCAACCTCTCGGATGCGTCGGAACTCTAGGCGGGCTCACCATGACCTTCGGTAATCCATCTACGGGAACGCTGGCGAAGCTCAGCCCGCAACTGCTGACTACTCGTGGTAGGCCGATAAAGTTTACGTCGGAGAGACTTCAGCAGATCAGAAATCTCGTGGAGCGGGGAGAGAGCCGAGAAGGGATCGCTGACCTACTCGACGTCACCATTGGTTCTCTGCAAGTCACCTGCTCTAGGCTGGGTATCAGTCTGAGACGACCTAAATTTGACAATGGGGCCCGCTTGCTGCGGCAGAAAGCCATTACTCTGCATAGTCCGGTTAATCGCGATGAAAGTATGCTGTCGCAACCTATAGGAGAACCATCTCAGGGAAACTCACGGTCTGGACCGGCGGAGCCAGCCCCAGCCGCGAAGCCGCAGGAAGACCGATTGCAAACGCTTGAGGCCGGCTCCCCGAGCGTCGCGATCAGATTTCAGTACAACGGCATGGAGCGAACAACTGAGTTGCCGCTCAATCTGGATATGATCGGGCGACTGGCGTGGGAGGCAGAGTTTCGGAACATGAGCACTGCTGAACTCATCTCTGAACTCATTATGGGCATGGTGAAAAAGGACCTTTTCCCAGAGGTGCTCGGGAAGCCTTGATCCGTGGGGGCCTGAGCTATGGCGCAAGCGAGAGCGAAGCCACGGCACAAGCCTCTTGAATGACGGATGCCGCACCATGCCATCGTTAGTGATTTCCAGGTAGGTGATCTCAGCATCAAAACGCGGCTCAAGCGAGGCGAGGAATGGCCGATTAATGGCCCTGGGGAGGGACAATTTCCACGATGGCGGCGAGGAGCAAATATTTGGCGCGAAGTAACAAATCCCTGGAACGGATCAAAGCTACCAAGAAACAGAACCGTCAATGAAAAGGGCATAGCGATGAAAAGATGCGCCCAATGTCACGGACCACTCGGATTGGGGGTCCGCTCCCGTAATGTGTGGAACGGCCGCTGGTGGGATCATGTGCGTTATTGTTCAACGCATTGCGAGGCCCTTCATGAGCTGGAGCGATACAACGCCCGCACCAACCGTGGCCGACACGCCTTCATACCTCGCACCAGTTCGCAGAGCTGAACCGAGCGCGACATCGCCAGAGATGCCCCTGCGGCACTTAGTGGTGCACATGCGTAGTTCTTCGAGTGAGGACCATGGCTGAGCAACCTGTGAACCCGCCCTTGAGTGAGTTCGGAGTCGAGCCCAGCGTAAATCACATGATATCTGGAGGCGATGTGACCAACAACAAACCAGCTCTTCTAGTCTTCTACGGCCTAATCATCGCGAGCATGACCGTCTGGGTTTCCCTCGCCGCAACGATGCTGTGAGATTTAGGGGCGCTTCCTCAATGCGCCAAACCCTTTCATTCAGCCGTGGGATGTGACGGCGATAAACCTCTACCCTCGCTCGGGTGCGCACGGCTGGGGCGACCTTGCAGGGTAGCCGCTATAAGAGCGTGCATCACTCGCTCTAGCCACCCTGCACAAAATCTGAAGCTGCGGCTGTTGTGCGCATCTGGCTCGGCGTCTTTCCAGTCCAGCGCTTGAACGCATGGGTGAACGAGCTCACCTCATGAAAGCCGAGCAGCCACGCAATCTTGGATACATGCAGCTTGCGGTCGTCGAGGTAACGAACTGCCAGATCGCGCCGCAGCTGCTCAAGGATTTCGGTGAAGTTCAGCCCTTCGTCCGAAAGCTTTCGTGCAAGTGTCCGCTCGCTCATTCCCAGACTGCGAGCGATGTCTCCCAGGATCACTCTTCCATGTGGAAGCAGCGACGAAATCGCATTCTCAACTCTGGTGCGCAACTGGCTCAGATCACTTTTTCTATGGGCCAGCGCCGCTTCGCAATTTTTCAAGAGGAGGTCATTGAGATAACTGTCAGAGTGAATGAGCGGCAACTCACGTGCGCCGACGTTCAAGGCAAACTCGTCTGTGTCACCACCGAACTGTACGTTCGTTCCGACAAATCGGGCCATTTCGGAGTTGGCTCCCGATCGATGGTGAGCAAACGAGAAGTGTTGCGGCGCGAGGTTCTGCCCCGTCAGCACGCGGCAAATTCGTAATACAGCAAACATGCAGAACTCAATTTGATGCATGTCTGAGTGCCGTGGAACGCCAGAGTAACCCAGACTGATTATTAGCCTGTTCCCCTCTTGATATCGGACCACCAGCGCCTCGTTGGTAGTCTGGCTGTACCGAGCAACCCGCTTCAGTGCATCACCTAGGGTCTGCGAAGACGCCATGACGTAGTAAAGCAGCCCGAGCGCGCGCGGATCGAAATCGCGAGCCAGCGTGAAGCCAAGACAGTCATCCTGCAAAGCAATCGCCGCCTCGTCCAAAAGCGCGATTTGGCTTCGCACACTCAGTCGCTCTTCCGGGTCGGCGATCACCTCGGGCGTCAGTCTGACACGCTTAAGAAGAGGCGCGACTGGTATCCCAGCGCTCTTGAGGCGCGCGATAGCCAGGCGGGAAAGGCCCCCTTGTGCTGTAGGGATTGAAGCCAAGTCCTGTTCGGAATTCAGCGCGGTCTCATTGCTCATTGCTGACCCCGGTAGGGGCGGGACTGCCATTATGGCTCCGACGAGCAAACATTTGGCTCCTAATAACAAGCCCCGGAGACGAGGCCAAGCCACAAATATCGAAGAAGCGCCCGGCAGCGCCGCACAATTTCGTGCGCTGGCCAACTTGGCCAACGGCTCGGTCGCTACCGGCTATTTCATGACGGAGTAATCGTGCGCATCAAGTTCGAGGCCACCGATGCCAGTGGCAAGGCACACAAGCGCAGCAGCACGAACCATGTTTATTCGCACTGTCTCGTGGTCCATTTCGCCGCGCACCCGCCGAGCACCCTCTGGCCCAAGGGCATCGCGGCCTGCAGCCACGCCGAATGGGCAGCAAACCCAGCACTGGCCGAACGCAATGCCAATCGCTGGCGCAAGGAACCGTGTGTCGAGGCCATCGAGATCCTTGAGGCGAGGCAAGTGTGATGCCGTTTGCCGAGCCCAAACCTCTTCCCGCCGATTTGAAGTCGTTTCCCGACGATGGGAAACCGGGGCAAGGTGACGGGCCGGAGTACTTGAAGAAGGCCAAGCCGCCTCGGGCGCAATTCCGGGCCACACAAAATGGAGACTAATTATGAAACGCCCTTACAGGCAGAAAACCCAGGGCTGAAGTAGGATGCCTAATGCCAAGAGCATCGGCTGGGCGATTTACGCAGCCGGATTTGTAGTCTGGCTTTTTGGCTACTTGAGCGCAGGCCACGTCTCAGTAATTGATTGGCCGTGGTGGATTTCTAGTTTCGTTCCCAACCTCGAAGCAGAACTTGGACTTGCACTCATGTTCGCGAGCATGATCCCGATTTATTGGCGCGCCGGACGGAAGCGCACGTAATCCACATCGCACAGTCCCATGAGTGATTCATTTAATAACGTCGTTCGTCTGAGCTCGGAGCGGCGTGAGCGAGCCGACAGACAGCGCGCACTAGCTTCTGCATACCGGCTGGAAGCTGCAGTAGCGCATATTCCTGCGGACGTGCGCTCGGCCGTCGTGAAAGCCGTTGCGAAAGCGCTCAAGCAGGAGCGCCCGGACGCCTTTCGGCGCTTGCCGTGGCCTTGGTGCGAGCGGTTGCTCGAGTGGTGGGACTTGAGAATAGAAACAAAGCGCAAGGCGCGGGTCGTCGTGCCGTTGCCGACTTTGCGGTAATCACCTTCTGCGGCAAGCAGCATCCATCGTAGCTCCTGCGCCGCTAGGTTGATGGCTCCACTTGCATTCGAGCTAGTGATTAATCTCTCGGCCGCCAAGGCCCTCGGCCTCGATGTGCCGCCGACGCTGCTTGCGCGCGTCGACGAGGTGATCGAGTGATGCGCCGCCGCGAGTTCATCACGCTGCTCGGCGGCGCGGCAGCGGCGTGGCCGCTCTCGGCGTGGGTGCAGCAGAGCGAGCGGATGCGACGCATTGGCATGCTCGAGAGCTTGAAAGCTGACGATAAGGAAGCGCAGGCCCGCATTTCGGCATTCGCGCAAGGGCTGAAGGAATTAGGTTGGACCGAGGGCCGCAACGTTCAAATCGACGTCCGGTTTGGGCCGGACAATGCCACCTTACGCAAGCACGCGGCGGAAATGGTCGCGCTTGCGCCGGATGTGATCATTGCAAGTGGCAGCGCGACGACAGGGCCCTTGCTGCAGGTGACACACACAGTGCCGATCGTGTTCGTCACAGATAGCAGATAGCAGGGTCGTCCTGATCGATCGCGATCCTTTCGTCGCTGGAGGAAGCCGATGCGGGCGAGCGCCGACGCCACGCGAACGACGCCTCTCGTCCGCTCGCAAGCGCGACCCGGCCGAAGGCGCTGGCGCGTTAGCGGCGCGCCCATCGCGGCCCTGCGCGTCGGCTCGTAGCCGAGGGTGGTGGCGAGTAGAGCCTCGCCAATGCCATCGCTAGCGTGGGTTGCAGCGGCTCTCCACCCGGTCGCAGTTTGGCTCTAATGGCTTCGTCGGGGTGTGATGGCTCCTCTGTTTCAGGTTCTGAATATGAGGCTATGGGCTGCCGGTCGTCAGCCGGTACTGCTTCGATTCTGGTAATATCACCCTCGGTGAGGGATGGCTCGTTTGTCTCAAGTGCTATGCTGTAAGCGGCCTTCAGATCGAATTGGTGTGGGTCTCCAGCCATTGCCAATTCTATTTCGGTAATGTCGGCAGGCTTAGAAAGGGGTACTTCCTCTTCGTCTGGTATGACTGAAGGAAGTTTGCTTGCCGGTCCGATACTTCGCCGCGCGACAAAAACGAACGCACATATTCCAGCAAGCACGACCAGAAGAACGATGATCGTTCCATAAGCCGTGGCGGCCATCTCGTAAGCTTTAGCCTTACCGGCAGCTTTGTCTGCCTCCAATCGCTTGATCGTGGCATGGAGCTGCGTTCTTTCTGCGTGCAACCTTTCGATTTCCATTTGCGCGACTTGCGCATCGCGTTCCGAGAACGTAATGCCCGCAAGCTGCGCATCAGCTTTTGTACTTTTTGATGCTCCAGCCTGCTGCAGTGAAAAGGTTGTTGTGCTAGTTTCCGCTGGCGGAGGCTCTGGATCGAATGCCGACGAATCCACTGCCGCGAGGCGTAAAGTACCACGACCTTTCCGATCAAAGCTCGCGACCCAGAGGAACCCCGTCCCTCCGCTAATGCGGTATATCGGCAAGCCTTCTTTGGCAGAGCGAGCGACGTTCCCGATGAAGTCGATAAGATATCTATCTTTCGAGCTGCTGCCCTTCCCTAACGCTGCAATGCTTTCGCTGTCGAGTGGCTTCAATTCGACGGTGCCCCATACTGCAAGTATGGCGTCGCCTGCTCGACCCCGCCTTCTAATTATTCGTGGCGACTCGCCCAGCCTGTGCGAATACTGCTGAATGTCTTCGTCAGCTTTTTTCGGACCAAAAAAAGCCGGGGCTTGAAAACGGTTTACGTAAACAACCCTGCCGTCACGCGATTGCAAAAGCGAGTGTGTGATGTTGAAAGACCTTCGCCGCTCCCTCTGCTGGCGCGACTTTTGACACCAAGTAAATCCATCAAATTGATCGCTCGGAGCGCATTTGTACTCTCGGTATCCTGCATCACTGGATTGCACTCGTTCACCGAGAGCAAGTCCATCCACCGTATATGCGGATATTTGCCCGCGTGCTGGCGTGCTCGCTAGCAGACAAAGGACCGCAATGAGTCCGCGCTGCGTGGGCACAGCCCTGCCCTCCGTTATGCCTCATGCGCATTTGTCCTCGCATCTCGTTAGTTTTCAAGCGATTGTGATTGTTATGGATAATCGCAGTTCCTTATGACATCGGAGGAGCAAAGTTACCGGCATGCTCTCTTGGAAAGTGCCTTGGCTCGCGTGCGAACCCTTACACGCTGCTTCCAAGAGCTTCGGTATGGCCATGACATAGCCTCCTTGCGAACCAAGTTGCAACCGCTCCCGCCGCTGCTCGAGTCTCAACACGCTCAGCCTCAGATAATCGCACCGCCGTGGGAGCCTCCGTAGGAATATTTCCCCGAAAGCTACAGCAGCCCGGCCGCCATGGACAAATGTTAGCCATGAAACAAATGTTTGGCGGACCAAAACAGAACCCGCACCGGAAACAAAGCGACTAACAAGCGTCTGCACCCCGGCCCCCCCGTAGTGCAGATCGGGACCGTGTCAGCCTTTGCCGCGCTGACGCGGTCCCACCTCACGCCAGAGGCAGGCTGGAAGTGCCACTGCGTGATGGAAGCCAAATGAGCCGACTAGGGCGCCGTAAAACTCACCTTGCAGCACATCGTTGACGATGCGCCGGGATGGAACGTCCCGATGCGCCAAATCTTCGCCAACCTGCACCCAAATCTTTGGCTGAACGAGTTGTTTAAGGAGGCGACAGGTCTAAGTTTTCAGCTCGGGGATGCGTGGGACGTAGCCAATGGATCGGCTTCGGCGCCAAAGGCCGAACCCAATTGGGGGCAGAAGGAGCTGATAATGAGAGCTGATCAGCGTCGAAGTCTTCACAGGACGATCCTCACCGTAGCGGTGCTCCTACTTTCGGCCTCTGCCGTAGCCGCACCGCCGCAGGATCAACGGCAATGACGGGCGCGCTAGGAGCCCAGCCCCACCGAAGCGGG
>Ga0105248_10006365_pt1 | contig 12954 bp, 13 predicted proteins | sample KBSS34metaG_FD_81524 | JGI IMG/M metagenome (GOLD analysis project Ga0105248, IMG submission 81524) | Switchgrass rhizosphere microbial communities from Kellogg Biological Station, Michigan, USA - KBS S3-4 metaG | ecosystem: Host-associated > Plants > Roots > Rhizosphere > Soil | place... | reverse complement strand
GGCGTTGATGCGGCACTCGATGGAGTGCCCGGTGAACGTCACGTCACCCTGCTTGAACGAGAGCCGCTCCCCCGCGGCGATGCGGATCTGCCACTTCACGATATCGATGCCGGTCACCATCTCGGTCACCGGATGCTCCACCTGGAGCCGGGTGTTGGCTTCCATGAAGTAGAAGCGCCCGCTCGGATCCATCAGGAATTCGAAGGTGCCGGCGTTGGTGTACTGCACCGCCCTGGCCGCGTCGATGACGATGCTGCCCATCTTGCGGCGGATTTTCTCGTTGATGGCCTGCGACGGCGACTCTTCGAGCAGTTTCTGGTGGCGGCGCTGGATCGAACACTCGCGCTCGCCGAGGTGCACGACGTTGCCGAACTGATCGCCGAGCACCTGGAATTCGATGTGGCGCGGCGACTCCACGTACTTCTCGATGTAGACGTCGCCCACTCCGAACGCGGCTTCGGCTTCGCGCTGCGCGGTCTTCACCGCGTTGGACAGTTCGCCGGGTACGCGGACCACGCGCATGCCGCGGCCGCCGCCACCGGCGGTCGCTTTGACGATGACGGGAAAGCCGATTTCCTTCGCGACTTTCAGCGCCTTCTCTTCGCTCTCGACCGGACCATCGCTGCCCGGGAGAATCGGCACACCTGCCTTGCGCATCACCTTGCGCGCGCGCGACTTGTCGCCCATGAGGCGAATCACCTGCGGATCGGGTCCGATGAACTTGATGTGGCACGCCTCGCAGACCTCCGCGAGGTAGGCGCTCTCGGACAGGAACCCGTATCCCGGGTGGATGGCGTCGGCGCCGGTGATCTCGGCGGCGCTGATCACGGCCGGCACGTTCAGATAGCTGTCGGCGCTGCGCGCCGGGCCGATGCAGACATCTTCGTCGGCGAATCGGACGTGCAGCGAATTTTCGTCCGCTTCCGAATACACGGCCACCGTCTTGATGCCCAGTTCGCGGCACGCGAAGATGATCCGCATCGCGACTTCGCCGCGGTTCGCAATGAGAATTTTCTTGAACATCGTTGGGAGGACCTCCGTCGGTCCGCGCTACTTGGTCCGGATCGCGAAGAGCCGTTCGCCGTACTGAACCGGCTGCCCGCTCTCGACGTAGACGCTGACCACTTCGCCGTCGTACTCGGAGTCGATTTCGTTCATCAGCTTCATCGCTTCGATGATGCAGAGAACCTGCCCCTTCTTGACGGTCGCGCCGACGTCCACGAACGAGGGCGCCCCGGGCTCCGGCGAGCGATAGAACGTGCCGACAATCGGCGACTTGACCACGGCCAGCTCGATGTCCGCTTCATCGACGGCCGTCGGAATTTGCATGGTTGATGCCGCGGGAGGCGGCGCCGCGGCGCTGGCCGCCGGCGCGGCTGCGACCGCCGCCGGGACAGACGCGCTGGCGACGGCCAGGGCCGATACGCCGCTGCGCACCTTGAGCCGCAAGCCGTCCTGCTCGACTTCCAGTTCCGACAGTTCATGCTCGCGAACCAGATCGAGGATCTGTTTGAGGGTGTCGATGTCCATCTGGGTGATTGTTGAAATTGAGGAATTGAGGAAGTCAGGAAGTAAGGAATTTGGCCGCTAGTGCCGCCAATACCTTTCATTCCTCAACTCCTCAATTCCTGAATTCCTCAATTCTCAAGTGCCGCTTAGCTCCAAGAGTTCAGTCGTGACGTGCGTCAGGAGTTCGACGCCGCGCTCCGTGACGACCACATCGTCTTCGATTCGCACGCCTCCCCAGCCGGCGAAGTACGCGCCGGGTTCGATCGTGAAGACCATGCCCGGACCGACAAATTCGTCGCGGGCGTCGACGTCGGGCCGGCGCCGCACGATGCGGGGATCCTCGTGAATCTCGAGGCCCAGTCCATGCCCTGTCCCGTGCCCAAAGGCCTCTCCCATTCCCGCGGCAGCGAGCACGTCGCGTGCCGCCGCGTCGATGGCGAACCGCGACTGCCCGGGTCCGGCGGCGGCGACCGCGCCGGCGTGGGCGGCAAGCACCGCGCGATGCACGGCGCGGCTGCGATCCGACGCCGGTCTGATGGCGACCGTCCGCGTCAGGTCGACGCAGTATGAGTCGTAGACCCCGCCAAAGTCCAGCACCACGAGGTCGCTTTCGGTCAATCTTCGCTCGGTTGGCCTGGCATGGGGCAGCGCCGAATTGGGGCCGCTGGCCACAATGGTCTCGAACGCCGGTTTCGAAAAGCCCGCGTCGCGCAGGCACGCCTCGATGTGAAACGCGGCATCGCGTTCGGTCATGCCGCCGTGGATCTCGCGGAGCACGCGATCCGCGGCGACGGACAAGCGGCGGCCCGCTTCCCTGAGCACGTCGAGCTCGTACTCGTCCTTCGTGACCCGCGCGTGCTCGGCCAGCCCCTCGGTCGGGATGAGCGTGACGCCCGCCGCGCGTGTCAGCTGTTCCTCGAACCACCGGAAACGGCTGACCGTCAGGTGCGCGGCCTCGAATCCGACGCGCTGCCAGCCGCGTTCGCGAATGGTCTGCGCGAGCGCGCCGTCGTACGAGCCCGCCACGACCACCACGTCCAGGTCCGGGCACGCGTGATCGGCGGCCTGCGCGTCGGCCAGCGCGGTGACATAGCGCGAGTCGGTCAGGAAAATCACGCGCGTCGGCGTCAGGACGACGACCGCCGCGGTGCCGGTGAAATTGGTGAGATATGTGACGTTGGCGAGCGACGTGACGACCAGCGCGTCCAGCGACACGGCGTCCATCTCCCGGCGCAACTGATCGTGGCGATGTTTAAGAGAGGCTTTGGGCGCGCGAGACATGTATGGCGAGGAGCCACTGCTCCATGACGGCGAGCTCGCGACGGGCGTGTTCCCGGTCCGTGGTATTCAGCGACCGCGCGAGGGCCTGGTTCAACTCGGTGACCGCCCGTTCGAGCTCGGGATCGTTGGGCGCCAGCATCAGCGCGCGCTCGTAGGTGGCGATCGCCTCGGGCAACGCGCCCTGCTGATGATGAATCTCCGCCAGGCCGCGAATCGCCGCCAGGTTTTCCGGTGAGGTCTGAAGGACGATCGCGAGCTCTTCGCGTGCTTCGGCGAGGCGTCCCAGCTGCAGAAGCGCCCGGCCGAGTGTCACTCTCGCCGACAGGTAATCAGGATGGGTGGCAAGGCCGGCGCGGCTGGTCTCTATCGCGCTCTCGAACTGCCCCGCCCGGCGGTACTCCTCCGCAAGCTGCGCGAACGCAATCGACGCCGGATCCTTCTGGACCCGGCGTCGAAGATCTTCAATGCGCGAACTCTCCGGCATTCACCGACATTATTCCACCATTCGCTACGGAACGGTGACGCCTTGCGGCGAGCTCGTTGCCGTGCGGCCGAGGCTGTCGGTGATCGTGACGCGAATCGAGTAAGGCGTCGCACTCGCCGTGAACGTGTGCGACGAGGTCGGACCCGTGGTCGTCGTGTCGGGTCCGCCATCGCCCCACGACCAGACGTAGGTCGTGATCGTCGCGGTGCCCGTCGCCGTCGAGCCGCTGGCATCGACATGAACCAGCGTCGGCGTGACCGCGTCCTTCGTGTAGAAGAAGGTCGCCGACGGAAGACCCGAGATGACCGCGACGTCCTTCGAGACGGTGCCGATCTGGCCGGCCTCGTCCGTGACTGTCAGCAGCACCTTGAACGAACCGCCCGTCAGGAAGTCGTGATCCTGGAGCGGACTGCCGCTGGCGGACGACACGTCGCCGTCGCCGAAGTTCCACTGGTAGCTCACGATCGTGTGGCCGGCGCCCGGCCGCGAGTCACTCGCGTCGAAGAACACCTGGGCCTTGACGGTCGGTGCATTCGGCGAGAAGACGAAGGCGGCAGTCGGCCCGTTGCCCGCACCGACGGTGACGGTCTTGGTCGCCGACGCCGTGCCGCCGCGATCGGTGGTCACCGTCAGCGTCACGCTGTACGGCTGCTGATTGCGGAACGAATGCGACGCGGTCCTTCCGGTACCCGTCCCGCCGTCGCCGAAGTCCCACGTGTATCCGACGATCGTGCCGTTCGGGCTGGTGCTGCCCGAGGCGTCGAACTGCACGGGCGAGTTCGCCGCAGGCGCGGACGGCGTGAACGTGAACGAGGCGGTCGGCGTGCCGGCAGGCGGAATGATGACGCCCGTCGGCATCAGCCGGATGTCGACCGACTGGGTATTCGCGCCGGCGAAGTCGGTGCCGATCGGCGTGGCCACGATTTCCACGCACGCGCCCGGCACGGTCACCGTGCTCTGCGCCCGGCAGGTGGGCGTGCTGCTGCCTACGGGCGGCGCCGGGGGCGCCGTGTATACAGAGGACGCCCGGCCTTCGCCGTTGGTCACGATGTTCTTGAACGACAACGTGCCGTAGTCGCCCACCTCGCCGTTCACCCGCATGTCGAGGCGGAACGTCACACCCGATTTCGGTCGGCCGTTGGCGTCGAACGCGTTGACGGCGACCGAGGACTGCGAGCCGCCGTCCTGGTTGATCGCGTCGGGCGTCGCTGTGATTTTGAACGACTGCGCGAACTCAGAGGGCCCCGACAGTTCAGGCGTGTCGGTCGAATGGACCGTGCACCCGACGAACGGGAGCGTGAGCGCGAAGACGGAAGCGAGACGAAGAAGTAACGACTTTGGCATGGCCGTATCAATCCCCGAAGTTTCCAAAGTCAACGCTGATCGAACCCATAACCGAGATTTCATTGCCCACAACGTCCTGTCCATAGAATGTGATGTCGGCGATGGTCGAGATGATCGTCGGGCTGCTGACCAGCTGCACGAGCGGCGACTCTTCCTTCGCCACGTGCCGCACCAGCTCGAAGCCCAGGGTCAGCGTGCCGCCGCTGGCGATGGTGCCGGTGGCCGCGCCATCGAATGGATACGGGACGTCGACGCCCGGCTTGTTCCGCCCGTCGGAGCGGCGGAAGACCACGTGATAGCGGTTCAACGTGACCTCGTTATTGGTCGACGGCGTCGTCGGGTTGGCCACCGTGCCGATGTCCTTCAACACCATGCGCAGCGTAACGCTGCCCGAGTCGTTGAACACGGTCGGGCACGGCGCCGGCGAGGTGACGATGGTCAGCACGTCGGAGTTGAGGAATCCACTCGCCGTGCCGGTCGACGTGCCGCCGCGCGACGCGGTCAGCTTGTCGATGACGAGCAGAACGGGAGCCTTGCCGTCCCGAACGACGTCGCCGCACGAGACGCACGCCGACACGACGGCCGCGATGACCAGAAGCTTGCTGAAGTGGCGCAGATGGGAAGTCATGTTCGATCCCTAGCTCTTGATGATGCGCGGCGTGATGAAGATCAGCAGCTCGCTGCTTTCGTCACGGACCTGTTCGCGCTTGAAGAGCCAATTGATGATCGGCACCTGACCGAGACCGGGCGTCCGATCGCTCTTGTTGTCCTGGTTGCTCGTGTAGATGCCGCCGATCACCGTCGTCTGCCCGTCGTTGACGAGCAGCGTCGTCAGCGCGCGCTGGGTGTTGATCGGGGGAATCGCTGCCGGGCCGGCCGCGCGGCTGAAGTCCGGCGTTGAATTCTCGAGCGAGACTTTCATGATGACCGTGCCGGAGGCGGTGATTTGCGGCGTCACTTTCAGGGTGAGCGCCGCGTCGCGGAAGGTGACCGTGACGGTGTTGTTGGCGATGGTCTGCAACGGAATCTGGACGCCCTGCGTCATTTCGGCTTCGACGTTGTTCAGCGTCGACACGCGCGGCGTCGAAAGAATCCGCCCGTTGCCGGACGACTCGAGGGCGCTCAATGCGACGTCCAGGTTGAACGCGCCGTTGACCGAGCCGAGCGCCAGGCCGACGGCACTGGTCGCCGCGCCGACGCCAAGGCCGACCGCCGTCGGCTGGTTGGTCGGTCCCTGCGTCGGCCCGAGCCGGCCGCCGAGCGCGCCGTTGTTCGGGAACGCCAGGTTGGTCGTGTTGCCGAGCGAGGGATCCACCCGGCCGTTGAATCCCCAGTTGACGCCGAGCTGACGCGCAAAGTTCTTGTTGGTCTGGACGATGCGCGCTTCGATCTCCACCTGCGGCTGCGCCACGTCGAGCGTGCCGATGAGCGATTCGGCCGTCGCGATTCGCTCCGGGAGGTCGGAGATGATCAGCGTGTTCGTGCGCGCGTCGACCTGCACCGTGCCGCGCTGCGACAAGGTGCTCTTGGTCAGGAGCGGCTGGAGTTCCTCCGCTCTCGCGTAGCTGAGGGTCTTGGTCAGCACCCTCAGTTCGCCGGAGAGCGCCTGCTCGTCGGCGAGCTTCCGGCGCTGCGACTCTTCGTCGGACAGCACGCTCAGCGGCGCGATGCGGACGATGGTGCCGTCGACGAGGTAGCCAAGATTGTTGGCGCGCAGGATGATGTCGAGTGCCTGATCCCACGGAACGTCTTTGAGCGCGACGTCAACCGATCCCTGAACGGCCGGGTCGATGACGACGTTGAGCCCGCTGATCTCCGAGAAGACGCGCAGCACGGCGCGCAGATCCGCCTGCTGGAAGTCGAGGCTGACCGGCGTGCCGGTGAACGCGCGCGACCCGCTGCGCGAGGAGACCGGTTGGTTTTGCCCGGCCGCCGCGGCAGCCGGCAGCATGGCCGCTGCGGGACCGGATGTGGTCGACGGGCGCGCGACCGCCGGACTGGCGGCAGCCGAGGTGGGCGACTGCGCCGGCGCGGCCTGTTCGGCCAGGCCCAGCCCGAGCGCGGCGATCGGATCCACCGCCGGTGTCTCGATGCGCGGCGCGTTCTGATCCGACTGGCGTGAGGCCGGCGGCATCACGAACGGCGGGCCTTTGTCCGATCCGTCGAAATCGACGACGACGGTGTTGCGCGAGCTGCGCACGTGATGCGCGAGCGGCCGCGACAGCGAGATGCGCACGCGTGAGACCTGCGCGCCCATCGAATCGACCGACTCGAGCTCCACGCCGGCGATCGGGCCCTTCGGATCGGGCTTGGCGATCGCCCCGAGGCTGTCGGCGGCGACGTTTCTAAGTTCGAGCACGACCGTCAACGGATCGGGTCGGGTCGCCACATAGGGCACCGGCTCCGAGGCCTCAATCGTGAGCGACGCGCTATGCGCGTTGACCCGCGACGTGATGGCCGTGAGCCGGGCTTCGGAGACTTTTCCTGCGCCGGCGGCGGCGCGGGACACAGTGCCCCACGTAGCGGCCAGGGCGAGAGCGATAAACAGGGCGGGGCCCCTCGTCACGGTTACTCCTTCGCGTCCTCGAGCGACCGCAACAACTTGCGGACCTCTCGCTGTTTTTGCACCGAAAGCGGATCGCTGATGTCCTGTACGACGACCAGCCCCTGCGGCGTGACGTTCTTGATCACACCGTCGGCCAGCTTGTCGCCCTGGTGAATGAGATACGTTCTGTTGTCCGGTCCCTGAACCATCGCGACCAGCGCGCCGCGACTCTGCATGACGCCACGCACCGAAATGTCGCCGACCATGAATCCGGCCGGCCCGTCGTTGCGCCGCGTCGGTGCGTGCGTATCCGCCCCCGTGCCAATCAGGCTCGAGAACGGATCGCGCCGGCCGTCAGGCCGGTACGCGTAGTCGTCCGCCGGCGGCGGCGCCACCACCGGTGCTGCCGGTGCCGCGGGCGCCGGTACGACGGCTGACGCCGAATTCGGAGCCGCGGCCGTCGCCGGAGCCGAATGGACCTGGGCGTGCAGCGCCGCGGTCAGCGACGCGAGAAAGAGACTCGTGAGCAGCGTGCGCATGTCAGGCCACCTTCTTGGGAGGCGCTTGCGTTTTCGCCTCGGCCTTCTTGGGCGGATTGGGTTTGTCGAGCAGCACGAACGTCGTCGCGACGCACGTGGCGGAGATGGTGGCGTTCGAGTCCGACTTGTCGCGGCCCTTCACGTCCAGGCCGCTGATGTTCACGATGCGCGTGAACTTGCCGAGCCGGTCGAAGAACAGCGCGAGGTTGTGATACGTGCCATGCACCTCAAGGGTAATCGGCCATTCGGCGTGTAACTGTTTGGTCACGACCGCCGCCGGCTTGAAGGCGGTGATGGTGAGGTCGGACTGCGTCGCCACGGTCTGCATGCGGCGCAACAGATCGGCCACGTCTTTCTCTTCCGGCAGCACCGCACGCAGGTTGGCGAGGCGCGCTTCGAGGTCCTCCACCTGGGCGCGGAACTCGGGCAGCTTCTTCGCTGTCGCGAGGCCCTTGTCGATGTCGACGCGCAACGCATCGAGCTGCATCTGGCGCGCGGCCATGTCGGCGCGCAGCGGCATCTCGTAGTAGTAGTAGTAGGCGCCGACGCCCACCACCGAGAGGATCAGGAAGGCGACGACCTGGCCGTACCAGGGAAGTTTGCTGATACTGATATCCATGGCGGCTACACTCCGCTCCGCGGCGCCGCGGCGCTGGCGGTCGTGCCGGCGGGCGCGGGCTTGGCGTCTTTATCGCCAGGGGTCTTGAACACGGCCTTGACCTGGAACTTGACCAGCTCGCCGGTCGCCGTCGACGATTCGCTGACACTGCTCACGATTTCCACCGAGCGCTGGAAGTAGCCGGTCCCTTCGAGGTTGGCGACAAAGTCCGACAACCCGGTGAGCGAGGTGCACTTGCCATCGATCAGGACCTCGTTCCCCGCGGGGTTCTGCTTGAGTTCGGTCAGCCAGAGCATCGGCGGCAGCGCGCGGCTGATTTGATCCAGCATGTGGACCGGACCGGTCTGGTCCTTCCGCAGCTGCTCGATCAGGCTGACGCGCTGCTGCAGCTGCGCCTTGCGCTGCTCAAACACCTGCACCTGCGCGATGATCGAATGGAGACGCGACGTCTCCTGCTGCGCCGCCGACAGGTCGACGTCGAGCTTCTTCGATGCCTTGTCCGTGCTCCAGTAGCGCCAGCCGATGAGCAGCGCCGAGCTCACCAGGATGAAGCTGCACGCGACGGTGAGCTTCTGGGCGAGGCCGACGGTGAACTTCTTCTTGACCGCTCGACGCTCGCCGAGCAAGTTGACGCGAATCACCGGTCGCCTGCCTTCCTGAGCGCGAGCCCCACGGCCACCGCGCCCGTCGAGGTCAATTGCTGGATGTCTTCGATCCCGAGCTTGCCGGAGTCGCACGCGATCTTCTTGAAGGGATCGAACATCTCGACCGGCGCGTTGAACCGCTCTTCGAGCGCGTGCATGAAGCCGTCGACCCACGCGGCGCCGCCGCTGAGGAAGATGCGGTCGATCTTGTCGGAGGCGGCGGTTGCCTTGAAGAAGTCGAAGGTCTTCTGAATCTCGAGCAGGACGTTCTCGGTCATCGCGTGCAGCACGGGCCGCACATCGTCGAACGTGACGTCCTCGACGGGCTGCCCTTTCTTCGCGAGCTCCGCGTTCTCGAAACTGAGATTGAGCTCGCGCTGCACGGCTTCGGTGTAGGCGTTGCCGCCGAGCGAGATGTCGCGCGTGAAGAGCGACTGATCGCCGCTCAGGATGTTGATGTTGACCGCGCTGGCACCGGCGTTGATGAGGACGACCACCGTGCCGGCGCTGAGGCCGTAGTTCACCTCGCAGGCGTTCTGCAGCGCGAAGGCGTCGACGTCCACGACGACTGGCACGCACCCGGCCTGGGTGATGACGCCCGTGTAGTCGGCGATCTTTTCCTTCTTCGCCGCCACCAGCAGGACGTCCATGGCGCCCTTCGAATCAGGGCCGGTGCCCGCGTCGAGAATCTGGTAGTCGAGATTGACGTCCTGGATATCGAAGGGGATGTACTGTTCCGCTTCCCAGTAGATGGATTCGGAGAGTTCAGCCTCCGTCATGACGGGGAGGCTGATCTTCTTGACGATCACGGCGTTCCCGGACAGGGACGCGGCGACCTCTTTGTTCTTGAACCCCTTGCGCTCGAAGACGCGGCGGATGGCCGCGGCGACGGCGCCGCCGTCCATGATCGCGCCGTCCACGATGGCATCGGCGGGAACCGGCTCGATGGCGACCGCGGAGACCTTGTAGCCCTTGCCGGACGGCTTGAGTTCGACCGCCTTGACGGCACTCGAGCCGATGTCCAGCCCTACGACTGCTTTTGATCTGGTCAACCCAAACATGTGTTGTTCGCCCGCTTCATGCGCATGAACGGCGCGCGTGCCGGTTACCGCAAACCGAATACCACCCAGAAATTCGAGCCTTTTTAGAGAAACGGCGTCACCTTCTGGCAACTTTTGCAATCGGCGGCAGCGGCGAGCGCTGCAGCCGAATTACAACTTCGTGCGTCGATCACGGTTTCGCACGCTGGCCACTACCGGTTCTGCCCTGAAGAACTGTGCGAAGATGCAGGTGGCTTTCGTCCCTGGCCGCGCCCAACCCCTCTGTCTGGCCTTATCGGTATCTGACGGCGCACCTTGACAGTGCCCAGAACTGCTCGTATGATTTGGGTTTACCGTTGCCTGGACCTGCCGGACAGGCGTCCCCTTTCAACGGTTTCACTCGGAGAGGCTATTCGGGAATGTCAACGTACATGGCGACGGCGCAGCACGCCGCGGAAAACAGCCGGTGGCACGTCATTGATGCGGACGGCGAAGTCCTCGGCCGCATCGCGACGGTGGTCGCGCGTCTGCTGCAGGGCAAGCACAAAACGACTTACACACCGTTCATGGACGTTGGCGATTTCGTCGTCGTCGTGAATGCGGCGACCGTTAAATTGAGCGGCCGCAAGGAAGACCAGAAAATCTACCGTCAGCACTCCGGCTACGAGGGCGGCCTGCGCGAAGAGCGCGCCCGCCTCGTGCGTCAGCGCAAACCGGAGCGGCTGGTCGAAGAAGCCGTGCACGGCATGCTGCCCAAGACGAAGATGGGCGAAGCCATGTATCGAAAACTCAAGGTGTACGCCGGTCCGGAACATCCGCACGCGGCGCAGAAACCCACTAAGCTCGAGGTCGCGTAACGTGGCAGCAGCAGAGTATTACGGAACCGGCCGTCGGAAGACTTCCACCGCCCGTGTGTTCCTTCGCCCCGGCACCGGGGCCATCAGCGTGAACCGTCGCGCGTTCGACGCGTTCTTCCCCAGGGAAGCACTCCGCACCCAGATTCGGCGCCCCTTGGTATTGACCGAGACGGCCGAACGGTTCGACATCCTGGCGACGGTCGCCGGTGGCGGCGTGTCGGGACAGGCGGGCGCGGTTCGCCTCGGCATCTCGCGCGCGCTGGTCGCGTACAACCTCGAGTTGCGCAAGAAACTGAAAGAAGAAGGACTCCTGACGCGCGATGCGCGCGCCAAGGAACGCAAGAAATACGGCATGGCCGGAGCGCGCAAGCGCTTCCAGTTCAGCAAACGCTAGTTTAGGAGGACTATTGGCCGCGATCGCGATGAAGGATCTGCTGGAGGCGGGGGTTCACTTCGGCCACCAGACCAAACGGTGGAATCCGAAGATGAAGGAATACATCTTCGGCGAACGAAACGGCATCTACATCATCGACCTGGGCAAGACGGTCAAGCTGTTCCGTTCGGCGGATGAGTTCATTACCAACCTCGCCTCGGAGGGTCGCACGATTCTCTTCGTCGGGACGAAGCGCCAGGCGCAGGACGTCATTGCAGAGGAAGCCCAGCGCTGCAACATGTTCTACGTGAACGAGCGGTGGCTCGGCGGTCTGCTCACCAACTTCGCGACCATTCAGCGCAGCCTCGGCCGGCTGCGCGATCTGGAAACGATGGCGACCGACGGCCGCTACGACACGCTGTCGAAGAAGGAAATTGCGCGCAACGAGAAAGAGCGCCGCAAGCTCCTCAAGAACCTCGAAGGCATCCGCGGCATGTCGCGCCTGCCCGACGCAGTGTTCGTCGTCGACACGAAGAAGGAAAAGATCGCGGTTGACGAAGCGCGCAAGCTGAAGATTCCGGTCATCGGCATCGTCGACACCAACTGCGATCCGGACGAAGTGGATTTCGTCATCCCGGGCAACGACGACGCGCTGCGGGCGATTCGCCTGTTCGCCTCGCGAATTGCCGACTCGATCATCGCCGGCCGCGGCCTGGGCGAGACCGCGAAGGACGACGCCGCCTCCGAGGACGGCGCCGACGACCCGGCTCGCCGGGGCCCGCGAGCTCCGCGTCGGCCGCGCGAAACGGCCACCGCGACCGCCTGAGCCCGCGCACGCAACTTCCCTGCTGACGCCGGCCCCGCGGCCGGCGTTTTTTCGTACGTAAAGAACGACGAGGGAACGCAGATTACGCCGAGTCCGCAGACAGAGAAATCCTCGATTGCTCTGCGTGCTCAGCGACCTCAGCGTTGATCGTCGTGACATCGGAGAGACCTATGGCAGTCAGTGCAGCAGATGTGAAAAAGCTTCGCGACCAGACCGGCGCGGGGATGATGGATTGCAAGTCGGCCCTCGAAGAGGCCAACGGCGACTTCGACGAAGCGACGACGCTCCTGCGGAAGAAGGGGCTCGCGAGCGCCGCGAAGAAGGCCGGACGGACGACCAGCGAGGGCCTCATCGGTCATCGTGTGTCGGCCGACCACACCAGCGGCACGCTCGTCGAGGTCAACTGCGAGTCGGATTTCGTCGCGCGCACCGACGACTTCCAGAAGCTGATGTCGGACATCATCACCGAGATCGAGAACGCCGGCAGCCACGCGAACGACGCCTGGCTGAAGGATCCGAACGGGCCCGTTCATCTGCTCGTCGCCGCGGCCATCGGGAAGCTCGGCGAGAACATGGCGGTGCCGCGGTTCGTCCGCTACACGGGCGGCAGCTACGTCGGCCAATACATCCACCCGCCGGGAAAGATTGGCGTCCAGGTTGAGTTTGCCGGGGTGACGCCGGCCGAAGCCGGTCACGAGGAGTTCCTGTCGCTCGTGAAGCACATCGCCATGCAGATCGCCGCCGCCAGCCCGACCCACGCCGCGCGCGCGCACGTCCCTGGCGAGGCGCTGGAGAAGGAAAAGGCCATCTACCGGGCCCAGATGGAGAACTCGGGCAAGCCGCCGCAGGTGATCGACAAGATCGTCGAGGGCAAGCTCGGAAGCTACTATTCG
>Ga0105248_10006363_pt1 | contig 12954 bp, 9 predicted proteins | sample KBSS34metaG_FD_81524 | JGI IMG/M metagenome (GOLD analysis project Ga0105248, IMG submission 81524) | Switchgrass rhizosphere microbial communities from Kellogg Biological Station, Michigan, USA - KBS S3-4 metaG | ecosystem: Host-associated > Plants > Roots > Rhizosphere > Soil | place... | reverse complement strand
CGGCGGGATTGACCTTGCGATAGGTCGGATTGCTCTTGAGGCTCGAAGGCAGATCGGCCCGCGCGGCGTTGATCGCGGCCTGCACGTCGCGCGCCGCGCCGTCGACGTCGCGGCTCAGATCGAACTGCAGGGTGACGCGCGTCGATCCGACCCCGGATTGCGAGGTCATTTCCGTGACGCCGGCGATCGTACCCAGCCTTTTCTCAAGCGGAGACGCGACGCTGGAAGCCATAGTCGCGGGGCTCGCACCGGCCAGCGACGCCTGCACGTTGACGGTCGGATAGTCGACTTGCGGCAAGGGCGCGACGGGCAGCACGAAGAAGGCGGCGATGCCGGCCAGCGCGATGCCCACCGTCAGCAGCAAGGTGCCGATCGGCCGTCGGATGAAGGTTTCCGACAGGTTCATGGGTGCGACAGCGCGATCATGCCGGTTCCAGCGGCAACTGCGGCTGGCGCTCGCCGCCCTTCCTGCGCCAGCGATCGGAAAGCCGCTCGAAGGCGAGGAAGATTACCGGCGTGGTGAACAGGGTCAGCGCCTGACTCAGGATCAGACCGCCCGCGATCGCCAGACCCAGCGGCCGCCGCAGTTCCGATCCCATGCCCGTGCCGAAGATCAGGGGCAGCGCCGCGAACAGAGCCGCGAAGGTCGTCATCATGATCGGCCGGAAGCGCAGCATGGCGGCTTGCCGGATCGCGCTGTCGGCGTCCTTTCCCTCGGTGCGTTGGGCGTCGATCGCGAAGTCGATCATCATGATCGCATTCTTTTTGACGATGCCGATCAGCAGCACGATGCCGATGATCCCGATCACGCCCAGATCATTGCCCGTCAGCAACAGCGCCAGCAGCGCACCGACGCCGGCCGAGGGCAAAGTGGACAGGATGGTGATCGGATGGACGAAGCTTTCATAGAGCACGCCCAGCACGATATAGACGACCACCACCGCCGCCAGGATCAGCCAGAGTTCGTTGGCCAGCGACGCGCGAAACGCATCCGCCGCACCCAGGAAGTTTGTCGATATGCCCTCGGGCACGCCGATCCGCTGCTCCGCCGCGGTAATGGCATCGACGGCGGAGCCGAGCGACGTGCCGGGTGCGAGATCGAACCCGATCGTCGCGGCCGGGAATTGGGCCACACGCGACACCAGCAATGGCGCGTTGCCGGTCCGGATCGTCGCCACCGCACCCAGCGGGACGGCAGTGCCGCTGCTCGTCGGCACATACATGCTGTTGAGCGCCTCGGGCGAAGTAATCAGCCCCGGCTGGCTTTCCAGGATGACGCGATACTGGCTGGCCTGCGTGAAGATCGTCGAAATGATGCGCTGGCCGAACGCGTTGTAGAGCGCGCTGTCGATCGATGCGGTGCTGATGCCAAGCCGCGCGGCGGAATCGCGGTTAATCGAGACCATCACCGCCTGCCCCTGTTCAAGCACGTCGGAAGTAATGTGGCGGACCTTCTTCTCGTCGCGCAGCGCGGCGGCAATGCGGCTGGCCCACATGGAAATTTCGGCCTGATCGGCGCCCTGCAGCGAGAAACGATATTGGTTCGGCCCGCCCTCGGTATCGATCGTCAGATCCTGCACCGGCCGCACATAGAGGGTGACGCCGGCCGCATCCTGCGCGCGGTCCTGCAACCGCCTGATCAGCGCGGACTGGCTGCCGCGATCACCGCTATCCTTCAGGTTGATCAGCATCCGGCCCTGATTGAGCGACGGATTCTGGCCGTCGACGCCGATGTTGGAACTGAGGCTTTCGACATCGGGGTCATCGAGGATCGCGTCCGCGACGCTCGCTTGCAAGGCGCTCATCCGCTGGAAGGAAACATCCTGCCCACCGACGATCACCGCCTGCAATTGCCCGGTATCCTGTTCGGGAAAAAGGCCTTTGGGAATCAGCACGAACAGCAGGGCGGTCAGCGCCAGCGTGCCGAAGAAGACGAACATCGTCGCCCGCTGCCGCGCCAGCACCCATTCCAGCCAGATGCCATAGCGGCCGGCGAGCTTGTCGAACCAGGCGAGCGTGCGCTGCGCGAGTCTGGGCGTCTTGGTTTCGGCTTCCGATTTCAGCCAGCGTGCGGACAGCATCGGTACGAGCGTCAGCGCGACGACGGCGGAGATCATGATCGTCACCGCCAGCGTTATCGCGAATTCGCGGAAGAGGCGGCCGACGACGTCGCCCATGAACAGCAACGGGATTAGCACCGCGACGAGGCTGATCGTCAGCGACACGATCGTGAAGCCGATCTCCGCCGACCCTTTAAGCGCGGCGTTGAACGGGGTTTCGCCTTCTTCGATGTGGCGGGCGATATTTTCGATCACCACGATCGCGTCGTCGACGACGAAACCGGAAGCGATGGTGAGGGCCATCAGCGTCAGATTGTTGATGCTGAACCCCAGCATGTACATCGCCGCGAAACTGCCGACGAGCGACAGCGGCACCGCGACGCTGGCGACGATCGTCGCGCGCGGACTGCCCAGGAACAGGAAGATCGCCAGGGTAACCAGCAGGACCGCCAGCACCAGTTCGAACTCGACGTCCGACACCGACGTCCGGATGCCGGCGGTGCGATCGGTGAGCAGGGTGACGTGGACGTCGGCGGGTAGTTGCCGTTCGAGATCTGGCAGGGTGGCCTTCACCGCATCGACCGTGCCGATGACGTTGGCGCCGGGCTGGCGCTGAACATCGACGATGATCGCAGGCGTGCGGTTCATCCACGCACCGAGCCGCGTATTTTCGGAGGAATCGACGATTTGCGCGACATCGGACAGCCGCACCGGCGCGCCATTCTTATAGGCGATGATCAGGTCATGATATTCGGCGGCCGTCGAAAGCTGGTCATTGGCGTCGATCGTCCAGGTCCGGGTCGGCCCGTCGAAACTGCCTTTAGCGCCGTTGACGTTGGCGGCGGCGATGGCGGTCCGCAGGCTGTCCATCGACAGGCCACGCGTCGCCAGCGCCTGCACGTTCGCCTGAATGCGCACCGCGGGCCGTTGACCGCCCGACAGGCTGACGAGGCCCACGCCGGAAATCTGCGAAATCTTGCTGGCGATACGCTGGTCGACGAGATTCTGCACTTCGGCGAGCGACCGCGTCTTCGATGTGATGCCAAGGCTGATCACCGGCGCGTCGGCCGGATTGACCTTGGCGTAGACGGGCGGCGCGGGGAGGTCGGCGGGCAACAGGGTGCCGGCCGCATTGATCGCCGCCTGCACTTCCTGCTCGGCGACATCGAGCGTCAGGTTGAGCTTGAACTGCAGGGTCACCACCGACGCGCCCGCCGACGAGGTAGACGACATCCGGTTGAGCCCTGCCATCTGCCCGAACTGCCGTTCGAGCGGGCCGGTCACCGTCACCGCCATCACGTCCGGGCTCGCGCCCGGGTAGAGGGTGCGGACCTGGATCGTCGGATAGTCGACCTCGGGCAGGGCCGAGATTGGCAGGAAGCGGTAGGCGATCAACCCGGCCAGGAAGATCGCGATCATGAACAAGGTGGTTGCAACCGGCCGCATGATGAACGGCCGGGACGGATTGGTGGCGCCGTCGATCGACGCCTCAGCGGGCCCTTCGCTCACTGGCCGCCGCCGTCACCGCCGCCGGGTCTATGTTTTCTGCCGCCCTTGTGTCCGCCTTTGCCGCCGCCTGCGCCGCCGCCGCGCTTGTCGCCGGCCAAAGTGACGGATGATCCGTCATCGAGGCTGTCGGCCCCTTCGGTGATGACCGTTTGCCCGATCGCGACGCCGGACAGGATCGCGATCCTGGCGGTATCGCCAGGCCCGGTCTTCACGAGCTGCAGTTTCACCGTCCTGTCAGGCTGCAGCAGGAATACGAAATCACCCTGCGCGCCATGGCGGACCGCGCCGACCGGGACGGTCACCGCGTTGCGGACGGTATCGACCAGCAGGCTGACATTGACGAACTGGTTAGGGAAAAGCGCGCCACCGGCATTGCCGAACCGGGCCTTGGCTTTCACGGTGCCGCTGGTGGCGTCGATCTGATTGTCGAATGTCAGGAAGCGGCCCTGTGCCAGCACTGCCGTGCCATTCTGGTCACGGGCGACCACCGGCATCGGCCCCCCGCTTTGCAATTTCTGCTGGACGGACGGCAATTGGTTCTGCGGCACGGAGAAGCTGACGTCGATCGGATCGGTTTCGGTGATGACGACCAGACCGTTGGCGTCTCCCGGCGTCACATAATTGCCTATGTCGGCCTGCCGCAGGCCGACACGGCCCGATACGGGCGCGGTAATCGCGGTATAGGCCAGATTGAGTTTCGCGCTGCCGACCGCGGCTTTATCGGCCGCAACCGTGCCTTCCAGCTGCTTGGCGGTCGCCGCCTGCGTATCGACCTGCTGGCGTGCGATCGAATCCTGCGAAAGCAGGGTGCGATAGCGGTTGAGGTCGACTTTCGCGAGATTGAGCTGCGCCTGATCGCGCATCATGTTCGCCTGCGCCTGCGCCAGCGCGAGCCGATAGGGGCGGGGGTCGATCTCCGCCAGCAACTGCCCCTTGCGGACAATCTGGCCCTCGGTAAAATGGATACTGAACAACGTGCCCGCGAGTTGCGTGCGCACCGTCGCGGTGACGATCGGCTGGACCGTTCCGATCGCGGTCAGATTCACCGGCATGTCCGCCGGCACGGCCTTGGCGATACCGACCGTCGTTGCGGGCCGTCGCCCGGATCGGCCGGATTTCGACGCACCATGCGTGAAATACCAGGCCGCAAGGCCGATAAGCAGCAACACGGCCACGGCGATAAGGGCATTTCGCCGCGAGGGGCGAAGCAGGCCTTTGGATTCGGTCGTCAACGGCGCGCCCCTTGTCTTTTCGTGTCGTTTTTGGCTGGTTCGGATCGATAACGATACAGAGCCGGAATGTTTCCGGGATGCGCTTCCCGCGAATTAGGTTATTTCAGGCTGTCGCGAAGCACGGCTGTCTGCGCCGCGATATCGGCTTCGCCGAGTTCCCGGATCAGGCGCTGCGCGCGCATCAGATGATATCGTGCCGCAGCCCGGATCTTCAGCACCGGATCAGGTGTGATCCGTGCGGGCGAAGTTCGCAGGCCGCGCAGTCGAAGGGCAACTTTGCCCATATGGCTGATCCGCTTGAGCAGGGCTTCGCCGTCGCTGGTTGCCGGCCGGAAAACACGCTCGACGATGCCGGCCTTGCGGGACCAGAGATAGGATCGATAGCTGGACATCGCGAACTCCTTCGATATCTCCCGTTCGCCCGTCCTATAGCACCGAAAATGACATACGAATTTCAAAGGCGAAACAAAGCGGCGGAACTGGCCGCTTATGAGGCCGAGCGCATATTTTTGATGATCAGCGGCGCATTCGGATCCTCGTCGATTGCCGATATCGATGCGGCGATCGAGCTGAGGACCAGGCGGATGGGCGCGGCGATGCGTAGAGCTGGCGGGCCATCGCTTTGCCCGCCGAGCATCGAGGCCAGTTGATCAGGCGGCCGGCGCCGACAGCCGGTTTTCATCCGTATAGACATCGAACCGTGTCAGGATCGACGGGCCGAAGCTGTTCGTCAGCGCGGCATCGGTGGCGTCGCGGCCACGCGCCATCAGGATGCGACCCCGGCGCGGACGATTGTGCCGCGCATCGAACGTGTACCAGCGCCCATCGAGATAGGCTTCGAACCATGCCGAAAAATCCATCTGCCCGACGAGTTCCGGCAGGTCCATATCGCCCATATAGCCCGTGCAGTAGCGGGCCGGAATATTCATGCAGCGGCAGAGCGCGATCGCCAGATGAGCGTAATCACGACACACGCCGACCTGTTCTTGCCAGGCATCCCAGGCGGTCTTGGTTGGGCGGGCGGTCAGATAATCGAAGCGGATGTGGTGATGGACGTACGCCACGATCGCCTGGACCAGCTGCCAGCCCTGGCCGGCGCCACCGAATTGCGACCAGGCGAAGTCGACCAGCCGGTCGGTCTCGCAATAGCGGCTGCCGAGCAGATAGAGCAGAACCTCATCAGGCAGCTGGTCCAGCGGAACTTGTCGGGCATCGGGGACCACCAGATCCGGTTCGAAGCTGTCCTCGATCAGAAAGCCGCAGGAAATGGTGATGCCGCCGTCCGGAATGGTCAGCCGTGTGCAGATATTTCCGAAGCTGTCGATATAATCGTAGAGCGGCACGTCAGGCGTCGTGAAGATGCGCTGCGCGGATCGCAGATCCTTGTTGCGGGAAGCGTGCACGCTCAGGTTGGCGAGCATAGGGACGCGCTGCTGGGTTTCGAAACTGATGTCATAACCGGCACGGATCAGCATGAAGATGCCTTTTCTATCGACAGATTTTGGGAGGCGTCCGCTCTCATTTTTGGAGCCGGTCGGGAGCGTCGCCCATACGTAAACGGTTCGTGGAATATGGCAATGCGGGCCGTGTGGGCACCGATCCAGCTTGACCTTTTACCCTTAAAGGCCGATGGGGACCGGGTTGGCACTCTCGTTCCGGGATTGCCAATGGCAATCCGGCAGCGCTGGCTTCCGCTTGTGAGAGCGCCGCATCGTCGTCGCGCCCCAGCGACAGGATAGCCCCATGACATTTCGTCCCCTGCACGATCGCGTGCTCGTTCGCCGCATCGAAGCCGAGGCCAAGACCGCCGGCGGGATCATCATTCCCGACAGCGCCAAGGAAAAGCCACAGGAAGGCGAAGTCGTCTCCGCCGGCACCGGCATCCGCGCCGAAGACGGCACGATCACGCCGCTGGACGTCAAGGCCGGCGACAAGATCCTGTTCGGCAAATGGTCCGGCACCGAGATCAAGATCGACGGCGAAGAACTGATCATCATGAAGGAAAGCGATGTGCTCGGCATCGTCGGCTGAGCCTCTTCCCCTTTTATCGCCATCCCAGCGAAGGCTGGGATCTCTCCAGACTCTCCGCGAGCGAAGACATTGGATGGACGCCAGCCTTCGCTGGTGTGACGGCTCTCAGATTTCAGAAAGAACATCACCATGGCAGCTAAAGACGTCAAATTTTCGCGCGATGCGCGCGAAGCTATCACCCGCGGTGTCGATATCCTCGCCAACACCGTAAAGGTAACGCTGGGGCCAAAGGGCCGCAACGTCGTCCTCGACAAGGGCTATGGCGCGCCGCGCATCACCAAGGACGGCGTCACCGTCGCCAAGGAAATCGAACTCAAGGACAAGTTCGAGAATATGGGCGCGCAGATGCTGCGCGAGGTCGCTTCGAAGACGCATGGCCATGCCGGCGACGGCACCACGACGGCCACCGTCCTCGCCCAGGCGATCGTGCGTGAAGGCATGAAGTCGGTTTCCGCCGGCATGAACCCGATGGATCTGAAGCGCGGCATCGACCAGGCAGTCGGCATTGTCGTCGCCGATCTGAAGGCGCGGTCGAAGGCCGTTTCCAACAATGAGGAAATCGCCCAGGTCGGTATCGTTTCCGCCAATGGCGACGAAATCGTCGGCCGCAAGATCGCGGAAGCGATGGAGAAGGTCGGCAAGGAAGGCGTGATCACGATCGAAGAGGCCACCGGCCTCGAATTCGAGATCGACGTCGTCGAAGGCATGCAGTTCGATCGCGGCTATCTGTCGCCTTACTTCGTGACCAACCCCGAGAAGATGGCGGTCGAACTTCAGGATCCCTATATTCTGATCCACGAGAAGAAGCTGTCCAACCTGCAGGCGATCCTGCCGGTGCTGGAAGCCGTCGTTCAGACCGGCCGTCCTTTGCTGATCATCGCGGAAGACATTGAGGGCGAGGCTCTGGCCACGCTCGTCGTCAACAAGCTGCGTGGCGGTCTGAAGGTCGCGGCCGTCAAGGCGCCTGGCTTCGGCGATCGTCGCAAGGCGATGCTCGAAGACATCGCGATCCTGACCGCCGGTCAGACCGTGTCGGAAGATCTTGGGATCAAGCTCGAAAATGTCACGCTCGACATGCTCGGCACCGCCAAGCGCGTCACGATCGACAAGGACAACACGGTCATCGTCGATGGCGCCGGTTCGGCCGATGCGATCAAGGGCCGCGTCGAAGCGATCCGCCAGCAGATCGAGAACACCACCAGCGACTACGACAAGGAGAAGCTCCAGGAGCGCCTTGCCAAGCTCGCCGGGGGCGTCGCTATCCTGAAGGTCGGCGGTTCGTCCGAGCTCGAGGTCAAGGAGCGCAAGGATCGCGTCGATGACGCTCTCCATGCGACCCGCGCGGCTGTCGAAGAGGGCATCGTCCCCGGCGGCGGCACCGCTTTGCTTTATGCATCGCGCGCGCTCGACAATCTCAAGGGCGCCAATGACGACCAGACCCGCGGTATCGACATCATCCGTCGTGCCCTGCAGGCCCCGATCCGCCAGATCGCCGAAAATGCGGGCCATGACGGTGCGGTCGTCGCCGGCAAGCTGATCGACGGCAATGATCAGCATCTGGGCTTCAACGCGCAGACCGACGTTTACGAAAACCTCGTGCTCGCCGGCGTCATCGATCCGACCAAGGTGGTTCGCTCGGCGCTGCAGGATGCGGCTTCGGTTGCCGGCCTGCTGATCACCACCGAAGCCGGCATTGCCGACGCTTCGGACGATAGCGCGCCTGCGATGCCGTCGATGGGCGGCGGCTACTAAGCCGCAACCGTCGTACGACATTGCGACCCTTCGACTGCTTCGCAGCGGTCGAAGGGGTTGCAATGTCGTTCAGAGGAAGAACCGGAAACCGCAGCGAAGGACGGGAATGACAAACCTCGAAATGTATCGCGCCAATGCCGCGGCCCAGCGCGCCGCCGCCGAGCTGACCAACTTGCCGAACCGCCGTGCGATGCACGAACGATCGGCGGAAAGCTGGGAAGCGATGGCCGCCAATGCGGCCGACACGATCGAACGCGCGGGCGTCAACGAAGCCGCCAAGGCCCGCATCGCCGCCAGCAACTGAACAGACGGCGCCCTACCGGGCCCGCCGCACAATACCGGAGAACATCATGTCCAGAATACCCGTCAAGCCGTTCCTCATCGTCAAGGATGAGCAGGGCCAGTTCCGGCTGACGGTGCGCGTGACGCGCTATAATTCGCAGAATTATCCGCTCGTCACATCGACGTTGCAGGACGAAATCTTCAAGACCGCCACGGCGGCGCGCGCCTTTGCGCGGGAGTTTTTCGGCGCCGAGCCGGGCCAGTACGCGAGCAAATAAGCGCCGGTGGCGGTGACAGGAAGGCGTCAGACCGGGTCGGCGACCTTGGTCGGCGTCTTGTCGCGCGTGCCGCGGCAGCGATCGGAACAGTACAGCACGTTCGCCCAATCACGCGCCCACTTCTTGCGATACATGAAGGTGCGCCCACATAGAGCGCAGATTTTCGACGGCAGTGGCGCTGGCTTTTTCATACCCTGCCCTAGGCGCTATGACGAGCCGACGCCACGTGTGATCGCAAAGGCGTGAAATGACACAAGCTCCCTTTGACGGCGTTCGCTTCGGCAACCTCAGCGGTCGTGCCGCGCGCGGCGGCGCGGACATATTCAAATGGATGCGCACGCGCGAGCGCGGCGCCTGGCCCGCGACGGTCGCTGGGCTGAACAGCGGGCCGCCGCCGCAGCGCGTAACCGACGGATCGATCCGCGCGACGATCGTCGGTCATGCGACCGTGCTGGTGCAGATCGCCGGCCTCAATCTCATTACCGATCCGGTCTGGTCGAAGCGGATCGGGCCGACATCCTGGCTGGGGCCGGCACGACACCGGCCGCCGGCCTTTGCGTTCGATGCGTTGCCGCCGATCGACGCCGTCCTGCTCAGCCATAACCACTATGATCACCTCGACCGGCCGACGCTCAGGCGGCTCGCTGAACGCGATGATCCACTGATCCTCACCGGGCTGCGCGTCGGGCGGGCCGTCCCGTCCGCCAATGTCGTCGAGTGCGACTGGTGGCAGCGCGTCGCATTGCCCGGCGGAGTGCGCATCACCTATGTTCCGGCCGAACATTTTTCGGCGCGCGGGCCTTTCGATCGCAACAAGACGCTGTGGGGCGGTTTCGTCGTTGAAGCCGGCGAGCACCGCGTTTTCTTCGCGGGCGATACCGGAGCGGGGGAGCATTTCGCGACAATCGAGGCGCGCTTCGGACCTATGACGCTATCGCTGCTCCCGATCGGCGCCTATGCGCCGCGATGGTTTATGAAGCCGGTGCACATGAACCCGCGCGAGGCGGTCGAGGCGAGTCTCGCGCTCCGGTCCCGGCTGACGATCCCGATTCATTATGACACGTTTCGGCTCGCCGACGAGGCATTCGAGGCGCCGCTCGCGGAACTGCGGACCGCGCTGGATGCGGTCGCTCCCGGTACGCCGGGCAGCGACTTTCGCCTCCTGCTTGACGGCGCGCCACTGATTGTCGCTCCCGAGGCTGGACATTCTCGCCGCGATCATCCCTCCGGCGAAGGCTGATGCGGATGTGCGCGGGGAGGGCGTACTTAGGCCATGTGCGGACTTCGGCCGTCGTGCGGGCAGCGGCGATTCATGTGTCATCTGCCCGGAAAGATTCTAGAAGAAATCTTCCCATCATTTTGTCGCCATCGCGATAGCCGCTTCGCCGGAACGCAGGCCGTCGGCCTCTACCCGGATGGTCGCCACGCCAACGCCGCCGGTTGGTCGCACGATCGCCAGTGCGCGTCCATGCCAGCTTTTCGCAATTGGTTGCCGGAAGCTGGCTACGCCACGCGGATTGGCGTTGCCGAACGCCGCAAGCTCGATCCCGCCAGAAAGAACCGTACGCAGGACGCAAACCGCATCGGGCACCAGCCGTCCCTGATCATCGACGACCTCGATCGTGGCATAAGCCAGATCGTCGCGGTCGGCGTTGATCCTCGTCCGATCCATCTTGATCCGAAGCGCCTTCGGCGCGCCCGCCGTCACCAGGGCACGCTGGCCGATCTGCCTACCTTTGAGATAGGCCGTCACCACCAGACGACCGGGCGCATAGGGGACGGAGCATCGTGAGATGCGGCTGGTTGCGGGGGTAAGCGCCTTGTCGTCGAGGACGCGCCCGTTCAATTCGATCTTCACGCGATCGGCAACAGTGTAGATGTCGATATTCAGCACCTTGCCTTCCGCGCCGGGCCACGTCCAGCTCTGGAGCTGGTCCTCCCAGCCCCACAGAAACGGCGCTTCGCGACGTCCTTCCGGGATGGGACGTTGCACCGCGATCTCCAGGGGGCTGAGCCCCCAGACCACGTCCCGCGCCAGCGACTGCGGTCTCTGCTGCCCGATAAGATCGATATCGCCGCAGGCCGCGCCGAACCAGGGAAATTCATCGGAACTTGATGGGTCGCCGGCTAGCCCGGTACGGCCGATCGCGGCCTCGCCCAGATAGTCCATTGCCGTCCACACGAAATCGCCGATCAGGTAGGGGCTTTGTTCGGTCTGCCGCCAGACGCGGTCGACATCGCGCGGCCAGCTTTCGGTCCCCAGCATGATGCGATCGGGAAAGCGGACATGATCCTTTCCGTAAGCAAACAGCTTGTAGTTATAGCCGACGACGTCGAGATATTGGGTGGCCGCCTGATCGGGTCGGCCGTTCGCCGCCGTCACATCGGGACCGGCGCTGCCAGGGATCGCCACGGTAATCGGACGGGTTGGATCGAGCCGCCGCAATTCTTCGGCCAGCATTCGGGCCGTCGCCACCCCTTCCGCCTCACCGCGTTCGGGAATTTCGTTGCCAAAACTCCACATGATGACGCTGGGATGATTGGCGTCGCGCCGTACCATCGCGGTCAGATCCCGCTTCCACCAGCCGTCGAAATACAGCGCATAATCATCGGGATTTTTGGGCACGCGCCATTGATCGAAGGCTTCGCCCATGACGAGCATGCCCAGCCGGTCGCACGCATCGAGCAGAGCGGAAGACGGCGGATTGTGCGACATGCGCAAGGCGTTGAAGCCGCGCGCCTTTAGCAGTTCAACCTTGCGGACTTCTGCGCGCCCGATCGCGACGGCGCCAAGCAGTCCGTTATCGTGATGTATACACCCGCCCCGCAGCTTGTACGGCTTGCCATTGATCCGCAGGCCATTTGCGGCGTCGATTTCCACCCGTCGGATGCCAAGTGGCGCCGTCATCCGGTCGATAAGCTGACCGCCGGCGTGCAGTTCGCAGATGACCGTGTAAAGATCGGGTGACTCGGGTGACCACAGTCTCGGTCGGGCCAGTTGCAACGTTTCTTGTACAGCGCTGCCGGCCGCGCGGCGCGCTTCGCCGACGATCCGCCCGCCAGAGTCGACGATGCGGCTGGTCAGCACTGCGCCCGCGCTGGGGCCGGCAATTCGCGCGGCGATGGATATCGTGGCGCGCGTAGGGGATATGTCAGGCGTCGTCACCGTCAGTCCGCTGCGTTCAAAGTGCAGCGTGCGTACGATGTCCAGCCGGACGTGGCGGAAGATACCCGATCCGGAATACCATCGACTGTTGCGGCCAAGGTTGGCGACCCGGACCGCCAGCACATTATTCCCGGAAGGATCCAGGTGCGGCGTCAAGTCGAACGCGAAGGGTGTGTAGCCGTTGGGATGCTCACCCAACATCACGCCGTTGAGCCACAACTGCGCGTTCATATAGACGCCGTCGAACGCAATTTCGACCCGCGCGTCCTGCGCGAGCGCAGGAAGGTCGAAGTGCTTGCGATACCAGCCCACGCCACCCACGGTGAAGCCGGTCGGCCCGCCGCTGGCGCTTCGCGCAAAGCCGAGATTGTCGTTTAGGGTCGCGTCGAACGGACCGATGCGCCGGACGGACGGCCTTACTTTTTGCCACAAAGGCGCTGTGTCGGCCTCGCGGATCTGCCCATTCAGAGCCGGATCGTTATGGGGCAGATCCTCTATGCTCCAGTCATGCGGCAGATCGACCAGCCGCCAGCCGCGATCATCGAACCCGGAAACGCCATAGTCGCCATCGCCGCGACAGAAGGTCCAGTTTTCGTCGAAGGGCTGATCGCGCCCATCGGGCGACAGCGGCCCCGGCAACCTCG
>Ga0105248_10006362_pt1 | contig 12955 bp, 12 predicted proteins | sample KBSS34metaG_FD_81524 | JGI IMG/M metagenome (GOLD analysis project Ga0105248, IMG submission 81524) | Switchgrass rhizosphere microbial communities from Kellogg Biological Station, Michigan, USA - KBS S3-4 metaG | ecosystem: Host-associated > Plants > Roots > Rhizosphere > Soil | place... | reverse complement strand
CGCTGCAGCGAGCCACCGGCATCCCCCTTGCACCGACATGCTGGCGATTCGGTTGCCAGCGCGCAACGCGTCCGTTACACACCACCGTCACCATCAAGGAGTCATGATCGAGACCAACGTCAACGAACAGCTCGAACGGCTGAAGGCCGAGCTGCGTAATTTTGAAGAGATCGCGAAATACCTCAAGCCGCTGCCGGAGGACGTACCGCAACTCGACGGCATCGATGTGTACGGCGGCACGCTCGCCCTCAGCGGAGCCGTCGGCGGCGATCACATCATCTACGTCGACTTCAAGCAGCGCTTCAACCTCGACGCGCGCATCGCGCAGGCAGTTGCCGAAGGCCGGCTCGATGTCGCGGAGAATCTGAAACGCTGCCAGAAGACCGCCGGCATCGCGATGATCGACGTGTCCGGCCATCGAGTCACCGATGCGCTGCCGGCCGCGATGCTGCACCAGGCGTTTCTGCTGGGCGCGGTCTACGAACTCGACTTCTCCGGGCAGATCACCCGGCGGCTGTTTGAAAACCTGAACACGAGACTCTTCAACTCGTCGAGCGACCACAAGTTCATGTCCTTGATTTACGGGGAAATCTCCGAAAACGCCATGTTCCGGTTCATCTCAGCGGCCCAGCCGTTTCCCATGGTCTTCTCCGCCGAGCACGACCGGTTCATGGAGGTTCCCGAGGAGCTGTGCGTGTCGTTCCCGCCGATCGGCATGATGCCGTCGCTCGACACCATCGATCGGCACCACTTGACGCCCAGCCTGCTCGGCTTCAAGGACCACTACCAGATGAACGAATGGCTGCTGATGGGCGCAGGCGACATCCTCGTGCTCTACACGGATGGCCTGGCCGAGCACAGCCAGGGAGACACCGCGTACTTTCCTGGTCGCTTCGAGCAGGAGCTTCGAAAGGTGAAGGCCCTGACGGCCAGGCAGATCTTCGACGCGATCGAAGCTGACGTGCGCGCGTTCGGCGAGCCGTCCGACGATATCAGCCTTGTTGTCATCAAGCGGCGCTAGCCGCGGCGTGGCCAACTTGCGACGCAGACCATATTTGTGGCCTAGAGATCTCAAAGCTACGTTTACGTTGCTTTAATCAGCTACGGCCTGGGCGCATCGAGTCTCCCGTAGCTGGCGCCCTGTTAATGACTTAGCGCTATCAACACAGACGCGACCCGCCGGCATCCCTCTTGCGACATGAGAGTGGCTCGTCTAAATGGCCATCCACGTCGCGCTCTCACATCGCACGCACTACCAGTTCGATCGCCAGGTCGCCCTGTGGCCGCATGTCATCCGGCTCCGGCCCGCTCCCCATTGCCGGACACCGATCATCAGTTACTCGTTGTCGCTGACGCCGCGGACGCACTTCGTCAACTGGCAGCAAGATCCGCACGGCAATTATCTGGCGCGGGTCGTCTTTCCGGACAAAACGAACGCGCTCGCCGTCGATGTTGACCTCGTGGTCGAGATGGCGGTGCACAACCCATTCGACTTCTTCCTCGAGCCGTATGCCGAGCGCATACCGTTTGAGTACGAGCCGGTGCTTCGCCGTGAGCTGGTGCCATTTCTCGAGGTCGAGCCCGAAGGACCCGGGCTCTGCGGGTTCATGCGGACGATCAGCCGCGAACCGCGGCGTGCCATCGATTTCCTTGTCGACCTGAATCAGCGGCTGTCGCGCGAAATCAAGTACGTCATCCGGCTCGAGCCCGGCGTGCAGTCGCCGGAGGAGACGCTGCGGCTCGGCAGCGGCTCGTGCCGCGACAGCGGGTGGTTGCTGGTGCAGGCGCTCAGGCGCCTTGGGCTTGCGGCACGCTTCGTGTCCGGCTATCTGATTCAGCTGACGCCCGACGTGAAATCGCTCGACGGCCCGGGCGGACCGTCGAAGGACTTCACGGACCTCCACGCCTGGGCCGAAGTGTATCTGCCGGGCGCCGGCTGGATCGGCCTCGATCCCACATCGGGACTCTTTGCGGGCGAGGGTCACATTCCCCTGGCCGCAACGCCAGGACCTGCGACGGCGGCGCCGGTCTCGGGTCTGGTGGACGAGTGCGAATCGGTGCTCGCCCACGAGATGAGCGTGCGCCGGATCTACGAATCACCGCGCGTGACGAAGCCGTACACGGACGCGCAGTGGTCCGCGATCGAGGCGCTTGGCCACGATGTCGACTGCGATCTCCAGGACGCGGACGTCCGCCTGACGATGGGCGGCGAGCCGACGTTCGTGTCCATCGACGACGTCGACGGACCCGAGTGGAACATCGCGGCGCTCGGACCCCGGAAGCGGCAGCTGGCTGGCGCCCTCATCAAGCGGTTGAAGCGGCAGTTTGCGTCCGGCGCGTTGCTGCACTACGGGCAAGGCAAGTGGTATCCGGGCGAATCGCTGCCGCGTTGGGCCCTGGGCTGCTGGTGGCGACGCGACGGCGTGCCGATCTGGAACGACGAGCGCCTGATCGCGGATGAATCCATCGACTACGGTCACGGGGACGAGGAGGCGCGTCGGTTCATCACGACGCTGGCCGAAGTGCTCGACCTCGATCCGGAGTACGTGATTCCGGCATACGAGGACGTCTGGTACTACCTGTGGAAGGAACGGCGTCTCCCGAACAATGTGAACCCGTTGAAGTCCAATTTGCGGGACGATGAAGAGCGCACGCGGCTGGCCAGGATCTTCGAACGCGGCCTGAGCGAGGTTGTCGGCTACGCGCTGCCGCTGGCGCGCCGCGATCGGTCCGACGGGAACCGTGGCTGGGGCAGTGGGCGCTGGTTCCTTCGTCCCGAGCACATGTTTCTCATCCCCGGCGATTCTCCGATGGGGTATCGCCTTCCGCTCGACTCGCTGCCGTGGGTAGCGCCCATGGACTACCCGCACGTGCTGCCCCGCGATCCGCTCGCGCCGGTCACGCCGCTGCCTCGACGGCAAACGCCCATGCCGAGCCGTCCCCGGTCCGCCGCCGACGTCTACGGCGAGTCGATTCGCACGCAGACCCGTCCGCAGCCCGGTACGTCGGCGGCTGATGTCGTCCGGACCGCCCTTTGTGTAGAACCGCGGCACGGCCGGCTTCATGTCTTCATGCCGCCGGTTGCGTACACGGAGGACTATCTCGATCTCATCATGGCGGTCGAAGAAACCGCCGCCAGGTTGAAGATGCCCATCGTGGTCGAGGGCACGCCGCCGTCTTACGATCCGCGCCTCAATGTTCTGCAGGTGACGCCGGATCCCGGTGTGATCGAAGTGAACCTGCAGCCGGCCCGCAGCTGGGACGAGCTGGTGCGCCACACCACGACCCTGTACGACGAGGCGCGCCAGTCGAGGCTGGGCACGGAAAAGTTCATGCTGGACGGCCGTCACACCGGTACCGGCGGCGGCAATCACATCGTCATCGGCGGCGCGACTCCGTCCGACAGCCCGCTGTTGCGCCGGCCGGACGTGTTGAGAAGCCTGCTCGGCTACTGGCACAACCATCCGTCGCTGTCGTACCTCTTTTCGGGTCTCTTCATCGGCCCGACGAGTCAGCATCCGCGCGTGGACGAGGCGCGAAACGACGCGCTGTACGAACTGGAGATCGCGTTCAGGCAGATTCCGGACGTCGGCGAGACGCCCCCCTGGCTTGTCGATCGTGTGTTCAGGAATCTCCTCACGGATGTCACCGGCAATACACACCGTGCGGAGTTCTGCATCGACAAGCTGTATGCCCCCGATGACAGCGGTGGGAGGCGGGGCCTGCTCGAGCTCCGATCGTTCGAGATGCCGCCGCACGCGCGCATGAGCCTCGTGCAGCAGCTCCTCCTTCGCGCGTTGATCGTGCGGTTCTGGAACGAGCCCTACTCGCAGAGGCTGGTGCGGTGGAGCACCGAGCTGCACGACCGCTTCATGCTGCCGCATTTTGTCGAACAGGATTTCCAGGACGTGATCGCGGACCTGCAGGACACGGGCTACGCGTTCGAGGCTGACTGGTTCGACCCGCACATCGAGTTCCGCTTCCCGTACTGCGGTGCGATCACGAGGCGAGGCGTTCACGTTGAGCTCCGCCAGGCGCTCGAGCCGTGGCACGTGCTGGGCGAAGAGGCCGGCGCGGGCGGCACCGCGCGCTACGTGGACTCATCCGTGGAGCGCTTGCAGGTGAAGGTAGCCGGAATGATCGACTCGCGACACGTGGTCAGCTGCAACGGGCGGCGGGTTCCGCTGCAGCCGACGGGAACAGCCGGCGAGTTCGTGGCGGCCGTCCGGTATCGAGCCTGGCAGCCGCCCAGTTGCCTCCATCCGACTATTTCCGTTCATGCGCCGCTCGTCTTCGACATTGTCGACACGTGGAACGCAAAGTCGATTGGCGGCTGCGTATATCATGTGTCGCATCCTGGTGGACTCAGCTACGAGACGTTCCCTGTGAATGCGTACGAAGCGGAGAGCCGCCGACTGTCGCGGTTCTTCGACATCGGCCACACGCCAGGGTCGATCCCTGTGCCGCCCGAAGAGCGCAACGCCGAATTTCCCTTTACCCTCGACCTTCGTCGGTCGCGCATGACATGAGCGTGGTGAGCGACTCGCACACCGTCCGGCCATGGCGGCTGCTCGACGGTTACCATGTTGCCGACGGCGTGTACGACGAGATGGTTGGGGCGGACTCCAGGCTTCGCCCTCATTACGAAGGCTTCACACAGGCGCTCGAGGCGCTCGGGCGGGTGGAGTTGGCGTCGAGATGGGAAAACGCCAAGCGGACGCTCCGGGACAACGGTGTCACCTACAACGTGTACGGGGATCCGCAAGGAGCCGATCGGCCATGGGCGCTCGACATGATGCCGCTCGTGATCTCGGCGGCTGAATGGAGCCGGTTGGAAGGCGCGCTCGTACAGCGGGCGCACCTGCTGAACCTGATCCTCCGGGACATCTACGGACCGCAGCGATTGCTGGAGGAGCGGCTGCTGCCTCCATCGCTCGTCTTCGGGAACCCGGCGTTCCTGCGGCCATGTCATGGGATTCCTGTGCCGCAGGGTCTGCATCTGCACCTTCATGCAGTGGATCTGGCGCGTGCGCCGGACGGCCAGTGGTGGGTGCTCGCCGACCGGACGCAGACGCCTTCTGGCGCCGGGTACGCGCTCGAGAACCGCATCGTTCTGTTGCGGAGCCTCCACGAGCCGTTCCACGAGTGCCGTGTACAGCGGCTGGCGCCCTTCTTTCGGGCGTATCGGGATACGCTGGCGGCGCTTGCGCCGCACCGCGGTGATCGTCCTCCTCACATCGTGCTGCTGACGCCGGGCCCCTACAACGAAACCTACTTCGAGCATGCCTACCTCGCTCGCTATCTCGGGCTCACGCTGGTTGAGGGAGCCGATCTGACCGTTCGGGATCGGCGCGTGTTCATCAAGACGCTCGACGGCCTCGAGCCGGTCGACGTGATCCTGCGCCGGCTGGACGACAGTTTCTGCGACCCGTTGGAGCTTCGAGGTGATTCGTCTCTTGGCATCGCTGGCCTCGTGGAGGCGGCTCGGGCCGGCAACGTGACCATTGCGAACGCGCTCGGATCGGGCGTGATCGAAACGCCGGCGGTGATGCCGTTTCTGCCCGGACTGTGTCGCGAACTGCTCGGCGAGGAGCTGCGCCTGCCTTCGGTGGCGACCTGGTGGTGTGGTCAGCCGGCGGAGATGCAATACGTCCTCGAGCACCTGGATCGAGTGGTTGCCAAGCGGGCGTTTCCGTCGAATCAGCGGGAGCCCGTGTTCGGCCGCCGGCTCAGCGAAAAGGAAAAGTCGGCGTTCGCCGATGAGGTGCGGTCGCGCCCCGAGGAGTTTGTCGCGCAGGAACAAGTGGACCTGGCGACCGCGCCGGTGTGGATCGGAAACAAGCTCGAGGCCAGGCCCGTGGTCCTCAGAACGTACGTGGCGGCCGTCGGCGACTCTTACATCGTCATGCCCGGGGGGCTGACACGTGTGGCGAGCGCGAGCGACCTGCCGGTTGTGTCCATGCAGCGAGGCGGCGGCAGCAAGGACACGTGGGTCCTCTCAGACGGACCCGTGAGCACTGTCACGTTGCTGGCCTCTTCGGGCGGCGTCCTTTCGAAGGAGCGCCGGGCGGCGGATCTACCGAGCCGCGTTGCGGACAATCTGTTCTGGCTTGGCCGTCACGCTGAGCGGGCCGAACACATCCTGCGCCTGCTCCGGAGCACCGTCGTGCGCCTGGGTTCCGAGAACACGCTCGACGACACCTCTGAGCTCGGTGCGCTGCTGCAGGTGCTCGTCGGCCTCGACTTGTTGCCGTCGAAACCTCTCAAACGCCTGTCCGTGCGCGAACTCGAGCAGGAGATATTCACGTTCCTTTTCAAACAGAGCACGCCGGCCGGCCTTCGCCAGACCCTCATCGAGCTGCGCCGCCTCGCATCGATGGTCCGCGATCGGCTCTCGGTGGACACGTCGCGGATCCTCAACCAGCTCCATCAGGATTTCCATATCCGGCAGGGTCGTCTGCAGTTCAACGACGTGCTGGCACACTGTAACCGGATGATTACCGACCTCGCGGCGTTTGCCGGCATGGAAATGGAAAACATGACGCGCGGCCACGGCTGGCGGTTTTTGGATATGGGCCGGAGGCTCGAGCGCTCGCTCAACCTGACGCGCCTGCTCAGGATCGCCGTCATGGTCCAACCGTCGGAAGACGCGATACTCGAGCCGCTGCTCGAAGTGGCCGACAGCACGATGACGTACCGGCGCGTGTACTTCGCCAGGCCCGTCCTGCCGTTCGTGCTGGACCTGCTCCTGGCGGACGCCACCAACAGCCGCGCGCTCGCGTTTCAGTTGAACGCGCTGTCCGGACACGTGCAACAGCTGCCGCGCGATCCCCGAGCGCCGCTGCCGACGCGCGAAGAGCGTCTGGTGGCCGACGCCGTGGTCGCCCTGCGGGATGCCGACGTCGGAGCGCTCAGCCAGGCGGGCGATGACCGGCAGTTCCCTGGGTTGACGACGCTCCTCGACTCCCTGGAGGGCGACCTGCGATCGCTGTCCGACGCCATTACCCATTTCTATTTCAGCCATGCCGAGTTGCGCATCAGCTGAGGCGGTACGAGACGATGAAGTACGAGATCGCCCACACAACGGCATACGACTACGGCGGCGACGTGTCCGTGTCCCACCACGTGGCACACCTGATGCCCCGTGCGTTCGGGCGGCAGACGTGCGTGTCTCACGACCTGGAGGTCGATCCGCTTCCCGGGGTCATGAGCAGCCACGAGGACTACTTCGGCAACCCGACGACGTTCTTCGCGATGCAGGCGGCGCACACGCAGCTGTCCGTCCGAGCCCGGAGCGTCGTTGACGTGGTCGCGCCGGATCTTCCGGCCGAGAGCCCGCCGTGGGAGGACGCCACCGATCGATCGACGATGCCGCTCGAAGCCATCGAATGTGCGGTGGACTCCGTGCCCAACCGGCTGCGCGTCGTCCTTGCCGATTATGCGCGCCCGTCCTTTGTTGAAGGCCGGCCGCTGCTCGAGGCCGTCGCCGACCTGACGGCGCGCATTCATGAGGACTTCGCGTATGCGCCCGGCACCACGACGGTGGCCACGGCATTGACGGAAGTATTCGAGTCGCGTCGAGGCGTGTGCCAGGATTTCGCCCGCCTCGAAATCGCGTGTCTGCGCGCGCACGGCATCCCTGCACGCTATGTCAGCGGCTATCTGGAAACCGTGACGCCGCCTGGCGTGAAGCGCCTCGTCGGCGCCGATGCGTCGCATGCGTGGGTCGCCGTGTACGTCCCGACATTCGGCTGGGTCGACGTCGATCCGACGAACAACTTCTTTCCGCTGGACACCCACGTCACGTTGGCGTGGGGACGAGATTTTGGAGATGTCAGTCCGCTGCGCGGCGTGATCGTCGGCGGCGGCGAGCACTCGCTGAAGGTCAGCGTGGACGTCGTGCGCCTGGATTCCAGACGATAAACACGTGGAGCCGAAAATTCTCAGGCTACGGTAGACGCAGCACTTGCCCCGGCTTGATCTTGTCGGGGTCCGTCAGCTGATCCTTGTTCAGCTCGAAAATCTTCATGTAGGCTGCGGCACTGCCTAGATGGGCCTTGGCGATTCCGCTGAGCGTGTCACCGGCCTTGACCGTATATGTCTTCGCGGCAGCCGGAGCTGCCGCGTCGGCCGGCCCGCCGGTCACCTGGATGTCGGCGACGACGTCCTTCTGCCATGTGGAGATCGTCTTGATTGCCGTCCAGATCTCGTTCTTCTCGGTCTCGGTGGCGACGGTGCCCGTGAAATACAGCTTGCCGTCACGCTCCTCGGCATTGCCTTGGAACTTGCCCTTTGCTGTCTGAATGGCGTACGCGTACATGTCTCTTAAACCCATGTGTCACCTCCACGATTGAGCGACCGATCTCGTCTTCCGCGGCGCCTGTCGAAACGCCGCATTAGTCATCGAGCACGAACGTCACCATCATGTTCACCTGATACTCCGTGACGCGGCCCTCATCACAGCGCACGTGCTGCTCCTTGATCCACGCCCCACGAATGTGTCGTAGCGTCTTCCCGGCACGAGCCAGGCCCTGCTGTATGGCATCCTCGAAGCTCTTCGGAGAAGTCGCGCTGATCTCGGACAATTTGGCAACTGACATCTTCATCCTCCTGTGGCGCGTGCGGCGTGGTTGCGCTGGCCTGTGCCTGGAACAGCGCGGGCAACTAGACTAGCGAAGGGGCATCAGAGCGGTCTGTACAATCCGGAACAGTGGACGTCCTAACTACTCTCAGTCGCACGCTGGGGTTCTCGTTTGCCGCGGGTGTCAATCTCTACGCGACGGTGGCCATTCTTGGGCTGGCAGGCCGATATCAGTGGGTGAACCTCCCCGAGCAGTTCCAGGTGTTCGACAACGACTGGATCATCGGCGCCGCGCTTGTCCTCTACCTCATCGAGTTCGTGGCTGACAAGATTCCATGGGTCGACTCCATCTGGGATGCCGTCCACACGGCGATCCGACCCGCGGGAGCAGCGCTCATTGCTGTTGCGTCGATCGGCCATGCGCAGCCGACGATCCAGGTGGCGGCGGCACTAGCCGGCGCGGCCCTCGCGTCAGGCAGTCACCTGGCCAAGGCCGGCATGCGCATCGCGGCCAACACCAGCCCCGAACCGTTCTCCAACTGGATTCTGAGCCTCTTGGAGGATGGATTTGTCGTGGTCCTTGGTCTGTTGGCGCTGAGATACCCAATGGCCGCCGCGGCCATCGTGATAGGGGGCGTCGCGGTCATTCTGATGTCAGCGCGCTGGCTGGTTCGCAAGGTCCAGAGCCGAACGCGTCGCGTGTAGCGATCGAGATCGCCCGCTACTGAACACCCGCGTCGAGCAACGTGCGCCGGGCCGCGGGGCTCTTGAGGAACGCAACGAACGCGGCCGCTGCCTGGGGTTCTCGCGCACCGGCCCGCACCGCCGCGTCGTACGCGGTGAAATTCTGGATCGCCTCGGGCAGCGGCGCCACGTAGTAGGTGCCCTTCCCCTCGTAAGCCTTGATCGCGGTGATGGCGCCAAAGCCCAGGTCGCGTTCGCTGCCCGCCGCGATGCGAGCCAGTGCGGCCTCTGCATCCGCGACCACCACGAGGCGCGACGCCAGTTGCTCCTTTACCCCCAGCTTCATGAAGAGGGCTTCGATGTATTGTCCCGACGAGCCCCGGGTGTACACCACGGCTCCGGCCGCGAGTAAAGCCCGCTTCAGCGCATCGGCCGACGACACATCCGGCGCGGGCGCGCCGCGTCGAACCACCATGCCGACTCCGATTCGACCTACGGGCACACGCGTCGCCGCCACGATCTTGCCATCGTCAATGGCCTGGTTCATCACGACGTCCGGAGCCACGAGGACGTCGGCGGCCTGGCCCTTCGAGAGGCGCGCGGTCAGCTCCGGCGACGTGCCGTACTCGACGGCGACCACGTGCCCGGACTCTCGCTGAAACTGTTGAACGACGGGAGCGATCCCGGCCTCGAGCGCGCCGGCACTCATGACCGAGAGTTCCGCCGCGGACACTCCGACCCCCGCGGCACACAACGCGACGAGCAACATCCGGCGCATGATGCGTCCTGGAGCGGGCGGGCCTACAGCGTTCTGATCCGCACGTTCTTGAATTTCACCGTGCCCGCGCCCCACTGGAGCGCGATGGCGCCACGCGGATGAGCGGCATCCTCACCTTCGGCGATCGTCGCGCCGTCGATCTTCACGGTCATCTTCGAACCCTTCGCGGTGATGTCGAAGCTGCTCCATTTGTTGCCGGTGTCGACGACCCTGGTCGGCTTCGCCACGTTGACGATGGCGCCTGTGCGGTACGTCTGGTCAGGCCGCATGTCGAAGATATTCACTTCGTACGCGTTCATCGCGCTGATCATCTTCGGATCCGTGCAGCGGATGAACACGCCGCTGTTCGCATCCGGCGTGACCCAGAAGTCCAGCGTGATCTGAAAATCGCCGTAGGCGATCGGCGTCACGAGATAGCCGGCGGCGCTGCCCTTCGACGCCTGGAGATTGCCGTCCACGACCGCCCAGTTCGCGTCGCCGACAACGTCCCAGCCCTTGAGGCCGTTCTTGGCGTCGAAGAGCGTGGTCCATGGCCCCTGTGCCGCGACGGTCGTTGAGGGCCGGAGCCCTGCGAGACCAAGCGCGAGCAGTCCAAGCGTGAGCACCAATACGCGTTTCATCACCGCCCTCCGTATCCAGGAACGAGCCCGGATGGTGCCACGACCGGGGCGACCCGTCAAATTGGAAGCTACAGTCGACCGCATCGGACCTGCCGGCACGGGGTGCAGGTTGGCTTCTGGTAGATGATGATTTTCATCGGCCCCCCGCTATAGTTGCACGACCGTGGTTGAAAACAAGCATCCGGCACTGGCCTTCCTCGCAGCCGGCCTGCTTCAGCTAGCGTGCCAGTCCCCGCCATCCGCGCCTCCTCCGCCGGAAGTGACCGTTGCAGTTCAGTCCGTCGCTCGTGATGCGGCGACGAGCGCCACGGTCGCCGATCGCTACGATCTAGAACGGGACGAACATCGGGGCGGCCACACGCTGTCACGGCACGTGGGCCGGTCCGATGCCGATTTGCGCGAGCGCCTGCGCCGCGAACGGGAGATCAGCGCGGCGTCGACCTACACCGATCGCGCGATCGCAGAGCGCGCGGTGGCCCAGGCACTGGCGAAAAATCGCGCACGGGTCGACCAGTGGCTAGCGCGTGAGGGCCCTCGGCCCAACCTGGCACTGGACTACCACGCTGCTGGCGGCGAGACGATCGGCCGCAGCCTGACACGGCGGGGCCGGCAGGCAATCGATTGCTCGAACGCGCTCGTCGTGCTGCGGTGGGACGGTCGCCGCGGCTTTTACGTGCTGACCAGCTATCCTGAGCTACCGCGATGACGAAACGTCGAAGTCGGGCGCGTCTCCAGGTGACCGCGCTCAGCGACTTTGTCCGGGGCTACCTGCACGAGGACGTTGCCAAGGTGCACGGGTCGGTCCGCGCTGCGGCTGCCGCGTTCTCTGCAGACGCGAGTCCGGACGAGCGCCAAGCACTCGCGGACGAACTCGAGGCCTTGTTGACAATCACGTCCGGCCAAACAGTGCGTGACCTGCGGCGCTTCGTCAGCAAAGATCTTGGTGTTTCCTGGGAGCCGAAGTCCCGGCACGAACTGACCGAGCTGATCGAGCTGCTCCGTGCAGCGACCTGATAAGGTAGGTGAACGATGATGCTCTATGCTGCCATGCTCACACTCGTTGGGTCACTTCTCGCGCAGTCCGCGCCCGCACCACCGACGGCCGTCCCGGCCATCGTCACCACTGCCTGGTTGCAGCAGCACCTGAACGACGCCAACGTGCGCGTGATGTTTACCGGCAACAAGGCTACCTACGATCGCGGACACATTCCTGGTGCGCGCTACATCGGCCACGATACCGTGATGCTGATGAGCGGCAACCAGGGGCTGCCGGCGCCGGCGGTGCTCGCGTCCGTGCTCGCCCAGGGTGGGGCTGCCGACAACACGCACATCGTGATCTACGGGGACGTGACGACCGGGTGGCTGTTCATGGCGCTGGCGTCGCTCGGCCACGCCGGCGACGTGTCGATGCTCGAAGCCGGCATCGGCACGTGGATGGCCGAAGGCCGCACCGTATCGACGACCGCGCCCCCTCCGGGAAACGGGACGCTTACCGTCCGAGCGGGCGGCGATGTCGTCGTGGACGCGCCATATGTCAAGGCGCGTCTCGAGTCGCCCGCCGTTCGTGTGCTTGACGTCCGGACGACCGACGAATGGAATGCGGGGCGCCTTCCGGGCGCCACGCTCGTCCTGTGGCAGGACCTCTTCGCCGATGTCAACACCCAGAAGCTGAAGCCCATCGACGAGATCAAGAAGGTGTTCACGACGGCCGGCGTCACGAGTGGACAGGAGGTCGTCACCTACTGCGCCATCGGAATGCGCGCCAGCATGGTGTACTGGGCGGCTCGCGCGGCGGGCGTCCCCGCTCGCGTCTACGTCGGTTCGTTCACCGACTGGCAGCGCACCGCGACCAACCCCATCGTGAAGTAATTACTTCGCCAGCGGATCCGGCCGCAGCTGGAAATGCGTGACGTACGGCGACGTGCCCTTCCCGCCCTCGTCATGCCAGTTCACGCGCGTGTCGTTCGACGCCCACAGCCCGCGCCCCTTCCAACCGGCCTTCGGATCGTCGATGCGTCCGTCGAGTCCGCGCGTGTAGAAGCCCATCGGGTACGGGACGCGCAAGGTGATCCATTTGCCGGTTTTCGGATCGAGCGCGAGAAGTGAGTCGGATCCGGTCCCGTCAGCGATCGGCGTGTCTGCACCGAGTCCGAAGGTATCGAAGCGATCAACCCAGTTGAAGTAGAACCAGTCGGAGTTGATGTTTTCGGTCACGCCCTTGAACTTCGGTCCCGGCGCCGGATACAAGGTCCAACCTTCCGTACAGTGCTGACCGGTTGCCGTGGGGCCGTT
>Ga0105248_10006361_pt1 | contig 12955 bp, 11 predicted proteins | sample KBSS34metaG_FD_81524 | JGI IMG/M metagenome (GOLD analysis project Ga0105248, IMG submission 81524) | Switchgrass rhizosphere microbial communities from Kellogg Biological Station, Michigan, USA - KBS S3-4 metaG | ecosystem: Host-associated > Plants > Roots > Rhizosphere > Soil | place... | reverse complement strand
CCCCCACCCGGCGGCGTCACGGGGCTGTGTCTGCTGACCGAATCCCACCTGACGATTCACACGTTTCCGGAATTCGCCTCGCTCTGCCTGAATCTGTTTTGTTGCGCGCCGCGGCGTGACTGGGATTTCGAAGCGGCCTGTGTACAGGCGTTCCGCGCCGAAGCCGTGACCGTCCGGCGGGTGACGCGCTGTTACGTGGCACCCGACCCGCCCCTCGCTGGAACTGGCAGCAGGACCGTTGGGAGCCGGCAGGAATGAGCCGGCCCGCCGGGACCTGCCCGAACTGTGGCGCACCGGTCCAGTTCCGCTGGTCGAGCAGCGTCCAAACCGTCTGCACCTACTGCCAATCCGTTCTGGTGCGCACCGATCTTGACCTTCGGAAGGTCGGGACCGTCGCCGACCTGCCGCGCGACGGCTCACCCATCCAGATCGGGACCGAAGGCACGTATCGACACCGGTCGTTTACCGCCATCGGCCGCATCATCTACGAGTACGACCAGGGCACGTGGAACGAGTGGCATCTGGTGATGCGCGACGGCTCGAACGGCTGGCTCTCCGACGCGCAGGCCCAATACGCGGTGACGTTTGCCACGCCCGGGCGCCAGATGCCCGCGGCCGACGCGGTCAGGGTGAACCAGCACTACGAGTGGGACGCGGTCACCTACACCGTGACGACGATCACGGATGCACGCTATCGGGGCATCGAGGGGGAATTGCCGTTCGAAACCTGGGACAGGGAACGGGCCCGCTTCGCCGACCTGCGCTCGCAGGCCGCCAACTGCGCGACGCTCGACTACAGCGGCGCGGATCCGGTGCTCTACCTGGGCGAGATGGTGGACGGCGACGCCCTCCAGTTGAAGCACCTGCGGACCTTTGCGGGCTGGTCGTGAGCACGGCATCATGAGCGCGGACTCGCCTGCCGCCAAGGCGCTCAACTGCCCCAAGTGCGGCGCGCCGCTCACCGTGCGCTCGTTCGACCACGCCGTGACGATCGTCTGCGGCAGTTGCGGGTCGATCCTCGACGCGAAGGATCCCGCGCTCAAGATCCTCCAGGAGTTCGAGGCGAAGACGCGAGCCGTTGAGCCGCTGATCCCACTCGGCACGCGCGGCACGATGCCCGACGGTCCCTACGAGGTCATCGGATTGCAGCAGCGCACCATCACGGTCGAGGGCGCCGACTACAGCTGGCATGAATACCTGCTGTTCAATCCCTTCAAGGGTTTTCGCTATCTGACGCAGTACGACGGCCACTGGAACGACGCCCGCCCGCTGCGCTCGCTGCCGGCGGCGGTTCTCGGCACGCGGCAGCGCGTCTCGCTGGACGGCGTGACCTACAAGCATTTCCAGACCGCGGAGGCCCGCACCACGTTCGTGCTCGGCGAGTTTCCCTGGGAAGTGCGCGTCGGAGAAATCGCGCTCGTGTCTGACTACGTGGCGCCGCCACGCCTGCTCTCGCGCGAAGCGACGGGCAACGAAGCGACCTGGTCGATCGGCGAGTACATCCCGGGGCGCATCGTCTGGGAGGCGTTTGGCCTGCCGGGACAGCCGCCGCGGCCGGTCGGCGTCTACGCGAATCAGCCGTCGCCGTTCCGTTCGCTCGCCACGACCTGGCGGTCGTTCGCGGTGATGGCGGCGGTCGGGCTCGTGCTGATGATCGGTATGGCCCTGTCGTCGCTCAACGCGAAGGTATTCGAACGCACCTACACGTTCGACGCCCGTCCGCAGCAGGCCGAGCGCGAACCCTCGTTCGTGACCGACGTGTTCGAGCTCAAGGGACACACCTCGAACGTCGAATTGACGACCCGGGCATCCGTCGACAACAGCTGGCTCGTGGTGAACTACGCCCTGATCAACCAGGATACCGGGCAGGCCTACGACTTCGGCCGCGAGGTGAGCTGGTATCACGGCCGCGACGAAGACGGCGACTGGTCGGAAGGCTCGTCGCAGGACGTGGCGATCATCCCGAGCGTGCCGCCGGGGCGCTACTACCTGCGTGTCGAGCCCGACACCGCGCCCGATCGCGGCGCCGTTCGCTACAACATTCTCGTCAAGCGTGATGTCCCGCGATTCCTGTTCTACGGCGTGGCGCTGCTGGCGCTCGCCATCCCGCCCGCCGTGGCGACGTGGCGATCGCTCAAGTTCGAGCATGCGCGCTGGGCGGAAGGCGGCGGCGCGGCGCCCGACATCGGGAGCGCCGCGTGATCGGCAGACTGTATCTCGCGTACGGCCTGTTGGTGCTCGGGCTGATGGGCGTCGCCCAATATCGAGGCTGGAGCTTCGACTCGGTCAGTCAGCGCAAGGACGTGCCGCGCTCCGTTCGGGACAACCCGGGATCGTATCGCTCGGCGTACGGCGCGTCGCGCCGCTACACGGGGGGAAAATGAGATGGGTCAGTTGCTGATCAACAACATCGTCAGCGCGATGGTCTTCGCGCTGCTCGGCATCGTGGTGCTGCTCGTCACGTTCATCTTCATCGACAAGATGACGCCCTACGATCTCTGGAAGGAGATCGCGCAGGAGCGCAACCTGGCGCTGGCGATCCTGATCGGGGCCCTGTCGCTTGGCATCTCGGTCATCATCGCAGCCGCCATTCACTGAGGGGGCCGGGGTCCGGCAGAGGGGGTGGAGAAAATACGACGTTTCAACGCAGAGCACGCTGAGATCGCAGAGAATTCCCTGGTTTTTTCTCTGCGGACTCAGCGTTCTCTGCGTTGAATGTCGTAGCTCTTGCTGGGGCTGAAGCCGCACCCTACGCCTCGCACTATGGATATCCTGCTGTTCCTCTCCGTGCTGCTCATCGCCGCCTGCGGGCTGATCTATGAGCTCATCGCCGGCACCCTGGCCAGCTACCTGCTGGGTGACAGCGTCCTGCAGTTCTCGACGATCATCGGTTGTTACCTGTTTGCGATGGGCGTCGGCAGCGCGCTGTCGCGGCATATCCACCGCGGCCTGGCGTACCGGTTCGTGCTCATCGAGCTGGCGCTGGGCGTCGTCGGCGGCTTTTCGTCCGCGCTGCTGTTCCTGGCGTTCGGCTATGCCCAGGGGTTCGAGCCGCTCCTGTATCTGACGGTCATCATCATCGGCGTCCTCGTGGGACTCGAGATTCCGCTGCTGATGCGAATCGTCCGCGAGCGCTACGACTTTCGCGACGCCGTGGCCCACGTGCTGACGTTCGATTACCTGGGTGCGCTGGTCGCCTCGCTGCTGTTCCCGATCCTGCTCGTCCCGCATCTGGGACTGGTGCGCTCGGCCATGCTGTTCGGCATGATCAACGTGGCGGTCGCGCTCTGGAGCACGTTCCTCTTTGCCGGCGAGCTGGCGGCGAAGCGCAGCCTGCGCGCCGGTTGTGTGGTGGCGCTCTGTGCGCTGGGGATCGGCCTGGCAGGGGCCAAGCGCATTTCGGACGCGGCCGACGACAGCATCTACGCGGACGAGATCATTCTCGCTCGCGACACGCCCTACCAGCACATCGTCCTGACCCGCTTCAAGGACGACATCCGGCTGTTCCTGAGCAGTCATCTCCAGTTCAGCTCGCGCGACGAGTACCGCTACCACGAGGCACTCGTGCATCCGGGGCTGTCCTCCGTGCCAACGCCGCGCAGCGTCCTCGTGCTCGGCGGCGGCGATGGCCTGGCGGTCCGCGAGATCCTGAAATACCCGCAGGTCGAGCGCATCACCCTCGTGGATCTCGATCCGGAAATGACCCGGCTCTTCTCCACGCACCCGATGCTGACGACGATCAATCAGGAGTCGCTGCGGTCGCCGCGGCTGCGCGTCACCAACGCGGACGCGTTTCCCTGGGTCGATGAGAACCGCGACAGCTTCGATTTCATCGCCATCGACTTTCCGGATCCGACCAACTATTCGCTGGGCAAGCTGTACACGACGGCGTTCTATACCGCGGCGGCGCGCCATCTGAGCGCACAGGGACTGATGGTCGTGCAGAGCACGTCGCCGATGTTCGCGCGCGATTCGTTCTGGTGCGTCGTCGAAACGCTGAAGCAGGCCGGCCTGCGGACGTATCCCTACCACGTCTACGTCCCCTCGTTCGGCGAGTGGGGCTTCGTGCTGGCCTCGAAGCGCGAGTTCACGCCGCCGCAGTCGGTGCCGGCGGGGCTGCGCTTCGTCACCGTGCAGGGGATTCCAGCCTTCTTCCAATTTCCACCCGACATGGCCCCGGTCCCGATGCCGGCCAATCGCCTCAACGATCAGGTGCTGGTGCGCGCCTACTACCGGGACTGGAAGGACATCAGTCATTGACGGCGTCGCGCCGTGAGTTCGTGCAGGCCGGCAGCGCGGCCCTGATCGGACTCTCGATCAAGTCCGATCGGCCGATCGCCGGCTCGTTCGTCAACGACGCGCCCCAGGCCGGCCACCAGCTTCGCGACCGCGCCGCATTCCCGCCCGCCCGGCGCGTCGAAAAGTTTCCGGTCGTCATCGTCGGCGGCGGAATTGCCGGCCTGTCGGCCGCCTGGCGCCTCAACCGCCGCGGCTTCAAGGACTTCGTGCTGCTCGAGATGAACGGGCAGGCCGGCGGCAACTCCCGCTGGGGGGAAAACGACATCACGCGATATCCCTGGGCGGCGCATTACGTGCCCGTGCCCGGACCTGGCGCGACCTACGTGCGCGAATTGTTCGAAGAGCTCGGCGTGCTGAACAACGGCCGGTGGGAAGAGCGCTACCTGTGCTACTCGCCGCAGGAGCGCCTCTTCCTCTACGGCCGATGGCAGGAAGGCCTCGAGCCCGCGATCGGATTGACCGCGGCCGATCGAGATCAGTTCCAGCGCCTGGACGATGTGATGGCGACGTTCCGCGCCGGCCGCCACTTCACCATTCCGATGGAGCAGGGCTTATCGCCGCTGACCGCGGACCTCGACCGCGTGTCGTTCCGCGATTGGCTGCGCGGCCGCGGGTTGGACTCGCGTCTCCTGCACTGGTACATGGACTACTGCTGCCGCGACGACTTCGGCGCGCTGGCGTCGCAGACCTCCGCCTGGGCGGGCATTCACTACTTCGCGTCGCGCGAGCATGAAGACAAAGGCACGCTGACGTGGCCGGAGGGCAACGGCTGGATCGTGCGGCAGCTCATGGAGCGGGTCGGATCGTTCGTGCGGGCCGATCGGATGGCGCACCGGATCGCACGCCGCGGCAGCGGCCACAGCGTGTTCGCCGGCGACACCGAGTATCAGTGCGAGTTCGTCATCTTCGCGGCGCCGACGTTCCTCGCGCCGTATCTCGTGGAGGATTTCGGTCCGCTGCATGATTTCGAATACTCGCCGTGGCTCACGGCCAACCTGACACTCGAACGCCTACCGGCGTCGTACGGCGACAACTCTACGTGGGACAACGTCGTGATGGATTCCCCGACCCTGGGATACGTGGACGCGATGCACCAGTCGGTGCGCACGCACGTCGGCCGCACCGTGTGGACGTTCTATTGGGCCCTGGCCGACGGATCCGCGGCGCAGAACAGGCAACTGCTGTTAACCAGGGACTGGAGCGACTGGAAGGACGCCATCCTCCATGACCTCGAGCGGGTGCACCCAGACATTCGCACGTGCGTGTCCCGCATCGACATCATGCGCATCGGCCACGCCATGGCCAGGCCCGCCGTAGGCGCCATCTTCTCTCCAGACCGCCGGCGGCTGGCGAACGCTCGAGGCCGGTTGGTGCTGGCGAACGCCGACCTGAGCGGATTCTCGATTTTCGAGGAGGCCCAGTTCCGCGGCGTGCGCGCGGCCGAGTACGTCCTCGGTGCCGTCGGGTCGGGGCACCGATGATGAGGCCGGAATCGCTAGCGGTCTTACCGCGATCGAGGGCGTGGGGGATCGAAAAACAGATCCACGATCGCTGTCGGTAGCACCGATAATGGGCAGCGTATGAGTGCCCCCTCCCTGCCGCCTCCAATCCTGGTCGCCGACCAGGCCGATCTCGACCGGCTCGTCCGCGCCCTGGCCGAATTTCCCGTCGTCGCCGTCGATACCGAATCCAACAGCCTGCACGCCTACCGCGAGCGCGTGTGTCTCATCCAATTCTCCACTCCCGCGGCCGACTACATCGTCGATCCCCTGAGGGTGAAGGACCTCCGGCCGCTCGCGCCGTTCTTTTCGAGCCCGGCACAGCAAAAGGTCTTTCACGCCGCCGAATACGACCTCATCTGCCTCAGGCGCGATTATGATTTCGAGTTCGCCAACATCTTCGACACTATGAGCGCGGCCCGGACGCTGGGCTGGCCACAGGTCGGCCTCGCCGCCATTCTTGACACGCACTTCGGCGTCTTGATGAACAAGAAATATCAGCGCGCCGATTGGGGCCACCGACCGCTGACGTCCGATCAGCTGAACTACGCGCGGCTCGACACACACTATCTCGGCGCGCTGCGCGACGTGCAACTCCAGGCACTGACCGAGACTGGCTGCTGGCCCGAAGCGCACGAGGAGTTCGCGCGTCTCGCGCGGGTGCGGGGCGAACCGGCGAGCGGGCCGAATCCACTGGCGTTCTGGCGCGTCAACGGAGCCCATGACCTCTCACCCGGGCAAGCCTCCGTCCTCAAGGAAGTCTTCGCCTACCGCGAGGAGCAGGCCGGGCGCCTCGACCGCCCTCCCTTCAAGGTGATGGGCGAGTCGACGCTCATCGAGATCGCCCGCCGCAGTCCGCGCGACACCGACGGTCTTCAAGGCCTGGCCGGCTTGTCGCCGGCGCAGATTCACCGCTTTTCGTCCGGATTGTTGCAGGCGGTCCAACAGGGACTCGCGTCGCCCCCGCAGCGCGCGCCCGCGGTCGAGCGCGAGCCCGACGACGTCCGGGAGCGCTACGATTTGCTGCGCAAGTGGCGGAAAGAAAAAGCCAAGGCGCGCGGCGTCGAGTCCGACGTGATCGTGCCGCGCGCGGCGCTGTGGGATCTCGCCCGTCGCGCCCCTCGTACGCTCGCCGAGTTGACGACCATTGCCGATCTCGGCCCTTGGCGGCGCGAGACATACGGGCAGGAAATCTTGAAGATTTTGACCGCTCACTAGGACTGCGTGTGCCGCTTACAGGGAGAATGACGATGAAGAAACTGCTCGTCCCGACTGCCGCGTGCGTCGTGTTCGGCATCGCCGCGTTCGCGGCCCAGACCCAGAATCCACCGGCCCCGGCGCCGCCGCCCGGGCAGACCACGGCGCCAAAGGCCGACCCCTACGCCAACAACGCGGCGCCAGGGACCACGCAATTTCCGCTGGCGTCCCCCGCCGGCAAGGATAGTAACGCCAAGATGGTCGCGCCTCCGGGCGCCGTCAACCAGGGTCCATTCGACATGGCCACCTGGAAGTACGGTCCCGCGTTCAATCCGCCTCCAGGCTCGAAGATCTGGAACCCGGTGAAGATGAAGATGATGCAGGGAGGCAAGGTGACCGGCGGCACGCTGTTCAGCGCCACCGATCCGGCCACCTATTGCGCCATGGCCAACGCCGGCTACGACTTCATCTGGACCGAGATGCAGCACGACTCGCGCGACTGGGAAGAAGTGGCCCGGATGTGGCGAACGTGCCCGAACGCGAAGGCGGTACCGGGCGTGCGCGTCGCCTACACCGACGAGCGGGAGATCCAGCATGCGCTCGACGCCGGTGCCCTCGTCGTGGTCGTGCCGACCGTCGATACGGTCGCCGAGGCCATCGAGGCGCGCAACTGGACCTACTTCCCGCCGATCGGCAAGCGCAGCAATGGCGGCGGCCAGGCCTTCGACGCCACGATGTGGGGCGGGGTACCGGGCGGCTATCGCAACACGATCAACGACAACATCGTGCTGGTCCTGATGATCGAAACGCTCGAAGGCCTGAAGAACGTCGACGAGATTGCGAAGGTGCCCGGCGTCACCGCCGTCTTCGCGGCCAGCGGCGACCTCGGCAACTTCTCGGGCTTCCGGCAGGGCACGCCCGACTACGAGCGCGCGATCAACATCGTCCACGACGCCGCGTTCAAGGCCGGCGTGCGCCTGTGCGGTCCGCTCGCGTGGCGCGATCGCCCCGACTTCACGTGCTTCCAGGCCGGCAGCGAAACGGCCGCGATCGCGCGAGGCGTGGCCGCCGAGCTCGGACCGCTGGCCAACACCCAGGCCAAGCCCGAAGTGGGCCCGTTTGCCGCGCCCCGGAATTGAGATCGCGGCATTCGGAGCATCGGACTGCACCGAGGATTTGACCCATGTCCAGATACCTGCCACTGCTCGTCGTCCTGTTTCTGGTGACCGCGCCTGCCTACGCACAGAAGCGAGCGTTCACGATCCAGGAGTTCTACCGCGTTCGATCGGTCGGCGACGTTCAGGTCTCGGGCGACGGGGCCCGCGCCGCTTATACGGTGACGACCAGCGACCTGCCGCGCGGCAAGCGGGCCACGCAAATCTGGCTGATGGATCTCGGGACGGCACGAGTGAGGCAGCTCACGCAGGGTGACTCCGGTGGCAGCTCGCCGATCTTTTCACCGGACGGCCGGTCGCTGGCGTTTGTCAGTGGTCGCGACGGCGACGCGAACCTGTTCGTGCTGCCGCTGGACGGCGGCGAGGCGAAAGCGCTGACGCATCTGTCGACCGGGGTCTCCGATCCGGTCTGGTCGCCCGATGGCAAGTGGATCGCGTTCGCATCCGACGTCTACCCCGAATGCGCGGACGATGCGTGCAACAAGAAGACGGCGGAAACGTGGCACAAAGGCACGCTCAAGGCGCACATGGCCGATGCGCTCTTCTATCGTCACTGGACCGCGTGGAAGGACGGCACACGCACCCACATCCTGCTGCTCGACGTGGCGTCTGGTGCAGTCAGGGACCTGACGCCGGGCAACGACGACTCCCCGGCGTTTCAGCTCGGCGGACCGGTGCAATACGCGTTCTCGCCCGACAGCGCCGAGTTGTGCTTCGTCTCGAACCACGATCCGCGGCCCGAGAAATCGACGAACAACGACCTGTGGGTGGTATCGCTCAAGTCGCCAAACGCGACGGCGCAAAACATCACCGCCGCCAACCAGGCCTACGACGGCAGCCCGAAGTATTCCCCCGACGGCCGGTATATCGGCTATCGGACGCAGAAGCAGCCGGGGTACGAATCCGATCTCTTCCGCCTGGCGGTCTACGATCGCCGCGCCACGACGTCGGCGGTGCTCACCGAATCGTTCCGCGATTGGGTGACTGATTTCGACTGGGCGGCCGATTCACGCTCCATCGTGTTTCAGGCCGAGGTCCAGGGACAGACGCCACTGTACCGCCTCGACGTCACCACCAGGACCATCGCGCCGCTTCTCGCGGACAAAACGATTGACGCGTGGAAGCTGGTACCGGGAAAGGCGCAGATCGTCTACGCCCGTCGCGGCATCGCCGAACCGCCGGAGCTGTTCGTCAGGGATGATGCGGGCGGCAGCGCCTCGCCCCGGCAACTCACGCACGTCAACGATGAGATCGTCAACGAGGTGGATCTGCGTCCGGCCGAGCGGATGTGGGTCGACGGCGCCGCCGGCGCGAAAATCGACGTGTTCCTGGTCAAGCCGCACGGCTTCGATCCCAGCCGGAAATATCCGCTCATCCTGAACGTGCACGGCGGACCACAGGACCAGTGGCACGATGCGTTTCGCGGCGACTATCAGTTGTACTCAGGCGCCGGTTATGTCACGGCCTTTGCCAATCCGCATGGCTCGGTTGGCTACGGTCAGGACTTCACCGCGCAGATTTCCGGCGATTGGGGCGGCGCGGTGTTCGAGGACCTGATGAAGGTGACCGACGCGCTGGAGAAACTGCCCTACGTCGACCGGGCGCGGGTCGGCGCCATGGGCTGGTCGTTCGGCGGCTACATGATGAACTGGTTCGAAGGCCACACCGACCGCTTCAAGGCGATTGCCTCGATGATGGGCGTCTACGACCTGCGCTCCATGCACGGCGCGACGGAAGAACTATGGTTTCCCCAATGGGATCTGAAGGGCCAGCCGTGGGACAGCCCGTTGTACGAGAAGTTCTCGCCGTCAGCCGCCGTCAAGAATTTCAAGACGCCAGCCCTGGTGATCACGGGCGAGCGCGACTATCGCGTCCCCTACACGCAGTCGCTGCACTTCTTCACCGACCTTCAGGAGATGAAGGTGCCCTCCCGGCTCATCGTCTATCCGAACGCGGGACACTGGCCAAATTGGTACGAGATGGCGCTCTACTACACCGCGCACCTCGAGTGGTTCCACAAATATCTCGGCGGCGAAGCCCCGCCGTGGACCACCGAGCAGTTTCTGAGAAACGCCGTGTTCGACAAGGAAGGAAAACCGTCTGGTGCCGTAGCGGTTGAGTCGACCGCCGCGCGATGAACGTGCGCGTCAGTTGCCGGCCAAGTCGGCCGCCGGCAATCGAACCGAGAGCGTCAAGACGATATTCAATTCAACGCAGGGACCGCTGAGAACCAGAAGCTGTCAGCGATCTCTGCGTTGGAACGTCTGTCCGATCTACTGCTCGTCGGAGCTCCCGGAACTGGCGTTGGCCGCCGGCGCGAGGACGTCGCCGCCCACGCGATTGAGCGCCGCCACGGTCGGACCGACATCGCTCCGCGGCAGGAGGCTGGGCCCGGACCGGAAGAACACGGTCTCCGGCGCGATGTTGACGTCGAACAGCACGCCGATGAAGCAATTGCTCATCTCGTCCCAGTTCTGCGGCCCCCACAGCACGGTCTTGGTCGGGTCCGGATTGCTGCGATTGCCGACCGAGTTGTCGAAGTGGGTGATCAGTTGCAGCTTCGTGCCCTTGGGCATGACGATCGGCTCGGCGTACTGATAGCCCATCTGCCAATCGAAGTTCCAGTCGCCTTTGAGGATCGTCCGCGCCTCCTTGTCCGGAGACACCACGCGCAGCTCGAAATCCTTGCCGCGCAGGTGCATGTGCGGCTGCGCGTACACCAGCTTGGCTTCTTGTCCGAGCGTGATCTCGCTGACGACCTCCGCCTTGCCGTCGCCCGGCGGAATCGACAGGTTCAAGGCCGTCGGCCCGGCGTGGAAGAAGTAGCGCTTGTCGGGTGCATGCTTCGCCAGGACGAGACCCAGCTTGGAGACATCCGACGTCGCCTTGCCCGTCGTGGTGTAGTGCATTTCGTAGACGAGATCGGATCCCTTCGGGATCAGCTTCGCCGCGCCTTCCATGTCAAAGCGCTGCGCGCCCAGGCCGGGGTTGAACTTGCCAAGGATGTCGTTGCCTTCCTCGGTGGCGTTGCGGCCGATGATGGCCCGGTCGCTCTCGCCTTCATAGGCTTCGCCGGGTCGGGCGGTGGCCATCCAGCTCGACCCGGGCGGCCGCACCCAGACTTTCCCGTGATGCAGCACCGCCGGATCGCCGGGACGCATCTCGGCCGCGACCACCCACATGTCTTCCTTGAAGTTGGTCTTGACCAGGATGTACTTGTAGTTGACCGTGCCTTGCGCCGGCACCTCGAAGGGCTTCGGCATCTCCACGATGACGTCGGGCTTGATGTTCCATCCGCTCTCGAACGCGAGCGGCGCGGGCGCGTCCTTCTCGTCGCCGGCTGGCGCCCCGGCATCGACCCACGAGGTGATCGTCTGGATGTCGCGCTCGCTGAGTCGCCGTTCATTCGCGAAATGCCCGTATTTGGGATCGGCAAACCACGGCGGCATCTGCTTTTTCACGATGGCGGTCTTGATCGCCTTGGCCCACGGCCGCGAGGAGTCGTAGGTGAGCAGCGACATCGGCGCCACCTCGCCAGGCCGATGACAGCTCTGGCAGTTGGCCTGGAGCACGGGGAGGACGTCCTTGTAGAAGGTCGGAGAATCCGACGCCGCCGCGCTCCCCACGGAGAGGAGAGAACCAATTACCGCTATCAGGCACGCCTTCATCGCCAACGCCTCCTTTTGCAGCCGTTTCACCTCATACAGCATAAGGCAACCAGCCGCGAGGCGGTGAAATAAAAGAGCCTAGGCGCTCGGATTGAATCGGTAGCCAACCCACGGCTCGGTCGCGAGATGACGCGGCTCCGCGGGATTGGACTCGATCTTCTTCCGCAACTGTCCGACGAACACGCGCAGGTATTCGGTGTGATCCTGGGCTTTTTCACCCCACACCGCCTCGAGCAGCCGGCCGTTCGGAATGACCCGATTGGGCCGCCTCGCCAGATACACGAACAGATCGAATTCCTTGGGGGTCAGCCGCACTTCGCCGCCGCGGACATGAACGCGGCGGGTCTGGAGATCGATGCGAAAATCGCCCACTTCGAGCGGCGGCGCATCGACCCCATCGTCGCCCGCGCGCCGCAGCGCAGCCCGGACCCTGGCGAGCAGCTCGTCGGTGCCGAATGGCTTGGTCAGGTAGTCATCTGCGCCCGCATCGAGCGCCTCGACTTTCGCCCGCTCCGCGCCCTTGACCGATAGCACCACGATCGGCACCGTGGAGAGGGCGCGAATCCGCCGGCATAGCTCGATGCCGTCCATGTGCGGCATTGCCAGATCGGTGAGCACCAGGTGCGGCCGCCAGGCCATCAGGCTGGCGAGCGCCGAGTGCCCGTCTGGTGCGGTGTTCACGTGATAGCCCTGGCTGGTCAATACCGTCCGCAACACTCTCGTGATCTGCGGCTCATCGTCCACGACGAGCACGCGCCTCGAACCGGCCATGTGTCCCTCCTTGCCTAGTCCAGCTGCAACGCGACGAACGAGAGCTTGCCGGCCCGCTCGACCTGCAGGACCGCCGCGCCGTGCGGCTCGATCGCATCGAGCGCGGTGCGCAGTTCCTGGATGTTGGAAATCGACGTGCCGTTCAACGCGTGGATGATGTCGCCCGCTGACAGCGACACGTCCGCGGCGCGCGAGCCCTGCGACCGGCCGGCGACGATGACGCCCGATGGGATACGAAGGTTTGGCACCATCGGCGCGATCGAGTCGTCGATGGGAATGCCGACGACTCCCAACTGGTTGATGCGGTTCGTCTCGGGATCGCCCAGGTCGCTCAGCCGCTCGAGAT
>Ga0105248_10006360_pt1 | contig 12956 bp, 9 predicted proteins | sample KBSS34metaG_FD_81524 | JGI IMG/M metagenome (GOLD analysis project Ga0105248, IMG submission 81524) | Switchgrass rhizosphere microbial communities from Kellogg Biological Station, Michigan, USA - KBS S3-4 metaG | ecosystem: Host-associated > Plants > Roots > Rhizosphere > Soil | place... | reverse complement strand
TAGTCCCCTTCGCCGTTGATGAAGATGATCGTGAAGCGACCGCCCTTGTCGGTCGTCGCGATCTTGGTGACGCGGCCCTGGTACGAGCTCGCCTTGACCTCGACCCCCTCGACCGGGTGCGATTCGAAGTCCGTCACGCGACCACGGATGATGTCGGTCGATACCTGCGCGCACGCGGCGCGCGCCGCCGCGGCGAATGCCGCGGCGATGATCCACGCTTGGCGCATCACTATCGCTCTGGCTTGCTCTCGAGCTTCACACGCTCGAGATAGAATCCGTCGGTCCGATTGCCGCTCTGCAGGTAAACAACGCCCTTGCCAAAGCCGGCGACCGAACGTCCGTCGGGTATGCGAACGCGCTCGAACAGTCCCTTCTTTGGATTGACGACATCGTACACGAGCTCACCGTGCTTCGACTGCGCGGTGGTCGTCGTCAAAATCCATAGATTGCCGTCGAGATCCGGAATGGCCGAGTTTTCACGAATGGGCGGGTAGTAATCAGGAATGTCGGAGAGCGGCACGGAGACCATGTGTTGGATGCTTCCGGCCTGCGATGATCCAGCCTCGGAGACGCCACCATTCGAGCGTCCGCGCCCGGGCTGCGTTTCGTTACCGCCGCCGTCGCCCCGGCTCGGTAGCGGCGTGTTCACTCGCTTGTTGCGAAGTGTCATCAGCGAATCCCAGACGACTTTCGCCGAGTCGGCGAGCTTTTGCTTGTCCTCGTCCGTGAGACGCTTCCAGTCGAACGGAAGCTTGGCGGTCGACGATTTGCCGCCGTCTTGCGAAATCCAATCGATGTGATAGTCGCGACCGCGCACGAACGCGATGGTTCCATCAGAGAGCACCGCCCACGAATCGACCGTCGGCACCGGTTGGATGATCGTCGTGACGACGCGCTTGCCGTCTTCCGGCGGATCCTGACGGTTGCGGCCGCCGTCATGGTGAACGGCACCGACAATGTCGACCGTTCGGGACTCGAGATCAGCGCGCACAATCAGCGTCGAATCGGCAACGAAGCCGCCGGCGCGAACGGCGGTCGCGCCTCTCCCGAACAGTCGACCCTTCTGATCCATCGCTTGCGGCGCCGGGAAGGGCTGTGGGAACGGCACCCAACCGTCCTCCCATTGCGGCATCGCGAGCGCGTGAACGAAGTGTCCGTCTCGATCGAGCACGAACGCCTCGCCAAACACCGTCGCCGTGATCAGGGTCGAATCGCCGAGGTACGAAACGATCCTCGAGGGCCGCGGACCATAGCTGTTGGACGTCCCCGGCGCGGAGTCCAGCGCGACTACAGCCGTCGTCAGAGACGGGTCGAAGATCTTGAGCTGGCGGCGGCCGGCATCGTTTACCAACAGTCGTGCACCGGGAAGCTCACGAAGGCCGAGGACGGCGCCGAGCGACGTCGTGGTGCGTGCCATCGGGGCCGACACACCAAAGATGGGAACGCCGCTCTGCGGCTTCTCCGGTGTTTGACCGGTTGCCGTGACGGCGCCGCAGGCGAGCGCGGACAGTGCATTTCGCACCGGCGCGGCCTTGAGAAGCGACAGACAGGAGCTTCGTGGCGGCACACTCACGCTCTTCGCATCGACTTCCACGCGCGCGACATTCGCTTCCATGCTGTCTACCTCCCTTCGTGCAGCGTCGAGCGCTGCTTTCGTGGTCTGTCCGGCGGCAAAGGCGCGTCGGATCGAGTCATAGTTCGCTCGCGCGATGGAGAGGCGTGAGTCGGCGAACTGTCTGGTCGTTGCGATCGAGGTCGCGATCGCCTCCCGCTGGCTCACGGCCAGCGCCTCGGCCGATGCGGAACCAGTATTCGCGCCAAGCACGAGTCCGAGCGTCAGGCTGATGACAGCCCCTGCCGCGATGCCGATGATCACGCCGAGTCGGCCCACCGCCCCACCCCGAGACGGCGGGCCGAACTGCCGCTCGGCGCGATATGCCCTACGGAGCTCGCGCTTGAGCGAGTCGCGAAACTCCGGCGTTGGTTTGTGAATGTCGTTCGGTTCGTTCATGCGAGTCCCCTGATCTCCTTCAATGCCGACTCGAGCTCGCGGCGCAGACGTTCGCGCGCCCGGCGAAGCCGCCCTTCGACGGCGCGTTCGGAAATCCCATGTATTTCGGCGAGCTGCGACATCTTGAGCCGGTCGTAATGGAACGTCTCCAACAGCTGGGCCTCGGACGGCGGAATCCGCGACAGCGCCTTGCTGACCAGCGACGCCACTTCCGCCGAGTCGCTCACCGCATTCGCGTCCACGACGGCGAGGACCTCCTCCGCCGATACCGTGTCGAGCGCCACCGGCTCATGCCGGCGGAAGTAGCTGACGAGGAGGTTCCTCGCGACAGTCGTCAGCCAACCCAGCGGCTTGTCCGGCGCTCCGTGCGTCCGCCAATGGCGCAACGCGCGAAACCAGGCTTCCTGCGTGATATCCTCAGCCAATTCCCGCCGCCCGCCGCAACGCCGGGACACATAGCCGTACAACTCGGCGATGGTGCCGTCGTAGCTCCGTGCCAGCTCGGCTTCGGTTATCCGATCGGGCATCGCGGAGAAGGCTGTGTACTTAGACGACGCATAAGCCGATGAAAACCCACGCCAGACGTGTTGTCGCCCGCGACAGCACGGATCGCGACCACGCTCGCATCCTCAGACCGTGGACGGTTGGTACAATTGGATACGGGACACTGAACAGGAATGAACAGGAAGAGCTACAGGAAACCGCTTCTTGAAGGTTGTCGATGAGATAGTCTCATTCGCCCAGCACATTCAAAAAGCAGTTCTCCCGTTCGGTTCTCCGTCCAATCCTGTCGGTTTGTCCCGTATCCAATTGTTGAAGCCGTGAGAGCCACACGGGAGTTGGCCGAGCTACGCCCTGTTCGCCGTTGTCGCACCAGGTGACAAGAACGCCCGGATGTTTTCGACGGCCTGCTGTAACCCGCGGTCGATGACCTCGGCCGTCGATCCGGCATTGTGCGGGGTCAGCACCACGTTTGGCAGTTGCAGTAGCGGGTCGTCGGCCCGAATCGGTTCCTCGTGAAAGACGTCGAGGCCGGCGCCGGCGATTTGCTCGTGCCTGAGCGCGTCGAGCAGCGCGTCGCGATCGACGAGACCGGCGCGCGCGGTGTTGATGAGAAAGGCCGATGGCTTCATGAGCGCCAGACGGTCGCGATCGAGATGGCGCGCCGTCTTTTCGCTCAGGCGCAGGTGTAGGCTCACGAAGTCCGACTCACGAAGCAGCGTTTCGAGCGGGACGTGTCTTGCGCCAACGAGCCGTGAGCGCCCGCCGTCTTCGCCGAGTGTAGACGCGAGCACCGTCATCCCGAATGCGGAGGCAAGCGTCGCGACGCGGCTTCCGATCGCGCCGAGGCCGATGACGCCGAGCGTCTTGCCCTCGAGCTGAACGAGGAGGCCGCGCGGCCATTCGCCGGCGCGAACGCCGGTATCTATCGACGCGATGCGGCGAGCGACGGCGAGCATCAACGCAATCGTGTGCTCGGCAACGGCGTGCGCATTGATGCCCGGCGTATTCGTCACCGTGATGCCGCGAGCGCGGGTCGCGTTGAAGTCGATGTTGTCGGTCCCCGTACCCCAAATCGAGATGAGCCGGAGACGCTCGCAGGCATCGATGACAGCGGCGGTGAACTTCGTATAGCCGCGAATATTGAGCACGACGGCGGCGTCGCGGATGCGACGAATCAGCTCTGCCTCGCTGTCGGCGCCGCGTTCGGTACAGATAGTCACGTCACCCAGCGCGCGCAGTGCCTGCTCGGCGGCGGTGCCCGAGATCGCCGGCGGAAAATCGTCCGGGACGACGATCCGAGTCACGACCCGCTAGCTGCGAAGGGCGACGACCGCGGCGCGAAGGCGGGCGACGACGGCCTCCGGATCCTCGACCTCGAGGACGAGCCGCTTATAGTGCTCGTGCTCGAGCTCGACGACGATTGTGCGTTCGGGATCGTGGACGTCGAAGAAGACCGCTCCCTCCAACTGATAGAACGTCCCAGCCGTGATGACGCCGGGCAGGTTCGTCCCAGGCAGCCGCAAGCCGTGCCACCACCCGCGTGCCGGCTCAGGATCGACGCGAGCGGACACGATGTGCATCAAGGGAATCTCGAGCTGGCTCTTGAGCGACCAGAACTTGTCCCAGCCCTCGATCGCGAAGCGGACGCGGTCGCCTTCGATTGACACATTGACCATCGAGTGCTCGGCGTGATCGGATCGCTCAATGTACGATATGGGGAGAAGCCCTGCTTGAAGCATCTCGGTATCGGTTTGAGCGCTACACTAACGCTGGGCGTGCCAGACGAGCGGAACGAACTTGTCGTCGCTCCAGGCGAGGGACTGGCAGAAGCCGTCGTAGCGGTCCGAGAGATCGTAGTTCCGCTCGATACAGTCGATCGTGAAGATACGAAAGCCGGGCGACTTGTCGCGCGTATCCCAATGCGCGAGGCCCGTGAACCGCCGGTCGGGGCTGAACGCGCTGATGCGAATCCAGCCGTCGGGGGGCAACGACGGGGCCCATTCGCCGTCGAGGCCCAGCTTGCACGACTGATACGGCGAGCCGGCGCTGATCGCGCCGCATTCCTCGAAGCGCACGCGAAGCAGGGCGTCGTTCGGTGATGCAACGATCGGCTGGCGAGCGCGCAAGGCAGCGGCTCTCGAGGCGCGGTCCGACTCGCGCTCCTCGAGCATTCTCTGGACTGCTCGGTAGACCTTCAGCTCGAGTGCGACGTACGATCCGGCAGGAAGCAGGACGAAGAGGCTGCCCGGCCCGGAGCCAAGGCTCGTGACGAGACCGAGAAGCGCCACGACGGCGATGAGCGCGCCGGACACAAGCATCGATCCGACGAGAAAGCTCTCGCGAGGCTCCGCTTCGCGGAGGAGAACCCATGGGGTCGCGGGTACCAGCGACAGCGCGACAATCGTCGCCAACGGCGTGACGTTGGGATCAGGCGGAAGATCGATCAGCAGGGAGAGCGCCACGAGCACCGAAGCCGCGGTCGCCCCGAAGCTCGCCGCGCGAGCCGCCGCGCGGGGTGGCGCGCCGCCGGTCCTGGCCGCGACAACACCGAGCGCGACGACCGGCGCGGCGAAGACCGTGATCGCGAAGACGGCTGACGAAGCGTGGGACATGGGACCTCGTCAATCATGACTTCAGCGAATTGAGCTTCGCAACAGACCGCGACCATGCCGCATCCGAGACCATGGAAAGTTGGTACGATTGGATACGGGACAACTAGGATTGAACGGAACACCTACAGGAGCCTGCCTGGGCGCGACAGATCGCGACCCAAACGCAAAAAAAAGAACTTCCTGTTTGTTGTCCGTTCAGTTTCCGAGTTATCCCGTATCTGATCGTTCAAAATCGTCCACGGTCTGGGATCCAGCGTGGTCGCGATCCTAGCGAATCTCGAAGTAGAGATCGAGCCGCCACTGGCGACCCGGCGAGATCGCGCGCGAGACGTCGAAGCGAACGAATCCGTCGAGCGCCGCGAACCCCACGCCCGCTGACGAGACGGGGCTGGAGCCGCTGAATTGCTCACGCTGCCCCGCCCAGCCGATGTCGCCAAAAAGAACAGGGCGGAACACGGGATGACCCGAAGCAATCTGCGCGCGTCCCATCCAGAACGCGTCGCCGGCAACGGCTCCCGCGCGATACGCATGCACGGTGTACGGTCCGCCGAGATACCAGAATCGCTGCAGGGGAACGTCGCCCACGGAATAGCCGGAGGCACCGGTGATTCTCAGTTGTCCGGTCTCGCCGAAACCGTGCGCCACATTGAGCTCGGTCATCCCACGCGCGTAGTGGTCGCGCCAACGCGCCGTCTCGACGCGCGTGTTACCCGTCACGACAAAGCCGCGCGGGTCGAGTCCCCACGCGTAGGCGACGCCACCCGCCGCGCCGCCGACCCAACCCTCGTTCGCGACGATGTTCGAGTCGAACGGTGACGCGTTCGCCACGTTCGCGAACGATTGCTGCGTCGAGACGCGTGCGGTTGTCTGCTGCTCCTCGAACAATCGCCACGACATGATGAGTCGGTCGTTCGCGCTGCGACGCACGCCGGTGAGCTCCGCGCCGGCGGTGCGATAGTAGATCCCGTCGTCGCGCCCAAACGCGGCAGCACTGATGCTCGCGCCCAAACCCAACGGGTTGCCCCAGTCGTTCGCAACGTCCAATCGACGGTACGCGGTGCCGCGAACTGACGTCGAGACGTTGCCGCGCTGCAAATAGGCCTCGGCCAGCGGCTGATGATCGGCGAGGCCAATGCGAGCGAGACCACCCGCGTTGTATCCCTGTCCCAGCTCGCGATCGACACCGATTCCAGGCGACAACCCCTCGATCTTGTTGTAGCGCAACATCCCGGCGTCGATGCCGAAGTGGATGTTCGGCTTCTGCGGACTCCACGCCGCTTGCTTGTCGATCGCCAGCGCCGACTCGGCGTCGCGCCGCAGGGCCTCGAAGTCGGTGTTGGGAAAGAGCTCTTCACCCGGCGCGTAGATCGACCCGGGGAAGATTGAAAGCAGCTGCGCTTTGGTGCACGGCTGGAGCACGCGGAAGGGAACGCCGTCCGCCACGACGACGCCGAGGTTGTCGGCGCGCGCGAGTGAATCGGAGGAGTATTTGGCCGACGAGTCGCCAGGCGGCCGGCACTCACGCGACCACCGAATTGTCCGCCACCGCTCGGATTGTCGAACGCGGCCGGTTCGTGGATCGACGTCGAACGTCGGTTGCGAATCCACACGGACTTGTCCCTCGGGCAGAGATGTCACCGACTTGTACTCGAAGGTCTGCTCGATGGTGAGCGTGATGCGTCCGCCGCGCGCCGTCCCTTCGCCGTTGGCGATGCGAGTCTTCGGCAACCAGAACTTCCCCTCGTACAATCCGTGATCGATGATGATCTCGCGAATCGTCCCGGTGAACGGTCCGAAGCGTTTGACGATCGCCCTGTCGTCGTCGTTGCGAATCTCACGCTCCATGAACGGCCAGAGGTCGATCGGCACCGACGGACGATAGGCGGCGCGCACGAGGTTGCCCGTCGCGATGTCCACCCAGAGCGACCCCACGATCAGCCGCGACGACGGCCGCCGCGCCTGCACGCGAATCTCGCGCAAATGGATGACCCGGCTGTCGGGAAGACGAATGCTGAGCGAATCGCCGAGCGAGAATCGGTAGACGCTGTCGGCGCCGTCGGCGAGCGGGTGCTCGATCCAGTCTTTGAACTTCGGGAGGCCGTTCGTAACCTCAGTGGTAGGCCAAAGACGATCGCGCCCTGGATAGAATGGGAGGATGAGCGCGACGTCGCTTCCGCGCTCCGGCTGCGGATTGACCATGCCGAGCATTGGCACGACGCTCCGCGCGCCGAGCAGCTCGGCCCAGGCGCCGCGCTCGTGGTCCCAGCCGAGTCGCGCCACGGATTCGTACCGCGCGGCGAGGCGAAGCGCACCGATCGCGCCGAGTGCGGCGACGGACGCGCCTTTGACCGCGGCGGCAATCCCGGTCCCGGTGATCCCACTCGCGAGCCCGATCGATGAAGACAACCGCTGCCGTGCGATAACCTCGTAGCTCGCGAGTTGCGCGTCCTGCTGCAAACGCGCGGCGCGTGCACGCGCGACCAGACTCGCAACGTCGGGCGCAGAGGTGAGCGGGCGCGCGGCGTCGAGCTGAAAGGCAACGAGGACGACGAGGGACGCGATCAAGTCGGTTAGCCGCTAGCGAATGAGCGACCTACGCACCCGCGGCAGCGCCGGTTTCGCTCGGAAATCGATTCGAACGAAATGGTCGCGGGCAGTGTCCGACCGAGATAGGTTCGTGCCCTCATGCCCCCTCGACGGTGAGACCACCCATGGACAGTCTCTTCCGCGACATCGGATACAGCCTCCGACGGCTCCGAAAGAGCCCGGTCTTCACGTCGATCGTCGTTCTCACGCTAGCGCTCGGGATCGGGGCGAACACGGCGATCTTCACGGTCGTCAACGCGGTCCTGCTGCGTGCTCTGCCCTATCGCACGCCGGGCGAGCTGGTCTCGATCATTCATGACTATCCGTCGCTGAAACTCGAGGCACCAATCTCGGCGCGGCGCTTCAAGGAGTATCACGACCAGCTTACCAGCTTTTCGGCGGTGGCAGTGGAGACCGGCTTCGGCGCAAACCTCACGGGGACGGGAGACCCCGAGCGGGTGCCCGGCTCGCGAGTCTCGGGCGACTGGTTCCGCGCGCTCGGCGTTGCACCACTGTTCGGCCGAACGCTTCAACCGGATGACGACGTTCCCGGAAAGGAACACGTCGTGGTGATCAGTCACGGACTGTGGACGCGATTATTTGCCGCCTCCCCCGGCGCCGTCGGCAAGTCCATCGAGCTGAATGGCGAGCAGTTTCAGGTCATCGGCGTGATGCCGCCGTCGTTCAAGGCGTTCTTCGGGCAGAACTCCGACGTGTACATGCCACTGGCTCTGTTGCCGGCGCAATGGACTCGTAATAGCGAATATCTGCAAGCGATCGCGCGGCTCAAGCCTGGAGTGACCGCGACCAAGGCGCAGGCCGAGCTCAAGCTGTTCGCCGACAATATCAAGAAGGCGAACCCGAACAGCTATCCGCCGACGTGGTCGCTCAAGCTCAAGACGCTGAATGAGCTGGCGACGGGCCGCATTCGTCCCGTGCTCCTCGTTCTTCTCGGCGCCGTGGGCTTCGTTCTCCTGATCGCGTGCGCGAACGTGGCAAACCTGCTGCTCGCGCGAGCGGCGGTTCGGATCAAGGAAATCGCAATTCGCTCGGCGCTCGGCGCGGACCGAATGTCGCTGATTCGCCAACTGCTCACGGAGAGCGTGATGCTCGCGCTTGCCGGAGGCGTGATCGGGCTGTTGCTGGCTCGGTGGAGCGTCAAGTCGCTCGTCGCCCTCAATCCGAACCTGCCGCGAGCGTCGGAGATAACGGTCGACGCGCGCGTGATGCTGTTCACGCTCGGCGTCTCGGTGCTCACCGGACTCCTGTTCGGTCTCGCGCCGGCGCTACAAACTTCGCGGACCAATCTTCAGGAAACGCTCAAGGACGGAAGCCGGAGCGGAACGTCGGACATGGCCGGTCGCGCCGTACGACGCGCGCTCGTCGTAGCCGAGGTGGCGCTGTCGCTGACTCTGCTCGTTGGAGCGGGGTTGCTGATTCGAAGCGTGGCGAAACTTTCGGGCGTCGATCCGGGTTTCGAGCCGAAGAATGTGTTGACGTTCAACATCGCCCTGCCGGCAGTGAAATATCAGAGCGACACGTCGCAGATTCTGTTCACGAGCCAGTTGCTGCCGCAGCTGAACGCCATTCCCGGAGTGCGCGCGGCGGGCCTGACGTCGGTCATGCCCTTCGGTGGTGGATGGTCTACGTCGACGCTCACGGTCGAAGGCGTCACGGTTCCCGAAGGACAGAACGGACCGTGGGGCGACGTCCGCGTCGTGTCGCCGCGATTCTTCGAAGCATTGCGCATTCCCCTCAAGCGCGGCCGGTTGATCACCGATCAAGATCGTCAGGGCGCGCCGCTCGTCGCCCTGATCGACGAACAGTTCGTAAAGAAGTACTTCCCGAATACCGATCCGATCGGGAAGCGCATGACATTCGGTGGTGGTCAAACGAAAGCGCCGGACTCGACGTGGATGACGATCGTCGGCGTCGTCGGCCATGCGGCGCACGAAGGGCTCGACGCCGATCCACGCATCCAGTACTACCTGCCAGTCGCGCAGGCGGGTGGTCGATTCCTGAGCGCGGCCGTGAGCACGAAGGGCGATCCGAACGGAATAGTTGCGGCGGTGCGAAACGCAGTACACCGCGTCGATGCTGGAATGCCGATCGCGCAAGTCAACACGATGGAGAAGATGATCGACGCCTCGGTCGGCCAGCGAAAACTGTCGATGATCCTGCTCGGGCTGTTCTCGGGCATCGCACTGCTGCTCGCGTCGATCGGCATCTACGGCGTGATGAGCTACTCGGTGGCGCAGCGGTCGCGCGAGCTGGGGATCAGGATGGCGCTGGGCGCGGAGCGTGGACGCGTGTTGCGACTCGTCGTGGGTCAGGGGATGTGGCTGGCGGTGCTCGGGGTAGTGATCGGGCTCGTTGCCGCGTTCGCGCTCACGCGCTTCCTGGCGAGTCAGCTGTACCAGGTGGGGGCGACGGATCCGGCGACGTTCGGGATTGTCGCGGGGCTGCTCATTGGCGTCGCGTTGTTGGCGTCGCTCGTACCGGCGTTGCGCGCGACGCGCGTGGATCCGGTGGTCGCGTTGCGCGACGAGTGACTTCGGACGCTAGCGCAGCGTAAGGGCTACGCCGGCCACGACCGTCTGCAGGCTTCGGGACGACGCGTGAGCCAGCAGCCCGTTGCCAAAGAGCGTGATCGCGATCGGCGCGGCGGGAATGGTGAAGTCGTACCCCGCGCCGAGCTCCAGCGCCGGTCCATTGATCTTGCCAAGTCCATCGGGATTGCCGCTGCCGTAGCCGATTCCGGCCTTGAGCAGGAAGCCGGTGAGCGGAATGTGCGCCTGGACGACCCCGGTGACGAAATTGGCGCTGAGCGAATCGCGGCTCCAACGGTTGAATTCCCCTCCGACCGCCACGAATGGCAGGCCGCCACGGAGGAGTTGCGCCATGATCACGCGGCCGCGGCTGCCGTCGGAGAGCGACGACTCCGTCGAGCCGACAACGCCGGCGCCGCCGCCAATGGAGAGTCGCGTCTGGGCGCGCAACGGCGCGACAGACGCGACCGCAAGCACGGCACCGAGAATGAGTATGCGATTGTTCATCAGGCGCGTGAACTAAGCACGTCACGCGCCACGATTCTGCGACTCGCATCACATTCCCGCTTGACAGAGGGTGCCCCTATGGCCAGACTAGTCACTTGGTGATATGTAAGACGCTTACTGGAGCGATATGATGACGACGTCGGCACTCGATCTCATGCCCGGCACGGTGGACATCCTCGTGCTGCGCACCCTCGCCTGGGAACCGATGCACGGGTACGCGATCTCGCAGTTCGTGCGCAACCGAACTGCCGGCGCGATCGGACTCGAGAGCGCCGCGTTGTACCAGGCGTTGCACCGACTCGAGAAGAAGCGCCTCGTCCGCTCGTGGTGGGGCGTGTCGGAGACCAATCGTCGCGCCAAGTTCTACGAGCTGACGACGACCGGACGAAAGCAGTTGAAGGATCAGTCGAGCGAGTTGCGCGCGTACGTCGCCGCATTGTTCTCCGTGCTCGACGCCAAGTAGGAGCGACATCGTGCGTCGCCCCAGGGGCATTCGTCGGTTCCTTCGTCTTCCGCGATCCGAGGCCCGGATCCGCGCCGAGGTGGACGAAGAGCTGCGCTTCGACATCGACATGCGGGCGAGTGATCTCGTGCGACAAGGCGTCGCACCCGACGTGGCGCACGCCAGAGCCGTCGCCGAGTTCGGCGACCTCGAGGCCACGCGCCGCTACTGCGAGGAAACGGACATGGCATCGGAAGCAGGCTTCAACCGCGCCAGCATTATGAGCGACCTCCGCGCCGATCTGGCGATTGCCTGGCGCACGATGCGACGCACGCCGGCGTTCGCGCTGGTCGTCGGGACGACGCTCGCCCTCGGCATCGGCGCGAACACCACGGTGTTCTCGGTCGTGAAGCGCGTGCTGATCGCGCCCCTTCCCTACCGCGCGCCGGAGCAGCTCTACCGCATGTACACATCACCGTCATCCGTCGACGGCGATAACGACAAGCTGTCGGCCGTCGAGATCACGGCGATCGCCGCTGATGCGCGCTCGCTCGCCGGTGTCACCGAGTTCGGCAACTACGGCGGCATGACCTTCACCGACAGCCGGACCGCCGAGCCGTGGGGCACGGTGCAGGTCGCATTCAACTTCTTCGACGTGCTCGGCGTGCGTCCCCTGCTCGGGCGCCAGTTCGTCGCCGAAGATTTTGGGCCGAGGGGCGCGCGATCGATCATCATCACGCATCAGCTGTGGCAGCGCGCGTTCGGCGGTGACTCGGGAATCGTTGGCCGCCGCGTTCAGCTCAACAACAACGACATCACGATCGTCGGCGTGCTGCCGGAGTCGTTTGTGGGTCCGACGTTCAATGCGGAAGCGATCCTTCCGCTGCCGTGGGCAAATATTCTGCGGTCGTCGCCGCGAAACGTGCGCTCCCGCGCCTGGCGAGCGATCGTCAGAACGCGCCAGGGCGTCACCGAAGCGAGCATGAACGCCGAGCTGGCCACCATCGGCCAACGCGTGCGCTCGCAGAACCCGGAGATCCGGAACGGCGGCGTTTTTCGTCCGGTGGCGCTTCACACCGCGATGGTCGGCAACGCGAAGACCGTGCTGCTTCTCGTCATGGCCGGCGCGCTGCTCGTGCTCGTCATCACCTGCGCGAACATCGCCGGATTGTTCCTCTCGCGCGGAGCTGCCCGACGACGCGAGCTCGGCGTGCGCGCGGCGCTCGGCGCCGGGCGATCGCGCCTCGTGCGCCAGATGCTGACCGAGAGCGCGCTTTACGGACTCGGCGGCGGCGCGGCGGGAATCGCGCTCGCCATCGCGATGACGCGGGTGTTCGTCGGACTTGCCGGCTCAACGCTGCCGAATCTCGGTGCGATTCACCTCGACACGATCAGCCTTGCCTTCGCGGCGACGATCGCGATTCTGTGCGGCTTGGCCGTGGGCGTCGCGCCGGCGATCGCCGCCACGCGAGTCGATCTGCGCGAGGCATTGGGCGACGGCGGCAGTCGTGGCGCGACGGTGGGTGCAACCGGCGTACACGGGCGCCGAGTGCTGGTCGCCGGGCAGTTCGCCGTCGCCGTCATTCTTCTCGTCGGGGCGGGATTGCTCCTGCGAACATTCTCGGCGTTGACACGCATACCGCTCGGCTACGCCGTCGACGAGCGCACGTTGACGTTTCGCGTCAATGTCCCGAGCGTGCGATACCCGGACACCGCGTCGCGCGCCGCGCTCCTGTCGACGCTGG
>Ga0105248_10006359_pt1 | contig 12956 bp, 19 predicted proteins | sample KBSS34metaG_FD_81524 | JGI IMG/M metagenome (GOLD analysis project Ga0105248, IMG submission 81524) | Switchgrass rhizosphere microbial communities from Kellogg Biological Station, Michigan, USA - KBS S3-4 metaG | ecosystem: Host-associated > Plants > Roots > Rhizosphere > Soil | place... | reverse complement strand
CCTGTCCTGCCGCCGCGCTTTCGCCCAGCTTCGACATATCGAATAGACGATTGTAGTAAGCGCCGAAGTCGCTATCCGCCAATCCGGCGCCGAAATTTTGCTCCGCCTTCAGCGTGGCTCCGCTCCGCAACATCCCCTTGGCAGCCTGCCCGGCATCTACCGCCCGCAGGCCCTCGCCCAACTGCCACTGATAACCCGGCGACGTGCGATACCCGGCGAACGCGGCATCGGCGGCGGCCGGGCCGTTCAAGCCCAGCAGGTCGGCGCTGCGGGTGTTGGCCAACCCACCGCTGCCAGCCCACGGTGCCAGGTCCGCGCGCTGCTGCGCCGCCGCCTCTCGCTGCGCTGCGTTCGCCTTGTCGGCCGCGCCGCTGATCGCGCTCGATTGCATCGCGGCGCCGGCCAGTCCGACACCCGCTGTAACCGCTGCTGCTGCGAACGGCATTCTCAGTCCTCCAATTCGAGCGCGTGCGCCGCCGCGATCGGCGGCTCGCCATCGGGGTCGGCGTGATCCACGTTGTGTATACAGACTATGCATACATCGTCATCCAGCGTCAGGAACTTGTGCAGCGCTTGCGCCGGGATCTTGACCATGGCGGGCGCATGGAAGTCCCCGATCAGCGTATCGTCCTGCCACACGCGCACGCTGCCGGTAGCAACCAGCGAGATGTGATCCCACTCGTGCGCATGTTGGGGTAGCAACGTGCCGGCATCGGCGACGTGCCAGAGTTTGGCATAAATCCCGGCATAGATCAGCAACTCGGAGGTCGGCTGGTTGGGTGCGCGCTTCATGTTTCACATCGAAAGCAGAGGATCACCGCGATCCGCTCGGTCTCGCCGCCGTTCTGCACGCTATGGTTCACGGTGTTGACGAACGACCATAATTCGCCCGCTCGGAACGATACCGCCTCGTCCTCGCAGCGATTGATGCACCACGGATTGCTGCGCAGCACGCCATAAACTTTGCGATTGAAGTGATGCGCATGCCAGCTATCGTCGGCGTGCGGCAGGATCGCGGCGCCCGGCGCCAGCCGTGTCAGTAGGCAACCGCCGAGTTCTGACGCCTGCAATGTGCTCATCAGCGCCCAAACCATGCGATGCAGTGACGGCAACCGCCGCCATGCCGGATAGAACTCACAGCGGTTCGCGCGGTCGAAGTCTGAGTCGGATTGGAGATCGGCCCGCGGAAAGTAGCGAAGCCAGATGTCGGACGATTGCGCGTGCGGGCTGTTCGCGCGCTTCGTGCGGTCGGCGTCGGCATCCCAAAGTTCGGGAGCAGCGTCGAGTTCCATCAACATCGGCGCCACATCCAGGCCGGACGCGATCAATTCGAAGTTGCGCATCCCTAACGTGCTCTCCGTGCCGTGATCGTCCCCGCCACCGTCATCGTGCTGGTATGCGTCGCCAGCGCCACCAGATGCGCCGTGGTTGCCGCCGCGACGTTGATCCGCAGCGGTGCCCCGGACCCCAGCGACTGCGACGCGCCGGCCGGGAACGCCGCCGACAGATCGGTGCGGATGGTGCCGATCGCCGTCGAGGTCCCCACCCCAACCGCAAGGTGCGTGCTGGTAGCACCGCCGGCCGGGGAGAACACCACCACGCCGGACACGTCCCAGTCGCCCGCCGTCAGCCCGACCGTCACCACGTCGGTAGCCGAGCCGGAGCCGATCGAGACGCCGGACGCGGACGCGGTCAGCACTTCGCCGATGCCGCCGGCCGCCGCCTCGGAGGCGTCGGTCACGCCGCGGCCCTGGCTGGCGCGGAGGTCGGCGAGCTGGTCGGCAACCTGCTGGTCGTAGTCGATCCGCGCCTGCGTCGGCCGCCCGGTCGCGGTGTCGATCGCGGGGACGACCAGCGGCGGGGACAGCCGGGCGGTGGAAAGTGCCATCAGCCGTTGCCTTTCGTTACGATTTCCATTGACTCACACCGATACATCTGATACATTAGCTACATCAGCCGGGATGGCCCGGCAGGATCAGGAGACGGAAGATGGCCACTTACTATTCGCCAGGATTTCGGAACGTAGAGGCGGAGAGCCCAGCGGAGGCGGCTCGCATCTTTGCTAATCGTCAGGCCCGCCGCGACTTCGGAAGGCGCGGCTACTGCCGCACCCTGCGGTTGGATTGCTGGACCGAAAACCACCGCAGCCACACATTCGAGGCGTTCATCGGCTACGACGTGGACCGCAACTCATGCTCTGGGCACAACGTTTGGATTTACGTCGATCGAGTTGGCGAGATGGAGGCGGTGTGATGACAAGCAGACTTAAAAGCGCCGTTGATGCTTACGTGGCGACGCCAGCAGAAGATCTGGAGCGGCGCGCTGAACTGTTCGACGCAATCGAGCAATGGCTTTACGCCGAGTTTGAGGCGGAGCCGGATATGACCGAAGCAAAGTTAGCGCAGATCGACGTTACCGCGATGGCGCAGGCCTACATTGACCGCGCGACGTATTGAGGAGTCGGACAAATGCCCCGCCGCCATATCACGCTGCCCGGCGATCTGTTCGACGAGATTGACGCCTATCGCTTCGACAACCGCATCGCGACGCGCACCGAAGCCATCCACCGATTGATCCGCGCTGGGCTGGAGGCCGAAGCGCCGTTCGATGCCGATACGCTCACCGTCACGCCCGGTCCGGCGCTGCCGCACGATCAGTTCTCCACCGCCATGAAGGAAAAGCGCCCGAGGCGGTTGGAAAAGTCCTTGTCAGGCTCGCCGACCCGGCCCCGATAGTACTGCGACGCCGCATCCTTCGTAAAGCCGAGGGGTGCGGCCATCTCGGCGTGGGTTGCGTCATAGGCAGGCCACACCGCCACGTTCGGCCCCTCTCGCAATACCCGTAACGTATGCTCCGGCGCCGCTTCCATCATCCGTGCCAGATCGCCGCGTGATGGATTGACGTGCGCCGCGGTCTTGCCGACATCGATCAATCCCGATGGCATCCGCATCCCCGGCGCCGTGGTGCCCATAAGCATCGCATTGACGTATTGGTGCGCGGCGTCATTCCACCATTTCGGGTCCTGCAAGCGATCGCCGGTGTCGGCCAGATACTGCTGCACCACCGGCTTGTTGTACTCGTACGCATCCGCCCAGGTCGGCGACGGTGCCAGCGCGTTGGCGCGCGTTCCCGGTATCGAGTCCTGCTGCCACAGCGGGTTGGGCATCAGCCCCCGGTGCCCCCGGAAATATCCGCATCGAGCCCGTATACCGTGCGGCGCCCGGTGAACCCCAGCCGCAGCACGCGCTGGCGGAACGAGCCGAGCCGCGTCGTGAACGCCCGGTGCCGGGTTTCGCCGACCGCGCCGGCCGACAGCGTGCGCGGTCCGCCGGTCCAGGTGATGCCGCCGTCGTCGCTCCAATCCAGCGTCAGGTCGCCGTGGCTCGCTTCGGTGCCGACTTCGGTTTCGACCTCGACCCGATGACAGAACGCGCGGTTGGTGCCGGCGAAGATCGGCGGGAACGTAATGCCGCGCGCCACCTCCAGGCCGTTGTCGGTGCTGATGGTGTGGTCGAGGATATAGACCTCGCCCACCACCGGATCGCCGGCGAGCGTGTTCAGCGTGCCGTTGTTCTGCGGCGCCAGCACATGCGGGCGCCAGGCGCCGGCGCCATCGATGCTGGAGGCGCGATCGTGCCACACCTTGGTGTTGCAGTCGTAGACCAGCGTTCGCACGTCCTCCAGCGTCAGAACGTAGAACGCATGGCCCTGGTCCATGTAGGCATTGGCGAAACAGTCGGCGACCGCGCCGGCGCCGAGCGCGGCAATCGCGGCTTCGACCGCATGCGTAGAGATCCGCGTGGCCTGGTAGCCGACCGAGCGATACACGATCCCGTCCAGCCCCAGCCAGAACACCGAACCGTCGATCTGCGCCAGCGAGCGCGGCGTGCCGATCGCCCGCTCGATCACGCCACCGGTCAGCCGGCGCCGGAACGGGAAATCCGCATCGCCGGAATTGTACCAGATCTCAAACCCCGCCATGCCGACCACCCACAATTCGCCGGCATGGGTGACGATGCGCAGCACCGCGTTGGAACCTTCGTCCAGGGAAGCGAAGTCCAGCGCGTCGTAAGCCAGCGGATCATACAGCCGCGAAATGAAGAACGACTGCGGAGCGGCGTCGGTGGACGAAAAGGCGAAATAGCCGTCGATGAACGTCACCGAGTTGGCGCCGGGGAAGGTGCCGCCGATCTGGTTGAGCGACGCGCCGAAGTCGGTCGGGGCGGTGAACGCATTCGGCGGCACGCACACCACGACCGCCTGCGTCGATACCGCGATGGTGGGCGTCATCAGGTGGATCGGATTGAGCCCGCCGGGGCTTGGCGAGCCGACATCGCCCATGTCCCACAGCACGGCCGCGGGATCGCCGGGATGGATGCCGCGGTAGCCGTAGGCCCGCGTGCCCGAGACGAAGTACATCACCCCCGGCAGATCGGTGTTGATGGCGTGGATCGGCCCGGAGCCGACCGCGAGGTGCGGCGCCAGCCCCGGCGTCGGCACCAGGGCGGCGTGGGTGCGCGCGTCGGCCGGCGCCTCCTCCGCCATAACATTCAACAGCCGCTTCGCCGACAGCGGCAGGCTTGGGTGCTCATAGCTTTCCAGCGGGAACGGGATCCGCCGCATGCCCGCTTTCGGAGCGAGCGCCTGGCGCAGCGTGGCGAGGCTGTCGGACACGCCTAGTGATCCAGAATCGCCGCGGCGCGGTCGGCTGTCAGGATGGTGCCGACCAGCGAGTTGACGCCGCCTTGCACCGCCGGATCGGTCAGGTCGATGCGCGTCGCCGCCGCGGCGGTGACGACGAATTGCAGCATCTGCGGCGACCCCATCGCGGCGGTGAACACGCTGGACCGCTCCGCGTCGGTGAACCGGGACAGGAATTGGGTGGATGTCAACGTTTGCGGCTTGGCCGTGGCGTCGAATGCCGCCAGCGCGCGGGCGTGCGCCTCGGCATACCCGGCCTCGATGCCGACCGATGGCAGGTAGATGGCCATCAGTTCGGCGGCGGTGGCCGCCTCCAGTTCCGCCCGCACGTTCACGTCGCCGACGCCTTCGGTCACAATGGCACAGCCGGCGGCTACCAGTTCTGGCACGGCGTATTTCGGCACACCGAACGTGCCGTCCGGGTTGGCGTGGATGGAGAGCGCGCCATACTGCACGCTGGTCTGCCCGGCCGGCATCCGCATGGTGACGATCATGGCACCACCTGCGCGCCGGTCGTGGTCACGCCCGCGACCGTGCCGGGAAACGTCGTGCCGGCCAGATCGAGTGTCGCGTTGGTTGTCGCGAGGTATTGCTGCCCGGTCGTGCCGGCCCCGGAGCCGGCGCCGGAATAGACCGAAGTGACGCCGCCCGAGGTCAGGTAGCTGCCGAAATAGATTTGCGCGAAATAGGTGATTTCCAGCGTGTGGGGCATCGCCACCGCCGCGCCGCTGATACTGACCCGGCCCAGGCCGATCGCCTGGATATGCGCCGAGGCGTTGCCGTCGATGGTATAGTTGCCGGTGACGTTGACCGAGCCATACTGCACCGCCTGCATATGCACGCCGCCGACGCAACTGCCAAAGATGCAATCCTTGACATCGACGACGCCGAACTGCTGCGCCGAGACGCAGATTCCGCCCGCGGCGACCACGCCGAAAGTGACGCCCTGGACCTCGACGCCGCCATAATCGCGCCCGGTGATGCAGGCGACGCCGCTGCCGGGGCCGGTCCATGGCACGTTGCCCGGCGCGGCCGGATCGCCGCGGATCACAAAGGACGTGCTGCCGATCACGCTGCCGACCACCGCCACGCCTTCGGCGTACGACACGCCGGTAGTGTCCAACTGCACGATGACGCCGAAGCCGTTGATGTCCACCTGGTCGCGCACCACGTTGCAGGCGTGCTGGATGGTGCGGAACGCGCCGGCCCCGGCGGCCAACCCGTCGTGCGCGGCGTCGTCGCCGATCGAGTTGTTGACATAGAACGTCGCGGCCGACGCCAGCACCCAGCGCAAACCGCCCCTTCCCGCGCCGCCGACAGAGGACGGCGAGGTTTGCCACACGTTATTGGAATTAAACACCAGCATCGACTGGCCGGGCCACAGAATGAAGTTGAAGCTGGTCAGCACGATATTCTTGCCGCGGGCGGTGTCCTCGTTGATCACCAGCACCATGAAATTCGCATCGAAGCCGGACGCGGCGGGGAAGCTCAGCGTGAAGAACGCCGCGCCGCCGAGCGCGAGGGTCACGCCCTTGTCGGTGTTGGCGACGCTGTAGGCCCCTGTCTTGGCCAGCCGCGTGCCGGTCAGCGCCGGCACGACGATGCCGAACGCGGTGCGCCCGGCGGCCAGCGTGGCGGCAGATACCACCGGGGCCATCGCGGCCGACACCATCGCCGCGCGGCTCGCGGCCTCCGCCACGTCGGCGGCAGTGCGTGCGTCTGTTTCCGCCGTGAGTGCGGCCGTGGTGGCAAAGCCGGTCGCGACATAGGTCCGCACCGCCGATGCCAGGACGGTCCCCGAGCCAGCATGCTCGGCCACCAGCGCGGTATCGTCGGTGACCGCGCCGAGATCCGGCAGCTCCGACGTGCGCAGCGCGTGGATCGGCAGGGTTGTGAGATCGGTCATCCGGCTACCATGATTGCAACATCGCTGTCGGTCGTGATCGCAACCGGCGGCGTGATCTTGCCCGCCGCGCGCCGCACGTGCAGATACCCCTCGGCCAGCATCTCGGCGGAATCGCCGCCGGCCCAGTCGAGGTGGATCGACCAGCCGCAGCGCACCGGCCAGTTGGCAATCGTCGCGGCGGGGATATGGATGTCGAAGGAACCGATCGCGTCCGACAGCACGCCGCCGCCGCTCCACAGTGTTTCGAGCACCCGCGCCGCCGAGCGGCCGTAGTCCCAGGCGGTGCCGGGGCCTTCCGCCCACACCACCAGCCGCGCCACGGGCCCGCCGATGCCGCCGGTGAGCACCAGCGCCTGCGCCGATGGATCGTCGCTCTCCACGATGGTCACGCGCAGCGATAGGCAGTCGGCGGACGAGACCACCAGGTCGCGCCGCGGCGGATGCAGCGGGTGGCGGGCGACGGGCAGGATCATGGTGAGGTCGGTCATGGTTTATCCTCGGCCCGCTTTGGCGGCGGAGCCTTCAGCCGTTCGATCTCTGCCTGTGTCGTGATCAGTTGCGTGCGCAGCGACGCCTCTCGCTGCATCCCCTCGATCAGCATCTGGCCGAGCGCACTGGTTTCCGGAGCCGGCGGCGGCTGCTGCGCTGCGGCAGTGAGTGGGGCGAGGGCGAGGATGGCGAGGAACAAAAGCTTCATTTGGTTACGTCTCAGGGACAGAGCGTGAAAACCGCCGTCACGTAGGCGAGCGTATTGGTCGGCTTGCCGGCGCAGCTGGTCGGTATGTTGGTGAGCTTGACCCCGCCCGCGATGGTGGTGGTCGAGGAGGCGTTGCCGATCCCGATCACCGTTGCCGCCGCGGTGCCGAAGTTCAGCGTCGTGCCGGCAGTATAGGTCTCGCTCGCGGTGGTGAACGTGGTCGGAATCGAGGCTGATCCCGTCGCCCCGGTCGTCACCGCGTTGGGAGTCGCGGGGTACCATGTCACGGCTCCACCCGGCACGCTTGCGGTAGGCACATAGACCTTGGGGCGACCAGCAATGTCCACCGACGACGGCACGCCGGCTACCGCCGTGACGATGCCGACGTTGCCGAAGGCGTCGCGCGCCTCCCCTCCGGTCAGCCAACCGGTCCCGCCGGACGTAGCGCCGATCGCGCTCAACACCTGATAACCCGTATCAATAGTCAGGGTGTTCGCTGAAATGTGGAACAGGGCGCTGCCGATTTGCTGGTCACCGTTGCCCAACCACTGGCTGTTGGCGCTGCGCAGGACGAACCCGCCGCCACCCGATACCAGCGCGCCAGATGTCGTGTTGCTCCCGGTCGTGCTGCACATCAGGCAATCGATAAAGCCGGCCATGGTTTGCAAACCGCCCACGCTCTGATCGTAGACAGAGATGCCGATGCCGTTCGGATCGATCGCGGTCTGGAAGATCAAGGGATTGCGCCAGGAATGTCCTGAGACACCAGCCAGTGAGATTCCCCAATCCTGAACGATTCCCTGACCTCCCGATTTCACGAGTTGCATGGTCGCGTCGCGGTTGGCGCTTGCGCCGGCCGTTATGAAATCGTCCAGTTCCACGCACACATTTTGAGTATAAAACGTAGCGCCGGTTTGCAGACCGCAACCCAGCGTCATTCCGAAGTTGGAGCCGACCGGCGCCCCCGAAACGCCGCCAAGATTGTAATTCGCGGTGGCGAGCGGGCCGAACGCTACTTGATAATTTGCGTTGGCGCTCACGTCTTCCCACGACCACGTAACGCCACCATCAACGATGGTGCCGCCGGTGCCGGTCGGTCCGCCGGCATTGCCGGAGGTGCCGGCAACCTGCACCTGATACAGTCCCGGCCCATTGGCGGCCACCTCGCCTACGGTGCTGTAAGCGTGATTTGCCTGCCAGGCGATGTCAGTGATCTTGGCCGGCTGTCCGTTCTGATTCGCGGTGACCGCCAGCGGCACATTGGTCCGCATGTTCGTGCCGGCCCCGACCAGGCCGCGGATCGAAAACCCGTAGGTTCCCTGCGAACTATGGAATCCGTTGTAGTTCATCGTGACGGAGTTGACGAGGAACTGCGCGGTGTTCGCGCTGGTGCCGCCGATGGTCTCGTTGATAATGAACGGCTGGTTGAGGATCGCCGCCGAGGTGCCGGCATAGGTCCAGGAGCGGTTGATCTGCACTTGGTTGACGAAGTTGAAGCCGCCGGATGCCGCGTTTGTCATGCCGAAGCGGACTGGCGTGCCGGCAGCGGCGGGCTGCAGGATTTGCAGCGTATCGCCATTGGTCACGTTGGGGGTCAGTTGCAGCACGTTGCCGGAGGTGGCCGAACCCAGGTTGATACCGCTGGTGCCGGCGCCGCGCAGCACCAGGGCGCCAGACGCGGCTTGCAGCACCGGATTGGTCCCGCCGAACGTGCTCGTACCAGTCGCCGACAGCGTGGTGAACGCCCCGGTGTTCGGCACCACGTTGCCCAGCGGCGGCGGGGAGGACAGCAGCGGCACCGACTGATATGGCTGGGCATTGGCGATGCCAACCGACAGAGCCAGAGCGGCCAGCGCGCCTACAGCACGACGCACAGCACGCCGCCGTTCACGTACACCGCGCCCACCGGCAGGCCCGCTGGCGAGGTCGGCAGCGGCGCCCCGGTGATGGTGCCGACCGGCCCCGCCGGACCCTGCGGCCCCTGTATCCCCCGCCAGTCGTCGCCGGTCGGATCGGGCGGCACCGATGGGGGTTGGAGGAAGCCAGAGAAGGTGAGGCCGTCCGGCATCAGAAGAACTCCGCTTGGATTCGCGCGCCCGATGTCGGCAGCGCGATGTAACGCGCCAGCGACCGTTCCGCCGTTATGTCATCGCGCGGGTCCGGCTTCTGGCCGAATTGCGGCGCCAGCTGATTGGCCGCAAGGATTACCATCGCGTCTGCCACAGCGTCAGGAATATCAAAAACGGACCATCGCGTGAGGCCGCGCGCCGTCAGGTCCTGATGCACGCCGAGCACCTCGGCGGTTGCCAGATCCGGCGCCGACAGGATCAGCGCCACCTTGCGCACCCGCGCCTCCAGCATCGCATGCATCTGCGCGTCCGCCGGCTTACCGAAGCTCGACGCCATCACGTTGGCCGCCAGCTTGGTGTACTCCTCGCTCGCACTTTGCGGCACGGCCGACAGCGCCCACGAGACCACGCCCTGCGCCACCAGCGCGTCATGCACCGCGCCGACCTTAGCCAACGCTAGCGCCTGGTCGGCGGCGGCCGGCGTCTCGTCTGCCGCGATCACCGCCAGCTCGACCAGCGCCGCGGTCGCGATGGTGGCGGCGGGGACCGTGACCGTCAGCGCCGGGCGGTCGGCGACGGGCACGATGGCGACGCCCAACCGGCGCAGCGCCCGCTCGCCCAGGGTGGCAATGGTGACCGTCATGCGCTTATGCTCCCGCGATGACCGAACCCGAGATCACCGCGCTCGCCATTCCGCTGCTGCGGCTGTGCGACCGGCGCGGGCGCAGCCAGGTCGCCATGCTGGCGATCGGGATGTGGCTGGCGACGTTCCCCGACGCCGATACCGCGGCCGCCATGGACGATCTGGTCCGCGAGCTGCAACGCGGCGGTGTGCCGAGGGTCGATCCGAACCACTGCTAGGGTCATCGCGTGTTGCCCTGCAATTCGCCGCCGGCCTGCGCGCGGTTCCAATACCGGACGCGGCTGATGGTGCCGTTTATCGTGCCGCCGCGTACCGTGCCAAACGAGACGCGCGTAAGGCCGGTCGGCAGCGCAGAGAATGATCCCCCTGTCGTGGCCGCGCCGTTGATCGATGTTGTTATCGCTGTGCCGTTGTAGGTAAAGCCCACACGGGATGGCGTGTTCGCCGCCCACGATGTGACGAATGTCATGCCTCCCTGACTTGCATTGGCGATATAGCCCGAAATCAACGTCGTGTTCGGTGTATTCTGCCGCACCCCAATCAGATTGGCGGTTGTGCCGTCGTCAATCTCGATCGGACCTGGATTTAGTGCCGGTATGCTCGCTTGCGGCACTTGATACTCCACCGCCAGCGTCCCCTGCGCCGCGTTGAACCACGGCCCGGTCGGCATGCTCGCCACGTCGGCGGCACGGGTCGCGGCGGCGGTGGTGGTCGGCACGGCACTCGTGACGAACGCGCCTTGCTCTAGCTGCGGCAGGCCCCACCGAATGGTGAAGTCGTACACACCGCCGTTGACCACATCAACCACGAGGGCAGGCAAGACGAATGCTGCCGTGGCCTGCGTCATAGTAGACGTGAATGCTTGTCGCTGCGCAGCAAGACTTGCACCCGTTACCGTCAGGTTTGGGGAGAAGACAAAAAGCAGACTAGCCCCGGCAGCGTTGCGCTCACCGGAGAATTGCCGCAAAAACGCAGTGCCAAGCGACCCCGCTGCCAAACGGACAAACCCGGAGTGGGTTACTGTCTGGCCGACCGTGGCCGGGATTTGATTGGAAGCCTCCGCGCGTGCGAATAGTGACGCAGACGCCGACGCCGTGCCGGTATAGTGGATGTCAATATAGTTGATACCGGTCTCGGTTCCAACTCCGCTTATAGCAGCGGAAATGCCAGAGACGGGCGCGGCCATCCCGTCGATTAGCCCCCAGTTGGTCGGCGCTGTCCCTGGCGTTCCAACCACCGCCCCGACCATCGTTGAGTTGCGTATGCTGTTGGTCCGCGCCTCTTCGATCAACAGCCCGCGCGAGACGTGCGTCACCGGGTCGTAGCCGATGCGTGCCACGTTGGTCGCTGCGGTCTGCAGCGCGCCCGCCGCGTCGAAGTACGTCGCGCACGCCCCGGTCGGGTTGCAGTCGGCGCGGGTGAACGTGATCGCTGGGCACTTCGGCCCCGCCGCAATCGTGCCGGCCGTGACCGCGGGCGTGGCGATGAAGTCGCACGACAGGCTCGGCCCCGGCTTGGAGGCGAGCAGCAGCGCGCGTTGCTGCGGACTCGCCGCACACAGCAGCAGCGCGAAGCCGGCGAGGATCAGGCGTGCGATCACGGCGCGGACGCCAGCACGTCGGCTATGACACGGAAGGTCTCGGAACTCCCCGAGACATAAGCCCCGGTCGCCACGATCACAAACCGCAGCGTGCCATCGGTCAGGTTGAACGCATTGTTGCCCGCCGGGCGGTTTGGCGAGCAGTCGTAATAACCGTTGTCGGCGTTCACCGCCTGCGTCGAACATTCCCACGACCCGACATAGGCGCCGCTGGCCAGGTCGGCGATCAGCGGCGTGTACACAGTCGTGTTGAACACCGCGGTCAGGGTCGGCGCCGCCTGGTAGACCAGCACCCGGAACGTCGCCGCCGTCGCCCCGGTCGTGGATTTCACCAGCATAATGCCGGTGATGTTGCCGTTGACCGTCGCGGTGCCGGCCGAGACCGTCATGGTGAGCGGCGCGCACGCGGTGACCGACGCGAACAGACAGATCGCCTGCGGCGCCGTGGTGCTGGCGCTGGTATAGGTGCCGGCGCCGGTGATCTTGGTCAGGAGCGACGACACGAGGTGCTTCGACACGCTGTCGGCGCCGACGCCCGAGGTGCACAGGTTGCCGGCGCTGTCCACCCAGAACGGCGACGCCGAGCCGTTGATGTTGGTGGCGGTCGGCGGGCACGGTCCCGGCAGCACGCGCGCCTGCTGTGCGTGCGCCGGGGCCGCCGCGAGCAGCAGCGCGAGCCACGCCGCGGCGAGGATCAATCTCTTCATGGCGTGGCTCCTGCTGCCGTGGACTACGGCGCGGCCGCGGTATTGGCGATCACCGCATCGGCGAGCGGCTGCGAAGCACCGGAGAGCCTGGTGCCTAGTTCCGTGATCGCCGCTACCTGAGCCTGTGTTGCGCCTGCGGCGATTGCGGCATCAACCGCCGTCTGAATCATCGCGGGAATGCCCTGGATCAGCGTCAGCGCGGCGCTGTCCACTTCGGTCTGCGCATTCACCTTTGCCGTGAGGTCGGCAATAGCGGCATCCATTGTGCCTGACATGGTTTGTATCTCCGTTCTGATTGCGAGCAGCAACGCAAGCACCTGATCCAAACGCGGGTCAGGTGCCGTCGCGCTATCGATGTGGTGGTAGTGGTCGATCCTCAGTTGCACGGCTTCACGGGCCGGGCAGCGTGTTGGTCTTGTTCCTCGCTTCCTCGACGGCCTTGGCCTCCGCCTCTGCATCCACTTCGGCCTGTGCCGCCATGCGTGCCAGCGCGGCATCGCGGGCGCGCGTGTTCTGCTCCATCGTGGCGTGCAGCCGGCCCTGCTGGGCGAGTTGCGCGATCTCCACGTCGGTCAACGGCTCGACCTTGCGCGGGGTTGGTTTCGGATCGGCCGGCGCCGGTTGCGCAGCCCT
>Ga0105248_10006357_pt1 | contig 12957 bp, 16 predicted proteins | sample KBSS34metaG_FD_81524 | JGI IMG/M metagenome (GOLD analysis project Ga0105248, IMG submission 81524) | Switchgrass rhizosphere microbial communities from Kellogg Biological Station, Michigan, USA - KBS S3-4 metaG | ecosystem: Host-associated > Plants > Roots > Rhizosphere > Soil | place... | reverse complement strand
TCGACCCGGGCATCGCGCCCGACGCGCGCATGCACCGCCCGCTCGATCGCCGCGACGACGGGGTCCGCAGTGGACACCGCGGCAGCGACATGACTGCCAGGCAGCGACACGCTGAAGAGCAGTGGCAAGAGCACGCGGCGGCTAGCGGACAATCGCATTGACCTGCGACAACATCTCGTCGGCCGCCTTGATGATCTTCGAGTTCGCCTCGTAGGCGCGCTGACCGAGAATCATGTTGACCATTTCTTCCACGACGCTGACGTTCGAGTCCTCGACGAAGCCCTGCGCGAGGTTGCCGCGCGAGTCCTCGCCGGGAGCGCCGACCTGCGGTTCGCCCGACGCCGTCGTCGAGAGGAACATGTTTCCGCCGGTTGCCCGCAAGCCCGCGGGGTTCTGAAACGACGCGAGCTGGATCGTGCCGACCTGCTGCGGCGCGGACTGTCCGGGAATCGCCGCCGAGACGATGCCGTCCTTCGAAATGGAAATGGACGTGGCATTGGCCGGTATGGAAATCTGCGGCTCGAGCTGGTAGCCGTCGGCCGTGACGATGGCGCCATCTCCGTTGAGATGGAACTCGCCTGAGCGCGTGTAGCCGATGTCGCCGCTCGGCAGCTGGATCTGGAAGAACCCGTCGCCTTCGATCGCCATGTCCAGCGGCGAGTTCGTGGACTTGAGGTTGCCGCGCGCGAAATCCCGCGCCGTGGCGACTGCCCGGACGCCGAGCCCGGTCTCGAGGCCGATCGGCGCTTCGCCGGTGATCGACGTCGGTGCTCCTGGAACCTTGGTCTGGTCGTAGACCAGATCCTCGAATTCGACGCGGCTCTTCTTGAAGCCGGCGGTGTTCACGTTCGCGAGGTTGTGCGCCACGTTGTCGATGTTCTGCTGCTGCGCGTTCATCCCGCTGGCGGCCGTGTAAAGCGCGCGGATCATCTCAGGCTCCTTCGTTGACGTCGTTCCGACACTACTTGCGACCGAGCTCGGTGATGGCGCCACGGTCGACGTCGTTCATCAGCATGGTCACGCCGCGCATCAATCCTTCGTAGCTGCGCGTGACCTCGGTCAATTCGGCGATGCGGTCCACCACCGACACGTTCGACTGCTCGAGCGCGCCTGAACGGATGTCCGGCTTGTCGATCGCGATCGGCTGCGCTTTCGTCATATAGCGCGATCCGCCTTCACGTTCGATCCGGGCGTCCGGCGGAAAATCCACCACCTTGAGCGTCCCGGCCAGCTTGCCGTCGTTCCTGATCGCTCCGTCGGCGCCGATCTCAACGTCACCTTCGCCCAGCTTGATCTGGCCTGAGGTTCCGTCGATCACGTCGCCTTCATCGTTGGTCAGCACGCCGTCGGCGCGCCTGACCAGGTGTCCGTTGCGCGTATAGCGCTGCCCCTGAGGCGTATTCACGACGAAGTAGCCGCGGCCTTCGATCGCGACGTCAAGCGAACGCCCGGTCGCCGCCTGCGGTCCGGGCCGCGTATCGAGATGCGTCACGCCATTCGCCACGTCCACCGCCGACTGCAGCATCGTGCCGAACGACGGCCGGTTCGCCTGCTCCGTGCCCGCCCGCTCGCTCTTGTAGCCGGCGGTGCTGCCGTTGGCGATATCGGTGGCGATGCGATCGAGCGCGGCCATCCGCGCCTGCATGCCGCTCAGTGCCGTGTAGTAGCCGCCAGCCATGCGTCGTGCTCCTGCAGTTGCGGCGACGACGGCGGCACCAGCAGCGTGCTGATGCGGCCGTCGGCCGCAATGCGAACCCAGGTGAACGATTCGATCTGCGCCTCTTTGATGCTCACTTCGCGGGCGCCGGCGGCAGCCTTGGCCACGCGCGACGCGCCGTCCGGAATATCCCTGACCGTCGTCGTCTCGATCGACGCGCCGGCGCTTTCGATGTAGGCCGCCCGCAGCCGCTCGAAGTCGTCGTCGGCCACGAGATACGGCTCGATGACGCGGTCGATGAGGATGGTCAGCGCATCGAGCGCCGAGTGTCGCAGCGGCGCCGAACACGCGACCAGCAGCTTGCCGTCGTCCTCGCGGAATGGCACGACGCCGAGCGCGCGGACTTCGTCGGCGCTGAGGCGGCCGGGCGCGGTTCGCGCCAATGCGGGATCAATCGTCGTCAGATATTTCACGTTGCTCTGGGCGGCCAGCGCCCGCAGCAGCTGTTCGCGGCTGGTGAATCCCATCTGAATCAGCTGATCGCCGAGCCGCAGGCCGGTGCGCGGCTGCGCGGCCAGCGCCGTGGCCAGCTGGTTCGCGGTCACGCCACGCTGCTGGATCAGCACGGTACCCAGGCGCAGCGCGGGCATCGGCCGCGCGGACTCGCGCATCCGAATCTCGTGCAGACGGCGCGAGGCCTCGGCTTCGACGCACGTGTTCGAGCAGAACCACGCGTCATCGATGCGGAGGCCGAGGCCGAGGAGACGAAGCGCCAGATCGGGCCGCCAGCGGCGGCACACGTCACGAGAGCAGCGAGCCATAACGCGCCGGTTCGGCGGCCTGCTGGTGCTGCTGGTTCACGTGCAGGCGCAGTGCAACTTCGGTTTCTGCGAGGTCCTCGCGGGCGGCAATCGCGGCCAGCGCTTCGCCGCGGCGAGCCGCGCCGACGACGCGGCGCTGACGCGCCTTGCGCGCGGTCACTTCGGCCTGCGTCTCGGAAATGGGCTCCTGCGCCGGCGCCGTCGCCGGCAGCGGTGCCTGGGCGCGTGCCTTGACGGGCGGCGCCGGAATGTGGCCGCTCGCGACAGCGGCCGCGCGCATGAATTCGACCTGGGTGGACAGCGCGCGGAAGCACGCTTCGGTCGTGTCCGTGAGCAGCGCCACCGAGTTCGTCAGCGTGTCCAGCCGCTCCTGCAGCCGCGGCACGGCCTGCAGCGTGCGGCGGACCCGGAGCAGCATCACGGTGCCGATGATGCCGAACAGGAACGAGACGGCTGATGCCGTGAACAGCACGCCAATCGGCCACGGGGTCATGTGCGACATCAGGATTTCGGTCCATCGAGTCATGCGAATTCGGCCTCCAGAGAACGGGCGCGTTCCGCCGGGCTCACCACGTCGTGAACACGTACCCCGTAGTTACCTGCAACGATCACCACTTCACCACGCGCCACGACGCGGTTGCTGATCAACACATCCACCGGTTCATCCGGCGCGCGCCCCAGATCGATCACCGAGCCCGGTCCGAGCGCGGTCAGCATCCGCAGCGGCAACTCGGTGCGGCCGAAGCGGACGACGAGGGGCAGATCGAGGTCCATGATCACGTCGAGCGTGCCGCCAGTGGCGGCCTCGAACGGCGCGGCCGCGGATGCCGTGATCTCGAAGTCGCCGGCCAGCAGGACCTGCAGCGCCGGCTCCAGTCCTTGCGCGGAAATCTCTACCTGCACAGCGCCTGACGTCGCGAGGACGCCGCCCGAGGCACCCGGCAGTTCGGGCGACAGCGCGACCAGCACCACCGCGAGGCTCATGCCGCTGCTGCTGATGTCGAACGCCGCAATCGCCTGCCCGCACAGCTCTTTCAGGCACTGAACGACTTTCGCTTCGCTCGGTTCCAGCGGAGCGGTGCCGAGCGCTTTCGCGAGCGCTTCCGCCCCCGCTCGCGCGAAGTACACGCGCAGCTCCCCACGGCCGCCTTCCCGCGCGGCAATCGTCACGACGAAGCCGTCGCCGGCGGCCGCGGTCCGCGCCTCGATCGGCGTGGCCGTGGTATTGAGGAGCGCGCCGACGGCACGCGTCAGCTCGGCGACGAAACCGTTCATGAACTCCTGAGTCATCCTGCCTGCGCCTCTTCAGGACCGGTTGGTGCGGACGCGCAGATCCGGTTGATCCGCACGGCGGCGCGTCCGGCGCTCGTCGCCAGGCGCCCACGGAACTTGACGATGTTGCCGACGCGGATGTTGACGCCGATATCCGCCGGCACGCCCAGGCTGAGGATCTGGCCGGGCTCGAGGTTGATCAGCTCGCGCGTCTTGAGCGACGTTTCGACGTCGGTCGTCACTTGCATCGAGACGCGGCCAAGGCTCTCGGTGAGCCACCGCTCCTCTTCCGGATTCCGATCGCGCTTCGCCGTCTGCAGGCCGAGCACGAAATTGGTCCCGCGCGATTCGATCAGGCTCGCCGGGACGCAGATGTTCAGCAGGCCGCGCGCCTCGCCGACCTTGAGGTCGAAGGTGACGAGGATGACGACCTCGTTCCACGACGCCACCGGCAGCATCTGCGGCCGTGTTTCACGGGCATGGATGTGGAAGTGAATGTCGGTGACGGTCTTCCACGTTTCCTGCAGGTGCTCGAGCAGCAGCTTGACCACTGCGTCGACGACGTTCTGTTCGATTTCCGTCAACGCCCGCTGCGGCGCGCCGCTTTCGCCGCTGCCGCCGAGAATCCGGTCGATCATCGCGAAGGCGACGCCGGGATTCAGTTCGAGCGCCGCGAGCGTCTCGTACGGCTTCATCGAGACCGCGTAGAACGCGGTCGGGTCCGGCAGCGCCAGCAGGAACTCCGAGTAGGCGAACTGCTCGACTGACACGATCGACAGCTCGGTGGTGGTCCTGAGAAACGCCGACAGCGACGCGGTGGCGTTGCGGGCGAAGCGATCGTGCAGGAAGTGCAGCGATCGGATCTGGTCCTTCGACACCCGGTCGGGGTGCCGGAAGTTGTAAGCGATGACCGGCGCGGTCCGTTCGCTCCGCCCGGCATCGGCCGGCGTCGAGGCGATGAGCGCGTCGATTTCTTCCTGCGAGAGGATCCGGCTCATCACCGTTCCTCAGACAACTGCAGGGACTCGCGGAGGCTGGACCGAAGCCGCGCGATCGCCTGCGTGCGAATCTGCGAGACGCGCGATTCGCCAACCCCGATGACGGCGCCGATCTCGGCCAGCGTGAGCTCGTGTTCGTAGTAGAGGGACAGGATCTGACGCTCACGCTCCGGCAGGAGCAGAATCGCTCGAACGAGATGTTCCCTGAGCTCCGCGCGCTCGAGCTGAGCGTGCGGACCTTCGTCGCCTTCGATCACGACCTCCAGCAGCTGCTGATCGTCGGGCGACTCCAGCTGCCGCAGGGCGGCGAGATCGACCGCGCGGATCTGGTCGAGCATGCGCTCGTATTCGGGCTCGCTGACCGACAGCGCGGTGGCGATTTCCAGTTCGGTGGGTTCCCGCCGCAGTTCGTGCCGGAGGCGGGCCATCACTCCGTCGATCTCGCGGCGCATCCGGCGGACCGAGCGCGGCGCCCAGTCCATGCCGCGCAGCGAATCGACCATCGATCCATGGATCCGCCGGCGGGCAAACGCGTTGAACGGCACGCCGAGCGCCGGCTGATAGCGGCGGGCGGCTTCGACCAGCCCCATCATCCCGACGCTCACGAGCTCGGCGAGCTCGATGTGCGACGGCACGCGGTGCGCGAGCCGCGACGCCAGGGTCTTCACGAGATCCACGTGATCGAGCACCAGGCGGTTGGCCGCCTCGGTGTTCGGTTCCACGTCGGTCATGCGCATCGCGTCGACTCCTGCTCGAAGAGCGTCGTCGGCCGCGAGTCGGCGACCGGCGGCGGCGCCAGGCGCAGCGCGTTGCCGCCCCCCGGTGTGCTGCCCGAAATACGCGAGGCGAGGATGCGGAAGCAGCGGCTGGCCGGCGCCTGCGGCGCCTGCTCGACCAGCGGACGCTGGTCGAGGACCGCCTCACGCACGGCCGGATCGCTCACGATGAAGCCGTACTGGCGGAGGCGCCGCTTCAGGAACTTGCCGGACGCGACATCGAGCTGGCGGAACACGAGATTGGCCTCTTCGGCGTCGCGGGCCGCATTGATCACCAGGCCGATTTCCTTGTTGGGCGCGGTGGTCGTCAGGATCTTGACGACCGCGTAAGCGTCGACGATCGCGGCTGGCTCGAACGAGGTCACCACCATCACCCGCTCGGCGAGCGTCAGCAGCCCGATGACGTTGTCGGAGATGCCGGCGGCCGTGTCGAGCAGGAGAAAGTCCAGCTGCGCGCTGATCTTGCGCAGCACCGATTCGAGCTTGCGCCACTGGCCGCGACCGAGCTGCGTCAGTTCGCGCACGCCGCTGCCAGCCGGAAAGATCTTCACCCCCGCGGGTCCCTTGAGCGCGATCTCGTCGACCGTCTTCTCGCCGTTCAGCACGTGGCCAAGATGGAATTCCGGACTGAGCCCGAGCAGGACGTCGATGTTGCCCAGGCCGAAGTCGGCGTCGACGATCCCGACCCGATGGCCGAGCCGCGCCATCGACGTCGCGAGGTTGATGACGACGTTGGTCTTGCCGACGCCGCCCTTTCCGCTGGTGATGGCGATGATGGAGCCGCGATTGGAACGGGTCGTGGTCTGTGTCATGACAGGGCCGGAGAGACAGGCGCCGATTCGCCGAGCACGGACGCGGCGAGAAACTCCGCGGTCGCGCGGTTGAGGTCTTCAGGCACCCGTTGTCCGGTGCCGAGATAAGAAATGGGCAGTTGCCAGTCGTGCAGCACGCTGGCGAGCGGCGACAGCGATTCCGCTTCGTCGAGTTTGGTCAGCACGAGGCGCGACGGACGCGCGTCAGCATAGCCGTCGAAAATGCGGCGGGCCGCGGACGCAGGCGTCCCCGCCGGCATCACCAGGTGAGTGCGGATGTCGCGCGCCTGTCTCACCACCCGGAACAGCTCGCGCGACGCCTCGTCGGACGGCGACCGGCCGGCCGTGTCCACCAGGACCGGCAAGCGATAGCGGCTCCTCAGAGCCGCGTCGAGTTCTTCGGCGGTGCGCGCCACGTGAAAGGGCGCGTCGAGAATGTCCGCGTAGGTCTGCAGCTGCTCGACCGCGCCGATTCGGAAACCGTCTGCGGCAATCAGGCCGACGCGCTGCCCGCCGCGCGCTCGTGCCTGCGCGGCAATCTTGGCGATCGTCGTGGTCTTGCCGGCGCCCGGCGGGCCGATAAAAACTTCGGCGCGGGCGAAATTGTCAGCGGGTGCGGCGAGTATCGCGAGCCGCGTGGCCAGCGCCTCGCGGAGCCGCGCCGGCGTGGCGCCGCGGCGGTTCGACGCCGGAATCGACGCCGCGACTTCTTCGGCCATCGCGCGATCCATTCCGGTCGCGACGAGCTGCGCGGCGATGTCGTCGGCACTGCCTGGCTGTCGGCCGGCCGGCTCCTGTGGCCGGGAATCCGACAGTTCGCGCTCGGTGGCCGCCGTGATCTCGACTTCGCGCGCGCCCATCAGGCCGCGCCAGCCGCGCGCCTGCACCATGGACGTGGACAACACGAGCGCGTTCGGTCCGAGCTCCTCGCGGACCGCCCGGAGCGCGTCACGCACGTTGCTGCTGCGAAAACGTTTGAGATGCATGTCAGTCCAGCACCGCTACTGTCGCAATGCGCAACTGCGGCGGAATCTCGGTATGCGACAGCACGCCGATGTGCGGCAGCACGCGAGTAAAGAGTCGCCAGAGATGCGGGCGGAGCGTCGGCGTGCAAAGAAGCACGGGCTGTGCCAATGCTCCAGCCAGGACGTCGGCGATCCGCGACGCGAGCTGCTGCGCCTGCGACGGTTCGAGCGCCAGGATCGGCCCCTGGTCGGTGCGCACAATGGCAGACACCAGCTTCTGTTCGAGCGCCGGCGCCAGGCTGATGGTCGGCAGCTCGCCCTTCTCGTTCTGATACTGGCGGCAGATGGTCCGGCCCATCGCCGCGCGCACCGCTTCGATCATCGCGTCGGGATCCTTGGTGGACGGCGCCGCGTCGGCGATCGACTCGAGGATCGTCACGAGATCGCGGATCGCCACCCGCTCGCGCAGCAATTGCCGCAGGACCCGCTGCACGTCACCGACGCCGACGATTTTTGGAATGAGCTCTTCGACGAGTTTGGGCGACGTCTGCGCGACGCGATCGATCAGTTCTTTCGTCTGTTGACGACTGAGCAGATCCGGCAGGAACGTGCGGATCGTTTCCGACACGTGCGTGGACAACGCCGTCGTCGGATCCACGACCGTGTATCCGGCGGCGGATGCGGTCTCGCGGTTTGCGACGGGAATCCACCAGGCGGGCAGGCCGAATGCCGGCTCGCGCGTCGCGCTGCCGTCGATTGGCGCCGAAGCCGTGCCGGGATTGATCGCCATCAACCGATCGGGCATCAGATCGCCACGCGCCACTTCGACGCCTTTGACGAGGATCGAATACGTCCGCGGGCCGAGCTGCAGGTTGTCCGCTACGTGAACCGGTGGAACGACTACGCCGGTCTCCGTAGCGATTTGCTTGCGCACGCCGCGCAGCCGATTGAGCAGCGTGCCGCCCTGCTTGTCGTCGGCGAGCGCCACGAGCGCATAGCCGATTTCGATGCTGAGCGGATCGACCGGCGCCGGCACGTCCGAGGTCTCCGGCGTCGCGGCATCGGGAATCGCAAGGGGATCCGCCGCGGCACCGGCACGGTCGCGTGTCGCCAGCGCGCCTATGCCGAGCAGCATGGCGACGAAAAAAAACGACAGCTTCGGCAGACCGGGAATGAGCGCCAGGCCCACCAGCACCGACGCCGCCACCGCGAGCGGACGAGCCCGCGCCAGCAACTGGACCGCGACTTCCTCGCCGAGGTTGGATTCCGAGGCGGCGCGCGTCGTGATCAAGCCGCCCGACATGGAAACGAGCAGCGCCGGGATCGCCGTCACCAGACCTTCACCCACGGTGAGCAGCGTGTAGGTCTGCGCGGCGGTTCCGAGATCGAGCTGGTGCTGGAACACGCCGATGATGAGGCCCGCCACGATATTGACGCCCGTGATGAGCACCGCGGCCAGCGCGTCGCGCTGGGTGAAGCGGATCGCGCCGTCCATCGCGCCGTAGAAGTCGGCTTCGCGCCGGACCCGGTCGCGCCGCGCTCGCGCCTCGCGCTCGTCGATCAGCCCGGCATTCAGATCGGCGTCGATCGCCATCTGACGCCCGGGCATCGCATCGAGGGTGAAGCGCGCCGTGACTTCCGAGATGCGAACCGCGCCGTGGTTGATGACGATGAACTGAATCGCAATCAACACCAGGAATACGACCACGCCGACGACGAAATTACCGCCGACGACGAACTGGCCGAACGCCATGATCACGTGGCCGGCGGCGTCGACGCCTTCCTGCCCGTGCATGAGAATCAGGCGCGTGGACGCGACGTTGAGCGACAGCCGCACCAACGTCAGCAGCAGCAGCAACGACGGGAAGACCGAAAATTCGACCGGCTGCCGCACGTAGATGACCGTCAGCAGCAACACGACCGAGAGGCCGATGTCCACCGACAGCAGGAAGTCGAGGAGCAGCGGCGGCAGCGGCACGACCATCAGCAGCACGACGGCCATGACGGCCGCCGGGGCGAGAACCTGCGTGCCGCGAACGGGTATTCGTTTCGCTGTCGTATCCATCACTACCTCAGAGCACCAGCTGCTTGATGCGGATCAAGTAGGCCAGGATCTCGGCCACCGCACCGAACAACGGACCGGGGATCACGTCGCCGACCTCGCATTCCTTGAACAGCGCGCGCGCCAGCGGCGGGTTCTCGATGATCGGCACGGTGTGGTCGCGAGCAATCTCGCGAATCTTCGCGGCCATCAGGTCCTGGCCCTTGGCGACGACGATCGGCGCTGCGTTCTTCTCGCGCTTGTATTGCAGCGCCACGGCAAAGTGGGTCGGGTTGGTCACGATGACGGTTGCGGTGGGAACCGCCTGCAACATGCGCCGGCGAACCATGTCGCGCTGAATCCGGCGGATCCGGGCCCGCACCTCGGGATTGGTCTCGTTCTGCTTGGCTTCGTCGCGGACTTCCTGGTGCGACATCTTCATTGACGACTGCAGGCGCCACTTCTGGACACCGAAGTCCGCCGCGCCGACGGCCAACAGCGCAAGGCCGCTGCGCCACAGCACGCGAATGCCGTCGTCCCAGCCGCGGCTCGCCGCGGCCTGCGGGGGGATCCACGAGAACAGCGACGCGTCGACGACGAGCACCCTGCCGATCTGCCAGGCCAGCACGACGAGGACGGTCGAGATCAGGATGGCCCGGAGCGTATCGATGCCCGAACGCTTGGGCGACAGCCGCGCGAATCCGTTCTGCGGGCTGAGTTTCTGAAGACTCGGCTTGAGCGGCTCCCAGGACAAATTGAATTGGGTCTGAGCGCCGCCCACGAGCACGCCGGCGCCGGCCGCGGCCAGGGCGATCGGCCCGACCGTCAGCGCCAGGATGCGGCCGCCGGACAGCACGACCGGAAACAGATCCTCCGGCTTCACGTCGTGGAGCGGTGCGTCGCCGAGCCGCGCCAGCGACTGCGCAATCCAACCGGTCAGCCGGTGCAGCAGCATCGATCCGGCAACGGCGAGGACGCCCGTCGCCGCGAGCGTGCCGATGGCCATCGACAGATCGCGGCTGGTGGCGACCTGCCCTTTTTCGCGGGCGTCTCTGAGTCGCTTGGGTGTGGGTTGGAGTGTCTTGTCGCCTTGACCGCTTGCCATCGGGTGTCCTTAACGGAACGCCTCCGCGGCGCGGACGCCGATCTGCAGCACCGTGCCGGTCATCCCGCTGAGGACGCCGACCGCTGCGGGCGCGACGAAGCCAAGCAGGACCAGGCCGAGAATCAGGCGCACCGAACTGCCGACCGCCATCAGGTTCAGGGCCGGCGCCGACCGTGCGATCAGTCCCAGCGCGAGCTCGGTGACGACCAGCACGACGACCATCGGCGCCGCCAGCCGCGCGCCGAACGTGAAGACGATGGCGAGCATGCCGATGATCGCCTGCGGCAGCGATGCCCCGACCTGTCCCGCCCCGATCGGCAGCGACTCGTACGAGTCGCGCAGCGCTCGCAGGAACGCGTGATGCGCGTTGGTCACCAGGAACGTGACCATCGCCACGTTGCCGTACAACATCGACAGCACGTTGTTGCGGACGCCGCTTGCCGGATCGATGATCGCGCTGTACGAGAGACCCATCTGGAAGCCGGCGAGGTTGCCGGCGAGCTCCGCGGCCGACACCAGCACGCGGATCGCCAGCGCCAGCGCCACGCCGATCGCCATTTCGCGGGCGACGAGAATCGTGAGGAGCACCGGCGAACCGGTTTGCGGAACCGCTGCGACCGGCAGGAGCGCCAGCGCGAGAAACAGCGTCAGCCCGATCTTCACCTGCGCCGGGGCGTACACGCCGCCGAAGGTCGGCGACGCGAGAATCAGCGTCCCCGGCCGCACCAGCAGCAACCCCATCGCGAGCAGCGGCGTGAGATCGATCACCGGATCAGCTCAGGCAGCCGGATGATCAGCTGCCGCGAGAAGCCGGTCAGCACGCGCAGCATCCACGGAAACGTCAGCGCGAACACCACGAACACCGCGGCGGCGCGCGGCATGAACGCCAGGACGTTGTCCTGGATCGACGTGACCGTCTGAAAGATGCTGACGAGGACGCCGACGATCAATCCGGCCGCCAGCATCGGCACCGTGACCATCACCGCCACTTCGATCGCCTGCCGAATGATCCCGACGACAACCGCATCAGACACGAGTCAGATTCCTTTCATTCCGTCCGGCGGAAGCCGGTTTGGTCCGGCTCAAGCCGGACACTACCTACCGTCGTCTTCTACGCGAAGCTGCGCACGATCGACGACACGAGCAGGTTCCAGCCGTCGACCATCACGAACAAAAGAATCTTGAACGGCAGCGAAATCATCGCCGGCGGAAGCTGCATCATCCCCATCGACAGCAGCGTCGTCGACACGACCAGGTCGATCAGCAGAAACGGGATGAACAGGAAGAATCCCATCTGAAACCCGGTCTTGAGCTCGGAGATTGCGAAGGCCGGAATGACCGCGCGCATCGGCAGCTCGTTCGGGCTGGACGGGCGCGGCAGGTGTCCCAGCTCCACGAACAATGCGAGATCGGCCTCGCGCGTCTGGCGCAGCATGAAATCGCGCAGCGGCGGCGAGCCGGCGTCGAGCGCCTGCATCACCGTCATGCGGCCGTCGAGCGCGGGCTGGACGGCGCGGGTGTTCACCTGCTCCGCGACCGGCGCCATGATGAACATCGTGAGAAAGAGCGTCAGGCCGATGAGAATCTGGTTCGACGGCATTTCCTGCGTGCCGAGCGCCTGCCGCAGGAAATGGAACACGATGACGATCCGCGTGAAGCACGTCATGATCACGAGAATCGCCGGCACGAACGACAGCAGCGTCAGCACCAGCACGAGCTGCAGCGGCGCGGAAATGCCGCCGATGCCGTCGACGTTGATGCTCAGGTTCTCCGGCGCCGCATAGGCGACCTCCGCCGTCAGCACGAGCATGACGAGAACCGCGGCCGCGAGGCGGAGCGTCTTCACGATCGCGAGCTCCCTTCCAGCCACGGGCCCGGCGCGGGCGTCTTCGGACCCAGGTCGGTGAGAAACGAAATCGTGGTCGGCGTCAGGCCGATCAGCACGCGCCGGCCTTCGACCGACACGATGGCCAGCTGCCGGCGATCGCCCATGGCGGTCGCGGTCTCGATAGTGATGATGCCGCGCGGCGCGAACGACGACAGGCGCAGCGTGCCGCGCCGCAGCGCCCAGACGAACGCCGCCAGCAGCGTCAGGACCGCCGCAAAGCTGATCACCGTCCGCAGCGTCATCAACGTGCCGTTCACGACTGGCCGCCCTCGATGCCCGGCGGCGGCAGAATCTCCGAAATCCGCACCGACGTCGTCTCGTCATCGACGACGATTTCGCCGGTGGCGGCCGGAATGCCGTGCACGCGGACCTGGAGATCGGCGCCGGCCGGCTGATTCAGCCTGATGATGCTGTCGCGCCGCAGCTTCAGACACTCGCGCACGGTGATCGATCCGTGACCGACGATCACGTCAACCTGGCACGGCACGTCGAGCATTCCGAGGTACGGCGCAGCCACTAGATCAGTACTGGACGACGAAATCGGAGAAGAGGACATCGGCAATCTCTGTGGGTTCCACGATCTTGTGGGCGTGTTCAGCGATGGTTTTTTTTAGTTCGGATT
>Ga0105248_10006356_pt1 | contig 12958 bp, 13 predicted proteins | sample KBSS34metaG_FD_81524 | JGI IMG/M metagenome (GOLD analysis project Ga0105248, IMG submission 81524) | Switchgrass rhizosphere microbial communities from Kellogg Biological Station, Michigan, USA - KBS S3-4 metaG | ecosystem: Host-associated > Plants > Roots > Rhizosphere > Soil | place... | reverse complement strand
CGTCCACCCATAAGACCAAGCGCCATTCGGATTCGCAGTGCTTGAAAAGTTACTGACAGCATCATAACTGGTGGCGGGCAAGGGGGGTTGCGGGAGTTGACAGACGACCGTGAAAGTTGGTCCATAGGTGTAGTTAGATTGATTGCCGTTTTGAATATAGAACCCGAACTGGTTCGGCTGTCCCCCGCAGAAGCGCTCTCCAATGGTGAAGACGGCCGAACCACTATTCGGTAATCCTCCGATTCCATCCACGACCTGATACGCTACGTAGTCAATGAACTGCAGGTTTACAATATCTGATGGATCTCCACCAGTCCACGTGACGGTTATGGGTTGTCCAGCAAGGACGATTGAGCCTTGGGTAGGGGACGTAAGCAAAAATCCGGACTGGGCCGATAAGTGAGTCGAAATCAACAGACAAATTGTGAGGGCGAGCAGCAGCCGGGCTCGAATGCTGGTCGCGAAAGTGCGAGTCAGTTTCTCAAACAGATCAGTCATAGCAGAATCCTTTCAGATCAGGCAATAGTCTGGTCACAAATCAATCGAGAGTGTGGTACGCAAAAAGCGACGGCATAATCTTCTCCACGTACCATTTTTGTCAATGTCAAAAATGACATTTGGCCGAGGTGGGTGGAGAGTCCCAATGCTACTCTCCACTAATGCTCGACCCCGACTTCTTCCTCTGCGAACTCCTGACAGTTCCACCGGATGTAGCCCTTCGTGCTGCCGCCGAGATCTCCGGCTGCGAGGCGTGCAGCTGGGATGCGCAACTGGCCTTTCGGGATCTTGTCCGAGACGATGCACGGGAAGGAATGTACGAGTTCATCCTGGCCTCTCCTGTGCGTTGTCCCCTCTGTCACGGGCCAGTAACAGAAAAGACTCTCATCGGTGCAGGCGGGCCTGAAGTAGAAGTCTTCTCGTAACTTCAGCGAGAAGTTAAAGGTTAACGGATAATTGTTATTTGTTACCGATGGAGCGGCTCACTTTGTTCGCCGAAATTCCTTACCGTCCACTATCGGGAGTGTTGCATCGCTGCTTTTGCGGTACGTACTGACGCGCCGATAATCCTGCAGACTTCCTGGTTGTCCGCGAGAGCCGCGATAATGCTTTCCCGCTTTTCGGCGACAGTTTTCGAAAGAATTTGTAACCAGCCACTCGTTTCATTCAGTTCCTTCTGAACAATTCCCAGCTTATGAATAAAGTCGGCCCGACTCTCAGCCCCGCGTGCCTCCGCATAGTTGGGCGCGGGAGCCGTTCCAGACCTCAACAATTGCATTGCGATGTGCCTTCCGGCCGGGATCCCTGCGAGCTCTGTCGAGAACGTGACCATCCGAGCTGCAAACTGAATTAGCCGCTCTTCCAGGTGATCCGATAAAGATTTTTCCCGCTCCATAACGCGGTGCAAGAGCAACTGCGGGACCAACGTCACCCCAGAAAGTCACTCACAGGCCCCAGCCAAACAACAAGCGGACCCTTGGCGCAAATGTTCTGAAAACGAACACGCAGGTATCGAAAGGAAGCATGGGAGCGAAACCTAGGGTCTATTGGCGATCAGCGTGCCTCTGGTATCCCAGGAGGAATTTATGGGAACCTTATTAATCATCCTTCTTGTGCTGCTCTTACTGGGAGGCGGTGGCGGCTATTATGGCTATTCGAGGTGGGGCGCATCGGGTGGTATCGGGATCTTTGGCCTGGTCCTGATTATCCTCCTGATTGCGTTTGGCGGGCGCGTGCCTTCGTGAAGGCAGACCTCTCCGATCAATGCAGGAGGCCGCTCTCGATTACGCCCCTGCACGCGCTCTAAAGCTTAGCGGTTCTCGCGGCGTGCGGCCTCCGCGAAGAACCGCTCATATTGCTCGCGCATTTCGCGGCCGCCGATCTCGATCGTTGTTTGGTTTTCAATCCACCCTCGCACCAGGCTGAAGCCGCCATTGGGCGGGCCGTTATGTACGCGTTCCGCTTTCCATCCTTCCCGGGCAAAGACCTCCAGCACCTGGTCGGTGTCCACCGCTTCGCTGGTGACATAACCGTGGTGAGGCCACGCCTCGGGTAGCGGCAGGTCTTTCCGCTGTAACTCGTGTTCACCAACTCCCGCGCGGGTGGCGGCGGGCCACACTTCAATCGCGGATCCGTCAGAGTCGCCGGCATATACCAGCTGAGTCCCCTCGGGGTGTGGGATCGGGATGACGCGCGCGCCAAGCAACTCCGCAAGAACAGCTGCGACCCGCTCGGGGTTGCGGGCCGGAATGGTGAAGTGATGGATCCTCATGAGCGTTGTCCTTTCAATCGTTTTGCTTCTGTAAGAGCTCCGAGCTAAACGGAGCGGAGCACGAGGATAGGTAAATTGCGCCTGAACTGCCAGAAGATCCGCATCTTCAGCCGGTTCACCCAAAGTGCCATGGACGAAAATCTCATCAGGGCCTAAATAGACGGTATGTTTGGTCGCTTATGGTTTGTTGGGACGGTTGCCTGGGCAGTTCTATTCTTTGTTATTGTAGGACGGTACTCCGGCGGTGCTTCGCTTGAGCGCGGCCCTTTGATTATGACCCTGGTTATCGGCCTCGCACCTTTGACCATTGGATTTAGTTGCGCCGCTATCCGAGCTCGCCGGTAGATCTGCTCCTTTTTAGGAACAAGGATATTCATGCAGGAAAAGAATATCGAGGCGAAGACCCACGGGCGCTATCTCGTCGAAGCATCCACATCTGGCGCACCCATGCTTGTCGGCTTTCATGGGTATGCTGAACTCGCCGATGTTGAATTTGACCGTCTCCGAAAGATAGACGGGGCAGACCAGTGGACCGTGGTAGCCATTCAGGCTCTTCATCGATTCTACCGGGGACGGAGTCGCGATGTCGTCGCGAGTTGGATGACCCTGCAGGACAGGGACCTCGCGATTGCCGACAACATCTCATACACAGGCGCGGTGATCGAATCTGTGGCCAGGGAATACGCGACCAGTCAAACCCTTGTGCTCTCCGGTTTCTCGCAAGGGGTTGCCATGGCCTATCGTTGCGCCACCCATCTCAACCATCCTGTAGACGGACTGATTGCTCTCGGTGGCGACGTTCCTCCCGAACTGGATCAAGCTCGCCTTTCGACGATCCGTTCTGTACTGCTCGGTCGTGGCATTCGAGACGAATGGTACACGGCTGAGAACCTTGCGCAAGATGAAGAACGCCTGCGATCCGCGGGCGTGAATGTTGAGGCCGCCGTTTTCGATGGCGGGCATGAATGGTCCGCAGAATTTTATCGTGCGGCTTCAGGGTTTCTTCGCGCCCGTAAGACAAATGCGCAGTCGTAACAGTCTGAGGCACAGGTTCTCTCTTGATCGACGTGTTCCCGAACAGCAGCGGTGCCTCCAGCGTCGATCAACATTGCAATCGTGTGCGTCGCCAATGCCATTCGACACAAACCCGATGGTACGGCTGCAAGATCCAACGTCGCCTCAAAAAATTAGCATAAGAATAGGCGTCACGCGCCTCGGCGAATACAGCTTGGTGAGCCTCAGCGACGTGAGCAGACGAGAACGATTTCGCCCGCCGTTTTCCTGAAGAGACCATCTTGTGCCGCAACGCGGCATCGCACCATACCTTTTCGACGGCGTCAGCAATCGCTCGTGGACAGGTCGGATCAAAAAGAAGCCCTGCATCGCCCATGACCTCCGGAATAGAGGTAGCATTCGAGGCAACGACGGGGCATCCCGAGGCCATCGCCTCAACCAGGGGAATGCCAAAGCCTTCGAAGAGCGATGGAAAAACCAACATGTGAGCGCGACTGTACAGGTAGGCCATTTTTTCGCGGCTGACGTATCCGAGAATGTGAGCCCGCGCCAGTCCATACTCCTGGATCTTCTCTGAAAGGGGATAGCCATTAGCCTGCTCAAAGCCCGTAAACACAACGGGTATGCTCAGGTTTCTCGCCTTTTGCAGAAAACTGAGGGCCTGAAGCAACGACTCATGGTTCTTATGTTTCCAAAAGTTCGCCGGATAGAAAATGAATTCCTCAGGCAGCGGCTGAGTAACAGGCCGGCCAATCTTATCCGTGTGGTAATAGCAGTTTTCTGCGCTGAGATGGACGACGATGACCTTTTCGTCGGGTAAACGATGGTGTTTGACGATGGTGGCCTTTGAGAAATTAGAGAGTGTCACGACTCGATCGGCCATCTGAGTCGAACTCGGGGAGTGCAGGTCGTGAATATAGCGGTCGGCGGCCGTAAAGAAACCGGGATAAAAGACCTCCTGTATATCGGCCAACATCACGACGGTTGGTAAAGGGAGAGGTCTCGGGTACAGAGCGCCAAATGGACAGAAGTACAGGTCCATTCGGTGGCGATACTCAGCGATCTCACTCTGATCGCGCAACAATATGGCATTTACTTTCCAACGTTCTGTCTCAAGTCTATTTAGCTCTTCTTCATTGTGAGCAAACCAAAAGAAGACGTACTCGTTCTCAGCGTCGTGCTGCAGCAGTTCATTGAATAAGGTAAGAAAGTACTGTTTCAGCCCGCCAATATGAGCTCGTAAGAGGAAACAATTCACGCCAATTCTCACGGTGCAATGTCGCTCTCCGAAGCGTCAGGCTCGCAGAACTCCGAGTCGATACAGTGCGTCATACATTGTGGATCTGGCAAAATACAGTTTTGTTCGTGAGGAAACCTCGTCGAGACTGACCTTGCGACCGTGAAGTTTCTCAAGAATCAGCCCTATTTCCGCTGCGCCGCTCGTCGAGGCATGTGCCTGAGTTTTCTGCAGAGCGTGAACTCGAAATCCGCCCAGAAATCGGGACACGCGCCGGAAGCGTGCCCCATGCCGCATGAAACGCAGGAGGAGTTCCCAATCGAGTGCATACGCGAACCGTTCGTCCAATGCTCCACCAGCTTTCTCCCAGAGAGAGCGACGCCAGAACATGGTCTCCTGCGGAACGTAGTCCGCCCAGCGCAGGATGTCATCGTCAAAGGGAGGCAATATCCAGCGACCGATTTCTCGACCGCACTCATCGATAAGGACGCGATGGCCATAAATCAGATCGACATCGCGACGTCGAGAAAAAAAGTCCGCGACGTAATCGAGAGAACCAGGAAGCAAAATGTCATCCGCATTCAACCAGCCCATGATGTCGCCGGTCGATTCAGAGAAGCCAAGGTTCAAGGCATGCGCCTGTCCACTGTCCTCAGCGATTCGTATTGCGGTGATTCGATCTTCAAACCGACGCAAAATCGTGTGACTTTCGTCACTTGATTTGCCGTCGCGTACGATGTACTCCAGTGCCGGATAGTTTTGGGAGAGAACGCTTTCGCAGGCCGCGGCCAGGAAGCGTCCCTGATTCAACGACGGCGTGACCAGCGAGATTTTCGGATTATTCGAGCGCGATCTCTTCTCGTAATAGAAATTGGGGAATCTCAGCGGCACTGGTTTGTGATGATGCAATTGCCCAAGCCGCGGCCGCAGCCACCTGGTTAGTATGCTGCTGATTTCAGGATTGATTCGGTCCTGCCCGTTGCGTTGAAAAGAGGCAATCAGTCTTCTGCCGGCATATACACTGCCGGCCAGCAGCAGGCCGAGAAACGGGTGCAGATAGCCATCATCTGAATATGGTTCGCGTTTCGACATTTTTCTGCATTTCCGAGTGGGTGTGATTTGTGGAACGCGCTGCGCGCTCAGCAAAGAATTCATACACTCGCGCCGAACCGCGCGCCAGTGTTCTGAGCAGAGGCCCCATTCGTCTCTTCCATCTAAAGCGATATGACCATTCAGCAAGGCCCGATGGCCATTGAGAACGAAAGCTCCTCTCAACAAGCAGCGGGATTTGCTTCTCCGGATAGGAGTCGCAGCCCGTCTCGCCAACAGCGAAGTTGAGGCCGGAGCTCCAGGCTGAAAGTTTCATAAACGCCAGGCCCGCCAGGATGGCGAAATTTATATCCGGATAGCGATGATCGATATCCGCCAAAATGTCCGGTCGCCCGTGGCGGAGTGCGTCTTGTATGAAGGAACGGATTTCCTTAAGTGAGCAATTTTCATCGGTAACAATGTATTTCACGACGACGTGCGTTCCTCGCCGGCGATATAAGAGCAGGTTGCGCCAAACCGTTCGATATTCATCCCGTTTTTTCATGCGCCTATAGGTTTCGGCAGCGCCGGCATCCACAGAGCAAAGTATATGAACGTTGCTGCAGTCGATGAGGCCGTCCAAGATTGGGGCAGGTATGCGAACGCCGTTTGTGTGCAGCCATTGAGTGTATTTGCGTCGGCTGAACTCTGTCAGAAGTTCTGCCAACTCGCCAAAGAGCGTCGGTTCTCCTCCGCCTCCCCAGTCAATCAGCGCTCCGCTTTCGACCAGGTCTTCTTCGAAGAGCTCTCGAATAGGGCTTAGAACGCTGTAACGCGCATCGCGATATGGAGCGGGATCATGCCGTGGAGCGTAGTCCGCCCATTGCAGCCAGCAGTAGTTGCATTCGAGGTTGCAACGAGCATCGTGGGTAATTCCTATCCAGTCGAACTTCCCACTTCGCTCCGGCCAGCGTCGAAAGATCAGATTTGGGCAGTCGCGGCAAGCGGGATGCCCACCTTGTTGGTTTTGTCTATGAATTTCATCTTTCGCCCTGCGGATTGCGCTGAAGTCCAGCGGGCCGCCTGCGTAGTCCATAAGTTTCGGCTCGCCTCTCCCATGATGGATTTCAGCACACGCGCGCAGGGAGCCGATTGAGAAACACAAGCCGCCTTCCAGCCATCGACAGCTGTAATACCCATCATCAGGCTGTGGTAGCGAACGGATCGAAGCATCTTCCTGTGCAGTTTTGTTCATAAGATCAGGGGAAGTTCCAGTTGCTTTACGAGCGTGTGTTCGAGTTCCGCCTGGCGCAGTGCCCTGAGCGATTCATCGAAAATCCGAAGCGTTTCCGCGAGGTCATCTTCTGAATGCGCTGCGGTGGGCATCATAAAACCTCTAAAAGTAATGAGGCCGCGCTGCAGAAGCTGCTGTTGAAGAAATGTTCGGACGAGCGGACCCCGCGCCACGTCATCGCGAGGATGCGAGAATCGCAGTACCATGCGAATCGGCAGACCCTCCATTTGCGCCTGGACGTTGTATCGCCGGCACAAGGTGTCGATCCCAGACATGAGTTTGCTACCGAAGTTCCAGACATCGACGCAAGGCTTCTCCGTTTCATGGATGCGAATCGCCTCCAGAGCCGCCGCAAAGGCATGCGGTTCGCCTTTGTAGGTCGGGTGGTACCGGATCTTGGCCATGACTGCGGTAAAGATCCGGCGGCTTCCCAGCAGTGCGGAAATCGGGGAACCGGCGCCGAGCGCCTTGCCCAGGCACGTGAGATCTGGCCGAATATCCAACGCGCGTTGGACGCTTCCTTTTCGATAGCGAAATCCAGTAAAGATCTCATCGAAAATCAGCAAGGCCCCTTCACGGCGGCAGAGTCTGGAGACGTCCTTAAGGAAGTCAGGGTCCGCATCGGGGACCGGTCCCTCTACGCCGCCTACCCAGGCAGCGGGCTCCAAAATAACCGCTGCGACTTGTCCGGGATAACGCCCGAAGAGGTGGACGAGATTTTGGATATTGCCTGGAGCAAACGGTATGGCGCGCTTGTCATCGGAGTCATTCCAATCGTGCCAACCATGGTAGCCACCGTACAGAACGAGCGGCCGGCCGCAAAACTCTCGCGCCATACGTACGGCTGCGGTTGTGACGTCGGAACCGTTCTTTCCGAATAGCGCCATTTCGGCGCCGGGAAAGAACGCGCAGAGCCGGTCCGTAAGCTCGATTTCTATGTCTTGGGGCAAGCCACTTAGGGCTCGTTTGTGGAGGGAGTCTGCCACTGCCTGCGCAATTCGCGGCTCTGCGTGGCCCAGGAAGCAGGCGCCCCAGCCACACGTATAGTCGAGATACGCTCGGGCTTCGGTATCATAAACGCGCGATCCCTTGGCCTCCTGAACGAACAGAGGATACCGCGAGCCGCTGGAACTCCAGTGAACGCCCTCGGAGGGTAGGTAGAACCAATAGTTCTTCAGATAAGCGGATTCCATAAGTCTTACGGAGCGTGAAACCATTGCCCCGGTGATATTCAGCTCCGTTCGGAGCAGAGGAACTTCCGCGTTGCGTCCATTTGTCAGCTTGAGTTGAAGGCAGGTTTGGCCGGTACGATGAGGACCGCGCCACCTGAACGCAAGAACTCGTTCCCGGCCCGTGCCCAGTGATTGCGTCGCGCGGCCTTCAAAAAGCGCATGTCTGCCGGCTTTTAGTACGACAACTGGTGTATCGCCTGCTGTTTCTGACTCTCAGGAATCCGTTGTGTGAATTCGGATATAAGCAATACGGTCGCATGACGCAGGCATTTCCTCCGGGAAATTATGCTCAAGCAGCTGCACGGTCATGGCTGGCAAATCCGCACAGAGTGGTTCATGGTGAGCAAGACTTTCGCCGGCCGCAAGGCGCGCCAGTCCGATTCGAGTTTCAATTTGATGAAAAGTTGAGCCTGACCTGTTTGCGAAAAAGGCGGGATAGAAAAGACGAAATGGACACGATCTGCGGGGGGAGTATCCTTCCGCGGCCTGGCAATTATTCTCCGCCCGTCGATAATAGCTTCAACGTATGCTCCCTGACGACTCTGTATCCAGGAATCACGTCCCACATTCTCGACCCACAACCGCGCAACACCCGGCTGACCAACGATCATTTCCTGCGGCAGATCCGCAGCCAGCATGCGTGCGCCGGCCATGTTTACCCTCGGATTTGGCGTTATTGCACTCATGTCTCGCACCAGGCCCGCGTCTTTCAGGCCAAGCATCGTGTCGTGCAATCGCGTCAGACTCGCCTGGATATCCAGCCCGTAAGGACATTCGCATGTCACCTCGTGGCATTGAGAGCACGTGGAAAACTCGCCCCGGGTGCAGCGAGAAGTACTCCGCCTCATCCCAATCTCGTAGGCCGCTCCCGGATGCATGCTGACGTATGCGGCCCGAAAGAGCCACGACACTGGCAGCTTCTGGCTACACAGATCTTCACAGGCACCGCAGCGGCTGCATAGAGCGCTTTGAAGCGCGAACACCCGGCGCTCTACTTTTTCGCTCCCGTCTTGAAATTGCTGCGGTGAATGTCCTGCCATGGCGTTTTGAGTGGCTTCCCAAACCGACGCCGTTCCGGGAACAACACAGGAGATCTCTTTATGTCGCAGTATCGAACGCAGGATGTCTGCCGCGTCCGGAGAATCTCCGTCCGCAGGAATCAGATCGCGAATGGGAAAAGCTCCGCCGCCGGTTAAAAGGCCTCCCGCAAAAGGTTTCATGATCATCAGGCCGACGCCGCGTTCCGCCGCCAGAGGAAAAATCTCTTTTGCCGTAACGTGCAGGTTTTCCGGTTGTCGGGGCCTCGGCGGATGCACGGACAGGAGGTGAAAGCCAAGCGGGTTGAAGGCCAGCATGAGCGCGTCAAAGACGTCAGCGAGTAAGAGTTTTCGGATGAAATCCGGGCTGCCGTGAGTCGTGCAAAATGTTGCCCGAATCCTGCCTTCTTGCTTTTTGCGCGCAAGGAACTCCACCATGCCGCCCGCGCGCCACACGTTCTCGTCGAAGTTTTCCCGATCGTCAATGCACGCTATGCCATACAGGTCAATGCACTCGCGATCGAATGTCCTGCACGATTCTTCAAAGAGCCGTTCGAAGTGTTGAACACGTCCGCGGGAGTTCCCATGAGTGTCGTAGCCCTGCGTGCAAACGAGAACCTGAGAGCCCACCGGGCTTTCGCGGATTGCGCATGCGACTAATTTTTCGGCCCCTTCATAGTCCGGTGCAACATGTACGAGATTAACTCCCAGGTCAAATCCCTGGAGGAGCGTGTCTATTGCATCCTGCTCGGGCACAACCCGCAACTGGCTGGTTCCAAAGCCAACGGCCGATACCATGATTCCGGTCTTTCCGAGAGGCCGATATGACATGTGGGTCGTCATGGGTTGCAGTGCGCAGCGATTTACATTCGGCGATGTTTGGCCCAAGCGGATATGGTCCGGCCACAACTTCGGAAGAATGTGGTTCGACTACTTCAACGGATTACCAAGGATTCACGCCCGAAAATACTACAAAGCTGCGGGTATTAACATATTTGATGCATTGAACAAACATCATCTCTTCTTAGTCGTTGCCACGACTGAGATGCCTTCACCTTGCATGTTCCGCTCCTACTTTTGTGCTAATCTCGCGCCCGTCGGGCATGGAGACCGACTCGGATGGCCTCCGTTCGACAGTTTTCTGGCACCGTCTTCCGCGCAAGTTCTGGCCGCCCACTATGCGATTCCGACAGGAGGAAGCGTTTTTGAATCCGCACGGTTGTTTCCGATGAATCGTCGATCACAGTTTGTCGTGTTTCTGCTTCTTGTGAGTTTTGGATTGTGCATTTACCTGCCCCTGCTCTCCCGAAACTACGACCTGAACGGACTGGCCGAAGTCGAAGGATTGAACGCGGGTCGTCCGGGACAACTGTTCCTGCCCAATCACATGCTGTACCGGCCGATTGCGTATGCCATGCGGCAAATTCTCGCAGCGTTTGGCATCACTGTGAGCGGGGTCTCGCTACTTCAAACACTGAGCGCGATTTTCGGTGCGCTGGGGCTCGGCTTCGCTTTCCTCGCGCTCGAACGGATTGTCGGGGATCGATCGATTGCGTTCTGGGTCAGTCTGATACTGGGCGTGTCATGGTCCTACTGGACAATGAGCACGGATGTTTACTATCTCAGCTTGTCCGCAATGTTCGTGGCGGCAGCGTTGGCTGTGTTCGTTCACGCAAAGTCGGACGCCGCATTCGCGGCATGCGGGATCCTCGTGGCACTTGCCATCCTGTCGTTCCAGGCCAATGTTTTTCTGCTACCCGGATTGAGCGCGGCGATCCTCATCGGGAAGTTTTTTCCCGGGACACAAATTACTACTCGCCGCCTGGCAATGCTTTGGGGAGCCGCGGTTGCTCTCGTCGGCGTTGTGTTCCTGGGTGTTGGGATTCTGGTTTATGAACTCAAGACGCCGTTGGAATTGATCCACTGGGGATCGAGTTATACCGGCAAGGCTCTTCCGATGTGGGGCAGTTGGTCTCCAAGACGTTTTCTCACGATTGTCGGGACCGGGTTTAAAAGTATCCTCGGCATGGAACTCTGGATGTTCGAGTCCTTTCAGAGGCGTTTCGGCAATGGTCAGATCCCGGGGTGGGTTCCCTTCTCAGGGGCCCTTGCCCTGGCTGGAATTCTGATCCTTGCATTTCGGTCGGGTTCATCCAGGAAGAACGGTGAGTCTCAGGTCGCGGCCTGGTTGCTCATTCTCTATTTCATCTACATGCCTTTCTATATCTGGTGGGATGCCACCGAGCCCCGATGGTTCAACCTCAGCAACATCTTTGTTGCCGGATTGGTCGGAATCATTGCGTCGCGGTGGTCGAACCGGTCCTTCTCCAAATTCGTTTTGCCTGCGATTTTTCTTATCCTGGCTGGCTTCAATCTTGCGACGTCGGCGTGGCCGAGGCGTTTCATACCTTCGACGCCCTTGAGGATGGCGGCCTGCGTGGCGGATCACATGGGAGAAAAGGATCTATTCCTGGCGACGGAGTGGAATTGGGCGGGATACCTTGATTCGATCCACGATCGCGACGTTATGAGTTTCCTTGCTGAGGCTGCACGAACCGGCGACAAGAAGCTTGCCTCGGAGGCTATTTCACAAGCAGCGAGAGAACGACAGCGTCAAGGAGCCAACGTTTACATGATCGATGTCACGACATTTCCGCCGGAATACCAGACGTGGCTTACGGGGCAGACGGGACTGACAGCTGCCGATTTGCTCGTGTTCAAAGGCACTAAGGCCTTCGAATGTGTCTACTCACCTTTTATTCGATTGGATCCTCTATAAGGGCGGTTTCTGCGCATAACAGATAGCCGAGAGTCCGAACGGTAAGCGTCCACCAGAACCCAGCACCCGCGCTTCGGCTCCGAGAATCCCGCGGAACACCGAATCGAGCCATCCTATGCCGGATGGCAGGGGTTTGACATCGGAGCCCTTGCCAATCCCGAGGCGTTTCATAAACCGGCGAACCAGGACAACGGGGAAAAGGAATGTGTTGGCGTACGTTGCCAGGCTCACCTCGAATCCCGTTTCCCGCAACTTTGCGCGAAGTTCCGGGCAAGCGTATCGGTGCATCGTGCGCAGATCTTCGTCGTGAGACGATCGCAGCCATTCAAATGCCGGCACTCTCGCGAAAAGAAATCCTCCGGGCTTCAGCACTCGGTACATTTCCCGTATTGCCTTGTCACCTGACGCCACAGGCACCTGACACAATACGTCAAACGAGAAAACGAAATCGAATACCGATGAAGCGTAAGGGATCTCCACCACAGAAGCCTGACAGACTTTCTGAAAGCCGCGCTGGCGAACGCCGGCGATTGCTTCGGAGGCAATATCGAGAGCAAACACGGAATGGCCCGATTTCTGATAATGCCCGATGTTATAGCCCGTCCCGCAGCCTGCATCGAGAATACGAAGATTGCGATTCTTGAGCTCGCCCCCGACGATGGCGTCTGTAATGGCGCGCATTGCGACAAACCACCAGAAACGTTCTTCGAGGTTGTAGAGATACTCGAAGTCTTTATCGCGCATCAGCCTGCTTTAACGATTTCGGATTGGGGGGTCTGAATCGTCGTCTTAAAGTCACGAATGGAGATTCCCTGAATCAGCATGTAGAGAGCCGCCAGGGCGATGGTGGGCGCGTAGCTCAATACAAACGCGATCAGTGCTGTTGCCGTTGCCTGTTCCACGGGAATTCGAAAGAGAGTCGTAAGGCAGAATATCCAGGCAACCTGGAAGCCCCCTCCGATGCCGGGAATCTGAGCGATGGAGCCTATCGCCAAAGCGACCATAACGAGTGTGGCCGCGCTGTAGGAGAAATCGAAATCCATGCCGAAAAACAGAAACCAGGACTG
>Ga0105248_10006355_pt1 | contig 12961 bp, 10 predicted proteins | sample KBSS34metaG_FD_81524 | JGI IMG/M metagenome (GOLD analysis project Ga0105248, IMG submission 81524) | Switchgrass rhizosphere microbial communities from Kellogg Biological Station, Michigan, USA - KBS S3-4 metaG | ecosystem: Host-associated > Plants > Roots > Rhizosphere > Soil | place... | reverse complement strand
GTCGGCGATGGCTCCGTCCAGATCCTTCTGGCAGCGCTTGACCGAAGCGCGATTGCGGAAATACTTAGCTGACTTAGGATCGAGGGCAATAGCCTGATCTAGCTCCGCCAGCGATTCTCTCAGGCGCCACTGCTGAGTCAAAATTTGAGCCAGGCGAAAATGGGAGGCGGCATTTTTGGGTTCTACTTTTATGCCGTCCTGAGCGACATCGGTGGCACCATCAAAGTCATTGTGGGCCAACTTCAACTCCACCAGGTTGTCTCTGGCCTCATCAAGCTTGGGCTCGACTCTGAGCGCATTGCTATAGGCATCTTCGGCGGTGGCATTGTCTTTCAATAGTTTCTGCGCCAGGAAACCAATTGTGCGATAGCCCCAGGCAAATCTGGGATCAATAGTAACGGCCACACGAGCATACTGAACAGCCTTAGCTGCCTGTCCGCGCTTGCCGGAGACAGCGGCTAGAGCAAAATTGTAGAGAGCGTCCCCGCTGCAAACATCTGGCGCTTGCTTGAGAGTGGCTTCAGCGTCGGACATTTTACCCTGCCCAATTTGGTCAAAGCACTTCATCACCAGGGCATTACCGAGCATGCGCTTTTCATCATCGCTCTGAGCCAGGGCCGGATCAAAACAATCTTTGGGCATGCCGTCTACGAGTTTTTTCAGATCATCGTTTTGCGACTGATACATCCAGGCAAAGGCCTGCCAGCCCTGACGATAACTATCCACAAGCTGCCCGTGGAAGCCAGATTTGCCGCCCTTGCCTTTGCTTTTGCTTTCGGCCAATTGCTTACCTAATAGATCGCTTACGGCCTTCCAGCTTCCGCGATTGATCAGAGCCATCGTTTCTTTATCGATAGCGCTATTGCCGATGTTGTCGCTGGATTTGTCGCTGGATTTGTTGCTGGATTTGTTGCTGGATTTCTGGTTGGATTTATCGCTTTTTTTGTCGCTCGATTTATCGTGGGATTTGGCGCTCTTCTTTTTAGTCTTTTTGTCGGTGGCATCGCTCACGGCAGGAGCGTCGCTTGTTTCTCCTTCGGCTAGAGCCGCAAGAGGCGAGATCGTGGCGAAGGAAGTACAGAGCGCAAGAGAGAGAGCCAAAAATGATTGCCCCGAATATTTCAAACCAGGCTTCTCGCCGCCACCAAAATTCCCCATGCCCATAATTCTTATGACCTTTACTCGCCTTTTTACTAATGCTTGCCTATTGTACATAGTTTGGTCTATTCGGTCAGAACAGCCCCTTTGCTCTCAGCCTCAAACAAAGATAATTGCATGACCTCATCAATTGGAATATTTCTCAGTCTGGGACCATCGAGAATTTTGCCGGCCACACCTTTCTTTTCCATTTGATTGATCAAATACTGCGCCCGTTCGATAATTTGCATAGGCAAGCCGGCCATGCGCGCCACTTGTACCCCGAAGCTGCGGCTGGCGCCGCCGGGGACTACCGTGCGAATAAATTCCACCTTGCCTTCGGTTTCCTTTACCAGCACTTGAAAATTTGCAATTTGCGGCAGATAGCTTGAGAGACCATTGAGCTCATGATAGTGCGTAGCAAATATAGTCCTGGCCCGCACTTCCTTGGCCAGATATTCGGCTACGCCCCAGGCGATAGACACGCCATCATAAGTACTGGTGCCACGTCCCACCTCATCAAGCAATATCAGAGAACGACTGGTTGCAGATAGACAGCACTGGGTTGTTTCGGACATCTCGACTAAAAAAGTCGATTGCCCCTGGGTCAAATCATCAACGGCCCCGATACGCGTGAATACTCTGTCGACAAGGCCGATATTGGCTTCCCTGGCCGGCACGAACGAACCGATTTGAGCAAGAATGACGATCAGGGCCACCTGTCTCAGATAGCTGGATTTGCCGGCCATGTTTGGACCGGTCAAAATAACAAGTTGCTGTTCATCGCTGTCGCCAAAAAGCGCGACGTCGTTGGCAACATACTTGCCCATCGGCAATATTCTTTCAAGCACCGGATGACGTCCTTGCTTGATCAAAAGATTCTTGGAATTATCCACCAGAGGACAGACAAATTTGCGTTCCAGAGCTACTTTCGCAAGTGATATTAAGGCGTCAAGATTGGCCAGATGATGAGCGATTTTGTGCAGATCCGGACCGAGAGAAGCCAGCTCCTTGCGCAATTCGATGAAGAGTTTGTATTCGACATCGGACTGATTTTTCTCGGCGTTGAGGATCTTGGCCTCGTATTCTTTTAGATCAGGTGTGATGTAACGCTCGGCGTTTGTCAGAGTCTGCTTGCGGATGTAATCGGTCGGAACCAGTCCCTGATTGGCATTGGTAATCTCAATGTAATAACCGAAGGTACGGTTGAAATTGACCTTGAGACTTCTGATGCCCGTGCGCTCTTGTTCTTTGCGCTGCAAATCTTCTATCCACTGCTTACCGCCGCCCAGCAGCGAACGAATTTCATCCAGCTCAGCGCTATAGCCCTCGGCAAAAATTCCGCCGTCGGTCAGTTCACGCGGCGGCTCAGGGTTGATAGCCAGACTGACTTTTTCACCAAACTGCACCAGCGCCGTCGGTACATGCTTGAGGGCGCTCAAATAAGGGCTTCTAGCGTGACTGAGGAAGGCGGCGATAGCAGGCAAAACAGTAAGGGACGAAGCAATAGAAAGTAATTCTTTGGGATTAATAGACTGCGAAGTCAGCCGCACAGACAGTCTTTCCAGATCCGAGAGTTGACCGATGAGGTTGACCAGATCATCACGTTTGAAAGTGGGTTCAAGCAACTCCTTAATCGCTTCCTGCCTGGCGCAGATAGCATCGACGGAGAGAAGTGGCTTGAGCAACCATTTGCGCAGCATGCGCGATCCCATGGCAGTTTCGGTCTGATCAATTGACCAGAGCAGCGAGCCGTTAAAAATTCTCTCGCGCGAAGTTTCTGTCAGTTCCAAATTTTTGCGGGTATTGGCGTCGAGCACCAGATAACCGTCTGTCGTATAGGTGGAGATCGTATCCAGAGCCAGCTTCTGTCCACCCTGGGTGCGCTCCAGATATTCCAGAACAGCTCCGGCTGCACCAATTGCCAGCGGCTTGTCCTGACAGCCGAAGCCATCGAGAGTAGAAACTTCCAAAGTGGAAAGGATGCGCCGCTGCGCCGGCTCGGCCTGGAAGAACATGGCAGGACGGCCCTTGAAGCGATATTCGCCGGCAATAATTTCCGGTACTTCCAGCACCTCCCGCGGTACCACTTCATCGGGGCCGGGTTTGACCACGCGCACCGGCACCAGCACTTCAGCCGGCCGCAGGCGACCGAGTTCGAGAATCAAGCTTTCTTCTGAAAGTTCGGTCACAAAAAATTCGCCACAGGAGGCATCAACAAAGGCCAGGCCCCAGCGGTCACCGCCATCCTCGGCCGCAGGGCGAGGACTTTTGACTATGGCGGCCAGATAATTATTTTCGCGGGCGGGCAAGAGATGCGACTCCAGCACCGTCCCCGGTGTCAACACTCTTTTTACCTGACGCTCGACCGGACCTTTTTCCGCCCCGACAATGCCGACTTGATCGCAGATAGCTACCGAGTACCCTTTGCCCAGGAGCTTGGCCACATAGGCCTCATAAGAACGGTAGGGAACCCCGGCCATGGGCATACGGCCATTGGGATAGGAAGCCTCAGGTCGCCCGGTCAATACGATGTCAAGCTCACGAGCCGCCACCTGGGCGTCGGTGTCGAACATTTCGTAAAAGTCACCGACTCTGAAAAACAGCAGTGCATCAGGGTATTGGGCTTTGACATCCCAATACTGCCGCATCATAGGCGAAAGTGTATTGGCCTCAGTTTCGGCTTCTTTGCTGCGCGCCATATATATCCTCTAAATCCAGTGCCTATCCAAAGACGGCACTTCACAAACCTAGCACCGCTTGAGCCTCAATCCGCTGGCCACGGGTGTCAATATTACCTGCTGCACTTAGGCTAAGTTATTAAGCTTCTGGTAATATGACTACTCGGAGCTGGTGTTTCGCGACAATACAGCTTGAGAAGGCCTTCAAGGAAGTCAATATGGAACTGAGAAATTTTCAATTTTTATCCCCGGTCAGACCGGCTAAGGCCGTTGCCTTGAGCCTGTCGCTGGCACTTGGGTTGTTGGCCCTGGGACCTTCAATCGTTTTAGATTCGGCGCAAGCTGCCCCGGCTGCGGCCAAGGGCACTAATGACAAGGCGGCCGACAAGAAAGAGACGACCAAACCAGCCCCCGAACCGGTTATTGAAAACATCGTCAATGTTCAACCGGAGACTCTGGTCGATCATCCCAACGAATATCTGAACAAAAATATTCGCTTCAACGCTCAGTTTTACGGATACAACAGCCTGGCCGTAGACTACAAGCCGGCTATGCGCTCATCCAAGCAATACATTTCTTTCTCCGTCCTGCGTGACCATTCCAAAGTGCCACTTTCAGAGCTGAAGCTGGCCATGGTCAACCCCAAAGACGAAAAAGACGAATTGACCAAGCTTTTAATCAAGCTCAAAGAAAAAGATGAAATCGAAGTAATAGGCAAAGTATTCAATACCGCACTGGACGAGCCCTGGGTCGACGTACTCAAGCTCAAACTAATCAAGGCCGCTCCCGACGATAAGAAGCCCGAAGCCGGCAGCACACCAGCAAAATAAGCGAAAGTTCGCCAGGTAGAAGTAGAAGAGGAATAATAGAAGATGGTCGCCCCAGAATCAGCAGCCCAAGTCAAACTGCTTTTAAATTCACTGAACGGCAAACACGGCATCCTCGGTTGCCTCCTGGTTGCCCGCGACGGCAGCGTGGTCTCCACCTCCCTGCCCGCTGAAGTGGACATCGCCACCATCGGTGCCCTGAGCGCCACGCTCTTTTCCAACAATGACGTATCGATTCAGCGTATGAATCGCGGCAACCTTATACAGATGACTCTGCTCACCGATCAGGGCATATTACATTTCTACGAAGCCGCCGGCCACTTCCTCGTCGTACTGACGGCCAAGGGGCAACGCATCAATCTCGAAGGCTTGATTCGGTCGGTTGAAGAGCAAGGTAAATCGCTTGAAACGATGATCAATTAGGAGTTTCTGGTTATGTCCAGCGCAACAAACGAACAGTCCAAACCAAAGCTCTATAAATGGACTGTCCTGCTGGCATTGAGCGCCTGTATATTTTCTCAGACACCTCCGGCCCAGGGGCAGAGCGATCCTGGCCAGGCTTACCAGGGCAATCCGGCAAACAACGGCCAGTATCAAAACCAGGGCTATCAACAGCAACAACAGTACTTTCCGCCACAAGGCCAACCAAATCCGGGTCAGAACGAAACGTTCAGCGCCCAGCAGCAGCCTTATCAACAACCATATCAGCAACCCTATCAACCGCCTTATCAGCCGCCGCTGCAAGGTCAAGTCGCGGTTATAGGCGCCGGTACGGAGTTTCAAGCATCACTGGTGAATACCCTGGACTCGGGCGTCAGCCAGCTGGGTGAACAGGTCCAGGCCACTCTTGGTCAAGGCCTGATGGGCTCAAACGGCGGGGAAGCAGTTCCAGCCGGCAGCGTGCTCATCGGTTCCATCACCAACGTTGTTTCAGCCAAACGCTTTCAATTCGGCAACAACGGCAAAATAGATATCAAATTTACTACCCTGCGCACGCCTGACGGTCGGGTCTTCCCGCTGTCGGCCTCGGTCGACGGAGACAAGGTCAAACTTGTGGGCGGTTCGACGGCCGGTCGTGTGGGCAAAGGTGTTCTTACCACTGCAGTTGGAGCCGGCGGAGGTGCCGCGTTGGGCACCGGACTGGGAGCAATCGTAGGGGCCACATCGCACGGGCAGGTCGGTCGAGCAACCGGTATGGGCGCTGTCTTCGGCACCGCCATTGGTGGCGGCGTGGGACTGATTGGCGCCGGTGTGAGAAAGGGTTCGGAAGTGATTTTTAAGGCCGGACAATCACTGCCGGTCAAACTTGATCAATCGATGCAGGTCACGGTCTCGAGCCAACCTTATTATCCACCACAGCAGATGCAGCCTGGCTATCAGCCGCAGATGCAGCAGAGCTATCAACCTCAGCCGATGCAACAACAGTATCAACAACCGCCCCAACAGTATCAACAGCCGCCGCCGCAAAACTATCAGCAAGCTCCGCAGCAATATCAACAACAACAGCCGCCGCCGCAGCAGTATCAGCAGCGCCCGCCGCAACAACAAGATCTGCCGACGCAGCCTGTCTGGACGCCCGGCAATCAGTAATTAGTCGCCGCCCCAGCGTCTATTGCGTTTGGCAAAATCGATGATGGCCTGATCAAAGTGTTCCGGTGAAAATTCGGGCCACAGTGTCGGCGTGACAAAAAGCTCTGTGTAAGCCGATTGCCACAACAGATAATTGGACAGGCGCATTTCACCACCGGTGCGAATCAACAGCTCGGGGTCGGGAATGCCGCTTGTGTAGAGATGATCGCTAATTAGCTCCTCGGTGATATCTTGAGGATCAAGCTTGCCGGCTTTGACCTGCTCGGCCAATTTTTTCACAGCATCGGTAATTTCCAGACGCGAACCATAATTGATGGCCACCTGCAATCCCAGTCCGGTATTGCCAGCGGTATTTTGCATGGTTTTTTCCATCGACTTACGCAGTTTGGGCGGCATTGCCGACAACTGTCCGAGAAATCTCAGCCTCACACCATTGTCGGCCAGTTCAGCAAACTCTTCGGTCAGGACCCGGCCGAAAAGATCAAACAAATAATTTACTTCTTCCTCGGTGCGCTGCCAGTTCTCGCTGGAAAATGCGTAAACCGTAAGGAATTTAAGTCCCTGGGCTCCTACGTGCCGCACCAGGCGCTTGAGGCTCTTCACCCCTTCCTGATGCCCCTTAAGGCGGGGATAACGGCGCATATCGGCCCACCGGCGGTTGCCATCCATAATGATGGCGACGTGCTCCAGAGGCAGGGGCTCGTTCTTGCCTGATTTGGTTAGATTGCTGTCGGTCAAGGCCTTCACTAATGCCACCTTTCATTCAAAGGTCATTTTACTCCTCATAGGAGTTAAGATTACCCAGAGTATAAATTGAGGCGACTTTGTTTCTAAAGCCGGACTATCTCATAAACGGCGATATAACCGATATCGACCTGGAAGAACTGGAACGGGCGGGCATTAAAGGCCTGATTCTCGATCTGGACAGCACCCTCATGGCCCCGAAATCGGCCTTCATATCGGACCAGGCGGCGGCCTGGTTGGACCGTGCCCGTAAGAAATTTCAGGTGGCGGTGGCCAGCAATAACAAAAATGAAGTCTATTTAGACAAAGTACGCGCCATACTCAACATTCGCATCATCGGCAAAGCGAAGAAACCCAGCCGCAAGGCCTTTAATAGGCTGCTGGAAGAATTTGCCCTCACCCCTCAGCAAATAGCTGTCGTGGGAGACCGGCCCCTGACCGACATCTGGGGCGGCCGCCGGGCCGGGATGAAAACAATTCTTGTGGGCACGCTCAGGACTATGAACGAACCCATGTGGAAAACCCGCGTTCGCAATCTGGAACGAGTTTTCATCCGCAACAATTAAATATCGCTAAGTCCTTCGGTCAGCCAGCGATTGAACTTCTGCGGATGCGTATCCATAAAATTGTGGCCGCCCATCTCGAACATAGTAAATGTCGAAGTAGGTAGCGCCTTGTGAATCTTCAGGGCGTAAAAGCTGGGCGCCACCGGATCAAAGCGGCCCGCGGCCATATGCACGCGACATTGAACCTTGGGCAAATTGGTGACAAAATCCAGGTCTCCGAAATTTTTGACGATTTGTTCAAGCGCGTTGCGCTCGGTGCTAATCAAGGTCCTGGGCCGGAAAGCCCAACCGTGGTGCCAATTTTTGGCCTTAAGCGGCGCATACAAATGGGACATAAATAGTTTGAAGGCATAAGAAATCGGAGCCAGTACACGGCCGGGGAAACCCGCCGCAAAAATGAGTGCAACCAGCTCTGGTCGCTGTTCCGCCAGAGTGATGGAGATAATCGACCCCAGTGAATGCCCAACAAACACCGCCGGAAATCTAATGGGCGAATCAGTGATTGTTTCGAGCACATCAGCCATATGCACGGCAAGGTCTGTATGTTCGCCGGGCTCGGGTGTTTTGCCGTGACCGCGCAAATCAATAACGAAGCAGCGATGGCCCAGTCCGGTGAGAAGCTTTACCTGCGGTTCCCACATTTCTGCAGACGACCCGGTGCCGTGAATCAGAACGATATCAGGTTTAGTTGCAGTGGTATCGCCGGCGGTGCTGCCACCGGAAGGATCAAATTGATGAAGGGCGAGACGCAACAGATTCACCAGATTCCACAGACGATCCCGTTGAACCCACCGATAGAGACGGTAGAAACTCAACACCAGCCAATTTCAGCAAAGTCTCGGCGATTTCAAACACGGCATCGACGCGATCAAGCTGATGATTGGTGGGCAGTGGTGCGGCGGCAAATTCCTCACGCAAAACCATGTTTTCGGCAATGGCTACGATATCCATTGGTTTATTGACACGCTGACCCAGCCCCTCTGACACAAGTATCTGAGCGGTGCCGAGTTCCTGTGGCATGGGATCGGTAATGGTGTCGATAGCCATAGGCAATCTGCGAGCAATAGCCTCAAAGGTGGTCAAGCCGCCGGCCTTAGTCACCATCAGGTCGGACGCCGCCATAACATCGGCCAGGCGATCATGGAAAGGCAAAACGGCTGTAGGGATTGGAGAACGGCGCGCTTCACGCTTCATGGTGGCATAAAGATCTTGATTGTGACCGCAGAGGAAAATTACCTGTACCGGTCGTGTCACCGAATGTAGTGCTTTGTAGACTTCCATCATATTGCCGCCGCCGGCCCAACCGGCATTGATGCAGATGGTGGGCAGATCGCGCGTGAGACCAAGATTATGGCGAAACTCTTCCTTGGAAGATGTGGGTGGATTTCTAAAATCCGGATGCACTGGCATGCCTATGACTTTGATGCGATTTTCGCGCACACCCAGGTCCATAAGGCGCTTCTTGGACAGATCATTGGGAGCAACAGTCAGATCTGAATCTAGACTGGCCCAGCCACTCCAGAAATCACCGTTAGGATCGGTGACGACTGTGACAAGTTTGCTCTTCTTGTTCATTCCTGTTTCCTTCAGGCAACGAGCAAGATACTGATTGCACATAGGATGGACGGAAACAGTCAAATCGGGGTCAATCGACCGCATTTTGGCTTCCAGATAAGGCTTGGTAAAGCGCCAGGCTATATCCGAATCGTTCGGTTTAACAAGCTCGATAAAAGCATAGTAATACTTCATCAAAGCCTGATTGTGACGCAGCAAATAATTGTAGAACTGGACAAATTTACGATTAATGGGATGACTATTTTCGGCCACATTGTCTATCACAACTTTGACCGGCTTTTTGGTGCCACGTTCGCGGCAAAGCTGCTCGACAGCGGCTTGAATGGCCTCTACAGCACTGCGGTGACCACCGCCGGTGTCGGAGAAGAAGAGAGAGATTGTTGTTGGAGTGGCCGCTGGTAAGTTGGAGTTGGTAGGGTCGCTAGTCTGATTCAAGGTCTTGTTCCTTTGGTCGCGCTCGGGTGCTCACTTATCGAATAATCTCGGCACAGGGGCGAACATATTAAGAGGAAGGAAATAGCTTTCTGTTAGAATGGATCTTAAAATCCAGTTGATTGCCTATTCCCCACTGTCCTTCAGAGCATAATGTACCACTTACCAGGGTCGGCAAAGTCTGGCCCAAAGCCCAAAATGAAGAACAGAAAGAGTTTTTCCAACATTAATCGTTCAGCCTGCGCTGCGATTATCAGCCTTCTTACGATGGCCTCCACGGCTTCTATACCCGTGCATGCGGGCCCGGCGCGCTTGACATCGAAGATTTATAAGAACCACCGGAACTCCAGTAATCTGTTGCTGGCAAGCAATACGGCCGAAAACATTCCCCTTACACCGGTCAGCAAAAGAATTAAAAAACGACCGACCGATGTCCAGCTCTTCCAGCTTGACAATAGCCCTCTTGGCGACCGTAGCCCTTTTCTCATGGTTCATGGTTTAAGAGGCGAATATTGCAGCGGCTTCCGCTGGCCTAAATTGGCCGAGTATTTCTCAAAAAACGATGACTTCAAAGCTCGCTACAAGATCTATATGGTGCGCTACAGCAGCCTGGATCGCATCGAGTTTAATCTGCAGAATTACAAAGACACTTTCAATCAGCTTTATAAAATCGGTAAGCAAAGACCGATCACTGTTATGGCCCTTTCTATGGGCGGCAATTTGGCCTATGAAGCCATGACGGACAAAGACATCGACAGCAAAACACAAAGACTGATCACCCTGGGCACCCCCTTTCACGGTTCGCCCCTGTTCAGCAAAGATTGGCTCAACTACTCGATTTACAAACGCTTCGGTTGGCCATGGACACGAGTCGAACGTAATCTCACTTACGGATTTTATTTCAACGACAATAAACAGCTTCGTCAAGATTTGAGCTGGGATAACATTGATGCCGCCGTGCCAGATGCCGGCAAGTATCGCTCCAAACTGCCCTTCGGTCCGCACGGCATACTCACCATCGGTAATACCGCCAATGAGCGCCTGATCAAAGTCAATCAGATACCGATCGACAAGCGCAAACTCATTACCTACAGCGGATACATGGTCAACGAGTATCTCGCTCCGAAAGATAAGCGCGTTATCGAGTCGGCCTTCCTCTATCCTTACTTTGTTTTGTTCACGTCATTCCCCGCGCATTTCGGCCGGGAGCATGCCGCACTCGGTCTGATCAACCACGATATGTGCTGCGTACAAACAACTAAAGACGTAGCTAAAAAAGCCGGCGATCAGTACATATATGTATTGAACGACGGCATCACGCCCGTTACTAGTGCGATTTTCCTGCCCGAAGATGTGGCTAGGGAAAACTACCTGGCAAAAGAAAGCGACATTGAAAAGTTGCGCACCAAGTTGGATGTCGGTCAGGCCCGCGTATTTCGCAATGTGGACCACCTCGGTTTCATCGGCAGCGATCCGACGACAAAAGTGCTCGTAACGCCACACACACCGCTGGTAGACCAGCTCAATCCCAATGAGCCCAGCCGTGAAATGTTTGACTGGATACTCAGTGACGTGCTGCACAGCGACGAAGTAACCGGTCGCCTGGCGAAAAGTACCAGTTCCACAGCGGCTCAAACAGCGGCAGAGCAGCCCAAACCGGTACATGCCGAAGCTGCAATCGAACCGCTTTTAGTTCCTGCGCACTAAAAAAGCTCCCGCATCTTAAACGAATTTTCTTAACCAAGCATTGACCCGAGGGTGTATGTCGGATTAGCATGGAATTGGATACCCGATTTAGAACCGAGCAAATCCATATATGTGTAATTTCCAAACAGACGCCAATAATAATAACAATAATGACTACCCAACTTCGTTGCGGTACCGGCCTCTGTTTGCGTAAATAATAAACGACGTAACAAGTAACCGACCGCAACCAAGAGTTGCGGTCTTTTTTTTTGGAGAATTTTATGATGGAAACGATTGCACTGAACCAGGCGGCAAGCTATGTCAGCCAGGTAGTACGCATAAAAGGACATCTGCAGGGCATGCGCGACCTTGGTCAGATCATCTTTTTGAACGTACGCGACCGTGCCGCATCGATCCAGGTGGTAGTGGAGCGCGCTGATTTGCTGGCACAGGTGCGAGGTTTAGCCCTTGAGACCCCATGCTTCTTTGAGGGTTCAATGCAGGCACGCCAGGGCAGAGCTACGCCATCGGGCCAGAACGGAGCGCCCACGACCGAGCTTGTATTGACGGCTATTACGCCGCTGTCACCAGTGACTGAAACCTGCCCAATAGAGATAGGTAAACAATCAAAGATCGATGGCCTGGCGCCGCAAACGCTGCTCGACTACCGGCCACTGACCCTGCGCAACGAGAAAGTGCGAGCCATTTTCAAAATCGAAGCCGAGATTGTCAGAGCCTTCCGCCAGTATCTGGACGAGCAAGGATTTACCGAAATTCACTCATCCAAGTTGGTCTCCACCGGCACCGAGGGCGGTGCGCAACTTTTTGCCGTGGACTATTTCGGCCGCCGGGCATATCTGGCTCAAAGCCCCCAGTTCTACAAGCAAATCATGGTCGGTGCCTTCGAACGTGTCTATGAAGTCGGTCCCGTCTATCGAGCAGAGGAGCACGACACAACCAGACACCTGAACGAATACATCAGCCTGGACTTTGAAATGGGCTTCATTCAGAGCGAGCAGGATGTTATACGCATGCAAGTCGCTTGCCTTGGCCACATTTTTGCCGAAGTGGCCGGGCGCTGCGCCAAAGAGTTTGCGCTCTACGGTATCACTTTGCCCCAAATTGAATCAATCGCGCAAATCTCTCTGTCGGAAGCGCGGGAGCTTCTAATCAAGCAATACAACTGGCGCCCCGAGTCTTCAGTGCATGACCTGGACGGGGAGGGCGAGCGCTTGCTCTGCAGTCATTTCGAAAAAAGCGAGGGCCTCTCCATGGTCTACGTGACGAACTATCCACACAAAATCCGCCCCTTCTACGCCATGCCCTGCGCAAATGGAATACAAAATGGCGCGGGTAATGGTGTTGCTGGTGACACAACAATAAATGAGCCGGGCTCCAGGAGTTTCGACTTGCTCTATGGCGGACTGGAAATCACAACCGGAGGCCAGCGCATTCATGAATATGCCAAACTGACCGAGTCAATGAAAGCTCGGGGACTCAACCCCGAAGATTTCGGCGACTACCTCATGGCCTTCAAACATGGCTTACCGCCCCACGGCGGACTGGCCATCGGTCTGGAACGCCTGGCTAAACAAATGCTCAAGCTGCCTTCGGTCAAGCAAACGGCGCTTTTCCCCAGGGATATAAACCGCCTCACGCCTTAGTTTGCGCCAATCAATCGATAACTGAATCAATCAATAAGTCAATCAAGCAGGGCGGCGAT
>Ga0105248_10006354_pt1 | contig 12961 bp, 12 predicted proteins | sample KBSS34metaG_FD_81524 | JGI IMG/M metagenome (GOLD analysis project Ga0105248, IMG submission 81524) | Switchgrass rhizosphere microbial communities from Kellogg Biological Station, Michigan, USA - KBS S3-4 metaG | ecosystem: Host-associated > Plants > Roots > Rhizosphere > Soil | place... | reverse complement strand
GTCGATCATGGTCGAGACTTTTTCGACCATGCCCTGATCGTTGATATAACCCTTGACGGTGGTCTTATAGGCCGTGCCGTTTTCCATCGGGAAGGTCAGCACGGTGAGTTTCTTCTCTTTGGAGACGGTGGCGTTCTTCTCCAGAGCCATCTTCAAGAAGCCCAGAGGCAGCATGGAGAACTGGATCTGGTTATTGAAGTTGTTCGCAGTGGCGACCGCGACTGCGCCGGTCTGCGAAGGAGCCGGACAAGTAGTTCCGGCGCCGCCGCACTGGTTGGCGGGTTCGCCTTCGGCGCGATCACGAACATCACGCCAGCCCTTGGCGTCGAAATCCACCGAGCGAGTCCAATTCTTGCTCGCGGTCCAGCGCCAGCGGTCTGAAAATGCGCTGTAGGTCTGACCCACGGAGCCATCGCCGCCTTCACCAGTAAGCGTCAGCGTCTTCACGTTCTCGACGCCCATGGCCTTCATGGACTTGTCGACAACGCCCTTCAAATCGCTTTGCGCGGACAGCACCCAGACCAACACGGTCGCGAGTCCAGCAGCAACAAGAGACTTCTTGAACATGCTCGCCCTCCAACTTGGGATTAAACCAGGGGTCAGTATAACACCTGAATCTGGTTCAAATTCCGCTGGCGCGAATCCAGAAACTCTCACTCCACCGGCCGCCGGGCGGGATCATCTGCAGGTCCGGATACTTGCCTTCGTGAGCCAGGTTCACTGCACTGGTGACGCCGGTCATCGGTTCGAAACAGATGAATGGCTGCGGCTGGCCAGCTTGCGTGTTGGGCTCCCAGACCACCGCGACGGGATACTTCGGCCCGAACATGGTCTCGACTTTCTTGTCTCCTGAAACGATGGAGAAGACCGCGCGGCCCTCGGCGTCGCGCTGCAGATCGATGAATCCGTCGTCCAAAGTGCGGCCGCGCAGTGGGAATTGGTCGGGGATGTCCATGGCGCGATATTCGCCGGTGGGGATCAGGCGATTGTCGGCGACGACTCGGCGGCGCGCCGGAATGTGGCCGGTCCAGGCATCTCGGGGAACATCCGGAATCTGGTAGTAGGGATGGAACCCGATGGCCACCGGCATTGGGTCGTTACTCAGATTGATGATGGTGACGCGGACTTCGAGCACGCCGTCTTTGAGCGAATAAGTCATCTCATACTCGTGCGCGAAGGGCCACTGCGCCATCAACTCGGGGTATCGCCAGAACTCCAGGCGGCTGGTGGTGCGGGCCGAGCGTTTGTCTGCGATGACGCTGATCACCTTCCAGTAGGGCGAGCTCGACAGCAGGCCATGGATGGGATTCGCGCCGCGCACGTTGCCCAGATCCATATCAAAGGCGTACTTCTTGCCGTTGGCCCAGAAAGCCTGCTGGTCGAGCCGATTGGCCCACGGGGCCAGGAACGGAATTCCGCTCAACTGGGGGTTCTTCTGGAACTCGGAAACATCGGCATAGGGGAAGTACAGAATGTTTTTCCCATGGACGTTCATCTCGTACGCTGTGTTGCCGACGGAGGGAGCGATGGCGACTTCAACGCCGTTCATCGGGTCGGTGAGGCGAATCACCGGGATGCCGTGATCGGTGGTGCGCTCGGCCGCATAGTCTTGCGCGAGACCGGCAAGAGAGACCGCCAGGAACAGTAAAGCCCGGAGCATGCCTTAGTGAGTATAATGCAGCGGGGGTATAGTAATAACGATGAAACGCAGAGACTTCGTAACCACCTTGGCCGCCGGCCTGGCTACCACGGGAATTGCAGCGGCGCAAACTCCGGCTCCGGCTGTGACGCCTGTCAAGCGCAAGAACCGCATCAAGCAGGGCTGCATGCGCACCAATTTCCCCAATACCATGCCCTTCGACGACATGTGCCGTATTGCGGCGGAGCAGGGCATTCACGGATTCGACCTGATCGGTCCCAATGATTGGCCTACGCTCAAGAAATACGGCCTGAAACCGCTGATGGGCAACGCAGGCGTGAGCTTCGACAACGGCCTCATCCGCAAGGAATTTCACGACGCCCTGGAAAAATCCGTTGGCGCGAACATCGATCAATGCGCGGCCGGGGGCTGCCCCAACCTGATTACTGTTGGCGGCCAACGCAAAGGCATGTCATACGAGGAAGGCGCCGACAACGCCGTGGCGTTCTTCAATCGCATCAAGGCTCGTGCCGAGGACAAGCAGGTCACCGTATGCATCGAGATTATGAACAGCAAGTTCATGGACGCGACCATCGGTCGCTTCGATCAGATTTGCGATCACCTTGCTTGGGGCGTAGGCGTCATCAAGCGCGTGAACTCGCCGCGCGTGAAGGTGCTGTTCGACATTTATCACGTGCAGATCATGGATGGCGATGTGGCGCACAACATTCGCGAGAATATCCAGTACATTTCGCACTTCCATACCGGCGGCGTGCCGGACCGTCATGAGCTTGATGAGACCCAGGAACTCAACTACCGTTTCATCGCGAAGGCGATCGTCGACACTGGATTCACCGGGTACGTCACGCATGAGTATCGTCCGGCACCAGGCCATGATCCGGTGCAAAGCCTGAAACAGGCAATCGAGATCATGGACGTCTAGTATGCGCACTGCCCTCGGTATCGTGGCGTTCCTCGCGGCCGCCCAAGCGCAAACCTTGCCTGCCGATATCGATCCGCAATCGTTCAGCCGCTTGCCGCTGATCCAGCGCGAGAAGCTTTCGGGCGACGCGCTGCGGGTTTACGATGCCGTGGTCGGCAAGGATGCCAACGGCAAGGATCGTCCCACTCCGCCGCTGGGACCGGCCGCGACCTCCCTCATTAGCCCCGGTGTTGCGCTGCCCATGAACCAGCTGAACCAGTATTTACGCAATCCCGTGGTCGGCACGGCGATGTACCAGCTCTGCACACTGATCGCGGCGCGAGAGTTCGACGAACCATACGAATGGAATTCGCACGAAGGCGGCGCCAAGCGCGCCAACGTGGATCAGAAGAGTATCGATGCGATCAAGTTCAATCGTCCGCTGGATGGCGTGCCGGAAAAAGACGCGCTGGTGATCCGTTTCGGGCGGGCGATTTTCCAGGACCGCAAAGTCCCGTCAGAGCTGTACGCCAAAGTGGTGGAGGCTTTCGGCCAACAGGGAATGTTCGAGCTGACGGCGATCATGGGTGATTACGCCATGGCTGCCATCATGCTGCGTGCTGTTGATCAGCACGTTCCGAACGTCACGAGCGAACTGCCGGCAATAAAACGGTAATTACCTCCCGTCGACTGAAAACGCCAGCAGTATGTTCCCGCCCTGGCCGCCCGCGAATGCGTACCCCGAGGTCGCGACCACCATACCATTGGCGATGGCCGGTCCGCCGCCGTTAAACGCTCCGCCCTTGCCGGGGATGCCGTTTACAGTTTCGAACGGTTTGACCGCGTCGAAATCCCACACGATCGCTCCGTCCTTGGTCGAATACGCGCGAAGGTGTCCACCGAAAGAAGCCGAGAATGCGATTCCAGGCATCGCCGAAACGGCCGACGATTGCGCCCGATTTCCCGCGCCCTGGGGAGCGGGAGTGCTCCAGATCTTCTCACCGGTATCGATCTTGAGTGCGTAGAGTCCCGGAGTGCCGTCGGGCTTGTTGATGTCGGCGATCGCGGCGTAGACGGTCTGTCCCTCGGCGGCCATGCCCCAGCCGATTCCGCCCAACAGGCCGTTCCCCACGCCGATGCGGGTCTTCCAGATCACTTTGCCGCGCTGTTCCGGATCCAGGGCGTACACCACGCCGGATTTCTGGCTGGCGAGAATCACATCGCGCCCGCCGTTGTTACCAGGTATGTTGCGCAGCAGCGTCGAGCTGCCGAAATCATAATCGTCGCCGGGATTTTCGGGACACAGTGCGCTGCGAGGGCAACCGGGAACCCAGTTGTCGCCGGGAGTCACCTGATTCGACCAGAGCAGGCTGCCGGTTTCCAGATCGAAAGCCAGGATGGCGTCGGTAGTGGGCAGTTCAATTCCAGTGTACGAATTGCCGCTGCCAATGTAGATCCGCTTACGCTTTTCATCGATGATGGGCGCCGACCAAAGGCTCGCCCCGGCTGGTCCGAACATCTTTCGTCCATCTGCCGTCGTCTTGTACTCTTTGGGAGGATCGGGGATGGTGTAGGTTTTCCAGATGACTTTCCCGGTCTTTGCGTCGAGAGCGGACAAGCTGCCGCGGAACTTGCAGCATTCATAATTGGCGGCTCCCGATCCGGTTTCCTCGCCGGAGGACATCGGAACATACAACCGGCCGTTGTTGTACACCGGCGATCCGGTGATGCGGGCGAGCGGGAAATCGTCCACCTTGGTTTTCCAGACGAGCTGGCCCGTTTGCGCGTCTACTGCGTGCGCAGTTCCACCGCTATCGCCGAAGAACGCGATCCAGCGCGTCTCGTTCTGGGGCTTGACGACTTGAATCGCCGTGCGCGCGATGTTGCCGGTTTCGTAGCTCCAGTAGGTGCAGCCGGTTGCGGCGTCGAGAGCAAACACCGTGCCGCTGGCGCTTCCCACGAACACGCGTCCGCCGACCATCACTGGCTGGGCTTGATTCCGCTGATTGACGGGGCCCGGAAACGCGAAGGCCCATTTGAGTTTGAGTTTCGGCACGTCGGCCGCGGCGATACCGGGGGTCGGCTGGAAACGCGAGCCCGACGCGTCCACGCCCCATCCGTTCCAATCGCCCGCGCCGGGGGCGAAGGGCTTCGGCGTACCGGTGCATTTTCCAGCGTCGGGAGCTTGGGCAAATAGCGATCCAGCAAGAGCGGCAAACAAAAACAAGCGCATGGGACTTACTTTATCTCAACGGCTCGCTAATTGCGTTTTTAGGTAATTCGCCAGGCCGCCGAGCTCCAGGATTTTCTTCACTGAATCAGGGAACTGGGGAAACGCATATTGTTTGTCGCCGAGATGGATCTTGCTAGCGGCCAGATCGATGCGCAGGGAATCGCCTTCCTGAACATCGGGATACAATTCGGGGCATTCGAAAATCGGCAGGCCATCGTTGATGGCATTGCGATAGAACGTGCGTGCGAAAGAACACGCCACTACGGCCTGGATCCCGAGCCCTTGGATCGCCGTCGCCGCCTGCTCGCGCGCGCTGCCGCAGCCAAAGTTGCGGCCCGCAACCAGGATTTGAAACTCGCGCAGCTTGGCCGGGAATCCTTCGCCCAGAACTTCGAACGCGTGCTGAGCCAGACGTTCGCGATCGATGTAGATGAGATAACGACCCGGAATGATGATGTCGGAGTTGATGTTGTCGCCGAACTTGTAGACGCGGCCTTGGATGGTCGATTCCATTTAGAAAAACTCCCGCGGGTCAGAGATCACGCCTTTGATCGCCGACGCGGCCAGCGTCGCCGGACTGGAAAGATAGATCTCAGCCTTGCTGCTTCCCATGCGTCCAATGAAATTCCGATTCGCGGTGGAGAGGCAAACTTCGCCGTCGGCCATGATGCCGCCATCGCCCGCGCAAGCGCCGCAGCCTGGATTGGTGAACATCCCGCCGGCTTCGAGCAGTGTCTGGAAAACGCCGGTTTTCGAGGCTTCGAGCAGAATCTGCTTCGACCCCGGTGTAATGATCAGGCGGACGTTCGGATGCACGCGGCGGCCTTTGAGGATGCGCGCGGCAACTTCCAAGTCCTCGTACTTAGCGTTGGCGCACGATCCTAGAAACGCCTGATCGATCCGTGTGCCCTGGACCTCTTGAATGGGCTTGGTGTTCTCGACTTCGTGCGGGCAGGCGACCATCGGTCCGAGCTTGCTTAGGTCTACTGGGATTTCTTTTTCATAGACGGCGTCCGCGTCGGCGTTGACCGGCTGGTATCGCTTGGACGCGTCCATTCGCCCTCGCAGATATTCTTCGGTCTTTGCATCCGGCGGCACGAACGCGCACTTCACGCCCATTTCCATGGCGAGGTTGGTCATGGTCATGCGTTCCGAAACGCTAAGACCCGCAGTCGCGTCGCCATGAAACTCAACAGCTTTATATCCGCAGCCATCGGCGCCGAGCGTCCCAATCAGATGCAGCATGAGGTCTTTCGAATACACGCCCGGCGCGAACTTGCCGCTCAGGCTGATCTTGAACGTGTCGGGAACCTTCATCCACAGCTTGCCGGTGATCCAGACCGATGCGACCTCTGTATAACCGATACCGGTTCCGAGCGCGCCCAAGCTGCCGTAAATGGTGCAGTGCGAATCGGTGCCGACGATTAGGTCGCCGGGCGCGACGTGACCCGCTTCCATCAGCACCAGGTGGGCGATGCCGGCGTCCACGTCATAAAACTTGTTGATCCCGTTGCTGCGCGCGAAATTACGGCTCACCTGTTGATCGGTGGCGTTCTTCTCAGTTTTCGCGGGAGCGATGTGGTCGAGCACTACGGCCAGCCGGTCCGGATCGTAGAGCTTGGTCGCGCCGACTTTTTGCATCACGCTCACCGAGCGCCAAGTCGCCGTGTGGCTCATCACCAGGTCGGGGTAAGCGTCGACGATCTCGCCTGGCTTGACGGACGTGCGGCCGGATTTCGTCGCGAGTATCTTTTCGGCAATCGTATGTCCCGGCATTTGTGTACGATCTGAGTCCCTTCTGCTAACATAGCAGTCGCGAAAAGAGGCGGATTGAATAGGCGCGAACCGGTTGCGGGTTGGCAAGTGCTCACGGCGTCATTCATCATCCTGATGGTGGCGTTTTCTTTCGCCTTATTTTCACTCCCCATCTTCTACCCCTTTTTGCGCAAAACGTACGGCTGGAGCGCGGCGCAGGCATCGGCCGGAGGATCGATCGTGCTGCTGCTGATCGGCGTGCTGGGCCCGCTCATCGGGCGGCTGACCGACAAATTCATGCCGAAAAAGGTCCTGCTGGCGGGCATGTGCATAAGTGCGATCTCGCTTGCGCTGCTTTCCACCATAACCGGCCTGCCGCAGTATTATGCGTTCTGCGTGTTGTTGGGGATCGGCACGGCGGCGGTCTCATTGGTGCCCACGTCGATGCTGATAGCGCCATGGTTTTCGACCAAGCGCGGCTTGGCTGTGGGAGTCATTAACGCAGGTGTGGGCGTGGCCGGCTTCCTCGCGCCGAATCTGACGCGGAAACTGATCGAGACATTCAGCATGTCACACGCGTTTGTCGCGCTAGCCGTCCTGTTGTCGATTCCGTTCGTAGCAACCTTGATTCTAGTGCGCGGATCACGGAAAGCAGCCCCTGCCAGCGCGCCGCGGCATAGCTTCAGCAAAGCGAGCGAAGTAATCAAGACCCCGATGTTCTGGATTTTCGGATTCAGTCTGTTTTTCGCCGCGCACACGCTGACCGGAATCCAGCAGCACCTGGCGCTGTATATGACCGGACACGGCGTGACTCCCACGAATGCCGCCTTCGCGTTGAGCATGCTGCTGGGCGCAAGCGCGATAGGCAAGATCGGCGGTGGCGCGATCGCCGACAAATTTTCCTCGCGCGTAGCAATCCAGTTGAGCATCCTATGCCTGATGGCCGGTATCGCAGGATTGCTGGCGGTAGAACCGGCATCGGCTGGTGTGTATTGGTCGGCGGCGATGTTCGGACTCGGATACGGCGGAGTGTTTAACGCGCCTCCGCTGATCGCATTCGAACATTTTGGAATCGAAAAAGTCGGAACGATACTGGGGCTGTTCATGATGTTTTTCGGTGTAGGGACGTCTTCGGGCGGCCTGGTGGCTGGGATGATTTTCGATCGTACTCATAACTACGCGACTGCGTTCACCGTCGATCTGGTTTCCTGCGGCATTGCATTTCTGCTGTTGTTCGCAGCCTCGCGGCTCCGGAGCACCGACCCTGACACGCTGGCGGCGGGAGCGCGAGTCAGAGCCGCATGAGTAACCCTTTAATTCTTGAAGGCAACTGCTGGAAGTTCGGCCACAACATCCCGACCGACGCAATTACGCCGACCGCGTACGTGATGCGTGGAATGGGTGAGATGGTTAAGCACGTTCTCGAGAACGCCAACGCGGATTTTCCCAAGAATGTGCAAAAGGGCGACATCATCGTCGCGGGGCGCAATTTCGGCTGCTCCTCCGGACGCGCCATCGCGCCCAAGGCGATTAAAGCTACCGGTGTCGGGGCCGTGATTGCCGAGTTCTTCTCGCGCACGTTTTATCGCAATGGTCCCGAGATCGGACTGCCGCTGCTCGAGGCGCCCGGACTGCACGATCTGGTCGAAACCGGCCATCGCATCCGAGTGGATATCAAAAAAGGCATCGTGGAAAATCTGACTACCGGCAAATCCATTCAGGGACGCGCGCCTTCTGGGCTGCTGCTGGATATGCTGCTAGCTGGCGGCCTGATTCCATTGCTGAAATCCGACGCAGGAAAAACGCTTCTCGAATCATGACACTGCTGTTGACGAATGAAGAAGTGGAGCAGGCGCTGACTCCGCAGGATGCGATCGCTGCCACTGAGAGCATCTATCGGGAACTGGCGGAGGGCAAGGCGCTCAACCGCGCGCGCTCGCAGGTTTATTTGCCGGCTGAATCGCGCGAAAATCCGGGGTTCCACTACCGAATGAAAACGCAGGAGGGCGGGAGCCTGGATTGCGGCGTGTGGGCGCTGCGCGTCACGTCGGATATGGCGGGGTTTTCGTACACCGCGGGTGTCAAGCGCAGGCGAATCCTGCCGGTGGCGACGGGCAACAAGTATTGCGGGCTGGTGATCCTGTTCGATGTAGAAAAGATCGAGCCGGTCGCGATCATGCCGGATGGCGTGATCCAGAAAGTCCGCGTCGCGGCGATGAGCGCTGTGGGCGCGCGTTACTTGGCTCCCGAGAGACCGAAGGTGCTGGGCCTGTTCGGAAGTGGCTGGCAGGCGAGTGCGCATCTGGAATTTCTGGCGGCGCAGTATAAGTTCGATCAGATCAAAGTGTTCAGCCCGAATCAGGAACACTGCCGAGAGTTCTGCCGAGGAATGTCGGAAAAACTGGGCTGCGAGGTTCGCAGCGTCGGGACGCCCAAGGAAGCGGTGGATGGCAGCGATTTCGTGCAGGCCGCTACCGCCGCATGGGATCCGGTGTTCGACGGGCATTGGGTGGAAAAGGGCATGTACGTCGCATCCATCGGCGGTTCGGATGCGAGCAACAAGCGCCGCGAAGTCGACGACGAGACCATCCGGCGCGCCGACGTGTACTTCGTCCACTCGAAAGAGGTCGCAAAAAACGATCAGTCGCCGGATGTGTGGGAAGCCGCGCAGAAGGGCATCGTGCGCTGGGAAGACATCGGCGAGCTTCAGGATCTGGTAGCGGGTAAACTCGCCGGCCGAACGAGTCCCGATCAGATCACGCTGTTCAATAACAATACGGGTGCGGGGACGCAGTTCGCTGCTGTAGGCGCGGCTGTGGTGAAACGCGCGCGGGCGATGGGTTTGGGTCGCGAACTGCCGACGGAGTGGTTTTTGGAGAGCGTATCGCCTTGATTAACGAACACCGGCGCCGACAGCTTCTAGATTTGATGGCCGAGCGCGGCTGGGATTCGATCCTGCTTTACGGGAACGCCTGGCGCAAGGATCCATTTCGATCCCTGGTGAATTTCAACTTCTCGGGCGACCACGCACTTGCGCGCTTGTCGCGATCGGGCGAAATTCACGTGACCTTCAGCGATCCCTGGGATAGCGAAATCGCAAGAGCCAAACTCGAACCCGATTTCGTGAAGGCGTTCGCAGGCGGAGCGTCCGCAATTGCAGGACTCGACTTCATGGAGGAGCGATTCGTCGAAGCCTGCGGGGCGCTTCCTGCTTCCGCGACCGCAGATGTCGAAGAGCTACGCCGTGTCAAGACCGCCGAGGAGATCGGATACATAAAGCAGGCTTGCGATCTTGCGGATCGCGGCTATCAGCGTTTCGCAGAGGTCGCCGAACACGGCATGCGGGAGTTCGAACTGGTGGCCGAAGTCGAGGGGTTCTTAAAAGAAAACGGCGCCGAAGACAACTTCATGTTGATCGCTTCGGGCGGAACCGAAGTGGTGGGGATGAAGCCGCCCACGGATCGAAAGCTGCAGAAAGGCGACTCGATCACCACTGAGCTAACGCCGCAGGTCAATGGCTACTATGCGCAGATTTGCCGCACGCTGGTGCTGGGCGAACCGTCGCCGGGCCAGCTGCAATCGTTCGCGATCTTTTCTGAAGCCCAGCAGGCCGCCGAGGATTTGATCAAGCCCGGCATCACTGCGGCCGCTGCGGCTCGTGCGCAAAACGATGTTTTCCGCAAGTACGGTTACGGCGACTATACGGGATCGAAATACACTCGCGTGCGGGGGCACTGTCTGGGACTGTATCCGGACGAGACGCCGCACATTTTGGAAGACGTCGATTACGTCCTGAAGCAGGACATGGTGGTGATCGCGCATCCCAACACGTACCTGCCGCTATCCGGCTACATGGTCTTCGGCGATACGCTGCTGATCACCGATTCTGGTAACACGCGGCTCAACAAAACTGCGAAGAAGCTATTCATCAAATGAAACGCGGACTCATCATCTGGAATAGGACCGAGCTGCCAATTTCCGTGTTCGACGCACGGCTAGCGAAGGCGCGGGAGGCACTCGCTAAGCAGGATTTACCGGCGCTGCTGGTGTACTCCGATGTCTGGCGATCCAATGAGGGGCGGCACCTGACCAACTACATGCCGTACTGGAACCGGTCGTTGATCGTCCTTCCTCGGGAGCAGGCGCCGGTGCTTTTGTGCGGACTCTCGCCACGGGTGTATCCATGGATCAAGTCCGTGACGGTGTTCGAGGAGATCCGTCCGGCGTCGAAACTGGTGCCGACGTTGCTGCAACTGTGTTCGGAGCGAGGATGGACCAAACTCGGCGTGTTGGATCTGCCTCGGCTGCCGCATGAGATCTCGTTACCGCTTCAAGCGTCTGACGTGAGAACATCCGACGTCAAGCTCGATCTTACCGACGATGCCGAGATGGCCATGCTTCGGCGTGCGGAACAGATGGCTCGCGAGATCCTTGCCGCCGAATTGCCCAATGGGGCCGGGCTTACGGATTACCAGTTCGCGGGACGCTTGGAGCGGGCATTCCGCCGCGCGGGCGCTGAGGATCTAGTGCTGCTGTTTAGGACGGATAATGCAGCACCGCGTCCCGCACACGGCGCCATGCTCGGCGACAAATACTCAGTCGCCGTGGCTCTCGAATATCGGGGGCATTGGGCACGCGTGATGCAAGGCTTGCCGCTATGAACATGATCGAAAAGATTCTCGCCAAGGCCAGCGGCAAGAAGGAGGTCGTGCCGGGCGATATCGTCATCGCCAACGTGGATCGCATGGTGCTCCACGATCTCAGCTCGAATCTGGTGTCCAAAGTTTTCGAAAACGAGATGGGCGGCGGAAAGATTTTCGATCCCGACCGCATCGTGTTCGTTTTCGACCATACTTTCTCGCCGCCCAGCCAAGCCGACGCTGAGGTCCTCACCGAGGCGCGACGCTTTGCCGCCAAGTACGGAATTCGAAACGTGTTCGATTCCGGTTCTGGCAGCATCCATCACGTGATCATCGAAAACGGCTTGTGGGCGCCGGGAAACGTGATCATCGGCTGTGACTCCCACACCACGGTTTACGGCGCGCTGGGTGTTTTCTCTACCGGCGTTGGGAACAATTCCATGGCCGCGCTGGGTTACGCACACGGCAAGGCTTGGTTCCGCGTTCCTGACACGATTCACGTTCTTCTGCACGGTCCTCTGAAAGACGGAACCACGCCGCGCGACGTGGCGCAATATCTGGAAGGTTTTCTGGGTGAAGACAGCGCGGTGTACCGCGCAGTGGAGTACGGCGGTCCGTTTATCGAAAGCTTGTCCATCGAAGAACGCATGCTGTTCCCCCTGATGTCGATCGACCTGGGCGCGAAGGCCGGCTACATCAATCCGGACGAAAAAACTGCAGCCTACGCGCAACGATATTCCGGCCGAAAAGATTTTGATCTGATGAAGAACGACCCGAGTGGCGAGTACACCAAAGTCATCGAAGTAGACGTGTCGCGGCTCGAACCGCAGGTGGCTTGTCCGCCAACCGTGGGCAACGTGAAACCTATCAGCCAGGCGGTGGGAATCGAAATCCAGCTGGCCGAGATCGGCGGCAGCACCGGGGGACGACTGGGAGACATTCGCGTCCTGGCGTCCGCGCTCAGCGGGAAAAAAGTTCACCCGCACGTGCGGTTGCAAGTGGTTCCGGTGACTCGCGGCGTTTATCTGGCGGCCATGCGCGAGGGACTGCTCGAAACCATCGTCGAAGCCGGCGGAATCATTTTCCCGCCCAGCGCCGGGTCCAACCAAGCCGTCAACATGGGCGCGATGAGCGAAGACGAGGCGATGATCTCCACTCAGGCGCGCAATTTCCCCGGCCGCAACGGGCATCCCAAGGCTCGACACTACCTGGCGTCCGCCGCGACCGTGGCTGCGTCGGCGATCACCGGCCGGATCACTGACCCTCGCTCGAACGCGTGAAGTCGGGAACGGCGGTTCGCTATGATGTACGAGCAGCCCTCGTGAGCAAAAAAGGCTAGGCTGAAATGGAGCTCGGATGATTATCGATTCACACGGCCACGTTACCGCCCCCGAAAAACTGTACGTCTACAAGGCCAACATCTTGTCCCATCGTGGCGCGCACGGCCGGGGCAGTCACGGCGCTAGCGAGCAGGATATAAAGGACGCGCTCAACGCGCCCGTTTTCGGCGGGACGTCGCATCTGGAACAGCTGAAAGAAGTCGGGACCGATATGCAGATCATCTCGCCCCGGCCGTATCAGATGATGCATAGCGAAGAGCCGAAAGTGGTGCGCTGGTTCATCGAAGAGACCAACGACATCATCGCCAAGCAGACCAAGTTGTATCCCAACGTCTTCCGCGGTGTTTGCGGCTTGCCGCAGAGCCCCGGCGTCAGCCCCAAGGAAGTTTTGCCGTATCTGGAAAAGTGCGTCAAGGAGATGGGATTCGTCGG
>Ga0105248_10006353_pt1 | contig 12962 bp, 11 predicted proteins | sample KBSS34metaG_FD_81524 | JGI IMG/M metagenome (GOLD analysis project Ga0105248, IMG submission 81524) | Switchgrass rhizosphere microbial communities from Kellogg Biological Station, Michigan, USA - KBS S3-4 metaG | ecosystem: Host-associated > Plants > Roots > Rhizosphere > Soil | place... | reverse complement strand
GAGTTGCCGGATGGCCTCGAACGGCAGCATCTTCAGCGGGCTGCTGCTGGTGAACGTCGCGCTGGTGGGGTCGGTGTTCCAGTCGAGCGTGCGGTCGGTCGCGTTGAAGGTGTACCACTTGTTATCGTGCGCGCAGCACCCATAGTGCAACTTCGCCCGCGGCCGGCCCGTCCAGGTGCCGCCGTCCGTGCTGGTGTAGGTCGGGTTCACCCCGTTCGAGCGCGTGAGGATGAAGTAATCGCCGAAGCGGCAGAAGCCCGTGAGGTTGGGCAGGCTGCTGCCCCCCGGCACCGCCACGATGGGGTTCCAACTGCCCCCCGCCACCGTGTCGTAGTAATTGGGGCTGATGCCGGTGAGGAACGACCACGCCAGCAACTTGACCGTGCCCACGCCGATATGCTCGAGGAAGACCGGGGTGGGCGGGTTGGTCGTGAAGACCGTCCCCGGCAGTTGCGGCGCGGCCGGCGGCAAGCTGATGGCGCTGGGGAAGCGCGTCTCGCAGTTGCTGTCGGTGAAGGTGAGCACGCCGTCGATTTCCGTGTACTCGAACTCCCCCATGCCCCCCGTCTGGTCGGTGATGATGACCTGGGGCGTGCGGAGGTCCGAGCGGCGGCTGTTGTCCCCGACCGTCACCACCTGCGTCGTCGCGTCCACCGGGGTGCGCGGGATGCCGCTCCCCGGCCGCAGCGGAAGTTCATACTCAAGGCCGCCCGCCGGGGTGATGTAGATGAGTTGCTGGGCGGTGCCGTGCTGGCCCACGCTCATGGCAGCCTACCGACCCTGGCCCCGCCCCTGGCCGCGCGCATCAGCGCCGCCTGGCGGTGTTCCGGCGCGGGGCTCCAGGTCTGCAACTCGATGAGCGCCAGGTCGCGCACCCGCGCCCCGTCCGCCTCCACCGTCTCGGCCAGGGCCCCCGGCACGCTCGGCACGGCCGTCCCCTCCAGCCGCAGCGCTGCCCCGTTGGGGATGCCGTAGCCGCTGCTGTACAGGCGGCCGCTGGCATACCCGGTCGCGTACCGCGTGAACTGCACCCGCTGCCGCACCGGGTCGAAGCGCCAGTACCGGTCCGCGATGGGGAGCCACGTCCCCGGATTGCTCCCGGACGGCTGGTAGGCCACGCCCGTCACCTTCGCGAAGACGGCCGGCACGGTGTACTGCGCGGTGCTGGTGTCGAACGCCAGGCTCACCTCGTCCGCGACCCGCACCGCCGCGCCCACCTTGCGGCAGGCGTAGGCGATGGCCGAGAGGATGGCCCGGTGGGTGAAGCCCCGCCCGCCCAGGTTGCCCAGGATGAAGTTCTGGCCGGTCACGGTCACCCCCGCCAGGGCCTGACTCGCCGGCCAGACGAACGCCCCGCTCGACGCCGTGAAACCGCTCACCGTCACCGGGTTGGGGTCGGCCACGTTCCCCGGTTCGAGGATGAGCAGTTCGCTCCCCAGCCAGTCGCTGTTGCTGCCCCTGGCGTACTTGCTATCGATTATCGACGCCGTGCTCCCGCCGCTCGTCGCCGTCCCCTCCCAGCCATCCCTGAGCGCGTGGCGGATGGAGAGGACCAGCTCGCGCAGCGTCCAGGCGTTCGGCCCGCCGTAGCCGACGACGAACTCCCCGCTCTGCGCCTCCAGCGCCACCGTGCCGGTGATGGCGCTCGTCACCCAGCGATAGGTGCCCGGCGTCGTCAGCAGCGACCCCGCGAACGTCGCGCCCCAGTAGCCGTCGCCCTGGTGGGCCAGCGCCGTGCCGGCGACGAGTGCCGTGGTCGAGGCCGGGCCGAAGAGCGAGACGGTCCCCGACTCGCCCGTCAGGATAGGCTTGCCGTTCGCCGGGTTGACGATGCGGAACGCGACGCTGTGGATTTGCCCGACCGCCGCCTGCGCCGCCACCTACTTCTTCCCCTTCGCGCACGCCGGGCACAGCCCCGCCTTGTTCAGCATGGCGCGCTTGCGGCAACTCTTACAGGTAGCCATTGCCATCGTCGTCGCTCCTTCTAGTAGTAGCGCGCTATGAGCCACTGACGCCAGAGGCCGGCCATCACCTCATAACCATTGCCGGCCCCGACATAGGTGGGGTGCAAGCCGTCGCGGAGCGGTATCGTCCCGGCATTGACCGCCGCGTAGAAGTCCGGTCCGACCTTGACCTGGGTCGGGTTGGCCGCGCTCAATTCATCGATGGCCGCGTTGTACTGGACCACGAAGCCATCGGCCGTGGCGTCGAGCGTCCGCTTCGTCACCTTCGGCAGGATGACCTGGGTGCAGCCGGCCGTGCCCAGCGCGTAGGTGATGACGCTCTGCATGTTGGTCTTGTAGGTGGCCTTCGTGACGCTCGCGCTGCTGTCGGTCGCCCCCCAGCCCAGCGCCGCATACTTCCCGGTGAAGTTGGCAAACAACGCCGCCTTGTTGGTGTCGGCATAGCCGCTCGCCGTGGTCGGCACCCCGCCATTCTGGTAGAGCGGATACCGGCCTTTGGCGGATTCAATCTGCTTGGTGAGGGGGCCGCTGGTCCACGGCGTCCCATCCAGGTTCCGCCAGCTCATGCACTCGCTCATGATGCTGTCGCCCAGCCAGAGCCAGTTGTCGGTGTTGCCCGCCGCCACGTTGTGGATGTTGAGTTGCAGCGACACGTCGTCGTTCGAGGCGGCCGGGCCGTTCGACGCCGTGAAGCGCAGCCCGACCCAGTTGTAACTCGACAGGTTGAGCGCCTTCTGACGACTGCGGTAGACGTTGCCGGTGACGGTGTCGAGGTCCACCCAGCCCGCGTCCGCGATGACCGGCGGGGCACCACCCCCCGCGCCCGCGTGCCCCCTGATTTTGTAGTCGCGCGGGAGGTTGTTGAAGTTGACCGAGGTGGACGCCGACACGTTGTCCCAGAAGGACAGGGATGTGTCGTTGAACCAATGGAGGATGACGCTGGTCTTGGCTGCCGCCGCGATGCCGCTGATGTCGAACGCGCAGTATTGCGGGCTGCCCACGCTGGGGATGTTGACCAGCCGCCAGTACGTCGAGTAGTCGGCGTCAACCGCATTGGCGACGGCGTTACTGCCCCCGAACCCGCCGCTGTCGTAGGCGGGCAGGCCGCGCGAGATGAGCGGCATCTGGCCGATGGCCCGCCGCTTTTTGCCGAGCTTCAGCAGGTGTGTCATGTCAGGAGCGGCGCGAGGTAGAGCGTGATGATGGTGTCGGTGGTCGCCTGGGTGGTCCCCGGCACCACCTTGACGAAGAGCACGCCGAGGAATTTGGTGTAGTCCACGACCGTGTACCGCGAGGCCGCGCAGGTGACGGTGTAGGCCGACCCGTCGTCGTTGTAGATGGGGTCGTAGGTGCCCGCCAGCGTGTCGCTGCCGGTGAAGGTCACGGTCGTGCCGTCGAACGTGGCCGGCAGGCGGATGCCCAGCAGGGTGAGGTCGCCCAGGTACAGCCCGGCCGTCTGGGCGACGCCCCCGCTGGTAATCGTCACGATGCGCCCGACCGGCTTGTAGCGATTCATGCTCACGGGCTATTCCTCCAGCGCCGCCGCCCGGCTCGCGCCGCGCTCGCGCTCCTTCCGCCGCACCAGTTCCCCCAGCGTCCCCGCGCCCGCCTCAACCCGCAGGTTCTGCCCGAACGATTGCAGCGTGTCCCGCGAGGCCGAGAGGTTCTGCACCACGCGCGGGCGGGAGAGTATCTTCGCGGCCGCGCCGCCGCACGGGCAGGCCAGCGGGGTCGCGCGGTCGTCCACCTGCCGGCGGGCGGTGTGGACCGTGCCACACCGCCCGCAGCGATATTCGTACTGTGGCACGCTTACTTCTTGCCCTTGTCGGCCCGCGCCTTGTCCGCCGCCTGCTGCGCTTGTGCGGCCCGCTCCCGGTCGGCGGCCGCCTGCGCGGTGGCCGTGCCGGTCGTGCCGGTGGTCGTGCCGGTGGTCTGCTCGACGGCCTGGTCGCCCCGCGCCGCCCGCGCCTTGTCGCCCGCGACCCGCTTGTTGGGGTCGGCGCTCTCCTCGCTGCGCTCCTCGGCGGTCGCCGCGGCCTCCTCCTCGCCCGCCACGCGTGGCCCAACCGTATCTGGAATGAAACTCGGAATTGACGGGTCGCTGCCCCGGTCGATGCCGGTGACACCGGGTTCGTCGTCGATGCGTGGATGCACCATACCTGTGTTACTTCCGTCGCCAGCGTACGGGGGAGTCAAGCCCCGCTCTTCGTGCAGCCCCGCGCTCGGGTCGGCCACGTTCGGCGGCAGCCCAGGCTCCTCGGCCGCGCTCTTGGGAAAGACCGTCTGCTGCTCGGTCGGGCGTACTTCCTGCCCGTCCTTCTCGGTCGTCTTGTCCTGGTCTTTCTCGGCCATTGCTCTCCGCCTCCTATTGGTCGTACTGCGTCTCCTGCTCTTGCCCTAAATCGTCCATGGCCACATCGTAGAGTTGTGGCGGGGTGCTGTTGCCCTTGTGGGCGGCGCGCAGGTGCGCCTGCCACGCCTTCTCGTTGGTCGTGGTAAAGCCGTGCTGGCCGCAGCGGTAGAGGCCGGCCACGCTGTCCTCGTAGATGGGGGCCAGCCCCTCGCGCTCGATGCGCTCTAGTTCCGCCTGCTCGGCCGGGTCGCTCGTCACGTACTTGCCGCCGACGAACTTGGCCCACCGCTCGGTCTCCGCGAAGAGGTCGCCCTTGCGGTACATCCCCACGAATTCCTCGGGCAGGGCCATGTCCCGCCACTTGGGGCGCGTGGAGATGCGCGGGAGGAAGAGCTTCATCTCCGGAAGCTCCTCGCACACCCACTGGCGCGGGGCGACGGCAGCCGCCGCCTCTGCCTGGACTGGTGCCTTGACTGCCGTCGCCTGTGCCATGCCTGCTTCCTCCTGGTGCCGGCTTACGCCGCCGCGACCGAGCCGCCTTCGAGCGGGACATACTTCAGAATCGCGCGCACGCCGCCGGAACTGTTGGCCGCGCAGTTGAGCCCCAGCGCGCCGTCCTTGAGGCGAATCGCGCCGAGGTAGCCGAGGGTCGCGCCCCCGCCGCCCGTGGTGGTGGCGAGGGTCGGGTTCTGCGAGACTGCGCCCGCCGTGGTCGGGGCGTGCGCGACGGCCTGCGCGCCGACCGGGGCCGCGTTGAGGTCCAGCGTGCCCGACACGTCGCCGACGCTCCCGCCCGTGGGCGTGAAGCGCCACTTGACGACGGTCGCCTGCGACGCGACGACCGTGGTGACGACCAGCGTCAACTCCACGATGTCCACGATGCCGGTCACGTTGAAGAAGGTCGTCGTCGCCGTCTGCGGGATGATGCTCGCCGCCCGCCTGATGGCCTTGGTCGGGGCGACGAACTGATTGCTTAGTGGCATCGCTGCCCTCCCTGTGTGTGGTAGAATCGGCCTCAGGAATAGGAAAACCCCGCACCGGCTGTTACCCGGTACGGGGCCATTGCACAGTGGAGGTACCCACCATGCAGCCCCAGTCTATCACGCGCCCCTGCGCCATCTGCGGCCAACCATTCCACTCACGCAAGAACGCTACCCGCTACTGCAGCAGAGCGTGCATCGCTCTCGGCGCGACACGCCCGTGGGAGGAACGCTTTTGGGAGAAGGTTGACCGGAGCGGTGGTCCGGATGCGTGCTGGCTTTGGATGGCTGCGCGGTTCCAGACCGGATACGGCGCGTTCACACCCGCAACCGGCAAGAAAGCGTACTCCCACCGGATTGCCTACGAGTTGACCCACGGGCCGATTCCCGAAGGTCTGTTCATCTGCCACAACTGCCCCGGCGGGGATAATCGCGCCTGCTGCAACCCAGCCCACCTGTTCGCGGGCACCTCGCAGGACAACGTGCGCGATATGATGGCGAAGGGGAAGTGGCACCATCCGCCCTTCACCGACATGCACCAGCGGGGCGAGCGTCACTCGCACGCGAAGTTGACCGACGCCCAGGTTGCCGAGATTCGCCGCCGCTACGTACCCCACAAGCACAAGCTCACGAAGACGCTTGCCGACGAATTCGGCGTGTCGAAGAACCACATCCGCAATCTCGCTCAGGGCAAGTTCCGTCCGCCCGACACCGTCAGCTAGCGTCACAGCATGGTGCTGTAGTCACTCGCCGTCACGGATATATTAATCAACTTGGCGGAAGCCCTGTTGCCTAGGGCTACAAGTGTGTAATCACCGGCCACATGTCCTTTCGCAAACTCACCGTCAGCCGGAAGTGGGGCGTCGTGCCAGCGGCCGTAGCCCTTGAACGGGCGGATGGAGTAGTTCTTGGGGTTGATGAAGTAGACCTCGGTGCTGGGGCAGTAGCGGTGCATCATCAGGTCGAGCGTGCCGAAGTCGGTGCGAATCTTGTCGATGACGGTGGAGTAGGTGTTGTCGGACGCGGTGAGGCGGCGTGCGGGGTCGGCCCAGGAGCCGATGACCTGCTTGGCGAAGCGCCCGACGATGACGGTGTCGGAGAGGCCGTTGGCCCCGATGTCGTCGTAGGCGGGGGCGAGGGCGTCGAGGAAGTTGCGCTCGGTGAAGGCGGCGCCCGCGAGGTTGGTGGAGTTGGTGGTGATGTACTGCGGGAAGCCCGACATGAACGAGGCCACGGTGGTCGCCGCGTCCTGCCCGACGCCGAGGAACAGGGTCCGCTCCAGTTGGCGCGCCGCCTCCGTGAGCTTCTGCTTCATCCGCCACTCGTACTCGGGGGTCCGAGTCAGGTAGTTTGCGGAAAAATTCTCACGGTTGGAAATCTGGATGCCCATATCCCAGAGTTGGCAATAGTTTGAGTACGCCTCTCCGAGACCCATAGAAGCGGGCGGGGTGCTGATGTTCTCGGGCAGGGCCACGCCGACGATGCTGATGGTGGCGCCGTTGGCCGCGTTGGCGTCGGTCGTGCCGCCGATGCCGGCCGTGACGGTCAGGGTGTTGCTGCTGACCGCCGTCACCCAGAAGAGGGTCACGCCAATCTTGATGACCTGATACTGCTGGAAGCGGGAACCGTTGGAGACGGTCAGCGTGCCGGCCGCCGCCGTGTAGGAGCCGCCGAGGGTGTCCGACTCGGCCATCAGGCGCTCGTCGGTCCACTCCACCTTGCGGTTGTTGACTTCCTTCCCGAAGCCAATCATCCGGGTCAGCGGGATTTCCTTGTAGTCCAGCGCCTCGACCATCGCCTCGACGTAGCGGATGGCGGACGTGGCGACCTGGGTGGTCGTGGAGTCGTAGCTGTTCCCCGTGGCCCCGCCGAAGACGGGCCGCGTGTATGTTGGTGCCATCGCGTCTCCCCTGTGTGGCTAGCGCCGCTCGCCGGGCGCGGTGGGGATGTTCTGCCGCTTGTTGAGGGCGGCGAGCATCTTGTCCCAGTCGCCCGCCTTGTCGGGCGCGCTCTTGTACTGGTTGAGGTCTTCGGGCGGCTCGCCCGCCCCGTTGCCCGCCTGGGCCGCGCGCCCCAACCCGCTCGCGTCGCGCTCGGCGCGGCGACCCTGCGCCTGCTGCTGCGCGTGCTGGCGGGCCATGCTGAGCTCGTTCCCCACGGCGGTCGTCAAGACCTGGCCGAAGATATCCATCGCCTGCTTGCCCTGGTAGGTGGCGGCCTGGGCCTCGCGGATGTACTCGGGCTTGGCCAGGATGGCGCGCACCTCGTCCTCGGTCGCCTCCTGCCCCCGCTGCGCCAGCGCCATCGCGATGTGCGGGGCGTACTGCGGCAGGAGTTGGGGCAGCAACTGGGCCACCCGCTCCGTCTGCGCGCGGTAGACGACGTGCTGCGCCGCCTGCTCGGCGGTCGTCGCCCGGTCGCGCTCCCGCGTCAGTTCGGCCTGATAGTGCGCGCTGTCGGCCTGGTCCAGTTGCGCCCGGTAGTCGGTGAGTTGCTGCCGCGCGTCCGGGTCGGCGGTCAGCGCCAGCCGCCGGTCCACCTCGGCCCGCTGCGCGGCGCGCTCGCTGACGAGCCGTTCCGCCGCCTCGCGCGCCTGTTGCTCGGACGCGGCGGCGGCCTGGGCGCGGCCCCTGGCCTCCGCTTCCGCCTCGCGCTGCGCGAAGTGGGCGCGCTGCTGCTCCAGGTTGGCCGCGTACTGCTTGCGCAGCCGGTCCAGTTCGGGCGAAACCTCGGGCAGCGCCGCGGTGGTCGGTGCCCCTGGTGTCGCCCCCGTGGGGGTGTCTCGCCCGTCGTCCGTCCCGGTCAGGCCCGTGGTGGGCGCGTCCCCGGCGGGCACGGGCTGGGCGCCAGCGGCGGCCGGGTCGAAACCCTGCTCGGCGTTGACCTGCTCCAGCGCGGCCTGCCAGGGGTCGCGCGCATCCTCGGTCGCGCCGGGCGCGTCCGTCTGAACGCTCATGTGCTGGTGCTCCTGCGGATATGCAAACGGGGCGGCACCCGCGTGGGTGCGCCCCGGTGTTGCCTGGTTGGTTGTGGTGGGGCGCTACCGCCCCGAACTCAGTCGCTGCCTTACAAGGTCGCGCACCGCCTGCCCGGCCCGGTTATCTATCGGCAGCGGCACGCCCGGCATAATCATCGGCCCGCCCGGCAGTGTCCCCGCGTTGCGCTGGTCGAACGTGCGGTACTCCTGCGCCACGCTGCCCGGCCGCTCCAGCCCCAGCCGCTCGCGCTCGGCCAGCAGTTGCAGCTGGTACATCCCCGGCCAGAGGTTCCGCAGTCCCTGGTTCTGCCGCTCCCAGTCGAGGATGAGCATGTTCGCGCGTGCGGCGGGCGTCTCGCCCTGGTGCAGGGTGAGGAGCGGGTTGGCGGCCTTCGTCGCGTCAATCTGCTGCTGCACCTGCGCCCGAACAAACGGGTCGAGGCCGGCCAATGCGGCGTAGGAGGGCAGCGCGGCCTGGTCCTGCGCGGCCTTGACCTGCCGGGCCGTGTCGGTCTGCGCGGTCGCGCCCACCGGGTCCACCAGGCTGTTGACGTTGCGCGCGGCCCCGGCCAGCAGCACCTCGCGCCGCGCCTGCTGCATGAGCGGGTTGTCCGGGTCGGCCATGCCCACGAGGCCGATGCGGTTGCGCGGGTCGCTCAGGGTCAGGTGGGTCTTTTCGTACCAGAGTTCGGCGTAGCGCTTCGTGACGGGGTCGTAGACGCTGGCGTTCGGGTCGGCCTGCCCGCCGAGCGCGGGGCCGATGGCCGGGGAGATGGCGCTGCGCCCGGCCGCCAGCAGGTCCGGGGCGGTGTTGGGCAGGCGCGGGTTCACGTTCGCCGGCAGCGCCCCCAGCGCGTTCTCGATGCCCTGCGTCCGACTGAGCGCGCCCGGCCCCTTGTAGTCGAGGCCGGTGAGGTACGCGCCCGTCTGGATGGCCGGGTTGACGCCGGGGAGGCCGGTGCGCTCGAGGAACTTGGTCGCCTTCTGATACCACGTCGCGCCGGGGTCGTCCTCGCCGGCACTGAACATCTCATTGCTGACCGGGCTGATAGCCCCCACCGGGTCCACGTAGACGGTGCCCTTGTTGCCGGGCACCATCGCGGCCACCAGCGGCCCCACGTAGGGCGTGCTGGTGGGAATCGGAATCATGCCGCCCGTGTAGTCCGGGCTGCCGTCGCCTTTGGTCTTGGTGGTGGCGCGGTAGTACTGGTACATGGCGAGCGCGACGATGGGGTGTTCCGCCGCCAATGCGAGCGCCACCGGGTAGGCCCGGATGACCCACGACGCGAACGGCACCGGCCCGCCCAGCATCTTCTCGATGGGGCCGACCTTGCCGTAGTCGCCCATGATGAACCGGGCGCGCTGCTGGGCGAGGTCGTTGGCGTGATTGACGATGCCCGTCCACGCCTTCCCCGCCGCCGGCCCGGCCACGCGCGCCGCGTCCGCCGCACTGAAACTCCCATCGGGCGCGAGCGAGGAGACATCGATGCCCTTCGCCCGCAGCGCGCCCAGGAAGTCGGTCGCCGCGCCCTCGGCCAGTGTGGCGAGTTCGTCGTCGTAGATGCTGGACCGGAAGGTGCCGTTGGTCACGTCGTTGACGCCGTGGAAGAGACCCGAGAGCGCGCCGCGCTTCAGCCCCTTCGCCGCGCCCAGCCCGACGCCGATGGCGTTGGTGGCGAGGCCGGTGGGGGAGAGCAGGCTCGCCCCGCCCTCGATGATGCCGGTCTGGATGTCGGAGAGTTGCCGGCCCGCCTTCTGCTCCCCCTGCGCGAGCGACGCGCCCAGGTTGACGGGCGTGCCCGCCAGCCCCATCGCCGCGCGCCGCGCCTGCGTGGGGGTCGGCAGCAAGTCCTCGTCCGTCTTGGCGGTCGCCAGCCGGCGGCTCACGTCCTCGCGGTTCTTTGCCAGATTCTCCCAGGCGCGCGGCTGGAGGCCCGCTGTCACCACGGAGCCGAACCCCTCGTCCTGGAAGGCGTTCTTGGGGTGCTGGATGCGCGCCCGCTTCAGGGCGGGGTAGATGTCGCGCAGGCGCGGGATGAGGCCGCTCGTCTGGCGCGCGGCCACCGCCTCGGCCTGGCCCTTGCCGGCCTGGTCCCAGGCGTGGCGCAGGATGTTGTCGGCCGCGTCGCCGCTGGTGTTGCGGCTGAGGCCCAGCCCCGCCGCCCCGCCCAGCGCCGCGCCCGCGATGCCCGCCTGCGCCGCCTTGTCCAGCCGGTCCTTGAGGTCGCCGTCCGCCGTGGCGAAGCCCGCGCCCGCGCCCAGCGTGCCGCCCAGCCCCGCGCCGAGGGCCGTGCTGCCCATGCGCCACGCGCCCGCCAGGCCACCGGGGAGGTTGGCGATGCCCAGCCCGCCGCCGCCACCGCCGCCCGCCGCGATGTCGCCGCCGGGGGTGGGGGCGGGGGTGCGCTGAAAGTCCTTCGCGCCAGTCATGGCGTCGCTGACGACCGTGCGCGCCCGGTCAAGGTTGGCGTTTTGCGTGTTGGTGTCGAGCGTCTTCCAGTTTACGTCGGAATCGAGCAGTTGGGCGATGAAGGCACGGGCCTGGTCCGGCGCGTCGTACTTCGGGCCGAGCGACATGCCGCTCGGCACATGCGTCACCGTATAGCCCTTGTTGTACTTGGCGTCGAAGCCCAGCACCTTATGCAGCGCGAAGTCGCCAAAGACCGTCGCCTTTGTCTCTATGCTGCCCTGGTCGGTGGGGACGGTGAGTGTCTGTTGCTTACCCTTCAAGGCCGCCACGCGCGCCGTCAGTTGCACGTTGCGGGTATAGCGGTCGTTGTATGCCGCCATGCGCTCCGCTTCGTCGGCCTCGCGCTTGACCCTCGCGGCTTCCTGTGCGGCGTTGTTGGCCGCGACGTTCTCATCGACGCGCTGCCGCAACTCGGGGGAAAGGAATGTCGCATCGTTGGCGTCGCGCTCTATCTCCCGCGCGAGACGATTGCGCGCGGTCGCGGCATCGTCATACACGCCCATCGCGGCCGTTTCCCAGGCGCTTGTCCCATCGCTGTGAACCATGCGAATCTCTGGGCGGAAGCGTCCGGGTTGGTCGGTAGCGGGGGCAATGCGATACTCGATTGAGGCGGTTCGCCCGCTCGGGACACGCGCCTCAATCTCGGGTAGTGCGGCCTTGACCGCCTTCCCTCGCGGCGTGCGCTTGGGCGCGGCAGTGGGTGCCGCCTGTGCCACGTCGGCAACGCCCGTGTCCGCCGCGTCGGCGAACAACTCGTCGCGCGCCTGGGTGGGGGTGACGGGGGGCGTCGTTGCTTCCGGGGTGATGATTGCCTGCGCCCGCGCGCGGCTTCTGGCGGGGCCACCCTCGACGCGCCAGCCCTCCCAGAAGTCGGGCACGCCACGTTGTGCCATGTATTCCTCGGCCTGTGCCACGTCGTCGGCCAGTCCGGGGTATGCCGCCAGCACCTCGGGCGGGACGGGTCGCCCGCGATGGAGTGCGATAGCGATGGAGTCCTGATGCTCGACCAGCGCCTTCACCTCATCGCCATGCGCGGCCATCGTGCTGCGCGCCCAGTCACCGCCTTGTGCCATCAACCCGCGTAGGCGCTGCATCCCATCAAGCGCCGCCTTGCCCGCGTCAGTCGCGGCGGTGTAGGCGTCGGCCATACCCTCCACCGGCACCACGTCGCCGTTCTGCTTGGCCGCGTCGAAGGCTGCGAAGATGCTATCGGCCTCGCCCGGTGCGGGGCGATACTGGTCGGGCATGTGGAACAGTCGCGCCCGATACTCCTGCGGCGTCAGTTCCCAGTTCGTCTTATCTGCCGCCGCCTTGCCTGCGCCTCCGGGGGGCGCAGCCTCCGGCGCAACCGGCGTCCCCTCCGGCCACCGCTCCCGATACCGCCGCAGCAACTCCCCCGCGCTCGGCTGGCCCGGAGGTGCTGTCGGGGGGGGCAACGGCTCGACGGTGGACGGCGGCTGCCCCAGTCGCTCGCGCCAGTCTGCCGGTACGGGCTTGCCGCTCTTGGGCTGCCAGTCGTAGCGCACCGCATCGGGCGGGGGCGTGTCGTCCGTCCATATCCACTTGGGCGGGCGGTAGTTGTTCGTCGCGTCTTCCCTGAGCGCCCGCTCCATTTCTGCGCGGACGCCCAGTCCCGCCTTGATGCTGTCGATATGCAGCCGCTCCAAGTCCTCGCGTGTGAGCGCCGCTTTTTCCTCGGGCGTCATGTTGTCGATGCGCGCCATCACGTCATTGAGCGCAGTATCGGCGGGTGGGCGATTCGCCTCCGGTGGCACGTAGTCCGCAAGCGGTGCGGTGGACGGGCGCGGCGCACCCTCGGGCGCAATGTCAACATTCGACAGTGGCGGTGGGGTGGTTATGTCATGGGCGGGCTGCGCCAACGCCGTGTCAAGCGCCCGTGGCTTGAACCGCAGCGCGCCATCCGGCCCCACGCCGAGCCGCCCATCGGCCACCGCGCCGTCCAGCAGCGCCCGCGCCTCGTCGCCCGACACGCCCAGACGCTTCTCCCAGAACGCGGTGCCGGCCGGGAGTTCGCCCGACATGCGCCCGTTGTCCCCGCTGGCGAGGATGGCGTCGAACGCGGCCTGGGGGTCGCCCGCAACCTGGGCTGTCGCGCCCGCAACGTCTGCAACCTCCGGTGTCGCGCCCGCCCTGAACTTGCCCGCCCCCAGCCGCTGCTGCAAGGCCACCTTCTGCTCGTTCACCGGGGTCGGGTGCG
>Ga0105248_10006351_pt1 | contig 12965 bp, 10 predicted proteins | sample KBSS34metaG_FD_81524 | JGI IMG/M metagenome (GOLD analysis project Ga0105248, IMG submission 81524) | Switchgrass rhizosphere microbial communities from Kellogg Biological Station, Michigan, USA - KBS S3-4 metaG | ecosystem: Host-associated > Plants > Roots > Rhizosphere > Soil | place... | reverse complement strand
TCGACCAGAGCGGATGCTCCAACGCTGCCGCCACGGCGAGCAACAAAGATTCGAGCGGAGCCTTCGTCAACTCGATCCAAGGCATCCGCGACTGTCTGTTCGGCGACCTCACGACGCTCAAGAACAACAACGCGCGGCTCCAGTTCCAGGAGTCGACGAAGCATCAGACGTCGTTCTCGTACACCTACGGGGACAAGTATCGCGGCTCGCGCGGCTGTGATCAGTTTCACCCGCTGATCACCTGCTCGGTGCAGACCGGTCCGACGATCTTCTACACCACCGACCATCGATGGATCGCGAGCAACGCGCTCACGATCATCGGCCAGTACACCCATATTCACGAGGACTGGTTCCTCGGCTTCCAGAATGACGGACTGAAGGACGTGCAGGCGATCAACTGGGTGGACACCACCTACTGGGACCGGAGCAAGTCGAGCGGTTCGTATCACACGATCCGGCCGCAGGACGACGTTCGAGCGGATGGCAACTACTTCGCGTCGAACAAGCTCGGCGCCGACCACTCGGTCAAATTCGGCTTCGCCGTTCGGCGTTCACCCGTCGAGTCGATCAGCACCGTCGGCGGCGGGGCCGTGGCCCGATACCGGGGCACTTATGATTTCGTCGCGGGCCAGTACATCGTCACGCCGACCGATCCGGCCGGCAAGCGTGCCTGCACGATCGCCGGCGTGTCGTACCCGGCCAACAACGTGAACGGGTGCGACGAGGCGAACATCCTGCGCGACGCCGACTACACCTACACTCTGTATCAGCGGAACGCGTACATTCAGGATTCGATCAAGAAGGGCCGCGCGACGATCAATCTCGGTCTCCGCTTTGATCATCAGCATGACCTCGCAACCCCTGGTGTCGTGCCCGCGAACCGGATCCTGCCGGCGCAGCTGCCGGCGATCAACTTCCCGGGCGCCGATTCCGGCGCGCGCTACAACAACTGGTCGCCGCGTGGAGGCATCACCTACGATCTGTCCGGCGACGGCAAGACGATCCTCAAGGCCAGCGCGTCGCGCTACTGGGGCATCGGCATGAGCACGGCCAGCCGGCTCGAGCCCACGGGCACCACCACGACACTGCGATTCCCGTGGAAGGACCTGAACGGCGACAAGATCGTGCAGGCGAACGAGCTCCAGGTGTTCAACGCGACCGGCGGCCTGAACCTTCTCAACAGTCCCGCGGGCTACGATCCGGCCAACCCGGGGAACCCGATCTCCCTGTCGCTCGTGGACAAGGACTTGAAGAACGACATTACCGACGAAGCGATCGTTGGCATCGACCGCGAGGTCATGAGCAACTTCGGCGTCGGCGCGATGTTCATCTACCGGAAGTATTCCCAGTTCCAGCTCGATCAGCGATACAAGGACTTCACGTCGGAGTACGCCGGGCCGATCGCGACGTCGTCCACGTGTCCAGTGGCCAACCCGACCTGCAGCGGGCAGACGTTCACCGGCTTCTACTTCCAGCGCGCGACGAACACGCACGGCGACACCATCCTGACCAACACGACGTCGTACAACACCTACAAGGGTCTCGAGTTGACGGCGCGGAAACGCATGAGCAACCACTGGATGATGTCCGGCAGCTACGTTTACAACAAGCAGCTGAGCTTCAACACCCTCGTGCCGAGCCTGGACTATCTGGATCCGACCAACCGTTTCCCGACCGATTACGTGAGCGGATACGAAAACGGCAGCCGCAACGGGCCGCACGTGTTCAAGATCTCGGGACTCTACGCGTTCCCGTTCGACATCAACGTGTCGGCGAACTTCAATGCGCACTCGAACTTCCCGTACAACACCTACTTCCAGGGACCGGTTCGCACCGGCACGCAGGACAACGTGAACATCCTGCTGCGGCCAATCAACACCGAGCGTCTGCCCAACGTGAAGATCCTGGATCTGAACTTCGACAAGTCGATCAGGCTGGGCGGCGGTCGCCGCATCACGCTGAACGCCGCGATCTTCAACATCGCGAACGATGCGACGACGCTGGGCCTGGCCAGCTCGGCGACGGTGAACACGATCACCGCCTATCGTCAGAACGTCTCGAACGCCAATTTCATCAACACCATCGTCGGACCGCGCGTGATGCGGTTCGGGGTGCGGGTGAACTTCTGAGATGGAGTCGGGGCTAGGAACTAGCTGTTTCAGTCGGGGCTAGCGGCTAGCTGCAAGGGTCCGATACGGCCGGTCTCGCAAAAACGGGACCGGCCATTTTTCTGTACAATCGCGACAACTCACGAGGTCCCCATGAACGTCTTTGGTCGGCTCCTGCCGCTCGCACTCATCGTCCTCACGTCGACACCAGTGTTCGCCCAACGCATGCGCGCTGGCGACTCCCTCCCCAAGGACAAAGTGGCGGCGTGGCGCGGCGACGCCCAGGTGTCGGGCAAGATCGTCGACGATGCCGGCAAGGGCATCCCCGACGCGAAGGTCACGTTCATCTTCACGAAGTCGAATGACGGATTCTTCGCGACCAGCAAGAAGAACGGCGAGTTCTCGGCCAAGGACATCAAGGCCGGCGAGTGGCGGATTCAGGTCGACGCGCCGAATTTCATCACCGTACGGCAGAGCCTGACCATCGGCGACAGCAAGAATCCGCCGCTGGCGGTGACGCTGAAGCGCGACAACAGTCCCGAGCTGCTCACGAAAGCCGAGGCGATGTTCAAGGCGGGCCAGAATGCCGAGGCGCGCGCCGAGTACATGAAGGTGCTCGAGGCGCATCCCGAGCTGACGGGCATCAATCGCGCGATCGCGTTCACCTACGGCCGCGAAGGACATCACCCCGAAGCGCTCAAATATCTCGACCTCGCCCTTGCGTCCAACCCTGACGATCGTCAACTGCTGCAACTGGCGGCCGCGAGCGCGATGCAGGTCAGCGACTATCCGCGCGCGATGAGCTATCTCACGAAGATCGACGAGGCGACGCTCGACGATCCAGCCATTCTGGCCGACGCCGCAGTGAATCTGATCAACAAGAACCGGACGGCTGATGCCATACAGATCCTCGATCGGGTCATCGCGCGCTTTCCCGCGGCTCCAGACCCCTACTACTACCGTGGCTTCGCGCGGCTGAAAGACAGCAAGAACGCGGAGGCCAAAGCCGACCTCGAGAAGTTCCTCGAGCTGGCGCCGCCGGCGTCGCCGCAAGTGGCGCAGGCGAAAGATCTACTCGCCAAGATCAAGTGAAGCGCTCGCAAGTGTCGCTATGAGAAGGCTCGCCGGTATTTTCTGTACCGTCACCGTCCTTTGGTGTGGTGCGACCATCGCAGGGTCGGGGCGCCAGCCCGGCCAGGTGCGCGTGCGCCTCGACACCAGCAAAGGCGCCATCGTCATCGCGGTCCATCGCGACTGGGCGCCGCATGGCGCTGATCGGTTTCTCGAACTCGTGAACGCCAGCTACTTCGACGACTCGCGGTTCTTCCGCGTCGTCAAGGGACAGTGGGCGCAGTTCGGGATCAGTGCGGATCCGAACGTGGCGACGGCGTGGCGGCAGCGGGCGATTCCCGACGATCCGCGCGGACAGTCCGTCACGCGCGGCCGCGTCGCGTTCGCATTCGCGGTGCCCAACGGCCGGACCTCGCAGGTATACATCGCCCTGCGCGACCTGTCGTACCAGGACGAGCAGGGATTCGTCCCGTTCGGTGAGGTCGTGGCGGGCATGGACGTCGCCGACGCGCTGAACAGCGAGTATGGCGAGACTTCCGGCGGCGGGATTCGTGCCGGCAAGCAACAGCCGCTGTTCGATGGCGGCAATGCGTATCTCGATCGGGAGTTCCCGCGTCTCGATCGCCTTCTGCGCGCGAGAGTCGTGCAATGAATCTTCACGATCTCAGGACTTTGCTCGACTACCACTACTGGGCGCGCGATCGGCTGCTCGACGCGCTCGAGCCGCTGACCGCCGATCAGTTCAACCGCGATCTCGGGAGCAGCTTCAAGTCCATTCGTGAAACGGTCGTTCATACCTACGCCGCCGAATGGGCGTGGCACTCGCGGTGGCGGGGGCAGTCGCCCACGGCGCTGCTGACCAGCGAAGCGTTTCCGGACATCGCGGCGATTCGCCGCGCATGGTCCGAGCAGGAGAAACACGTGCGCGCGTTTCTCGACGAGCTCGGCGAGGAAGGCCTGACACGCGTCTGCGAGTACAAGCTGCTCAGCGGCCAGCCCGGGGCGTCGCCGTTCTGGCAGCTGTTCCAGCACGTCGTGAATCACGCCAGCTACCATCGCGGTCAGGTGACGACGATGCTGCGGCAGCTTGGCGAGAAGCCCGCGAAATCGATGGATATGATTGCGTATTACAGAACTCTGTCGGGGTTGGGGGCTAGGGGCTAGCTGTCACGGGCGGGCAGGGGGCTCGGGGCTAGGGGCTAGTTGTCACGGGAGGGGAATAGCTGCCATGCGTCATGTTTCTCGTTCGATCGTCTTCGCCCTTGCGGTGGCGGCGTTGACGATGCCTTCGTGGTCCGCGCGTCCCGCGGCGGCACCCGCCGCGCCGACGATCGAGCAGTTCCTGATGCCCGGCTATCCCACGGAGATGGTCTCCGCCCGGAAGGTCGATCGCATCGCGTGGACGGCGTACGAGCACGGGCGCCGCAATGTCTACACCGCCAGCGGACCGCAGTTCCATGCGCTTCGGGTGACGAACGAGACGAAAGACGATGGCGTCGAGCTGAGCGACCTGAGTATTTCCGACGATGGGGCGATTGTGGTGTTCGTGCGTGGAACACCGCCGAATCGCGAGGGCTGGGTGGCGAATCCGACAGCCAATCCGGAGGGCGCGACGCGGACGATCTGGGCGGCGCGCACCGCAGGCGGCGCCGCGTGGAAGCTCGGTGAAGGTACGACGCCGGCGCTGTCGCCTGACGGCCGCACGGTCGCGTACGCGAAGGACGGACAGATTTTCTCGTACGCCGTAGCGCGGCCCTTTTCCGCCTCCGCTCGCGACGGATCGGGGCGAGCGACGGCGGACCGCGGGCAAGTCGGGCCTGAAAGTCCCGCCCTACGTACGAATCAGCAATCAACTCCCTGGATCAAAGCCTGGGGCACCAACAGCAACCTTACATGGTCGCCTGATGGATCGAAGCTCGCCTTCGTCAGCAACCGCGTGGATCACTCGCTGATCGGGGTGTACGACGTGCGCACCCGCTTGGTGAAGTTTCTGACGCCGAGCGTGGATCACGACACCAGTCCCACGTGGTCGCCCGATGGCAAGCGCGTCGCCTTCATCCGCAGGCCGGGTACGCCGTTCGGCCAGCAGGCGCATCAAGGACAAGGGAGCATCGGCAATCCCGATGGCCCGGCGTACAACCCGTTGACCGCGATTCGCTCCGGGCGCGGTGGCCAGGGCGGACGCGGTGGACGGGGCCGCGGCGACGCCGAGCCGTCACGCGATCCGCGGCCGGGTCTGATGACCGCGGCGTTCACCGGCGGCTACACGCTGTCCTTCTGGGTGGCTGACGTCGCGACCGGGGAAGGCAAGGAGTTCTGGCACAACACGAAAGACGACAAGGACTTCGCCGCGATCAATGCCATTCAATGGGCCGGCGCCGATCGCGTCATCTTCGAAGCCGAGCCGCAGGAGTGGGTGCGCTGGTACTCGGTCAGCGTGACGAACAGCGAGGCGGCGCCCACAACCCTGACTTCCGGCGACGGCGCGGTCGAGCAGACGTCGTTGTCGGCGGATGGAACGTATCTGTTCTACGCGACCAACGCCGGCGACATCGAGCGTCGTCACGTGTGGAAGGTGCCGACCGCTGGCGGTAACGCCGAGCCATTGACGAAAGGCGACACGATCGAAACCTATCCGGCCGCGCTCGCCTCCGGGCAGCGCGTCGCGGTGTTGGGCGGCGGCCCGACGCGTCCGTTCGGGGTCGGACTGGTGCCGGCGTCAGGCGGAGTGGCCGAGTACATCTATCCGGACCCACTGGCGGCCGGCTTCCCGATGGACGCGCAGGTCGTACCCCAACTGGTGGTGACGAAGGCGCCGGATGGCCTCGAGATCCACAACCAGATCTTCCTCCCGAAGGATCTCAAGCCCGGAGAAAAACGGCCGGCGATCGTGTTCGTCCACGGCGGGCCCGTGCGCCAGATGCTGCTCGGCTACCACTACATGCACTTCTACCACGTCGCCTACGCGGTCAATCAATGGCTCGCCAGCCGCGGCTACATCGTCCTGTCGGTCAACTATCGCAGCGGCATCGGTTACGGCAAGTCGTTCCGCACGGCGCCGAACACGGGCGGGCGCGGAAACGCGGAATACCAGGACGTGCTCGCCGGCGGCAAGTACCTGCAGTCGAGGCCCGATGTGGATCCGAATCGCGTCGGCATCTGGGGTCTCTCCTACGGCGGCGTCCTCACCGCGCAGGCGCTCGCACGAAACTCCGATGTTTTCAAGGTCGGCGTCGATCTAGCCGGTGTGCACCTGTGGGGTAGCTCGCTCGATCCCGAGAGCGTGTCCTACAAGGCCTCGGCGATTTCGGCGATCGACACCTGGAAATCGCCAGTGTTGCTGGTGCACGGAGACGACGATCGCAACGTGCAGTTCTCGCAAACCACCGGCCTCGTGCAGCTGCTTCGCGCGCACAACGTGTACCACGAGCTGATCGTCTTCACCGACGACACGCACGAGCCATTGACGCATCAGCGCTATCTGTATGCGTTCAACCGCCTCGAGGAATTCATCGGGCGCTTCCTGAAGGGCGCGCCGCCGCGCAGTACCGCCGGCCAACCCGCCGCGCCGAAGTAGCAGCCCGTGGTGCAACTCCATCTGCATTCGAAACGGCGATGCATCCCCGCTGGCTGCGTTGCGCCTCCCTCAAATATCCCGATATTCTCAGTCGGCGCGCCTTGCCAGCGGGGCGCCTCGCCGTTCTCGGTGCAACGATGGAGTTGCACCACGGGCCGCTAGGCGAAGGCCGGATTGCGCGCGTTCTGGCTGACGCTGTTCGCGATCGGCGCGGTCGCGGTGCTCGTCTCGGGATGGCGGGGCGGCGAGCCGTGGACGGCGGCGGCGTTCGTCGTCTTCTTCGGGTCACGGGCGGCGCGTTCAATCATCAAGCGGCCGCTGTTCGCGGCGCCTGAATCCGATCCGCCAGCGGTCGCACGCCGCCTGCACCGCTTCCTGATGGTCACTGCCGCCGGCTGGTTGATATCGGGCGCGCTCGCTGCGATGGCAGCGCTGACAGGCGAGGGGCAGGAATGGATGTACGTCGCGCCGTGCTTCCTGCTGATGGGCGCGCTGCAGCTCTTCGTGATCCGCAAGTCAGAAGTTTGAAGTCAGAAGGCTGAGACACAGAACTCCGCTTCTAGTCTTTCTTCAGCCTTCAGCCTTCAGCCTTCAGACCTTGTCCATGTCGAGCACGGTACGCAGCAGCACGTCCGCACCCCGCGCGCAATCCTCCCAGCGCGTCAGCTCCTTCGGCGAATGGCTGACGCCGCCGATGCTCGGCACGAAGATCATGCCCATCGCGCCGAGCTGCGCCATCATCTGCGCGTCGTGGCCGGCGCCGCTTGGCAACCTGGTCGTGCCGAGGCCGAGCGCCTGTCCGGCCCGTTCGATGGCGCGCTGAACATCGCCGTCCGCACCGGCCGGCGCCGCCCTCATCGTCTGCGTGAACTCGATCGCGGTCTGCGTGGTGACGGCTATCTCGCGCGCCCGCGCGCGGATATCGTCCATCATCGCGACGAGCTTCTGGGGCGAGAGATCGCGGAGCTCGATCGAGAGACGCGCGAGGCCGGGAATGACGTTTGGCGAATTCGGCGTCACTTCGATGTGCCCGACCGTACCGACCTGGCGACCGGGCAGGCGTGTGACGGCGTCGCGGACCGCCACCGTGAGATGCGCGGCCGCCAGCATCGCGTCCTGCCGCTCGGCAATCGGCGTCGTGCCGGCATGGTTCGCGAAGCCGGTCACGACGGCGTCGTACTTGTCGATCGCCACGATCCCCTCGACGACGCCGACTGGGACGCCGGCGCGTTCGAGCGTGCCGCCCTGCTCGATGTGCAGTTCGAGATAACAGTGGTGCGCGCCCTTCGGCCGGCGCGCCTCGAGAATCCGATCCGGGTTGCCGCCGATGCGCTGGATCGCCTCACTGCGGCGCATGCCGTTCCAGACCTCGTCCATGTCTCCGGCGGTGATCTCGCCGGCGACAATCCGGCTGCACGCAAGGCCACGGCCGAACGCGAATCCCTCTTCGTGCGCCCACACCACCATTTCGAGCGGATGCCGCGTGCGGACGTCGGCCGCCTGAAGCGCTTCGAGAACGCCGAGGGCGGAGAGCGAGCCGAGGTCGCCGTCGAAATTGCCGCCGTTCGGCACCGAGTCGATGTGCGATCCGAACAGGATGGGAGGGAGTTGCGGCTCGGTACCTACATGTCGTCCGAAGATGTTGCCCGCCGGATCGATCCGCGGTTGGAGCCCTGCGGCGGTCATCAGTCCCATGACGTAGCGGCGGCCTTCGATGTCGGCGTCTGAGTACGCGATACGGCTGACGCCGTCGGCAAATGTGCCGCCCGCCGGACGTCCGAACGTGCTCAGCTTCTCGATTCGCTCGCGGAGCGCGCGGGCGTCGACGCGAAGATCCGGAGCGAAAAGGGCAGGCCTGCCAACCGACCCGTCCGCCGAAGCGCTCTGCGCGTAGGCGGAAGCGCGGAGCGCGAAGGCGGGAAAGCAGAGGAACGCGCGCCTGGAGATCAGTGCTGTTCGCTCACTTTCGGCTTGCCGATCCATTCGAGCTTCGTGAGGTCGTATTTCTCGCCGGGACCCATGAAGAAGTACTTCTTGCCGTTGCGCTCCTGTGCGCCTTTGACGATGCGGCCATCGTGGATGGCCACTTTGCTGGCGCCGACGATCTCGAACTGCTGGCCCTGGACGACGATGGCCGTGCTCTCGTCGATGCCGATACCGAGCACGTCCGGGTGTTTGGCGACGACTTCCTCGAGATCGTCCTGGCGGTTGCGCGTCAGCATGTGCTGGTCGATCGCGACGCCTTTGATCAGCCCAAAGCCTTCCTCGTAACCCGGCGCCATCATGATGTAGTTGTTCTCGCGCGCGCCCCGAACCATGTACGACGCGAGGATCGACGCGCCGGCGGACGAGCCCGCGACGACTCCGCCGCGCGCCAGCACGTTTGCGATTTCGCGCTGGGTGCGGGTGTTCGCGTACGAGTCGACGAGACGCCATTGCCGGCCGCCGACGAACCAGACCAGCCTGGCGTTGGTAATCGGTTTGACGAACGCCTCGGAATCCGCGACTTGCCGATCCTTCGTGTGCAGCAGCGTAATGTTGGTCGCGCCGAACGTCTTGAACATCCGCAGGCCGGACCAGTCGGCCGGATAGTCCTCGGCGCCGCTTGCGGTGGGAATCACGACCATCGGCGCGTCCTTGCCGCCGGCGAGGTCGAACATCCGCGTCAGGATGTCAGTGCCGACCTTTCCGCCGCCCACGATGACGAGCGCCCCGTTCGCCGGCCCTGTCACCACCGGACCCGGGGCGCGCGCCTGTGCAAAGGCCGGCGCCGCGCTGCACGCAACGACCAGACACGCGATGATGCGAGTTCTCATGATTCACTCACCAAATCACCAACTCACCAAGTCATCAAACTCACCAATAACAGGTCTTTATTCTTCATCGGGCGCTCCGCCGCCCGACTTGGCGACGTCTTCCTGTTTTATACGATCGACGTTGAACTTCTGCGCGCTGGCGATGATCTTGTCGAGGGCCTCGTCGAAGTCGAACGAGGTTGCCTTCGAGAAGCGCGTGTAGTTCACGCGCGAGACCACGAACGGCTTGAGATACGGACTCGTGAGCCCTTTCGCTTTGAGCTTCTCGACGGCGGCGCTCACCGCATCGTCCAGCTTCAGGATCTTCTTGCCGCGGCGCTCGCGTTCCTTCACCGCCTTGGCGATGGGTTCCTCGAGGAAGGCATCGACGCGGCGCAGGATTGACTGATAGGCGCCGCCGCTCAGCCGCGGCCGCTCCTCGTAACAGACGCCGAGCGTCAGGAAGGCCGGCTGCTCGAATTCGAAGCCGAACGTCTCCTCCGCGTCGTTGCCGCGCTGCTTCGCGAGCGCGCGCGCCATGCGAATCGTTTCCAGCGACTTCTCGCGGAGATTGTGCGCTTTTTCGGTGTTGAGCGCGAGGATCTTGAACGCCACCGCGGGGTCGGGCACCAGCAGGGCGATGACCGTTTTCACGCCCAGCTTCTTGAGCGCCTGGAGGCGGTGGTTGCCGTTCGGCGTGAAGTACTGCCCGTCGTCGCGCACCGCGACGATTGGATCGAGAAAGCGCCCGATCTTTTCGATGACGCCCATCAGGCGCTTGACGTGCGCGTCCGAGGGATCGCGCTGATACGGCGTCGGCTCGACGCGGTCCACGGGCAACCCGACGATCAGCAGCGGGGTTCCACCGAATGGGTCGCTGTAGCGCCCAAGTACGACCCCTCCGTCCGCTTCGACGCGTTCGGCCATCCGGTCGATGTCGACACCGGAGGCCTGGCGCACCTCGGCCGGCGTCAGGCCGACCGACGCGGGGGCCGCTTTCTTCCGTCGAACGGCCTTTTTCTTCGCAGCCATGTCCGCCGATGATACCCGCCTTCGCTCGCGCGGACACTCTCGCGAGCTACGGCGGGCAAGCCGCCGTCGCGGAGGGCGCCCCCGAACCTCGACGGTTGGTCGCGGCGCAGCAATTGCAAACCGACAGGCGAGGCAGGTGGATATGGGGAAACAGATCTGTGCGTTGGCTCTCGTGCTCGCTGCCGCGGGCAACGCCCACGCGGCAATTGGTTCGTCGGAAGCGGCCCGACTGGCCGCCGCCGCGCAAGTGGTCAATGACATCAGGATGGACATCCCGGCGGATATCTGGTCCCGGGCCCGTTGTGTGGTCGTGATGCCGGACGTGAAGAAAGCGGCGTTCATCTTCGGCGGCGAATACGGCAAGGGCACGATGAGTTGCCGGTCCGCGGAACGCTGGAGCCCGCCGGTTTTCATGCAGCTGGCCAAGGGCAGCTGGGGATTTCAGGCCGGCGCCGAAGAGGTCGATCTGGTGCTGCTCGTCATGAACGAGCAAGGCGTGCAAAAGCTGCTACAGAACAAAGTGACGCTCGGCGCGGATGCGTCGATCGCGGCCGGGCCGCTCGGCCGGCAGGGCAGCGTCGCGACCGACGCGGCACTGACTGCCGAGATCCTCGCTTACTCGCGCGCGAAGGGACTGTTCGCCGGCATCAACCTCTCTGGTGGCGTCCTCCGGCCGGACGAGGATGCCAATACCTCGGTCTACGCCAAGGGCGCGTCGCCGAGGACGATTCTCGCCGGCACCGCCATCTCGGCTCCGCCGGAGGCGACCGCTTTTCTACGCGCGCTCGAGTTACAGTCCATCACGTCCAGCGCGTCCGCGGCCGATCGTCCGACGCCGTCCCCGACGTCGCCGACCGGTCCGCGCACTACGACGCTGCCGACCACGGACGATGATCTGAGAGCGAGGGTCGTGGACCTCCAGCAGATGCTCGATCGGATCCTGGCAGACACGACGCCGGCGCCCGTCGGTACGAGCGGCACGGCTGGAGCATCGTCCAACGCCACGGTCACGGTCGACCGCGCTCGGTTGCTGCAACTGCGGCAACAGCTCGACGCGATGATGGCTGCGCTCAATAGGCGTTAGACACTCCGCGGTGCAACGCGCGCGCGCAGCATAAGATCCCTTGATGCCTGCGCGCGCGTTGTCCCCGATGATGGCCACCCCCGCCAGTGTGCTGCCGTCGGGTCCAGAGTGGTCCTACGAAGTGAAGTGGGACGGCTATCGGGCGCAGGCAGTCAGGAATGGCTCCACTGTTTCGCTTGCTTCCCGGAACCTCAGGAACATCACCCGGCAGTACCCGGCGGTCGTGCAGGCAGTCGCCGGCGTGGACGCCGACTCGTTCGTTCTCGACGGGGAGATCGTCGCCGTCGATGCCGGTGGTCGCCCGTCATTTCAGGCTCTGCATCACGTCAGCCTCGACGGCGTGTCGATCGTCTACTATGCCTTCGACCTCCTTCACCTGAACGGCCGCGACTTGACGCGCCTGCCGCTCGACGAGCGGCGCGCGGCGCTCCGGACGGTGATCGCCGGCTCCGGCGTGTTGCTGTCCGATCCGTTGCCTGGAACGCCCGCGCAGATCGCCACGGCCGTACGGCGTCTGGGCCTGGAAGGCGTCGTCGCCAAACGCCGGCGATCCGCGTACGCCACCGGGCGCCGCAGCGACGCCTGGGTCAAGGTCCGTTTTGCGCGGCGGCAGGAGCTCGTGGTCGGCGGATTCAAGCCGCTCCGCGACACATTCGATTCGCTGGTGGTCGGCTACTACGACGGGACGAAGCTGATGAGCGCCGGCAAAGTCCGCAGTGGGTTCACCCCGCACGCGCGTCACGAGCTGTTCGCGCGGTTGGCACCGCTGCAGATCTCCCGCTGCCCGTTCACCAACCTGCCGACTGTGGGCAGCGCCCACTGGGGCCAAGGGATTACGGCAGAGGAGATGAAGCTGCTGCGCTGGGTCAAGCCGCGAATCGTGGTGGAAGTATCGTTCACCGAATGGACCCGCGACGGCAGCCTGCGTCATGCCGCGTTCGTCGCGCGGCGCGACGACAAGGCTGCCCGGGAGGTGACGCGCGAAGCCTAGGTTGCTGGCTTTTTCAGCAACCTGTCAGTGGCTGATCTTTTCGCGTCTGATGTTGGTCAGCAGCACCGGCTGAGTGCCGTAATTCTCCAGCGTGACGATGTTGTTCTCCTTGTCGGGAATGATCTTCGTCGCGACCGACATCTTGCCCTCGCCCTCGCCGTCACGGTTCAACCGCAGCTCGATGACGGTGAACGGATAGTCGATCGTGCGCGGGCGATTGGCCGCCTCCCAGAACCCGATGCGCCGATCGGTCACGAGCACGACGCGCTCGCCGCCGTCCGGCATCGGGAGCTTGCGGGCGAAATGC
>Ga0105248_10006350_pt1 | contig 12965 bp, 13 predicted proteins | sample KBSS34metaG_FD_81524 | JGI IMG/M metagenome (GOLD analysis project Ga0105248, IMG submission 81524) | Switchgrass rhizosphere microbial communities from Kellogg Biological Station, Michigan, USA - KBS S3-4 metaG | ecosystem: Host-associated > Plants > Roots > Rhizosphere > Soil | place... | reverse complement strand
CAGCAGCTTGCACTCGGTATTGATCGCCGTGCGCTGCGCGCGCTTCGCATACCACGTATGGCCGATCTCCAGCCGTCGATTGGGCGCGTCGACGTTGAAGTACCGCGTGCTGCCCACGATGTCGCCGCTCGCAGCCTCGCGCACGACGAACGTCATTCCACCCAATCGCTCGCGCACGTCGAGCGCCTTGTCGAACCAGGCCTGCGTCGCCTCGGGCGCGGGGACGGACGTGTACCACAGGCGCCAGAGCCCGCCGTCGGCAGCCGCCGCCCGAACGCCTTCCAGATGTTCCGGCGCAAGCGGCTCCAGCACCGCGTGCGTGCCGAGCAGCGTGACCGGCTCGACGAATCGTTCGGACATGAAGGGCTCCCGCGAAGTTGCGCTTGTTCGAGCGTCGCGCTATCGCCCGGCGCGCGCCATGAACACGACACGCTCGAAAAGATGCACGTCCTGCTCGTTCTTCAGCAGCGCCCCGTGCAGGGGCGGGATGAACGCCTTGCGATCGTTGCTGCGCAAGGCATCGGGCGGAATGTCCTCCGCAAGCAGCAGCTTCAGCCAATCGAGCAGCTCGGACGTCGACGGCTTCTTCTTCAATCCGTCGACGTCCCGCAAGCTGAAGAACACCTCGAGCGCCTCCTTGAGCAGCGCCTTCTTGAGCCCCGGGAAATGCACGTCGACGATCCGCGTCATCGTCTCCCGATCGGGGAAACGGATGTAGTGGAAGAAGCACCGGCGAAGGAAGGCGTCGGGCAGCTCCTTCTCGTTGTTCGAGGTGATGACAACGAGTGGACGGTGGCGCGCGGTGACCGTTTGCTGCGTCTCGTAGACGTAGAACTCCATCCGGTCGAGCTCGCGCAGCAGATCATTGGGAAACTCGATGTCGGCCTTGTCTATCTCGTCGATCAGCACGACGGCCGGCGTCTCGCTTTCGAACGCCTCCCAGAGCACGCCGCGCTTGATGTAGTTGGCGATGTCCCCGACGCGGCCGTCGCCCAATTGGGAATCGCGCAAGCGGGAGACGGCGTCGTACTCGTACAGACCCTGCTGCGCTTTCGTGGTCGATTTGATGTGCCACTGATGGAGCGGGCGCCCGAGGGCGCGGGCGACCTCCTCGGCGAGGAGCGTCTTCCCGGTGCCGGGCTCCCCCTTGACCAGCAGCGGACGCGTCAAGGCGAGCGCCGCGTTGACCGCGAGCTTCAGATCGTCGGTCGCAACGTATGTCTTCGATCCCTCGAACCGCATGGCATCTCCGCCGGAACGACGAGGAGTGAACGATGTTAGCCGATGCCCGCCAACACTGCCTCGAGAACCCACAACGTCCCCATCCCGGCGGCGAGGGTCTTCAGCGTGCTGTGGGTCGCGAAGGCGACGATGCCCGCGACCGTCGCGGCGGCGATTCTCGGCACCGGCCAGGGTTCGCCAGCCGGCGCTCCGACGACCATCGGCAACACGAGCGCAGTCAGCATCGCCGCCGGCACGTAGCGAAAGGCGCGCGCAAGGACCGGCGGCATGCGCCGACGCGCGAAGATCGCGATGAACGACAACCGCGACAGGTAATTGAGCGCGCCGACGATCGCCACCACCGACCAGAGCTTCAGCGTGATGTCCATCGTTCCGCGGCGAAATCGGCGAGCGTGCCGGCAAGGATGCCGAGCAGTCCCGCGACGATGAGATTGAGGTGCATCGGAAGCGACTCGAGCGCGAGCACGGCGACACCGGCGACGAGCGCTGCGATGACGGTCGGAGGACTGCGAAAGTGTGGCGCGAGGAGTGCGATGAAGCAGAGCGGCACGGCGAACTCGAGCGACCACTTCGGCGGAATCAGGTTGCCGACGAAATAGCCGATGACGTTCGTCAATTGCCAGAAGGCCCACAGCGCGAAGCCTCCGCCGAGGAAGTGCATGGCGGCCGCGCGCGTATCCCCGCCGGCAGTGAATCTGCGGATCGACGTAGCGAACGCCTGGTCCGTGAGCAGAAACGCGAGTCCGCGCTGCCAGCGCACCGGAAGCGGTCCCATATAGGGCGCCATCGCTGCGCTGTAGATGACGAAGCGCAAGCCGGCGACGAAGCACGTGAGCACGACAACGGCCAGCGGCGCGCCCGCGGCGAGCAGCTGGACCGCGAGCACCTGGGCCGCACCGGAGAACACGATCGCCGACAACCCGAGCGCGCCGAGCACCGACGCGCCGGCCGCCGCGGCACCGACGCCGCACACGAGGCCGAACGGCGTCATGCCGACGCACGCCGGCAGCATCTCCCCAAATCCCGCACGGAAATCGCGATCGAAGACGAAATGACGCATCGACTTACGGCGCGCCACCCGGGCCGCGCAGCAGGCGCACTCGCGGCACCGGCGACTTTGCTACACGCTCGCGGACGTCTGCGCGAGGCCGGCGTCGACGATCAGGTTCTGGCCGGTGATGCCGCGCGCTTCGTCGGACGCGAGAAAAAGTGCGGTGCGCGCGACATCGTCCGCCGAGAGCCGGAACTTGAGGCACTGGGCATCGAGGAACGCGGCTTCCTGTTCGTCGGAAACCCACAACGCCTGCTGGCGCGGCGTCGCAATTGCGCCGGGAACGATGCAGTTCACCCGAATCCCCTGCGGGCCGAGCTCGCGAGCGAGCGTACGCGTCAGACCATGGATGCCGGCCTTGGCCGTCGTATACGCGGCGAGCTCGGTGCGGCCGCGCATCCAGGACACCGAGCCGAGGTTGATGATCGAACCGCCGCCCGCCCGCGCCATCATCGGCGCCGCCGCCTGCGCGGCGAAGAAGTGATGCCTCAGATTCAACGCGAGATTGTCGTCCCAGTACTGCGGCGTCACGTCCGGGAACGAATGACGATCGTCGCGCGCCGCGTTGTTGACGAGCACGCGGAGCGCACCGTGCGTCTTGTCCGCCTCGGCGATCGCCCGCTGCAGCGCAGGAACATCGCGGACGTCGCAATGCACGTAGCGCAGCGCGGGCGCATCGAGATCGGCATGGATGCGTCGCGTGAGCGCGCTCGCGGCGCCATCGTCGATGTCGATGAACGTGACGCGGCACCCTTGGGCTGCGAACTGCGTGACGAACGCGGCACCGATTCCCGACGCGCCGCCCGAAATGAACACCGACTGCCCGGCGAGGTCCGGATAGCGCGCCGCCCCGTGCGCTGTCACTTTGGGGGCGCGGGGAACGTCACGTAAGGGGGTTTCGGTTCCTGCGTGGGCGGAACGTAGGCCGGCGCCGCATCACCGGCGGGGCCGAGCCATCGCACGAAGCGATAGATCGCGCGGAGATCCGTCTCGGTCATCTGATGCAGTGCGAACCAGGGCATGGGTGGACGCGTCTCGAGCTTCTTCGCGCGGGCGACCCAGTCCTTCTCGCTCAGCGCCTCCATGTACTGCCGCAGATTTACCGCGTAGGTCGTGCCCCAGGGACCGCGCCAACCCAGCGCGTCTCCGACAAGCCATTGCTTCTCGTCGACCTTGCCGCCGCTCGGTGCGTAGTTGGGCGTGTGGCAATCGTTGCAGCCCCCGATCACGACGACGTAGCGCCCGCGGGCAACCAGCGGGTCGGACGACTTCGGCGGACCGGCGGCGGCGGCGTCGGTCGCAGCGACGGCGGCGGCAAAGGCGGAAGCCACCGCGAGTGCCGGGAGCGACCTGCCGCTCTTGGCGATTGTGCGCATGACGAGGCCGAGGCGACTCAGTCGTCGAATGACATCGCTGTCCTCGTCGGACAGCGAGTCATGTGCATTGGCACCGCGGCCGATCACCTGCTTCATTGCGTTGGCGACTCCGTCGAAAGTGGCATGCGCAATGATGCCAGAAAGATTACCGATCGAGCGCCTCGACGAAGAACGGCGGTCCTCGACCTTGTCGATCCGATGAAGCGCGAGCGTTCGCCATAATGCGGTATGACCCGAATCCCCATGCCCGCCGGTTCATCTTGTTCAAGTACGCCGCCCGCTCGGCATTACAGCCAAGTTCCGCGCACGCTGCCGGGGCATCCGACGAAAGGTATCACGCGTGACGACCCCCATCGCCGCGTGCATGGCTTGGCCACTCCGTGCCCGCGTCGCGCATGATCGAACTCGTCGACGATGCCGCGCGCGTGACGCTCACCCCCGGCATGGGCGGATCGATCGTCGCCTTCACATGGCACGGTCGACCCGTGCTCCGGCCCACGCCCGCCTCGGCGGTGAACGACGGCAATGTGCGGCTTGCCTCGTGCTATCCCCTGGTGCCCTGGTCGAACAGGATCCGCAACGCGGCGCTCTCATTCGCCGGGCGCGCCTGGCCGCTTGCGCGCAACTTCGGATCGCACCCGCATGCCATTCACGGCCTCGGCTGGCAGCGACCGTGGCAGGTGGAGGAAGCGCTGATGACGCGTGCCAGGCTTTCCGTCGTCCACGATGCACGCGGTCCGAACGCCTCCGCGTGGCCCTGGCCGTTCCGCGCGACCCAGACGTTCGAGTTGCACGGCGGAAGCGCAGGCGGTGCGCTGCTCGGCATCACGCTGACGCTCGAGAACATCGCGGCCGAACCGTTTCCGTTCGGCCTCGGCTGGCATCCGTTCTTTCCGAAGTCCGCGGCGGCGCGCCTTGCGTTCCGCGCAGGCGGCGTGTGGGAAAACGATGCGACGCAATTGCCCGTGCGTCACGTCCCGGTGCCGCCGGACTGGAAGTTCGATGCGATGCGGCCACTTGCAAACAGCGTGCTCGACAATGTCTTCACGCACTGGCAGGGCGTCGCGACGCTCGAAGAGCCGGCGTCGTCGCTGCGCACGACGCTCGCTGCCGACCGCGCGTGCCGCAATCTCGTCGTGTACCGCCCGCCCGCCGCGGAGTTCATCGCGCTCGAGCCCGTCACGCACGAAACGGACGCATTCAACCGCGCCGCGGAGGGCGCGGCGGACACCGGGATGCGCACGCTGGCGCCCGGCGCGGCCTTTTCTTGTACGATGCGCATTGCCGCTTCGGCGCTCGACTGACAGGCGCCGACTTCCCACGCTTTGATGACCACCGCCAGTCCCTTCACCTGCGTGCTCGGCGTCCGCGCAAGCCTCGGCGAGTGTCCGCTGTGGTCGGGCGAGGAGCGCGCGCTGTATTGGGTGGACATCAACGCGCCGTCGCTCAACCGCTTCGATCCGGAATCCGGCCGCAATGCCGTCATGCCGATGCCCGCATCGATCGGCAGCTTCGCATTCCGGAAGGGCGGAGGGTTCGTCGTCGCCCTGCGCGACGGCATCTGGCTCGCGGATGAACAGGGACACGTGACACGCAAGGTGGCCGATGCGGCGTACGAGACGCTGCGTCACCGTTTCAACGACGGCCGCTGCGACCCTCAGGGCCGGTTCGTCGTAGGCAGCATGAACGAGAACCGCGACATCGCCGATGCCGCGCTGTATCGGCTGGACGCGTCGGGAACGCTCACGCAATTGCTGGACGGCCTGATGATCAGCAACGGCCTCGCCTGGAGTCCCGACGGGCGCACCATGTACCACGCGGATACCCCAACGCGCACGGTCTGCGCTTACGCATACGACGCCGGGCCGCCCTTGCCGGCCAACCGACGCGTGTTCGCGAAGTGGGAGGGGGAAACGGAGCGTCCCGACGGCGGCGCCATCGACAGCGCGGGCAACTATTGGACCGCGTTCTACCGGGGAGGCGAGGTGCTGCAACTCTCGCCGCTCGGCGACGTTCTCGCTCGATATCCGGTGCCCGCGATGTGCCCGACGATGTGCGCATTCGGCGGCGAGGACCTGCGAACGCTGTACGTGACTTCCGCGCGTCAGGAGCGCGATGCCGACGAGCTGGCGCGATTGCCCGACAGCGGCGGAATCTTTGCGATGCGCGTCGACACGCCGGGACTGCCCGAACCGCAGTTTATCGGCTGACTGCGCGCGACCTATCTCAAGATTGCGGCGACCCCATTTGAGATAGGTTCCCGATGCAGCTCGATCCGTCCGACTATCTTCGACTCGACGTTCCCCACAGCCTCGGCGCCACCGCTTCCGGCGCCGCCTTCGCTACGTCGAGCGGGGACATTCTCGACGTGCAATGCTTCGGCGAAGGCGTCTTTCGCCTGCGTCTTGGACCGAACAGCCGCCCCGACTACGGCATCCTGGTCGCGCGTGCGAAGGAATGCGCCGTTGCGCAGCGCCTGCCGGGCGCGTGGACATTCACCGCGGGCGATTCGCTGCTCGAGATCTCCGGCTCGCCGCTGCGCATCACGCTCGTGTGGAAGGGCGAGCCGTTGCTGCGCTCGATCACCGACGAGCACTTTCGCGGCTTCACTCGCCTGCCGACGTTCGGCCGGCTGCGCCAGGGTGGCTTGTGGAGCGCCGCGTTCGCGCTTTCAACGGGCGAACCGATCTACGGTCTGGGCGAAAAGTTCGGACCGCTCGACAAGCGCGGACAACTGATTCATTCGCAGGTCGAGGACGCGCTCGGCGTCAACACGGGGCTCGCTTACAAGAACGTCCCGTTCGCGTGGAGCCCCGGCAACGGGCGCGGCGCGTGGGGAACGTTCGTGCATACGCCGGGAATGGTCACGCACGGTGTCGGACATCCCGACTGGTCCCACCGCAGCTACGCGATCATGGTCGAGGACGAGGCGCTCGATCTGTTCCTGATCGCCGGCGACACACCCGCGTCGATCATCGACCGGTACACGCAATTGACCGGGCGTCCCGGCGGCGTGCCTCGGTGGAGCCTGGGCCTGTGGGTGTCGCGCGCCTACTACGCGTCACCGGAAGACGCGATCGCCGTGGCCGCGAACTTGCGCGAGCGGAAGATCCCGGCCGACGTGCTAACGCTCGACGGCCGCGCCGCATGGGATGTCGAGACGCGATTCGATTTCACGTGGGATGCAAGCCGCTTTCCGGATCCTTCCGGGACGATTGCCAGGATCAAGGCGCACAACCTGAAGGTGTGCGTCTGGGAATACCCGTACGTTTCGGTCAACTCGCCGCTCTTCCAGGAACTCGCGTCGCAGCAATTCCTGCTGCAAACCGATGCCGGCGACCCGTACGTGTTCGGATGGGACACCGCTTCGAATACGAGCCCGTTCGGGAGCGTGCTCACACCGCTGCCCGAGAGCGGCATCATCGATTTCACTCATCCGGATGCCTACGCCTGGTGGCGCGACGCCCACCAGCCGCTCTTCGACGATGGCGTCGACGTCATCAAGAGCGACTTCGGGGAGCAGGTGCCCGGCGACGCGATCGCGTTCAACGGCGACGACGGTCGGCGCCTGCACAACGTCTACCCGATGCTCTACAACCGTTGCGTGTTCGATGCGACGGCGCGTTTCCAGCCGCCGTCGGCGGGCCCGCCGATCGTGTGGAGTCGCGCGGGCTGGTCGGGCAGCCAGCGCTACCCGCTCGGGTGGGGCGGCGATCCGCAAAGCGATTGGGAAGGGCTTGCCGCTTCGATACGCGGCGGACTGTCGCTCGGCATGAGCGGCAACCCGTATCACAGCTCGGACATCGGCGGCTTCTACGGCTCGTCGCAGCCTTCCGCGGAGCTTTACGTGCGATGGTTGCAGGCGTCCGTGTTCTCCTCGCACATGCGCGTGCACGGGATAGGCGAGCGCGAGCCATGGGCGTTCGGGGCCGAGGCCGAGGGCATCGTGCGGAAGTGGCTCGCCATGCGCTATCGGCTGATCCCGTATCTCGAACACCTTGTCGAGGAGGCCACGTTGACCGGCATGCCGATCATGCGGGCGATGCCCCTCGCGTTTCCGGACAGTCGTCTCACGCGCGATTTCGAGACGCAGTTCATGTGCGGCGATGCTCTGCTGGTCGCGCCGATCGTTCGCGAAGGCGGCGAGGTCGACATCGCGTTGCCGCCGGGCGCGTGGTACGACCTCAACTCGCGCGCGCGTTACCCCGGATCGCAGGTGCTGCGCTACGCGGCGCGCCTCGATCAATTCCCCGTGTTCGGGCGCGAAGGATGCGCGCTGCCGCTCGGGCGCGCAGTCCAGCATACCGGCGAGATCAACGACGCGAATCCGGTCGAGCTGTTATGGCTCTTCGGCAAGCCCGGACAGTCCCTCGAAGGCTATCGCCAGATCCGCATCGATACCGATCGCAACGGCGCGTGCATCGTTCGCGCGACGCTCAACGTGGACGTGCAAGTGTTCGGCGACGCGTCGTCGCTGAACGTGCTGCCGCTGTGACGGCCGGCGCCACGTAGCGCACCGCCCATGCCGTTGCATCCGACGATCGTGATCACTTCGGGCGAGCCTGCGGGCATTGGTCCCGAGTTGTGCGCGATGCTCGGCGAGCGCCATCGCCGGCAGCCGTTCGCTGCACGGCTCGTCGTTCTCGGCGACGAGACGCTCCTCGCCGAGCGGGCGCGACGCATCGGCATCGATTCCCGTTATGCACGTTACGACCCGCTCGCTTTCGCGCCATTCGGAAGTGCCGTCCAGGTGTGGCACCAGCCGCTTGCCGCGCCGGTCTCGCCGGGCCATCCGGATCCGACCAATGGGCGGAGCGTGCTGTCGATGCTCGAGCTCGGGTGCGACGCCTGCGCAACCGGCGCAATGGCGGCGCTCGTCACCGCGCCGGTGCAGAAGAGCACGATCGAGGATGCGGGCATCCCGTTCTCGGGACACACCGAGTTCTTTGCAGCGCGCACGCATACGCCGCGCGTCGTGATGATGCTCGTCGGCACATCCGATGTCCCGCTGCGCGTGGCGCTCGTCACCACGCATCTCGCACTGCGCGACGTGCCGGATGCGATCACGACGCAGGCGGTCACGGAAACGATCGACATCCTTCACCGGGAACTGATCGCGCGGTTCGGCATCGGGCAGCCGCGAATCGCGGTGTGCGGATTGAATCCCCACGCGGGCGAAGCCGGCCATCTCGGCCGTGAGGACCTGGACGTGATCGCTCCCGCCCTGCAGGTTGCGCGTGCCGGCGGCGCGAACGTTACCGGACCGTTGCCGGCCGACACCGTCTTCGTGCCCGGTACCGCGCAGCGCTACGACGCGATCGTCGCCATGTACCACGACCAGGGCCTTCCGGTGTTGAAAGCGGCGAGCTTCGGGCACGGCGTGAACGTGACGCTCGGATTGCCGTTCATTCGCACGTCGGTCGATCACGGCACCGCGCTCGATCTCGCGGTCGACGCGACGCGCGCGGCGACCGCGGACGTGGGCAGCCTGGTCGCCGCGGTCGATCTCGCAATCACGCTTGCCGAACGCGCAGGCGCCTGATTCCGCACACCCGAAAACGCTGACGAAGCGATGCACGGTCACCAGCCGCGCAAGCGCTTTGGACAGAACTTTCTTGCCGACCCGCACTACGTCACTCGCATCATTGCGGCCGTCGACCCGCAGCCTGGCGACAACATCGTCGAAATCGGACCGGGTCTCGGCGCCCTCACCGGTCAGCTCGTCGAGCGCGCGCAACGCATCACCGCGGTCGAGATCGACCGTGACTTGGCGGCGCGACTTCGCGTGCGCTTCGGCGCGGATCGACTCGCGTTGCACGAAGCGGATGCACTGTCGTTCGACTTCGCGACGCTCGGTGCGAACCTGCGCGTGGTAGGCAACCTGCCGTACAACATCAGCTCGCCGCTGCTTTTTCACCTCGCCGAAGACGAGATCCGCCTGCGCGACGTCCACGTGATGTTGCAAAGGGAAGTGGTGGCGCGCATGACGGCGCAACCGGCGACGCCCGAGTACGGCCGATTGACGGTCATGCTGCAATCGCGGTTCGCCGTGACGCGCCTTTTCACCGTTCCGGCAGGCGCGTTCCAGCCCGCGCCGAACGTCGAATCTGCGGTCGCACGACTCGTGCCGTTGGGCGAGCACCGTCCATTGATCGCCGATGAAAGGCTGTTTGCGCGCGTGGTCGCCGCTGCGTTCGGCCAGCGGCGCAAGACGCTGCGCAACGCGCTCGCCGCGATTGCGAGCGAATCGCAGTTGCGCGACGCGGATATCGATCCTTCCGCGCGGGGCGAGACGCTGTCGGTCAAGGATTTTTCACGGCTCACGGATCAGCTCGCGAAGCAGGAGTAGGCTTTGCGGGCTCGCGGAGCGCGCGCAGCATTCCGACCGACGTGCCGCTGGCCCCGCTCGCCCGCGCCAGCTCAGATGAACATCGCCGTCGTCGCGCTCTCGAGCCACGGCACGATGGTGATCAGGATCAGTTGCGCGAGCACGATGACGATCAGCGGCGAGAGGTCGAGCGTGCCGCCGATCGGGGGCACGATCCGGCGCACGGGTCGGAGCAACGGAAACGTGAGCGCGTTCAGCACGCCGGCGAGCGGCCCATCCGGCGCGACCCACGACAAGATCGCCTGCGCGAACACGGTGATGATCGCGAGCCACAGGACGGCCTTGAAGAGTGCGACCAGCGCGGCGATCGCGAGGAACGGCAACCCGGGACCGAGAAGCGCGAAGCCACGACCGAACGCGAAGTAAAGCGCGAGGAGCCACAGGAACTGCGCGACGTACGCTGCGATGAGCGACGCCCAGTCGATCCCGCGCAATCCGGGCAGCACCTTGCGCAGCGGCTTCACCACCCAATCGGTGAGCGCCATCACCGCCTGCCCGAGCGGGTTGCGAAACGGCGCGCGCATCAGCTGCATGACGAGGCGCAGCAGCAGCGTGTACGTGATGATTCCGAACACGACGTCGATCAGGAACGCGAGCGCGGTACGAAGCATGGTTGCTTGGGAGGGATCGTGGCGGGAAGTGAAAGTGACGGATCGCGCGCGGAGATGCAATCAGCGCGCGATTTCGTCGCCGAGCTCGCGGGCGCGCTCGGCGGCGGCCTTGACGGCGGCAATGAAATGCTCGCTCACGCGTGCCGCGTCCATGACATCGAGCGCCCGTGCGGTCGTGCCGCCCTTCGACGTCACGTTTGTCCGCAATACCGAAGGCGGCTCGCTGCTGCGCTTTGCGAGTTCCACACTGCCTGCGAACGTCGCATACGCGAGGCGCCGCGCGTCGGCTGCCGGCAGACCGAGCTCGAGCGCCGCCTGCTCGAGCGCTTCCATGAAGTAGAACACGTAGGCGGGACCGCTGCCGGACACCCCTGTCACGGCGTCCAGGTCGTGCTCGTGCTCGCACCAGATCACCTCGCCGCATGCCTCGAGCACGGTCGCGGCCGGCGCCGCATGGTCCCGCGCTTCAGGTGTCGCGTACAACGCGCTGATGCCAGCCCCGATCAGCGCCGGCGTATTCGGCATGGCCCGGACGATGCGCGGGTAATCGCCTAGCCAGCGGCGAAGATCATCGCAGCGAACGCCGGCGGCGATCGTCAGCACCAGGGGCACGCCGCCGACGAACGGCGATAGCTGACGCGCGGCGTCGCGCATCTGCTGCGGTTTGACGGCCAGGACGACGATCTCCGCCTCCGCGACAGCCGCTGCATCCACAAAGGGCGACACGCGGATTCCCGGAAACCGCGCGGTCAGTCGCGTGCGCTGCTCGGCGAGCGGCTCGACGACGACGACCTGCGGCGAGTCGCCGTCCCTCGCGAGCAGTCCGCCGATGATCGCCGCCGCCATGTTGCCGCCGCCAATGAATGTCACGTGCATCGATACCTCATTCTCGAATGGAGTCGCGGGGTCCGAAGATCGCCGTGCCGATCCGCACCTCGGTTGCGCCCTCGGCGACGGCGAGCTCGAGGTCCGCGGACATTCCCATCGAAAGCGTATTCACGGCGAGGCCCGCAGCGGCGCAGGCGTCGTAGCATCCCTTGAGCGTACGGAACTGTGCCCGCAGCCGCTCGTGGTCGCCGGTAGGCTCGGGGATGCCCATGATTCCCCGCAGGCGCAGGCTGCGCATCGTCGCGACGTGACTCGCCAGGGCAACGGCTTCGGCAGGCGCGACGCCGTGCTTCGATGCCTCGCCGCTCACGTTCACCTGCACGAGCACGTCGAGTGGCCGCGCCGAACTCGCGCGCGCTCGCGCGAGCCGCTCCGCGATCTGCGCGCGGTCGATCGTTTCCACGCAGTCGAAGCACTCCGCGGCAACGCCGGCCTTGTTCGATTGCAGCGGCCCGATCAGGTGCCACCGGATGTCCTGCAGGTCCGCGAGCTCCGCCCGTTTGCCTCGCGCTTCCTGCACGTAGTTCTCGCCGAAGGCGCGTTGACCGAGCGCATGGACGGCGCGAATCGCCGAGGCGGGAAACGTCTTGGAAACGGCGAGCAACCGGACGGAATCATGCGCCCGGCCGGCGGCCCGCGCGGCGTCCGCGATGCGCTGGCGCGCGACTTGCCATGCTTTCTCGTGACGGCCCATAATCGACTGAGCATTACATCATCATAATTGGCATGTGTATTGCATACTACAGTCCGTTTTCAAAGAATTTGAGCGGATCGACGTGCCATTCCGCGGCCCCGAAACAACCCGAAATCGGCGCGTTTTCGGGCGCTTCGGCGGCGACATCGATCCTGCGCGCGTTATGACAGCGCGCCCATTGCGATTTGCGTGGCGCGTAAACCCAACGAACGCCCCGATCAACGAAGCGGGAATCGCCGGCTAAAAGCATGGATATCACGGAACTCCTCGCTTTCGCAGTCAAGAACAAGGCCTCCGACCTGCACCTGTCGGCAGGGCTGCCACCGCTGATCCGCGTCCACGGCGACATCCGGCGCATCAACCTGCCGCCGATGGAGCACGAGGACGTCCACGCCATGGTGTACGACATCATGAGCGATCAGCAGCGGAAGATGTACGAAGAGTTCCTCGAATGCGACTTCAGCTTCGCGGTGCCGAACCTCGCACGCTTTCGCGTCAATGCCTTCAACCAGCATCGCGGCGCGGCCGCGGCGTTCCGGACGATTCCGTCCAAGGTGCTGTCCCTCGAGGAGCTCAACGCCCCGAAGGTGTTCGCCGACCTGACCGACCGGCCGCGCGGACTCATCCTCGTCACGGGACCGACCGGCTCGGGCAAGTCGACGACGCTCGCGGCCATGGTCAATCACGTGAACGAGAACGAATTCGGCCACATCCT
>Ga0105248_10006349_pt1 | contig 12966 bp, 18 predicted proteins | sample KBSS34metaG_FD_81524 | JGI IMG/M metagenome (GOLD analysis project Ga0105248, IMG submission 81524) | Switchgrass rhizosphere microbial communities from Kellogg Biological Station, Michigan, USA - KBS S3-4 metaG | ecosystem: Host-associated > Plants > Roots > Rhizosphere > Soil | place... | reverse complement strand
CAGCGGGAGGGCGGATGAGCGAGCGTCGGCGTCGGATATCAAAGCAAGAGAAACGGCGGATAGTAGAGGAGACACTCCGGCCAGGGTCGTCGGTTTCAATCGTAATCGGCACAGTTGACGAAGACGTATGTGCTCGCGATGGGGTTCAACAGGAGGCACAGGTGTTTCTCTTAAGGAAGCGGAGAGCCTATACGGTTTCTCGGCAAAATGCTAAACAACACCGTACAGGGCCTCGAACCGGTATCGAAGGAGTTTGAGTGCACAAGTGAACAGACAATCCTGTTGGTTTTCTTTAACCTTCTGGTTACGAAGCCATGGGTTCCACGCACTTGTCTAATGAACGCATGCGGCAGTTCATGCTTAACACACTTGAACTAACCGAGGAAGAGAGCGACCACATCAGCGGGTGGAAATGTTCTCAGTGTGCTGAAACCATGCGGAGAGTCGTGATGGAAACGCCTTGCATTGACGTAACCACTCCCGACCCAGTGAATTGAGGCAGCCGCTTGTGCCCCATGACCGCCTTGTCTACTCCATAGGACCTGATAACTAGCAGCCATGTTTCTCGACGTATCGCCGCAACGCTTGATCCGCAACCTGACACAGCGTGTTGGCGGCTGTTGCCCTTTCATAAAAGCCTTGAACCTCTCGATCGGGACGAGTGCCCCGTTATACCGCATCCTTAGCATGGCGTTTGGAATACGCCGATGATCTGTTCTTCTGTGAATCGTTTTCGCTTCATGTGAGTTTTCTCCTTTTACCTGAAAACTCACTCTGACGATGCTCCTATTTACGGGGAGGAGGTCTCGTTGGGTTGGCGATGGATCCATGAGTCGATGTTCCTCTTGTGTCTCGCAGGAAGTGCGTGGCTATGATCGATCACGAAGCAGCGACCGTACAACTAAAATAAGCAGATTTCGCCCCGTGATAAACACCACTCTGGAGTGCTTGACAGAATGTTGGCAGGGCCAATGCAGCAAAAACCGGTTTTATCCTTCGAATCGTTCAAGGCAACCCGACATTCTCAGTCGCGTGCCTATCGCGCGATCTACGACTGGAACTCTCCGCTGTTTCGCTATGCCATGCGCGCCACACCGCCGATCCGGATCATCGTTCAGAATCGCCGGGTCACCCTGAAAGGTGTAGTGGCGACCCAGCTGGAAAGGCGATATGCCTACACGGCCGCAAGAAACACTCCTGGAACTCTCGAAGTGAAAGACGAACTTCAGGTTGAAAACACGAACGACTAACGGAATTCGTACTTTCACGCAAAGGTCGTCCTACAACAGGATTGTGAGAGTTTCGCATCAATCGGCCAAAGGTGATAATGAAGGCGGGCCCGATTACGTCGTGCGGTAGAGAAATCAGTCAGGAATAGAGAATCAGCGCGGAGACGACCAATGAACAGCCCTCCCTTTACGGGCATTCAAGCTTGTGTTTTCGATGCTTACGGGACGCTGTTCGATTACGCTTCCGCGGCTGCGAACTGCGGGGCAATGGTCGGGAATAAGCTTGAACGTCTCAACACTCTCTGGCGTGAAAAACAGCTCCAATATACCTGGTTGCGAGCATTGGAAGGAACGCATGTGGATTTCTGGAACGTAACGGGCGATGCGCTCGATTTTACGCTGGAGACCCTCGAGTTAAGCGACCCTTTGCTCCGTCACCGGCTGATGTCCCTTTACCTTGAGCTTGGGATTTTTCCAGAGGTTAGGGACACGCTCACTCGATTGAAGGCGTCAGGGCTTAAAACTGCAATTCTTTCGAACGGCTCGCCTACTATGTTGCAGGCTCTTGTCGAACACAACGGCATCGGTGATTTGCTCGACGGCGTATTCTCAGTTGAGGAAGTCGGGGTATACAAACCGCATCCTAAAGTCTATAGCCTGGCGGCAGAGCGGTTAGGCTTGGACCGCAGGGCCATTGCATTTCAGTCGGCGAACGCCTGGGATGCGTATGCCGCATCTTCTTTCGGCATGCGCGTCGTGTGGTGCAACCGCTATGGCCAGCGTCCGGAGCGACTGCCGGGAAAACCTGATTTTGAGGTGAAGAATCTGTCCGAGTTACTCTCGCTTGTTGGAGCCTAAGCTTTAAGGATTCGAGCCTCCGAAACCTGGAAGAAGGCGACTCCCGATTCGTGAGATTCAGGAGTCGTTCCTCAAGAAATCCGGGGTATGTAACCTATTTTGACGGCATCACGGCATCTTTTGTGGGCGACACTGGCACCATGAGATGGGCGTACGGTGTACCTTTCCACATCACCCAGGGACCGCCTTTCGTGGGATCGGTTGAAAAGCCCTCAAGCATCTTTGTGTCCGGATACAGCACCATGGTGTGGGGTGGCGATGTCACCCACTGATTCGTCGCGGTGGGAGCCATAGCGAAAGGATCCGTGTTACTGGCACCAGCGTCGCCTTTGAGCATATAGGCAATACCTGTAGAGCTGATTTTCGGCTGGCTCTTGTTCATCCATGCCTCCGCCCAGGCTTGCCATGATTTATCGAGACACATGGGATCGTCGCCGGAGACGCCGGGGTGCATTTCAGGCGTGCTCGGATAACACACCCATCCGTTCGAACCCGCCCTCAACTGCCTGGGTTTGCCGTTGGGTGTATCTGGCCAATCCATGATCGTGGCGTTTTTCGATAATCCCTGAGGCGCTGCCGTCATCGCGTTCGTAATTTTCTGTGCGTCCGTCATTTTCGTCGCGACGGACGCGCTCTTTCCTGGCATGGCGGCTCCGGTTTTATTCGTTGCTGCAGTTTGCCTTGACTGCGCGAAACCTGGGTGCTGTGCAGTCAGGACAATTGAAATGACAACAGCTGTCGCCAGCAAAATCGTTGCTACTCGAAACATAGTGACCTCCTTACGCCTGCCTCGATTGAGCAGGCTGTCTTTTTCGATTGCTTCAGTTAGTCTTCCTGTTTGGGTGCCATCACCGCCACTCCGTTGGCGCTCGGAGCTTTCAGATCCACAATGTTTCCGCTGATGGACAATTCTCCGGATCGGTTGTACTTGAATAAACTCAGGTGAGAATTGGCGCCGGGCCCCGACGTGTGATCGATGACTGCGAGATACCCATCCGCGGCATCCGTGTCCGTTGGCGATCCGCCTGCGGTCACATTTGCTGCGACGACAGCATCAATGAATATGTTGCTTCCGGTCCCCAGAACCCGGCTGATCGACCTGGCTCCCGTGTTGACAATGAAGACATACTTGCCGACTCGCGTCGTCCAGCAGTTTCCCGCCTGACCGCCACTCGGTATCGTGGCCTGGAAGGCGCCGTTCCTGAACAATCCATCGTGACCAGAATGCGCGAGCGTGATCATTGCAGTTCCGTCCGGATATACGGAAAAGCCGAACGGGGTCAATGTCCCTGATGGCGCAGAGACCGCATCCGCCGTACCGAAGACCGCGCCGTCTCTGAGGTGTATCACATCCACCGTTCCTGGTATCGGATCCGTCTTGATCGTCACCAGCAGACTGTCTGGATTGACGACACCGATTTGTGCAGTGGCACCCGGATTCACGACACCTCCGCCGGCAAGCGCAAGATGAGTGGTGCCATCCAGTCTCCCGACGTGATGGCCATGAATTTCAAATGAGTCCACGGTGGTGTCGCCGGCGACGTACAAGTGATCATTTGAAAAATCAACGCTTACTGGCGGACTTGTCGTCACGACGAGTTGATCCAGCGAAAGCCGGTCGTCTACGCGTTTGAAGATTGCGACTGTTCCGGATTTGTAATTCACAGCGGCCAGTAGTTGGCCGTCATATTGCTTTACCCCGCGGGCGTTTCCAGCGACTCCGCCTTTTCCTCCAGTGGAGACCGTCTGCAGACGCTGATTTGTTTTGGCATCCACGACGATGAGCGCATTCGAATCCGGATCATTCGTCATCGTTATGACCAGTGTCCTCTGGTGATCTTGAGCGACGAGCAATCCGGCCGATGTCAGGAACAGTCCGACAGCCAGAGATGTGAAAAGTGTCTTTTTCATGTGCCCTCCGAAAGTGGGATTCGGTGGGTGCGGCAAAAAGGTTACGCAGAAACTTTTTTTGTCGCGCGCCAGTTCAGCAGGAATCGGCCGAAAGCCGAGGTCGTCGCCGTCAGAAGGAAGATTCCGCCAATGTGCCAGACAATCAGCATTAGAGATACATCCTCCGCATGCACGAACCGGACACAGAAATTACCGAAACCTGCGGCGGCCAGTGCACCCAAAGCTGCAGTCCAGGATGGTGTCAAGGGTGCGCCACGACGGAGCATCATCCAGAGAATTATGGCGGGAGGAGTGCCCAGGATAATGATGAACGGAAGGCACAGCAGATTGTGCTGGAAGGAAATTCCGCCGGATGTATTGCGAAAGCATGCCTCACCCAGTGTCGCCAGCCATCCAAGCAGCGGAATCAATGGCCATGCAAGATAACTTCGACCTTGTCCCGGTATTGTTGAGGCAAAGGCGGCCATTGCCGCAGTGATTCCCGTCAGAATTGCGAAACTCTGTTCCATTAGAAATTGGGAATCCACGACTGGGGACGGGAGTTTCCCGATGAAGTGCAGGAGCATGACTGCGATGGCGCAATACGGGATGAGAATACCGAGCCAGCGGAGCGTGCGAATCCACGGCCGAGGCAAGGGCGTGACGGCTTTCAAATCGCGACTGAGAGCGTCGATAAGGTTATCCGTTCGGCGCGTCATCGGTTTTTGAACATCTTCCGAAGGGAACTCATGGCGCGGTGGGTCGCAACTTTTAGTGCGCCTGTCGTCATTCCCGAAGCCTTTGACGCTTCCTTCAGGGACATGTCTTTCAGCTTCAGCATCTCTATGGCATCTCGTTGAGCTTGCGGCAAATTTTCAATAGCGCGATGCAGGTCTCGCCTCTCTCCGAAGTCCTCCTCTATCGTATTCGCTGCGATGGCTGCAAAAGTTACTGCTGTTTCTTCAAATGAAATTTCCCTCGCGCCCTGACGCGAATATCGGCGCACTCCATCTACAAGCCGATTTCTGGTGATCGCAAACAGCCAGGGCATAAAGGGCCGATTCGAATCGTATGTCGCGCGGACCGCATGGACGGACAGCAGGACTTCCTGCACGAGATCCTCAATATCCTCGGAACTCAGAAACGCACGCTGACGCCGAATCACCCGACGCAGAATCGGAGTAATTTCGTTCAGCAATTGCACATAGGCCGCTGTGTCACCTTCCTGTGCCCTTTGCATTAGAGCTTCAGGAGTTGTCGGGATCATGGAAAGGCTCTGCGAGATGGTCGATGCGTCGGACAATGGGAGTGAAGGAAACGATCAGCGACAATGCCGCTGCCGCAAGCGCTGTCAGAGCAGCTTCGGTGTACTCGCCAGGGTAGTCCGAGCGATGAATCAGAACGTCGGCAAGGAAACCGCACATTCCGACAAAGAGTGCCGACGTCCAGCGGTTCGTAAAGTGACGGGCATGCCGTGTCCACGTTATTCCCACCAATGGAAATACTCCGAGCAGTCGCTTTCAGACGCAATGAGGAAATGACTGGCAGTGGCCTGTGCAAGTTGACCCTGAACCATCAGCAAAAGGCATGCCGCACCGGTTTCTATTGCCTTATGGCCGCAGAGGATCATTCGAAATTGATGTTTCTTGTTAAGCCGCTGTTTTCTTTCCATGAACGACCGGAAGAGTTTACCGCACTGAGATACTCCTCTCACCGCATTAGGCTAGAGGAACAGAATACTCAGCAATCGGCCGCCCTTCGGTCTGAGGATCATGGCGTGGCAATTCGTACAAGGTGACGAGATGAATGGTCGCAATCACGGGGCCAGCGGTCACGAGTATTTTTGAAATGTTGTCAGCGCAGACACGATCCGCCCCTGGTTAGCGCGAAACCGTTTGGGCGAGGACGTGAAATACACTATTCGCGGACCGATCGTCACGTTTTGGGTGGGCCACGATTCGTATCTAATACGGCCCTTTGTCGTGGCAGGGGAGGAGCGAGATTGGGCGAACTATTCCTACATCATTCCTACATCATTAGCGGCAGCAAGAAAGGAGGACTGCGAAGAATCCGTAGAATTCGTTGACTCCGAATGAAGGGCATAGACGCCGAGGTTCTTTGTTTTCAATTGAACGCCAATTTCCCAAGCTGGCAAGAGGAGCCAGGCTGCCGGATTTTGCAAACGGAGGTTGAATCATCATCACGGAGAGTGCTGACGGGAAAGAGATGGCTGCTATTCGTACTGATGCTATTGACGTTGCGAAGGCTAACAATCCTTTGGCCGATCTCAATGCTTTCAACTTCCAGAATTACTATTCCACCTCTCTCTATGGATCGTCCGGCGAAACCGCAAACACAATGAACCTTCGACCGGTGGTCGTTGCCGGCCGTCATATCGTACGCGCCACTTTGCCCATACAGACTACGCCGGTGGGCGTCGGGGTGTATTACTCCGGCCTTGGAGACTTCAGCATTTTCGACGCCCATCAAGGTCACCCCAACAGGAGTTCCGGGCGCCTCGCGCCACAGCATCACCCGAACTTCCAGTGCCTTGTTGAAATAGAGCCACGAGAGCACAACCACTGCGAGAATCCCAAGCCCCGCAACCGCCCACGCGAGCCACTCCCGATGTTTCCAAAAGGGGCACAACGCTCGCCGAAATCGAGAAAGCAGCTAGCCGCTGATGAGGGTCCAACCGGCGAAAATTTAGGCCTCATCTCCTTTCGCTCACGCTCGGCGCGTCATTCGCCGGCTTGAGTCGGTATTTGCTCTCGATGCTGAATCGAATCAGGACTGAATCGAACCAAGTCAACGACGCTGGTCGAGCAGAAATGACGAGACCGTCGCTGCGAACTCCTGGGGGATGGCATCCATCGCGTTGTGCTCCTGCCCTTCAAAGATGTGCAATGTGGCATGCGGCAACGTCTCGCGCAGGCTGTCGATCGATCCTTTGACCTCGGGGGAAGCGGTCTTGCTCCCCTCCATCAGGAGGGTCGGAACGGTCATGGTGCGTGCGCGCGCGGGATTGAATTGGTATTGCGACAGCGCGCGGTCCTGCCGCACCGAGGTTTCGACGGTCGCCAGCAGGCCTGCCCACGACGGCCGCCCTTTCATCACGGCTACTTCGTCTGGGGAAATCAACACGATCTCACGCATGAATGTCACCAGCGCGCCCTCACGATCGCCGCTCCGCATCATCGCCTCCATGCGCGCCAGTATTACGGAATGATCCGCTACGCGGACCGGAGGCTCATAGAGTGCAAGCCCGGCGATCTTCGCAGTATGAAACGCCGCTTCGAAGGCGCAGACTGCGCCGAACGAGTGACCCAGTACGAACACCGGCCCCGGCTGCGCCGCGACAACGGCGACAACGTCTTCGACCTCTTTCTGGAGACTGTAAGGCGCCGTATCGCCGCTGCCACCATGGGCCCGCCGATCCATCGCGCAGACGCGGAACTTTGACGCGAACAGCGGGAAGAGCGGAGTCCATCGCGTGCGATCTCCGGTCCCGCCGTGGACGATGAGGAGCGAAGGTCCCGCTCCAGCACACTCGATCGCGATCGGCGTACCGTCTACCGACGCGACAGTCGATATCGTTGTCTGCGCCGCGCCCGCCGCAGCCATGGTCCCGATGCACAACACCAACACGGCGATCGTGCGCATTCGCGCTCCTATCTGATAGACGACTGCGAGTGACAGTGTAAGCCAATCCGCGCGGACGACCCGGTCATGGAGGTGCTCGACCGCACTCCACTCTGACGTCTCAATCACGACATGCGCCGATCCTCTCATAGACCTACTGTGCAAGACCGTCCCTTCTCGGGTAGGCTCACCCAGCGCACTGGACCGCTTCGATACGCAGCAGCCAACCCGCGCAAGCATATAAGAGATCCCGTAAATCGCGAAGTAATCAACGCTCCTGTAATCCGCTTGCTACGGGAATTGGCTCCGCGTTCGCAAAGATCCGCTCGCCGGTGGGACTTCGCATCCCAGATTATCGATGCGTTAGGAGAGTTTTCCTTCTGCATTAGACCCCACCCGTGGGGCTGTCCAAAGCAACGGCATTTTGTCCGAGTTAGAGAATTGACGATACCTAGACTCGCGGAATACGACATCTCCATTTATGGTTGCTGACACCGTCGTCTATCTTCGCTCGCCTTCGTCGTCGTACTGGGTTCAATTAGCAGACTTTTATGGAGGCTCCGTAAATTACGGCTGCGCCTTGGGAGGCGATGGCTTTTGGCGCAGGGCTAGTGTGTCATGAAGGTCGGCATGTGGGTTCTGGCGCGCTCGGAATCCTTTCGAAGTTCGTTACAATGAGGGGCGAGCATTCCGCGTACTATGCAGAGTCCCTAGTCTATCAAGGTTTGCACAAAATACCGACAAACCAACGAACCTGTGGAATGAAAGTTGGCTGACGATTGACGGTGGGAAACTGGAGATTGAAAAAAGGCGGGAACTTGCCATTCAGAACGTTCTTCATCCTCCAAAAGAGAAATGATGATGATTACTATGACTTTTGCTTTTATTCTGGGTGCCCTTGGTTTGTCCTTTACACAGTCACCAACACCTGCCGTTGACGTAGCTCTTTGCGACTTGTTCCAACATCCGGAGGAATACCTGGGCCGGATGGTGAGAGTTAGAGCTACTGTTGCTGGCAGTGACCTTTCGATAGATGCCGTAGATCGGCAGGCGTGTCCGTCGTGGATGCCAGTAATCGTAGTCTTTCCAAAAGACGTGAAACCTTCTCCTGGCTTCGATGTCGTGCGTGACGCTGCCTTAAAGCAATTCGATGATGCTTTGTACGGCCGAAGGCCAGTTAACACTCAGGCGACCTTTGAGGGTCAGTTTCATTCGGTCGTTGTCGTACGAGACGGGAAACGGATCAGAGTAGGCGAAGGCTATGGGAAGAAGCGAGACTATGATGCCCGGATCGTTCTCTACAAGGTCTCTGAGGTCATGGCTCGACCGTTGCCACGCAGATAATGGGTGCCGAAGGGGCTGACCAGAAATTCAGCGTCGACTTCACGCTTTTGGCTCTTCTCCGCAGGTTAACGTTCGTTAAACGACAGACATATTCCAAAGCTCAACGTCGCACCGGTTCGATCCCCGTCTCCGCTTTTCGTTTAAGGCACTTGTCGGTCGTCGTGTTATCAACCACGCCTTTCAGCGTCACCTTTCGATTCTCCACGACAATGTGAAATGGAGGCGGAATCCGAGAAGTCGGGACGCTCCGACGTTTATTAGCCAGGCAATGCCAGCCTGGAGGCCGGCGTTCAGTGATTTCGTCTAATTGGCTCCAGCTCGACCGACCGTTTTGCGCCCGTTCTATCTTCGGATCCCCATGACGAGCTCGCTAGCGGATTACTCTTTCAGCGAGGGAAACGCTGTCCGATTGCTGTGGCGCAACCGGCCGACACGATCCTACCGATAGCGTCGAAGTATTGAGTGGAAGCGACGCTGGTAAATTGGTTGTCGTTGACCCTGATTGTTTGCGCAATTCTTTGCGTTCCTCTTTGGAAGCCCGGGACAGGAGGGTTTGGTGCTGAAGTAAATAGGATAAACGCGTCGGATACCGCTGTGTAGGTCTGTGCCTCAGCCCGGCCCCAGGCTCCGTAGTCGGACGTTCGCTGGCCCGGCTCGAACGCCGGGCTTGACGTGGTTCCGGTCAACGTGCCTCCTCGCGCGAACGAGAGTAGGGCCGCAAAAGACGCCCCCTGCACGCCAGTTGCGCAGTCGTGCGTCGTAACCTGCACGCGCCATGTTCCTTCGAGTCCCTCCTCAGACCCCGACTGCGCCGACTGCGCCCGCGCTATCCATCCTGATCCGAGAACCACAATGCTGGCTAGAGTCAGTAACGTCGTTCGCCCAGCAATGCCAAATTGCTTCAAGATTCGTGATGTCATAAGCTGCTCCTTCGTTGAATTGATATCGTCGATCGGTTAAGCCGCCACTTTGCGGTCATCGGAATGGTCCCACCGAACCAGCGTTGATGACCATGGAGGGCGGCTGACGGGAATCTGAAGTTTTCCTGAAGAAGGCGCAGAGCGATCGGGGATGTATAGGAGCAAGGAACCCTCGCCCATGCCACCGCCTGATTCAGACTCAAGGTTTCGTTTTGGCGACTTCCAGCTCGATGTAGGCGCTTACGAACTGCGCCGACGCGGGCGGCCCGTGCGACTGGAACGTCGACCGATGGATCTGCTCATCCTGCTGATAGAGCGCCGCTTGCAGCTGGTACGACGGGCCGACATCGTGGACAGGCTTTGGGGTACGGAGCTGTTCGTTGATGTCGAAATGGGCGTCAACACAGCCGTCCGCAAAGTCCGCCAGGCCTTGGGTGATCCTCCTAGTGCGCCCACGTTTGTAGAGACCGTGCGGAGCATGGGCTATCGCTTCATACGAGACGTCGAAGTCATAAATGCGGCGGCGCAACAGGCTCCAACTCGAGTGATCCTTGCCGTCTTGCCATTTGAGAATCTCAGCGCCGATCCTGAGCGGCAGTATCTCTGCGATGGCTTAACTGAGGAGATGATCGCTTCACTCGGACAACTCGCGCCGGACCATTTCAGCGTCATCGGCCGCACATCGGTGCTGGTCTATCGGCACACAACAAAGACGCTTGCAGACATCGGTCGCGAGTTGGGTGCAGCGTATCTTATCGAGAGTTCGGTCCGCACCGAGTGCGGCCGGTTGCGCATCACCTCCAGATTGATTCGAGCAAGGGATCAGGTTCAGATCTGGTCCGCCTCTTATGACAGCGTGCCGAGTAGCGTTCTCGAGTTCCAATGCGAGTTGAGTGCAACCATTGCGCAGCAGATCCGACTGCGACTCTCTCCTGAACGTTTGACCGCTCTGGAGCGCCGGCAGACTCAGGATGCTGAAGGGTACGACCTGTATCTGCGTGGCCGTTATTTCTGGAATCAGCTTTCACCAGCAACGACGCGGCGGGCGATGGAGTACTACGCGCGCGCAACTGAACGCGACCCGGAGTACGCGCTCGCATGGTCCGGAATGGCCGATGCCTATGCGGCCAGCCCTATCAACGGCGATGCTGCCCCGCTTCAGGTTTGCGCCCTCGCCCGTGACGCGGCCGCTCATGCCGTCGCCGCCGAGCCTGACCTCGCTGAAGTCCAAACTTCGTTGGGAATCGTAAAGTTTTTCTTCGACTGGAACTATGTGGCTGCGGAGACAGCGTTCCGCAGATCGATCGCCCTTGATCCCAACTATTCCGTGGCACACCGCACGCTGGGAATTCTTCTTGCGCACACGGGACGGCACGAAGAGGCATGTGCATCTTCCCGCTGCGCCCGCGAACTCGACCCGTTTAACGCCGCAAACCATGCACTCTCGGCCCAGGTTGCGTTCGCTAGCCGCGACTATCCAGCGGCAGTGCAGTTTGCAAGTCAGTCGATTGCGATCGATCCGGAATTTTGGGTTGGCCACTTTCAGCTCGGGCAGGCTTACGAACAGTTGGGGAAAACTGATCTCGCGCTCGATGCATTGAACAACGCCGGTCGTTTAAGCGGTGGTAACAGTAAAGCGATAGCGCTGCGCGGCTACATATTTGCGAAGCGGGGACGGGAGGCCGAAGCTTGCGACGTGCTGAACACGCTAAGAGCAATTGCGAGCGGCCGATATGTCCCGCCGTACGCGATGGCGCTGGTGCAGGTCGGCCTCGGCCGACTGGATGTTGCTTTCGCATCGCTCCAGCGGGCATTAGACGCACGCGATGTGCATCTTATGCTGCTGACGATCGATCCAAAGTGGGACGCCTTTCGGAGTGATAGTCGATTCTTAGCCATCACATCGTTCTGCGCTTCTATTTGAGCCGCAGTATCAATACCAGACGGCTTTGGATAAGTCGCCTGAAGTGACACCTTGCTGGCTTGCGGTGCGGATGTGGGCGCCCACTGATGGGCGCAATATTCGCTCGCGACTAGTCCTGGAGAAGTTGGGCACACGTGGGAAACTGCATCGGACGTGATGGAGAGGCGGTTTATCATGTTAATCCGGATGGGCAGCGGAAATTCGAAAAGAAAGAAAGAGGAAGCATTAGGGACATTACTCGAACACCTGCGGGTTTAGAATCCCCAGGGATGGCATTGAAAGACCCAGTGAAAGAACCCTCGACGAAGCCGCCTCCAAAGAAGGACCCGAATCCTGACGAACCGGCGCGTCGAGAGCCGCCGGATCCTAAGCCTCCCGCCGAAGAACCACCGTTGCCGCCGTCCGAAAAACCTCCGGCTGAAGAACCGCCTTTGGAAGAACCGCAGATCTAATTGGCGACCACATTGATGGCTGCTTAGCAAGGGGCGCTATACTTCGCAATCGGTGGTCGAAATTCGCATCTTAAAACCCGACGAACTGCACATTTGGGTCAGGCTTCGACTTGACGCCTTAGCAGATGCTCCTGGAGTGTTCGGCGATACCGTCCTTCAGGTTAGTCAACGAAGCGAGGAAGAGTGGCGAGAATCCCTGCTAGAGCGAGACGGTTCTCTGCTCATCGCGTTCGACGGCCAATTACCGGTAGGAATGGCTCGCGTCTCACGATCCAAAGAGAGGCCGGGATCCGCGGGTCTGTATTCAATGTGGGTGGCGCCAGCCGCACGTCGAAATGGCGTTGGAAAAGCGCTGATGGATTCGGCGTTTGTATGGGCGGAGCAGCGACAGACTCATGAAATGATTCTGTTTGTCGCCCAGGGGAATGATGACGCTAAGCGCCTTTATCTGCGAGCCGGCTTCGTCGAAACCGGAAGACTTCAACCGCTGCGTTCGAACCCGGCGGTACAAATGGAAGAGATGGTCAGGCGAATACGACCAAAGTAACCGCGTTCATGCCCGGCGAAAATTAGTGTGGGATAGTCTAGCAGCCCGTGGTAGTAGTTGGATTTTCGCGAAAGATCCTATGATTGTCCGTGTTCAGGCAGTAAACAGACCTGAACCGGCTGACCTCGGTATGGGCCCCTCAAGGCGTGTTCGAGATGCT
>Ga0105248_10006347_pt1 | contig 12968 bp, 13 predicted proteins | sample KBSS34metaG_FD_81524 | JGI IMG/M metagenome (GOLD analysis project Ga0105248, IMG submission 81524) | Switchgrass rhizosphere microbial communities from Kellogg Biological Station, Michigan, USA - KBS S3-4 metaG | ecosystem: Host-associated > Plants > Roots > Rhizosphere > Soil | place... | reverse complement strand
TCTGGAAAACCTCTTCCACAACGCGATCGAAGTTCTCGGCCCACCGAACTTCACCGGTAGCGGTATCGACGATTTCCGCGAATATCTTCACCTGTTTTGCTGACTTCCGGACGCTACCGTCGACAATAGTGCCTGCCCCCAGGCGTGTGCCAATTTGGCGAATATCTTGTGACGTCCCCTTCATTGCGAACGCGCTCGTGCGCCCGATAACATTCAAACCGGGAATTCGGCTCAGTGCTGAGATGATGTCGTCCGTAATTCCATCGCAAAAATACTCTTGCTGCGGATCGGCGCTCGCGTTGCAGAACGGAAGTACGGCGACGGTTTGTGGGCTCGGCTCTGGCGGCACGGGCGACTCTGGTTGTTGGGGTTCGCGCTCATGCTTCGCCACCATTCGCGCAATCACGGGAGCATAACTTCCGGTCTGGAACGTAATAGATATGGTATCTGCTCGACCCTCCTCTCCTTCGTAATACTCACGTAGCTTCCTCCTCAAGCGATGCGCTTCCACGCGGACGATAGAGTCTATGCTCGGATCGTATGCCGAACCACGATCGTACACTTCGCGGCCCAGTGTGGATTCTTTGAGGTCGTCCGGCGTTCCGCCCAACACGCATTGGACCGCAAATTGCAGAAAACGCTGCAGACGTTTTGAATTCTGGAACTCGCGAGACCGCAAGATGCGTTCAAGCTGAGCACGGATTTCAGTATGTGTCACATCTATCGGATCTACAGTACTTTCGTACCTGGCAGACAACATGGTCATTTGTTCACTCCTCTATTCATAACGACTCAGCATGCCGCGTGAGGCGTAGGGTTACAAACCTGTTACAGCTCTCTCGGGGCGCAAAAAGCTAGTTGATGCGCCTGCAAAGGTGGAGATCTAATTTCTTTTGTCCAGACTCCCAATTCCACTCCGCCCGAAAAAGAGAAATCAGGAAGCTGCCTTCTTTTCAGTGATTTCCACTAAACCAGGTGCGAGTGCTGCGATACCACTACGGGCCTCAATGAAAAGTCTGCACAGCACAGTCACCCCGACAACACAGTCTCGACGTGGCTCTGACACCGTTGAAGCAGGTGCCGTTAAGTATGAAGCCAGCTTCGACTCACATTGTGGAGAATCTCGGAGACACGCCATTCGAAGGTTTGTCCATCGAACCGAAAGAGCACCGCAAATAGCAGTAGCCATTTGTTCTATCCTCCCGACGACACGCACCTTACCGGAGTGGCAGCGACTGAACCTCCTCGCACTTGATGTGGGGACGAAAAACGCCATTGGAGGAAGTTACGATCGCGGCTCTTACTGCCGATAATATTGGATAACGGGATGGAACTCAAGAGCGAGTGTGTGTCGATAAGCGGGAGCGTTTTTTTGATCCTTCCGACTGAAAGGGTTCAATTTGGTTTCGCGGTGTCGCGTTGCGTCGATCCTCGACGAGAATTTGTCGCAGCATAGTGATCCATTCGCGACATCGCCGAACACGTTCCTGGCATTCGCAACATTCGTCCAAATGCCTTTGCTCTTTCGTCCCTCGTAAGCGGCCCATCGCGAGTTCGTCAATGTAGTCATCACTCAGTTCGAGGCACATGGAAGATTCCCTCTTATACAGAGTGGCCCATCGTAACTATTAATCTCAAGGCAGATCATCAGATAATTCCCATAAGTTGCAACAGGCACTCGGGCTACCCGCACGGGCCGCGGCATCATTCTCGCGAGCGCCGAGTGCCCCTCGCTCTTGCCTGCATAATGCTGTAACATCAGGACGCTCAATCAATGGGATGGGCTTATAGGCAATTCGAGCCTAGCATCCGACACCTCAGCGCGTGCCGCTCAGTACGTGCGGATGTCAACTGAGCACCAACAATATTCGATTGCTAACCAATCGGACGTAATCCGGCAATATGCCCAAGATCACCAGATGCAGATCGTTCGGACATACGACGATGCCGGCAAGAGCGGTCTAACGCTGCGGAAACGCACTGGATTACGGCAACTCCTCGACGATGTCGAGAACGGACTTGCAGACTACTCTGTGATTCTCGTTTATGACGTTAGCCGCTGGGGAAGGTTCCAGGATAGCGACGAGAGCGCCTACTACGAATACCGTTGCCGTAAGGCCAAGATCGAGGTGCATTACTGCGCTGAGTCGTTCACCAATGATGGAAGCATATCGGGCACCCTTCTGAAGGCAATCAAGCGGGCCATGGCTGGCGAATTCAGCCGCGAGTTGTCCGTCAAAGTCTTCGCTGGAAAATGTAGGCTGATCGACCTTGGATTTCGCCAGGGAGGCCCTGCAGGCTTCGGCCTTCGCAGGCTCGTGGTTGACCAACATCGAAACCCCAAGACAATCCTTTCGCATGGAGAACAGAAGAATCTTATGACCGATAGAGTCATTCTCGTGCCAGGGCCGGAGGATGAAATTAGAGTTGTCCGCGAGGTGTTTCACATATACACAGAGGAGAGAAAACCACCCAAGACCATCGCCAGAATTCTAAACGAACGCGGCATCCTTAGCGAGCAAGGGCGGCCCTGGACGCGATTCAAGATCCATAACATGGTAACAAATCCTAAATACGTCGGCGCCAACGTCTCAAATCGAACTTCCTGCAAACTGCGCGGGAGCATTATCAAGAATCCGCCCGAAATGTGGGTACGGCGTGAGAATGCCTTTACGCCGATCATCAACGCGGAGTTATTCGAGAAAGCCCAGCGGATAACTGCGAACCGTGCACGCCGGTATACCGACGAGGAATTGCGGACTGCTCTTGATGGTCTGCTCAAACGGGAAGGGCACCTTTCACATTCGCTCTTGCGGAAACATTCGGAAATGCCTTGTCCAGAGGTTTACCAGAAGCGCTTTGGCGGCATGCTTGAAGCATACGCCGCCATTGGTTACATACCTCACGGCGACTTTTCGCATATGGGGGATGCGCGACGGCTATATAGAATCTGCGAGGACCTGTTTGTCGGCTTAGCAAATCAACTCATCGCGGCAGGCGCCGTAGTGAAGCGGCCAAAGGGAGGTTGTGTTCTACGGGTAAATGATGAGTTCACTCTGCGATTTAAGATTGCACGATGCTTCTATACCGGAGGCACTTGTAAATGGGTCTTGCGCCTAAGATGCCGATCAAATGCGGACATGACGATAGTTGCGAGAATGGAACCCGGAAATCAGACTGTTCTCGATTACTACATCATCCCCAAGGTTCATCATTTTGACCCACTAACGACGTTGTCGTTCAACAACGGCTTTCATGTCGACACGTACCGCTTCGCAGACCTGTCACTTCTAGTCAAGCTGGCCCGAAGAGTCAAACTGGAGAGTCTTTCATGAAACCTCAACCCATCGAGCGTATCCCCATTGCTGAGATTCGAAGTGGTGAATCCCCGTTCTCGAAACAAGATCACTTTTCGTGGAATCATCAACAACATTGGACTAGTGGGCCTTAAGAAGCCGATTACAGTGTTTCGCCGGGCGATGGACGACGATGGCACTCAATATGACCTCGTCTGCGGGCAAGGTCGAATGGAGGCTGTCGCCGCACTCGGTGGATCTGAGATCGCGGCAATTATAACCGAGGCATCAAAGAAGGAACGCTATCTGATGAGTCTCGTAGAGAACGTTGCCAGAAGGCAACCTCCTCACAGCGATTTGCTGAAAGAGATTCGGAGCCTCCAGAAGCGAGGTTATTCCAAAGCTGCGATTGGAGAAAAACTAGGGTTGGCCCATACGTACATGGACGGCGTTTTCCACCTTCTGAAGAAAGGCGAAGAACAGCTAATTGAGCGGGTTGAGGCTGGCGCCATTCCGCTGAGCATCGCAGTGCAGATCGCCACAACAGGGAGCAATGAAGTGCAACGGGCTTTAACAACCGCTTACAACAACGGCGAGGTGCGCGGGGCCAAGCTCCGTAGCGTCCAGCGTTTGATCGTTCGTCGCGCGGCAGCTCGAAAGACGGGGAATACTCACGCGCCCCATTTGACCGGTCGGGAATGGATTCAAGAGTACGAGTTACAAACTGTCAAGCAGCGGGAGTTGCTTAAACGGGCCTGCCTGGTCCACGAGCGTTTGGCGATCCTCACTAGTGCGATGAAGCGCCTGCTTGCGGATGGCCGCTTTGTAGAACTTCTTCGAGGCGAAGGACTCGATTCTATGCCAGAGCAGTTGGGAACGTGGCTGTGATGAGACAAACAAAGTCAATTCCTAGAAATGTAAAGATGGCATTTCGACTGAAAGTCGTGATGCTCAAGGCGAAGAATCTTGTCCCGAGCAAGCAGATTGAAAAGGAGGAACGAAACCATCAGAAGTATCTTCAGATCGCTGCGTCTCTCACTGCAGTGGGGTTGATCGAGCCTTTGGTGGTGTTCCCGGCAACGCATGGGACTTATCGAGTGCTTGACGGCCACAAGCGGCTGGAAATTCTAACAAGCCGCAAGATTCAAGAGATTGAATGCCTGATTTCGACGGACGACGAAGCCTACACTTATAATCGCCGCGCAAACTACCTGTCCTCAGTCGGCGAACACCAGATGATCCTCCGGGCGCTTCAGCACAATAGCGAAGAAACCATTGCAGCGGCGCTCAATGTTAACGTTTCCACAATCCGCAAGAAGCGTGACCTCTTGGATGGCATATGTGCCGAGGCGGTCGACATTCTCAAAGACCGGCGCGTGCAGCCAAATGTATTCGCGATCCTGCGAAAGATGAAGCCTGTGCGGCAGGCCGAAGCAGCCGAGTTGATGGTTTCCTCGAATTTATACTCGCATCGATTCGCCGAAGCCCTGCTGGCTGGTACGAGAGACGAGATGTTAATTGTACAGCAAAAAGTTACAACGGCCAGAACGTTCTCTGCAGACCATAAGGCGCGAATCGCGAGCGAGACAGACAACCTTCTTCAGAACTCGAAGATGGTCGAAGAATCCTACGGCACTGAGGTGCTCACTTTCAGTATCTATTGCCGATACATCAAGAAGCTGCTAAACAATGCTACCGTATCAGGCTATATCGCCCATTCTCATCCTGATCTTTCCGCAGAACTCCAGAATCTGGTAACTTCGTTTAACGCTGAGTCGGGAGGAGATCGTCAGGCTTCGGAGCCAAAGAAACAACAGCGGGGCTTGCGCGGGACCGCCGCCTAGACTGCCGATAATACTCCATATCGTCCCCATTCGAGCGCGACGGCCCGGGTGCGGCCCACGGTAACGCGCCAAGCGATATACTCCCTTCCAGCGCCAGCCGGGTGCCGGAGAATCTATCCCGATGAAACATAGCTGCCTTCTGTTGATCGCTTCCTCCTTCGCTTTCGCCGCCGACGATCCCTATGCCGCGGCGCTCTTCCAGAAACACTGCGCCACCTGCCACCAGGCTGGTGACGAGGCCACTGCGCGCATCCCGCAGATTGCGGTGCTCAAGACGCGGACGCCGAACTCGATTTTGCGCACGCTCGAAACAGGAGCCATGATGCAGCAGGCATCCGTGCTCACCGCGGGCGAGCGGCAGTTAGTGGCCAACTTTCTGGGCAAGCCGGCCACCCTGGAAGTGCGGGGCGACCAGATCTCGAATTCGTGTCCGCCAGGTGCGGCGTGGAAGAACACTCCCGGATGGTCTGGTTGGAGTCCGGGCTTGGTCAACACGCGATTCCAATCCGCTCAGGACGCTGGTCTGAGCGCAGCAGATGTGCCGCGGCTTCAGCCGAAGTGGGTGTTCGCATTCCCGGATACCACCCTGCTGCGCTCGCAACCGGCGGTTTACCGGGGCCGCATTTTCGTGGGCAGCCAGGACGGCACCGTCTATGCGCTCGATGCCGCCACCGGCTGTGCGCACTGGAGCATCGTCGTCAACGCGGAGGTGCGCTCCGGCATGACCGTCGCAGAAGTCGCCGGAAAACCCACGGTATTTTTCGGTGATTCCTCGGGCTACTACTACGCTTTGGACGGCGAGACCGGAAAGCAACTGTGGAGCCTGCGGCCCGAGGATCACCCCACCACCAGAGGCACCGCCACGCCGGTGTTCTACCTGGGACGGCTGTTCATCGGCGTGTCTTCGATTGAAGAGGGTCTGGCAGTTTCGCCCGGCTATGTGTGCTGTACCTTCCGCGGGAGCGAATCAGCCGTGGACGCCGCCACCGGCAAGGTGATCTGGAAACGCTACATGATCGCCGAAACGGCAAAGCCCCAGCGCAAGACCAAGCGCGGCGCGGCGGTAATAGGTCCTTCCGGCGTCGGAGTGTGGACTGCCCCAACGCTAGATCCGGAGCATGACACTTTGTTCATTACGACGGGTGACAATTACTCTGATCCGCCTACGTCGCTGAGCGACGCTGTGGTAGCGCTCCGCATGTCCACGGGTGAAATACTTTGGTCGAAGCAGCTCACAGCGAAAGATTCCTGGAATGGCGCTTGTTATCTGGCAGGCAACAAAAACTGCCCGGACTCCGACGGACCGGATTTCGATTTCGCTGCGTCCTCCGTTCTTGTGCAGCTTCCGAATGGACGTCGCGCTTTGCTGTTGGGCCAGAAATCCGGCATGGTGTACGCCGTCGATCCAGACCGCAAGGGCCAGACCTTGTGGCAGTCCCGAGCCGGCAAGGGCGGAACCGTGGGCGGCATCGAGTGGGGGGTGGCGAGCGATGGACGGAATCTTTATGCCGCGTTGTCCGACATCGATTTTCAGGTAGGCATGGTGCCCGGCACCGGCAACCGCGAATATAAACTGGACCCCGACAAGGGCGGCGGCATGTTCGCTTTCCGCGTCGATAACGGTGAACGCGTCTGGCAGACCGCACCGCCGGGATGCGGCGGCAAGCCTGCCTGTAGCCCGGCGCAATCGTCGGCGGTAACGGGGATTCCCGGCGCTGTCTTTTCGGGTTCCATCGACGGCCACTTGCGAGCGTATGCCACCGAAACCGGCAAGATCATCTGGGACTTTGACACCGCGCGCGAGTTCAAAACTGTCAACGGCATTCCCGGACATGGCGGGGCTATTGATGTAGCGGGGCCGGTGGTGGCGAATGGAATGGTGTTTGCAGTGTCCGGCTACCCATCGCGCGGCGCGTTGCCGGGCAATGTGCTGATCGCATTCTCCGCGGAGCCATAATCACGCCTTAAAACGGCACCAGTGTCTCCGCACCAGGAGTGGTGCCTGCGGAAGTGACATAGTGTTGGTCCCAAATGACTTCCGATAAGGGCAAATTATTGGGCGCTGAACGCGCGCCAGTCCTCTAACTACTTCCCCACCAGATGTCTCACATCCCTTTCGTTTTCGTTGCAAACATATTCGATAAGATCGCCTTCGGGATCCAGGCGTAAATCCTGCGTGACGGTCCAAGGTCGCGAATAAGCCTTCTCATCCTCGATAGTGATGTCAATGAACAAGTGCCCAAAGTCGGGACGCCTGTACCGTTCTGTGACGCGCAGAGATTCAGAATGTGGGTGGCCCACATCATCCAGCCATGTTTGTTCGTTAAACCCAGTGGTCCGGACTACCAAGACATCGCCTTCCCAGGTGCCGGTTGAATACCCCATCCATGTCGGCTGAGGATTCTTTTGCAATGTGCGGCTATCCATGAAGATCTCACGAAACATGGTTTTGCTTTCCTGCAGGATGACGATCAGATTGGAGGTTTGAACGATCCTGCTGGGAAGACCGCCTGCCGCCGTCGCGCGCGGGACCCCGGCGGGAAGGCAATATGCTTCGGGATCGTCCTTGCTATTGTTCGTCTTGCGCTCCGCGTACAAGGCTTGGCCCCAGGCCGTCATGGGCACGGTGTCGGGTTTCAGGTCTGCTGCCAGGTTTGTATTGAACTTGAAGTTGGATTGCCACATACCGGAAAGATCCGGCTTGCCATCGGTGGTGCGAGGTGCGGGTCCACGGAGATCGGGTTTGCCGTCCGTCATGCGCGGCACGTTTGGGGTGGGCGCCTTCACCCACTGGGCCTGAAGGTGCGACGCGGCCGAGAATGTCAATGCAAGCACGTAAGCGAGAACCACAAAACCCGCTGAATGTCGGGAATTACAATTTCGATGCATTTTTGAACCGCTTTGGCCGACAGTATACTCCAGACAGGGGAACCGCCGTGTCGATAGTCACCGAGGCGTTAGTACTCAGCAGCCGGTCGAGATACGCTAGCCATAAAGGTCAGTCGTTGCGAGAAGGCAAAAAGGGCGACGCTCTGACCGCAAGCTTCCGATAACGGGCAGTATCTCTGTGTACTTGGGAATCACGCGCTGCGGACTGCGGAGGCCGTATCCGTTCTATAACTGACTTACAGGACTAGATCGTGGTCAGGCGCAATTTAACGTTATCAGCAGTTGATCGCGCGATCGCTTTTGCGTTGGCACTCGTATGGATCGGAGCTGGACTTGTTGGAACATGGTTTGGTTTGCGCCATGGACGATGGGCAGGCCTAATCATCGGAGTCGTCGGCATATGGTATGGAATCCTTTGGGCGAGAGCAGTGCGAAAGGGTCGCCGTTTGTCCTGGCGCGAAAGTGTCTGGCCGTGGCACCGCTAGTGACAAAGTGGCGAGAGTACCGCGCGAGCCTACCGATATTAGTTCTTATGGGGACTTTGTACAAATGGCGCGTTAGAATAAGCCGCTCGCCGCGCGGCGCAGCCGCGAACTTGTTATCGACGCGTGAAACCTTGGCGGGCTTTTCCGCGGCTCACGCTATCTGTAGTGAGGTTCAATAGCCTGGTCGGAAATGATGACCAGTAAACGCCCAACTCGATAGAAAAAGGGAGCAGTATATGAAACGACTCATTTTTGCAGCGGGATTGTTTGCCGCGACGCTAACCGCGTCTCTGCATGCACAGACGATGAACTTGCAGGCGACTATCCCCTTTGAATTCCGGATTGGCAACACTGCGTTTCCATCCGGAGAATATTCGGTTCGCAACTCCGGCGGTGTGCTGTCCGTCCAGAAAACCGCCGGTAGCCATAAAGCCGGCATGTTCCTGACCGTCGGCGAGGACCACCCGGCAACGTCGACCGCCCTGTGCACCTTACAGTTCAGTCGCTATGGCGACATGTACTATCTGTCCAAGGTGTGGACCCCGGAGAGCAAGGAAGCGCGGGTACTTCCAAAGACTGCGCGCGAGAAGGAGCTGGCCAGCCATATCGGTCAGCCTGGAACGACGACTGTTGCACTTCAGACCAAGTAGGCCCACGACGGCGAGCGGGGTTGGAGGACGGCAGCGGCGAACGGAAGTTTGCGGCTGCCGCCCGTGCGCATCGTAGGAGAGAACACCATGCTACCCAAGTACGACGTTTTGATGCCAACCTTGCTTGTGGCTCTGGTCTTTCCGGCAGCAGCTGGGGGCTGGTGGCGCTACTTCTCTGGACATGCGGACCAAATGGCGAATCCCGCGGTCCACGCGCAGATGACTTTACCGAGCGCAGCTCCAAATGCGACCGAACAAAGTAGTACGCTGCTCGATGCACATCGCGTTGCGTACCAGGGGTCGGTAGGTGCAAGTGGTCGCCGACCAGTGTTCGTTGAGAGGCCTGCTGGCACCGAATTCTATATATCTCCCAATACACCTCAAGCATGTGGCATCGTCCAAGCCTCGAGCGGCTTTGATGGATCCTACCTAAGCGCCGAAGCAGGTGAGTAGCTGCCGTTAATGTTCGTTATCGTTCCCACGAGATACACGATCTAGCGTTTTCTTCGTCCCACTGACGTGATGTGGAGTTTTCGGGCGGAATCCGGCAGGTTCATCATTTTCGCCAGCGCTGGCCAGCGGGGACTAGAACGGCAAGCCGCTAATAAACCGGGGCTAAAGGAATCGCGCTGCTCGACGGATTTTTCGGCCCAGTCCGCCGCCTGCTCGATCTCGCCGCAACACAAATGAAATATGCAAAGTGCTCTCGGAACCCCGTAAGACTCCGGCGCGTCCCTCAGTTTCTGAAGCACTTCTTCTGCCCGGCTCGTGTCCCCGGTCCTTCGCAGAACCGCCGCGAAGATTGCGATGGCCCACCTATTCCAAGGCGCCAGAGAATACCCTTTTTCGGCCAGGGGGAGTGCCTCGGTGAGCATTCCTCGGAACGCATAGTTTTGGGCCAGCATCATATAGGCCGAAGAGTTCACATCGAGTTCCAAAACCCGGCGTAATTCCTTGGATTCATCCTCGTACCGGCCGGCCACTCTAAGGCAGTTGGCTAGTATCAGATGAAACATTAGGTTAAGTGGGTCTTCCTGGAGTGCCCGCTCGAGTTCCTCGACCGCATCCTCCGGTCGGCCCATCGGCGCCAGGTAGAAGTGACCGTACCACTGGTGAACCTCGGGTGGAACCGGATCTCGACCCATGGCCAGCCGGAAGAGTCGCTCGGCGTTCTTCCAGTCGTAGTCGTAGACCGCCGCCACCACACCCATCATGGCGTGTGCTTCCGGTAGCAAGGGATCGAGGTCCAGCGCTTTCAACGCACACGCGCGCACCAGCGGCATGCCTTCGTGGGCTGGCAGCAGACCGGCGCCGTCCGTAAGGAGCAGGAAGTATTCTGCGAGCCCAATGTGTGCGAGGGCGAATCCAGGGTCGAGCGCGATCGCCTGCTCGTAACATTCCCTACTGCGCCCCAGCGATTCCGGGGTAGCCTTCGCCCAGTGATGTCGGGCCTTCAAGTACGCCTCATACGCGGGGAGGTTAGGCGCGTAGCGCCGAAGCGGGGTAGGCGCAACGGCCAGCTTAACCCGGAGAGCCCCGGCGATCGCCGCCGCGATCTCATCCTGCACAGCGAACACGTCTGTCATTTCGCGGTCGTAGCGCTCCGACCAAAGATGATAGCCGTCCTCAGCATTGATGAGCTGTGCCGTGACTCGAATGCGGCTTCCAGCACGTCGCACACTGCCTTCCAGGATCGTGCGCACGTTGAGCGTTTCGGCAATCTTGCGGATGTCCTGCTCCTTGCCGCGGAAAGCGAAGGCAGAAGTGCGGGCCGTAACTTTCAGGCCGGGAATGTGCGCGAGCACGTTGATAATTTCTTCCGCCAAGCCATCGCTGAAGTATTCGTTGTCTTTATCCGCACTCATGTTAGCGAACGGAAGCACGGCAATCGAGGGCTGCTGTTCCGCGTTCTTCACGAAAATCTGCTGCAAGGCCAACTTCGCTTCCGCCATGGACTGATATCGTTCCGCCGGAGCCTTTCGCAGGCAGCGCCTCACGATGCGATCGAGTTCTGGCGGGGTCTTCAATGTCGCGGGCAACGGCGCGGGTTCATCGCGCAGTACGGCGCTCAGTACTTGGGCCATGGAGGTTCCACGGAAAGCGCGTGTTCCCGAAAGCATCTCGTACAACACCGCGCCGAAGCTGAAAATGTCTGAGCGCGCATCGGCTGGCTGGCCTTGGGCCTGCTCGGGAGACATATAACCGGCAGTGCCCATCACCGTGCCGGCGATGCTACCAGTGGCGTCAGAATCGGCAGGAATGGTCAGCTTCGCGAGGCCGAAATCGAGCAGCTTAATTCCGGAGGCGGTCACCAGAATATTGGCGGGCTTCAAATCCCGATGCGTGATGCCTTTTGCATGCGCTGCTTCGAGTGCTTGCGCGACCTGCGCACCGAGCCGAACTGCTTCCGGGTGCGGCAGAGGTCCTTTCAGAGGTGTACCTTCGATGTACTCCATCACCAGGTAAGTAGGTCCGATGTCGTAAATCGCGCAGATGTGTGGATGATTGAGCGCTGCGATCGCTCGGGCTTCGCGCACGAGCCGATCCGTGTATAGCTCGTGCAGAAGCTTGATAGCGACCTCACGGCCAAGCCTCGGATCAAGGGCGCGATAGACTTCACCCATACCTCCGGCGCCGATTGGTGCGAGAATCTCGTAGGGTCCTAGGTGGTCACCTGCGGAGAGAGCCATATAATGGTCCAGCTAAGTTTACTCGATCTAGCCGGTCGGGAAACGAGAACGCGTTTTTTCGGAGGAGGAGAGCCTTGTTTGTTGAACCGTAAATGGCGACCGATGGTGTTGCATAACAGGCAGGAGGACGTCCGGGTACGATGCAAACCTCCGACATCTACTTCGCCTGACCACAACGGCGCGGTTTGGTTATCGAGAACGGGGCCGGCTTCCCGGCAGAGCGAAAGTGGTCAGCGTCACACCCGAGGGGACCGCGACCCACTGAATGCCGTCGAGCATGTAGGTGATCGGTGCTACACCCCAAACGGGAGCACCGGTCTGGAAGCGCCACAGCTGCTGGCCACTTGCTGAATCGAATGCATTCAAATAGCCATCGCTATCACCACTGAAAACCAGCCCGGTTGCGGTGGACATGGCACCGCCTGATAGGTCGAGCGTGGTCTCCGATGGGTATCCCCGGAAACGGTGCTCCCAGCGCATCTCGCCGGTAGCCGGATCAATCGCACGCAGAGCACTGTATTGCTGAGGGCCGTCTTCAAAGTGCTTAGGGCCACCGCTCGGAACGCGGTCACCCAGCGTGATCGTCGTCGGCTTGGTCGATACCCACGTTACGCAGGTTTCTCGCGCGGTCACGAAAAAGAGCCGTCGCACGGGATCGAACGAAGGCGGCATGAAATTGGTGCCGCCACGTTGATCCGGCAAACACTTCTCCCGAGTGCCGACATCTTCGAGGACGACCGGCCGGCCGTCTGGGCCGATCTCTCTCGCCCATTTCGTTCCCGTAAACGGTTTGCCAAGGAGCAGTTTGCCACTCTCGCGATCGATCACGTAGAAGAAGCCGTTGCGATTGGCGACCATCACAACCTTGTGCTGTTGTCCCGCAATCGTGACATCGCCGAGCACTGGGACTTGCGTCGAGTCCCAGTCGCCTGGCGTTCGACGGTAGCGTCCCAAAGCACGTTGCCGGTCTTCCGGTCGAGCGCAACGAGGTGAGCGTCGAGCGTACCCATATACAGCTTGTCGCCCAGGATGGCAGCGCCCCGGTTCACCATCCCGCAACAGACGCGAAGCAGTTCCGGCAGCGTTCGCTGGTAGTGCCAGATCACTCGTCCTG
>Ga0105248_10006343_pt1 | contig 12972 bp, 7 predicted proteins | sample KBSS34metaG_FD_81524 | JGI IMG/M metagenome (GOLD analysis project Ga0105248, IMG submission 81524) | Switchgrass rhizosphere microbial communities from Kellogg Biological Station, Michigan, USA - KBS S3-4 metaG | ecosystem: Host-associated > Plants > Roots > Rhizosphere > Soil | place... | reverse complement strand
GCCAATCTTTCCGTCGGCGCGAACTTCATCGAGCGTTCGGGTGAAGCCTATCTCGTCCGCGCCGATGCACGCATCCGGTCGATCGATGAGATCGCGCGCGCGGTGATCGCGACGCGGGGCGGCGTGCCCGTCACCGTTGGACAAGTCGCGCGCGTCGCGATCGGCGGCGAGCTGCGCAGCGGCGGCGCGAGCCGCGACGGCTATGAAACCGTGATCGGCTCGGCGCTGATGCTGGTCGGCGCAAACAGCCGCACGGTTGCGCACGATGTCGGCGTACGTCTCGACGCGATCGCCAGGACCTTACCTCCGGGCGTGCGCATCGTCCCGACGCTCGATCGCTCACAGCTGGTCCTCGCGACGATCCGTACGGTCGCGCGCAACCTCGGCGAAGGCGCGCTTCTGGTCGTCGCAATCCTGTTCCTGCTTCTCGGCAATTGGCGCGCGGCGTTGATCGCAACGCTAGTGATTCCACTGTCGCTGCTGGTGAGCGCGATCGGGATGAATGGGCTTGGCATCTCGGGCAATCTGATGAGCCTGGGCGCGCTCGACTTCGGGCTGATCATCGACGGTGCGGTGATCATCGTCGAGAACAGCCTGCGCCGGCTCGCCGAACGCCAGCGCCGTGTGGATCGCGAGCTCTCGCTCGCCGAGCGACTCGACGAAGTGATCGCCTCGTCGCGCGAGATGGTGCGTCCCACCGTCTACGGGCAGGTCGTGATCTTCCTCGTGTTCATTCCTTGCCTCACCTTCCAGGGCGTCGAGGGCAAGATGTTCTCGCCGATGGTGATCACGCTGATGCTCGCGCTCGCCTCTGCGTTCGTGTTGTCGCTGACCTTCGTGCCCGCGATGGTCGCGCTGCTGCTACGCGGGCGCGTCAGCGACCGCGAAGTCGCTGCGATCGCCGCTTCGAAGCGCTGGTACCTACCCTGGCTGCGCCGCAGCGTCGCGCGCCCCGTGCCGTTCGTAGTCACCGGCGTCGCCATCGTCGCGCTGGCATTCGTTACCTTCCTGTTCGTCGGTCGCGAATTCATGCCGACGCTCGACGAGCAGAACCTCAATCTCTCGTCAGTGCGCATTCCGTCGACGACGATCGAGAAATCGGTCGCGATGGACCTGCCGATCGAGCGGTTGCTGCTGACGCTCCCCGAAGTGAAGATGGCCTATTCGAAGGCCGGCACCGCAAGCCTCGCCGCGGATCCAATGCCGCCGAATGCTTCGGACAATTACGTGATCCTCAAGCCCAAGGATCAATGGCCGGCGGGCGTGACCACCAAGACGCAGGTGATCGATCGCATCCGCGCCAAGATGGCGGCGATGGTGGGCAACGGCTATGACGTTACCCAGCCGATCGAAATGCGCTTCAACGAGCTGATTGGCGGCGTGCGCAGCGACGTGGCGGTAAAGCTGTATGGCGACGACCTCGGTACCATGGCGCGCAGCGCGGATCGGATCGCCGCAGTGCTGCGCAAGGTCCCCGGTGCAATCGACGTCCGCGTCGCGCAGACCAGCGGCTTCCCGACTTTCGACCTGGTGTTCGATCGCGCCGCGATCGCGCGCTTCGGTCTCACGGTCGAGGATGTCGCTCATATCATCTCGACAGCGCTCGCTGGACGCACCGCGGGCCAGATCTTCGAAGGTGACAAGCGCTTCGACATCGTCGTGCGTTTGCCCGGTACCGAACGCAACGACCTCGACCTGCTCGGCGCCTTGCCGGTCACCCTGCCCGAAATCGCGGGACAGGCGCGTGCTTCGGTACCCCTGCGCGAGCTCGTCCAGTTCCGCTTCACCGAAGGGCTCAACGAAGTCAGCCGCGACAATGGCAAGCGCCGCATCTACGTCGAAGCGAACGTCTCCGGCCGCGACCTCGGCGGCTTCGTCGATGAGGCACAGCGGCGCATCGCGACCGAGGTCAAGCTTCCGCCCGGGTCTTGGCTCGAATGGGGCGGCCAGTTCCAGAACCTCCAGGCCGCCACGCAGCGGCTCGCGATTATCGTGCCGATCTGCTTCCTGCTGATCGCCGGTGCGCTCTACCTCGCGATCGGCAGTGCGACACTCGCGGGGATCGTGCTCACCGCGGTGCCGCTCGCGCTCGCCGGCGGCGTGTTCGCGCTCGCGTTGCGCGGCATCCCCTTCTCGATCTCGGCGTCGGTCGGATTCATCGCGGTTTCCGGGGTAGCGGTTCTCAACGGGCTGGTGCTGCTCGCCTCGATCCGAAAGCGGCTCGACGAGGGCGCCGACGGCGACACTGCCGTGGTCGAAGGCGCGATGGAGCGCGTCCGGCCAGTGCTGATGACCGCGCTGGTGGCGAGCCTGGGCTTCGTGCCGATGGCGATCTCGATCGGGACCGGCGCTGAGGTGCAGAAACCGTTGGCCACAGTTGTCATCGGCGGGCTGCTGACCTCGACCGCACTGACCCTGTTCGTGTTGCCCGCGCTGTGCGGCATGATGCTGCGTCGCGGGCATCTTCGGCCGCGGCGCAAGGTGGAACAGTCATAATATTGCGCACAGAATTGTCGTTTGACTCGACCCGGCGACCCGCCACAACCGACGTCTCGTAAACGGAGGGGGATGACATGGCAGCGGTGACGCCCGAGCGAATCCTGCAGATCGGCCTGGGTTTCTGGCCCGCGCGAACGCTCCAGACCGCCGCGAAGTTCGGGCTGTTCACGCTTCTCGGCAAAGGCGGCATGACTGGCGAACAGCTTCGCGCCGGGCTCGAACTGGCACCGCGCGCCAATCCTGACTTCTTCGACGCATTGGTGGCACTCGGGATGCTCGATCGCGACGGTGACGGACCGAATGCGATCTACCGCAATTCGGCCCAGTCTGCCGCGTTCCTCGACAAGGCGAGCCCGGCCTATATCGGCGGCTTCCTAGAGATGGGCCACGACCGGCTCTACCCGTTCTGGAGCGATCTCGGCACAGCGCTCAAGACCGGAAAGCCGCAGAACGAGACCAAGGACGGCGGCACCTCGCTGTTCGACCAGCTCTATGCCGATCCCGCGCGGCTCAGGCAGTTCCTGAGCGCGATGAGCGGTGTGTCGGCGGGCAATTTCATGGCGCTCGCCGCCAAGTTCGATTTCTCGCGCTATGCGAGCCTGTGCGACGCCGGCGGAGCCGAAGGCATATTGGCGATGACGGTCGCACGCGCCCACCCGCACATGCGGTGTATAAGCGCCGACCTGCCGGTGGTGCAGCCCATCGCGCAGGAGAAGATCGCCGCTGCCGGGCTCGCCGATCGCGTCGACGCCGCCGTGGTCGACTTTCTCGTCGATCCGCTGCCCAAGGCCGATGTGATCACCATGGGGATGGTGCTCCACGATTGGGACCTGCCGACCAAGAAGATGCTGATCGCCAAGGCCTATGCCGCGCTGCCGCCGGGCGGCGCATTGATCGCGATCGAGCAGTTGATCGATGACGCGCGGCGAACCAGCGTCGCCGGACTGATGATGTCGCTCAACATGCTCGTCGAGATCGGCGACGCGTTCGACTATACGGGTGCGGATTTCGCCGGCTGGTGCCGCGAGGCGGGTTTCGCGAGGAGCGAAGTGCTGCATCTTGCCGGCCCGTGCAGTGCGGCGATCGCCTACAAATAGCGCGCGTCCCCCACGGAAAGCGACGTCCTACGTAGTTGTCCAGAGCTTTGGTAACGGACGAATTTACCAAACGCCAACCCCCGCCGAATAAAAGCTGACTTTCCAATAGGTCGAGGTAGGTAGTGCCTGGCAGTCGGTTGTCTCGTGCGCTTGTCGTCGGCGCCATCGCATTAACGCCCACGCCGGCGTCGGCCGAAGCGCTCAACCTGCCAGTGGCCGCGCGCGTGATTTCCTTCGTGCAACCGCCACCGAGCGGGACCGTGGTCGCCGCGATCGTCTATGACCCGCGTAACCCGGCCTCGGAGGCCGAAGCGGACGCGATCGAGCGTGGCGCTGGGACGGCGTTCGCCGCCGGCAAGGCGACGCTCAAGTTCAAACGCGTGCCAGTGACTGCGCTCGGCGGGCTCGCCGGTAGCCAGGTCGCGTTCGTCACCGCCGGGCTGCGCGAGGGCCAAGTCCAGCTCGGCGCCGCCGCCGCGCGCCAGTCGATTCTCACCATCACTGCCGATGTCACGTGCGTGCAAGCGGGCAATTGCGCAGTCGCCATCAGCGGTGGCCAGCGCGTGCAGATCACCGTCAGCCGCGCCGCCTGCAAGGCCGGCAACCTCCGCTTCGGTTCGGCATTCCTCATGCTGGTCAAGGAAATCTGATGTCCGCGCGCTTTCGCCTTGCCGCCGCATCGTTGCTCGGCAGCTTGCTCTCGACCGGCGCGATGGCGCAGGCAGTCGATTATGCCGCGCTGGAAGAGACCGTCGGCGAACCGGTGACCACCAGCGTGACCGGCAAGCCCCAGCGTGCCTCCGAGACGCCCGCCGCAGTCGAGATCATCACGCTGAACGAGATCCGGATGTCACCCGCCGTCGATGTGCCCGGACTGCTCAAGAGCTATGCCGGAATCGACGTCAATCGCTGGACCGAAGGCCAAAGCGACGTCGCGGTGCGCGGCGGCGTGCGGACCTATAATCCGCGGCTGCTCGTGCTGGTGAACGGACGCCAGGTCTATCTCGACCATTATGGCATGACGGACTGGAACCTGCTCGGCGTCGAGGTCGGCGAGATCCAGCAGATCGAAGTGGTGCGCGGTCCCGCGACGGCGCTGTTCGGCTTCAATGCCGCGAGCGCAGTGATCAACATCATCACTATCGCCCCGGACGAGAAGCCGCGGATCAGCGGCACGGCCGAGACCGGAAGTCTTGGACATAGCCGGCTCAATCTCGCCGCGACCACGGCGTTGGGCAAAGCGGTGCGGTTACGCCTATCCGGGGGCCATGGCCGCGACGACGAGCGGGCGACTCCGGCCAGCCCGCAGCAATCCGGCCAACTCGCGAACGTTAGCCACGATCATGTCTCGGGCATCGTCGACATTGAACCGGACGCGCGGACGCGTATCACGCTCAACACCGGCTATGCGCGCAACGAACAGCTCGAACTGTTGCCGAGCCAATATCCCACGAAACAGCGCTTCAGCATCACGAGGGCGGGCGTGCGCGTCGACCGCGACACTTCCTGGGGCAGCATCACGGCGAACGGCTACGCCAATTGGCTCGACAGCGCCTATGGCGTCGGCGGCAACAGCGTCCTCGGCACCGAATATGACATGAAGAACCGCATCGCGGTGCTCCAGGGCTCGTCGCTGATCCGGCTCGGGCTCAACGACGTCGCGCGGATCGGTGTCGAATATCGCAGCAACGTGCTGCGCGGCGACGCATTGTTCTCACCGCGAGTCGGCTATTCGGTGATTTCGGGCAGCGCAATGCTCGATCTCCACCCCAGCGATCGCGTCGGCCTCACCTTCGCCGGCCGAGTCGACCGGCTCGGGCTTTCGCAAAGCGGCACGCCGCTGGCTCCGGCGGCGAGCAATGCGAGCGATTTCGACCGCGATTTCGTGCGCGGTAGTTTCAATGCCGCGGTGCTGCTGGAGCTCGGCCCGTCGAGTCAGCTGCGCATCAATGGCGGCCTCGGCTATCAGGTGCCCTCGCTCATCGATTTCAGCACGCGCATCCCGAGCGGGACGTTGAACGGCCTGCCGATCCTGTTCGCCGGCGACCCCTCGCTCAACCCCGTCGCAGCTTGGAGCGGCGAGATCGGCTTGAGCCATCGCTTCTCGGATCGGCTTTCGGTCACCGGCAGCCTGTTCTACAACGCCACTACCGACGCGATCGGCACGCCAGGAGACCTGGCGAATTTCCAGCTCTCGTTCGTCGGCGGGCCGGCGCTGGTCGGCCGCTTCGGCGTTTCCGGCGATTTCCGCGCCATGGGCCTCGAGGTTTCGGCGCGCGGCACGCTCGGCCGCGACTTCAAGTGGCGCGCGAACTACAGCTTCACCGACAGCGAGGATCGGCTCCTCTCCTATCACCGGATCGCGCTCGCGCCCGAAGCGACCACCGCACGCCACAAGGCCAATTTCGAGCTCAGCTATCGCGGCAAGCGCTGGTTCGCGACGGGGCTGATGCGCTACACGTCGCCGACGCAACAGCTCGGGGTCGTGAACGTGCCGCAGCTGGTGCTGCTCCCGGTCCATGCCGCGCTTGCCTGGGACCAGAAGCTCGGCATCCGCATCGGCAAAGCGGTCGTGTTCGTCGCGGGCGACAATCTCACCAAGGCATCGGGCGCATCGGGCTCACCGATCCCGGCCGATCGCCGCGTCCGCGCAGGGATCACCTTCTGGTTGTGAACCGGCTCTCGCCTTTGATCGCCTGGCTGGAAACGCGCACGCGCTTCCGCGACTGGCCGTTGTTGTGGAAGTTCGCGGCGGCGCCGACGCTGATGCTCGGGCTGTTCGTCATTTCCGTTGCACTGAGCGTGAGCACCTTGCTCTACGCCCAGGCCGGAACCAGCCATGTCGTACGCGACGACATGCGCAAGGTTGTCGCGCTGACCGCGATCTCGGCGCGGTTCGATCATGCCAATGGCGAGCTCTATCGGCTGATCACCGACAAGGCGGCAGCAACCCCCGGCGTCGACGTGGGCAAACGCAGCAGCGCGATCGAAAGTGAACTGCGTCGCGCGCGCGGCGATCTTGCAAGTTTCCGCGCCTGGGCGACAGAGGACGAGCGCGTGCGTCTCGACGCAACGCTCACCGAGATGGACAAATACATCGAAGCGACCGACGTCGTCTCGTCGATGCTCGACGTCAATTTCTCCGCGAGTGCGGCGATGCTCGCGCCGTTCCAGGCCAATGCGCACAAGGTGATTCAGCAGGTCGACGCCGTCGCGGCGCGCGGCGTCGCCGACGCCGCCGAGCATTCGGCGAGAGTGCGGACTGGAATCACGATCATGATCGCGGTCGTGATCGTCGCCGCACTATTGTTCGCGGCAATTGGCGTGATCGGCCCACTTGCGATCGGCCGGTCGCTAATTGCGCCGATCCTGCGCATTGCCGAGGCGACGACAGCACTCGCGCGGCGCGACTACCGCGTCGATCTGGACGGCCTCGCCCGTGGCGACGAACTCGGCCAGGTCGTGGATGCGCTCAAGACCTTCCGCGGCCAGGCGATCGCAAAGGAGCGGCTCGAACGCGACGCGCAGGAACTCGAGCGCAGCCGCACCAGGGAGGTCGCCGCCGCCACCGCTGAAGGCGAGCGACTGCGGCGCGCGACGCTCGACCAGCTGCTCCACCAGTTCGAAGCCAATGTCGCAGTGATGATCGACGAAGCCCGCCAATCGATGGCGCGGCTCGATCGCAACGTCGAACGCGTCGGCCGCGCCGCGCAGGATTCGCGCGAGCTGGCCGCCGAGCTCGACGGATCGGCGGCGGTGTTCGCTTCCGAGATGGCGGCCGCGGAAAGCGCCACCAATGCGCTGATCGAAGGCATTCGTGCGATCGACGGGCAGGTCGAAACCTCGTCGCAAATCGTGACGAGCATTCTCGACCGTGCCGCGCGCGCCGGCGAGGCCGTCGGGCAGTCGGTCGCGCGCGCGACCGAAGCCGAGAAGGTCGTCGACGTGATTGGCGACATCGCCGCGCAGACCAATTTGCTCGCGCTCAATGCGACGATCGAAGCGGCACGCTCCGGGGAGCAAGGCAAGGGATTTGCGGTGGTCGCGAGCGAAATCAAGTCGCTGTCGAGCCGCACCGGCGCCTCGACCAGCGAGGTCCGCCAACGTGTCGGCGAAGTCCAGGGCGGCATCCGACATGTCGCCGACGCGACTGCCGAACTCGCCGCGTTGATCGACCGCATGTCCGGCGTCACGCGTCAGGTCGCGTCGGTCTCGCGCGACCAGGCGCTGTCGACTGAAATGATCAACAGCAAGATCGCCGCGGTGCTCGACCGTGCGCGTACACTGTCGCAGACCGGTGCGGATATCTCCGCATCGGCTGCCGAGAACGAAGCATGTGTCGCGGATCTGCGGGCCGACGGGCGCGCGCTCGAGCAGGCGCTGCAATCGCTACGCTCCGATGCGCAGGAATTCGTCGCTCGCCTGCGCGCGGCCTGAACCGGCGTCGGGGGCGTTTTCCCCGCCTCGCATAACCCGGCTGCACGGCAACGCCACTGCGAACCGTGATATGGCGCGTCTGCGCGGGCGGACTTGACCGAATCGCCCCCGGCTGGGGAACCGCATCTTGCTGCACCGCAAAAATGCATCGCGCCAACTATCCCAGTTTGGGTAATGCTCCGCGCGACCCTATGAACGAACGCGCGTATTTATGCCAAGGCGGCCCGAAGAGCAGTTCCCAAAATGGGGAGCAGAGGCCCAACATGCCTGTAGACAGGTGCAGCATGTTGGTATTACGATCGCGACAATTCGTACTACGGGAGTCGTCGGCGAACCATTGCGAGGGTGGAGCAGATGAACGGAGTTCGCGTCGGGAACAGGGTGATCGGCACGCAGTCGCCGGTGACAGTGGGGTGGGAGAACATCCCCAAGGTCGAAGGTGGCCCGGTGAAGCAATTCGTCTTCACCTGGTTTCAGCCGACCATTCTCTTCGCGCTGATTGCCTTCTGGTATTACGCGCCCAATTCGATCGCCAAGGCATCGACGGCGGTGTGGATCGGGATCGGCTTCAGGCTGCTGCTGATGGCGCTCGAGTTCGTGAACCCGCGCTTCAAGAGCTGGCAGATCACCTGGAAGGAACTGACCACCGATCTGTTCTACGTCGGCATCAGCTACACGATCGTCCGCCTCGCTGGAAAGTATCTCGGCGACGACGCAATCATCGAATATCTCCAGCATAACTTCCACTGGGAAAGCCTGAAGTGGTTCACCGGCCTGCCACTGCTGTTGCAGGCATTCCTGATCGCGTTCATTTTCGATTTCGGGCAATATTGGATGCATCGCGGGATGCACAATTTCTACCCGTTGTGGCTGACGCATTCGGTGCATCACTACATCACGCAGCTCAACGTCCACAAAGGCGCGATCGGCAATCCGGTCGAGCTGTTCCTGATCGGGCTCGGCATCGGCGGGTTCTTCGATTTCCTGCCGCGCGCGGCACTGCTCGCCGGCTCGTTCGGGCTCGCCGTCGGCGCCTATCAGCACATCAACGTCCGCTTCAATTCGCCGCGCTGGTGGCGCTTCCTGTTCAACACCACCGAACACCACAGCCTGCACCACTCGCAGGACTATGAATCGACGCGGTGCAATTATTCGAACAGCTTCATCTTCATCGATCGCATCTTCGGCACCTGCATCGACGGGGAAGCGGAACTGCTTGGCATGGAGGGCGGGCGCCGAATGTCGATCCGGGAGCAGATGACCTATCCCTTCACCGAGGGCTGGAAGTCGCTCAAGGAATATTTCGGTAAGCGCCGGGCGGTTCCGGCCGAGTGACGGGAATCTCTCCGGCCGCAATACCCCTTCGTCATTCGAGCCGCCCTGGCGAGGCCGCCTCCGGGCGCGAGCCTTGCCGTGCGGCAACGTCGGATATCGCAACAGGAGATCGCGTGAACCTGCGTTTCATCGACTGGATCTGGCACGTACGGGGTAGTGTGGCGCTCGCGCCGGGGCAATCGAGCGACACAGCATTCGACCGGCTCACTCCCTTGTTCCTTCAGAGCGGCACCAGCCACGAACGGACCGGCGACACGCTGACCTTTCGCAAGAAGGACCAGGCGGCGCAGGACAAAATGTCCATTTTCGACGGGGGGACCCTGACGATCGAGACCGGCGAGGCTGAGCCGGTGCTGCGCTATCACCTGACCAGCCGCGCACTGTTGTTCTGCTTCCTGGCGCCGCTGCTTTTCCTCGCCGTAGCCGGCGCCACCATCGGCATTGCCAGGCTCGACAAATCCTGGTCCGAATCCGCGCCCAAGAAGCCCGAGAAAAAGGACGAGGTTCTACCAATGAACCCCATCGACAAGTTCCTGGGCGCACCCGCGCCGGAAAAGCCCAAAAAGAAGGGCAAGGACAAGGACGATGGCGAGAAAAAGAGACCCTCGCCGACGCCCGCCTATGTGTTTGCGGGGATCTTCGCCGCGCTCTACCTCATCGGGCGAATCCTCGAGAGCAGGCTGGTAAAGTCGCTCTTCAAAAAGCGGCTGCTGGACGCGTAAGAGCCTGTTTGGAAAAGCGCGGAGGAGCGCTTTTCAAAGCGGCAATGCGCCGGATGGCGCATTTCCAAACAGGCTCTAACCCTATTCGACGCAGCGTTAAGAGGTTCGCGTCTCGTGCAGGAGCATGTCCATCGCATGCTCCATCGATCCGGCCGGCGTCAGCCCGCCACCGCCGACGAAGAAGATCTCGTCCGCGTTCTGAATCGTGTTTAGCCGGTGCGCGATGATGACCTTGGTCGTCGCCGGCGGCAGGTTGGTGAGCACTTCCTCGAGCAGTTGCTCGGTCACCGTGTCGATGTTCGCCGTCGCTTCGTCGAGGATCAGAATCTCCGGCTCGCGCAACACCGCGCGGAGGAACGCCACCAGCTGCTTCTGGCCGAGCGAGAGATTGTCGCCTCCCCGCTTGATCGACGTCGCCAGGCCCTCGGAGAAGCGATCGACGAATCCGGCAAGGCCCTGCGCGACCAGTCGCTCGGTCAGCGCTTCGTCGCTCAGGCCCTCGAGCGTGGCGAGCCCGTAGACGATATTGTCGCGCACCGTGCCGCTGAACAGGAACGGTTCCTGCAGGATGAAGCCGATACGCTCGGCGCGCTCGGCCGAAGTCAGGCTGCGGATGTCGCGGCCGTCGAGATAGACGGTCCCTTCGACGGGATCGTAGAGCCGCGCCATCAGCATCGCCGTGGTCGTCTTGCCGCCGCCGGTCGGCCCGACCAGTGCGTAGGTCTTGCCGCGCTCGAGAGTCAGGCTGACATGATCGAGCACGCGCTGGCCGCCGGGGTAAGCAAAACCGACGTCGTCGAACGCAAGTAGCGCGCCCGCGGCGCCCCCCGGCGCCCCCGGGTGTTCGGCCAGGTTGCTCTCGAGTGCGAGCACTTCCGACACGCGGTCCAGCGCGGCGGTCGCGAGCTGAAGACTCGACCAGACGTTGGCGAGCTGACGCAGCGGATTGTAGAAGGACGGCACATAGAGCAGATAGCCGATCAGCAAGCCAATGCTGACCTCGCCGCGCCCGATCAGCGCGACGCCGAGCGCTAGCACCATGATCGAGGCGGCACTGCCGGCAAGCGTGAACAGCGGCGTGAACAGCCCCGAGGCGATCCCGGCGCGTACCGCCGCCTGATAGTTGCGGGTGTTCGCCGCCGCGAACTTCTCACGAAAATAGTCGAGCCGATTATAGGCGACGATCACCTGGAAATTGGCGAAACTCTCCGAGACGTCGCCTGACAGCGCACCGAGCGCCTCGAGATTGCGCCGGCTGGTGCGCTTGACCCAGGGCGACAGGCCGCGCGTGATCACGAAGATCGCGACCGCGGGCAGCAGCGCCGCCACGCCGAGTTCCCAGTTGAGCGCGAGCAGCAAAATGCCGGCGCCGAGCATCAGGAAGATGTTGCCGAACATCTGCATCAGCGACTGGGAGAAGAACTGGCTGAGCTTGTCGGTATCGTTGTTGACGCGCGAGATCAGGTCGCCCGCGCGATTCTGCGCGAAGAAGGCGATCGGCAGCCGCGACAGCTGCGTGAAGAGCCGGTTGCGCAGCCGGAACACCACATTGCGGCCGACGGTGCCCATGCACACCGTCTGGACATAGCTGGTGCCGAGTGCCGCGAGATAGACCAGCGCGAGCAGCCCGGCGTAGCGCAGCAGTACGCCATAATCGCCGTGCTTCATTGCGGTGTTGATCACGCGTGCGACCAGCGCCGGCCCGAGCAGATTGGCCGAGGACGTCACGATCACGCATGCCACCGCGATCGCGATGTTGCGCTTCTCCTCGACCAGCAGCGGCGCGAGCGCGCGGCCCGCCGAGAGCAACGTGTCGCGCTTCCCTTCCGCTTCGGCGGGTTTGAGCCGATAGTCCATCACGCAGCCTCGTAGCTGTCGGTACTGGCCTGCGAGCGCAGGATCTGGACATATTCGGGCGAGCTATGGACCAGTTCGCGGTGCGTACCGTGCGCGAGCACCTCGCCTTCCATCAACAGGATGATCTGGTCGAAATCCTCGACCGGCGCGATCTTTTGCGTGATCGATATCAGCGTGAGGTCGGGATAATTGCGTCGCACGTTGGCGAGGATCTTCGCCTCGGTCGCTAGGTCGACACGCGCCGTGAAATCGTCGAGGAAAAGAATGCGCGGTTCGATCGCAAGCGCGCGTGCGAGCATGATGCGCTGCTTCTGTCCACCCGAGAGCGACAGTCCCCGCTCGGACACGATCGTGTCTAGTCCCAGGGGAAGGCCGGAAACGAAGTCATGCAGCTCGGCGGTTTCGATCGCCTTGGCGAGCTGTGCGTCGTCGACCTCGGCATTGAACGCAATGTTCTCGCGCAGCGTCAGATTGAACAGCTTGCTGTCCTGAAACACGAAGCCGATCTGCGCACACAGCCGGTTGCGGCGATACGCCTCGATCGGCCGCCCGTCGTACAGCAGTTCGCCCGAGGTCCGAGCGAGCAGGCCGGTCATCACATAGAAGAGCTGCGACTTGCCCGCCGCGGTCGGGCCGACGATCGCAGTCCGGCTGCGCGGCGCGATGGTGAAGGAGACGTGGTCGAGGACCTTGTGCTCGCCATAGGCAAGCGTGAGATCGCGCACGTCGATCGCGCCGCTCAGCGCATCCGCGCGTTCGCCGTCGGCGGGCGGCGGCGGGGCGTGGAGCACCACCGAAATGCGGCCGTACGACGCCTGCGCCTGGCTGATTGCCATCGAAGTGAAGCCAATGATGAAGATCGGGAAGATCAGGATCACCAGATAGGCGTTGAATGCCGAGAACTGGCCGAGGCTCATCGTGCCTTCGATCACGAAATGCCCGCCGAGCGTAAGGATGGCGAGCGATGCGCCGTTGGCGAGGAAGGTGACGATCGGGATCATCAAGGCGAAATGGCCGAGGATCCG
>Ga0105248_10006341_pt1 | contig 12974 bp, 9 predicted proteins | sample KBSS34metaG_FD_81524 | JGI IMG/M metagenome (GOLD analysis project Ga0105248, IMG submission 81524) | Switchgrass rhizosphere microbial communities from Kellogg Biological Station, Michigan, USA - KBS S3-4 metaG | ecosystem: Host-associated > Plants > Roots > Rhizosphere > Soil | place... | reverse complement strand
GCCAGGACATGTAGAAGACATAGCTTGCCACCAGAAGTAGTGGCACCCTTAAACGGTGCGGCGTTGCCCAATACAGGAAGAAGACGACAGGCAGAAAGACCAGATACTGCAGACTGTTGAATAACAAGCTAAGTTCTCCTCTTTAGAAAATTGATTTTGCCCTTGCCCCCGCCATTGGGGAAGGAGATCAACTTTGTTCAGGCGCTTTTGTGCTTCTCACGTTGAATGATTTGAAAAGCCCCGCGCAGACCCAATTGGAATAGTTTCCAATGGCACAATAAAGGATACTAGGTGGGTTTCCAATATGTCCACCTGCGACAGCTTTCCTTAACCTAAAACCTTTATAGTGCGCCCCTTCTGCAATCGAGCAATGACGCAACTGGTCGGGATAGCGAGCGCTTGACAATATCAAATAATGTTTTTACCGGAAAGCGAAAAAATCACCTTTGTGAGAATCCGCTTATAAATTATTCGGCGCCTTTTTCTTTTGTGAAACTTTCGGCTACAAGCTGATACCCACCACCGTATACAGTCTTTATATACTTGCGATCGCCCTTCTCCAGACGAGTGCGCAGATGGCGAATGTGTACGCGAATGGTGTCAACGTCGTCGTCGGGCGAATAGCCCCAGACTTCTTCCAGCAGCTTGCCGGTGGAAACAGTTTGCCCATGATGTTGCATCAAGCAATGCAATATTTCAAACTCGGTCGGCGTGAGCTTTTCGATTCGATCGCCAACCTTGGCCTGGAGATTTTCTGGGATTAAGGTGATCTCACCTGCCGTCAAAATCTCGGGCAAGGATGCTGAATTGGGCACCGATCCCGCGCGGCGCAGAAGCGCTCTGACTCGCACTTGCAGTTCGGGAATATCAAATGGCTTGGGCAAATAGTCGTCGGCACCGGCATCGAAGCCGGCTACTTTGTCCTTGGTGGTGGAGAGCGCGGTCAGCATCAACACCGGTATGTGATTGGTGCGTGGATTTTGGCGCAGTCTCTGACAAACGGTGAATCCGTCCAGGTCCGGCATCATCACATCGAGGACGATGAGATCGGGAGTGTTCTGTTGGGACATTGCCAGACCCTTGATGCCGTCGGGCGCGGTCGTGACCTGATGCCCAAGCAACTCCAGATTGATTTTTACCAGTTCGGCGATTGCTTGTTCGTCTTCTATTACTAGGATTCTAGACAATGTTTTCTCCGTTCTGGCGAGACCCGAGTGATTTTCTACGCCGGTGTTGTAGTGACCGTTAATTTTACTGGAATTTTTACCTTTTTCCCGGCCCTGAGAATTGTCAGTGTAACTGTTTGATTTGGTTTCTTGCTCTCAATGTACGAAAAGAAGCCGTCAATGGTGTTTACGGGCGTTCCGTCCACTTCCAAAATAGTGTCGGCGGCGCCCCAATCGGTCTGATTGAGGACAAAGCCGTTGCCAAGATTGAACTGCAACAGGCGAGGTCCGGTCAGGCCGGCGGCTTCGGCGGTACTACCCTTGGCCACTTTGAGCACGCGCAGGCCCTTATCCGAGAGCAGGGCCACGTCCACGCCCATTTCGGGACGGATGACACGGTGGTGGGCTATCAACTGGGGGATGATGTTTTTAGCCATGTTAATGGGAATGGCCAGGCCGATGCCCGCTGATTGGCCATTCAGGGTTTTAATTGCGGTATTGATGCCGATGATTTTGCCGGCTGAGTCCAGCAGGGGGCCGCCGGAATTGCCGGGATTAATGGCGGCGTCGGTCTGGATAATTCCTTTTATGACGCGGTTATTTTCTTCAATAGTGCGTCCTACCGATGACACGATCCCGTCTGTCAAAGTGCGGTCGAAGCCGAATGGGTTGCCAATGGCCAGGACTTTGCGGCCCACTTCCATTTGCTCCGAATCACCCAGGGGCAACACTGTGAGCTTGCTGCCTTTTGGGGGCTCAATTTTGACGATTGCCAGGTCGGTCTGGGGGTCGACGCCAACGACGACGCCCTGCAGATTTGTCCCGTCCCAGAGCGTTATGCGCACATTGGCCGAGCCGGCGACGACGTGATTATTAGTCAATATATAGCCGTCGGATGAAATGATTGAGCCCGAGCCGAACGATTCTCGTCCGCCGTTAATCAGTGTCGACTCGGCTGAAGCCACGGTCGAAACGTTGACCACGCCTTTGTTGGTGGCCTTGTAGACACGTATGTTTACTTGTTCGTCTTCGGTCAGTTTGGTGTCCGGCTTGATCGTGGCGGCCGGTTGAGAGCTAACTTTCTGTGCCAGTTTAACGGGCTTGTTTGTCGTGCCGGCCACGCGTGTGACATTGGAAAGCGCTTCTGCAGCGGGCACCGCCGGCAGTGACATTGCAAGAAGCAATCCGGAGAAGCTCGTGAGGGCTGCAGTAGATAAGACGTTTTTAGGAAATACTTTCATCCGATTTTACCTGATCAGTAGGATTGTCAACAGTTTGCGCATCGGTTTGTACTTTCGCTTTGTCGCCGATGCGCGGCTCAGTGCCCTTGAGAAGGCGTTGAATATTGGCTTTGTGCCTGATTATTACCAGTAGTCCACCAAATGCAGCATAACCGATAAAAGCGGGCGGCGCTTTGAACAGGGCCATAAAGAGCACGTCCACGATACCGGCGGTCATAGAGGCCACCGAGACGAATTTGGTCAGATAGATTGTGGAAAGAAAGACAATAAATACGCAGCCACCGACGGCGGGATTGAGCGCGGTAATGGTACCAAGTCCGGTGGCGGCACTCTTGCCTCCGGTGAAGCCCAGGAAGCAAGATTTACTGTGACCGATCATGGCCATGGCGGCGACGAAGCAGGGGACCAGGTCCGGCAGGACAAGCGTGGATGCGCCCAGCGGCAACGTGATAGTCATGCTGCCGTGGTCAAGCATGATTGCCGCGGTTACCGGCAGGTAGCCTTTGAGCATGTCGAGCAACATAACGAGTATGCCCTCTTTTTTGCCGACACAGCGGTAGACATTGGTGGCGCCTGTTGAGCCCGAGCCCATCTTGCGTATGTCGATGCCTTTGGCGGCGGAAACCCACACGCCAATCGGAAGTGAGCCGCACACATAGCCGATTGCTATTAATATGATTGCTAGAAAAATACCTGAAACCATTAGGGTTGCACCTGCCTAATTAATTTTTTTCCTTGGAGCGCAAAATGATTCGTACCGGTGCGCCGGTGAAGCCGAAGGCCTCGCGCAGTTTGCGTTCCAAATATGTTTGATAGTTGCGGACCATCAGTTTGGCGTCGGACACTTTCAATACAAATGTCGGCGGCGCAACTGAGACTTGTGTGGCGTAATAGATTTTCAGACGCTTGCCGCGCTTGCCCGAGGGCGGCGGCACCAGGGCCACGCTTTCGGCCACGATCTGATTGACCAGGCCGGTCGTGACGCGGCGGTGCGTTTCCAAAAATGTACGTTCGCAGGCCTCGACGATTTTTTGCACGCGCACTTTGGTCAGTACGCTGGTAAAAACTACTTCGGCATAGGCGACGGCGCGCAACTGCTCTTTGACCTCGTCCGTCATGCGCTTCATGGCGCCTGAAGACTTGTCTTCCACCAGGTCCCATTTGTTCAGGACGATGACGCAGGCTTTGCCGGCTTCTTCGATTTTGGAGGCCAGCTTTTGATCCTGTTCGCTGATTTCCAGACTGGCGTCGAGCACAAGGGCCACCACATCGGCGCGATCAATAGCGCGCAGCGAACGCACCACAGAGAAGGCCTCAATGCCGTAATCTACACGCGATTTGCGCCGGATGCCGGCCGTATCAATCAGTGTTAATTCGCGGCCTTTGTAATTGAAGGTCGTGTCTACCGCATCACGGGTGGTGCCCGGTACATCGGAAACGATTGCTCGCTTTTGCCCGCAGAGCATATTTGTGATCGATGATTTGCCCACATTTGGTCGGCCAATGATGGCTATGGACATTGGTTTCGTCGACAGGTCTTCGTAGGTGACCTCTTCGTCGACCATGTTCAGTTCTTCGTCCCTGGTCAATTTCTTGCCGTTTTTAGCCGGGAAGTAAGAAACTATTTTGTCCAGAAGATCGCCCACTGCTCCAGAGCCGGTTAAGGCCGAAAGTGGCATTGGATCACCCAGCCCGAGGCTGTAGAAATCCATCATATTGTTGTTTTCTTTGACCGAGTCGATTTTATTTACGGTAAGGATGACCGGTTTTTTTACCCGTCTAACGATACCGGCTACTTCTTCGTCGGCGCCGCTGATGCCGTCTTTGCCGTCCACCATAAAGATGATAACGTCGGCCTGAGTCAGCGCTTCCTTCACCTGCTCAAGTACTTCTTTGGCGATTGGATCTGCGGCATTGAATTCGTGAGAGAGGATACCGCCTGTGTCGACAAGCAGAAAATCATGACCGGACCAATCGCAGTCGCGATAGATTCTGTCCCGCGTCACACCGGGTTGATCGTCGACAATTGAGTGTTTCTCGCCGATGCATCGATTGAAGAAAGTAGACTTACCGACGTTAGGTCGACCGACTATTACCACCACTGGCTTGGACATTATTTTTCGCCTTTCCCAAATTTCTTGCCCAACTTGGGTGATTGATCATTGATCCATTTGACCAGCGTGTCTTTAGCTGTGTTCAAATAGATGGCAGATTCTGTGTCGCCGCCCTGGTCTGGATGTGCTCCGGGCGCTGCGATTTGAGCTTTCCACTTTTCGTGGACTTCTTTCAGTGTCAGATCTTCGGGACGTACTCCGAGGATCATGCATGCTTTTCGTATTTCCGGCGGCACGGCCCTGGCGCTGATGCCCGCACCCGGGCCGGGACTGGTTGGAGCGCCGATATTGTCGCTGCTTGTTGAGTTTGGATTGCCTGAAGGCGCACCGGCAGCCGCTTTGCCGCCAACAAACTTGTTGCGCGCGCCCTGTCTGAGCGCTTCCAATTCTTTAGCGGTCGGCACCGGTGGTGGTGCGGCACTATCGGCGCCTGTGGTGCTGGCCGTATCGGCAGATGCCGAGGCGTTGCCTGTGGTACTGGTAGTATTAGCGCTGCTGGCCGTGCTCGATGTACCCATCGTACCTGTCGTATTGGACGCGGCTGCGCCTTTGTCCTTGTCGCCTGTTGAAATGAAGGCATCTACCCGTGGCGGCTCGTGCGGCTCTTCGGCTTTTTTGATGCGTGACTTAATCAGGTCGTGCAGGTCATCGGATGAAACAACCGGCACATGCTCGGAACTCTTGAAGCGGCCCTTCTTCGGTGCGCCTTCGGCCGGAGGCGGCTCCGGAATAATGACGTCCTCAATTACTTCGATCTGGCTCAGGTCGTCGATATCTTCGAGGCCTTCAAAGATGTCCAGCTTTTCCAGATCCAATATATCGTTGGTGCTGTCGCTGTCGAGGGCGGTCAGTCCATCATAAGTTGCGCCGGCGTCGCGCCGACCCCATCGTGCGTCACTCGGCCCGGGACCAGGACCAGCAGCAGGCGCAGCCTGCTCGCGTTTGATCTGTTCCGCCAGGCTGGCCTGTTCGGCTTGTTGCGCTTGTTGAGCTTGTTGAGCCGCTGCCGCTGATGCCGCGGCCATAAAAGAAGCCGAATCTCCTGGTGGTATGGCACCGCTGGCTCGAGCTTCAGCGGCGGCGGCCATAGCCTGCGCCGCACCTTGTAGGGTCTGGGTTTCCAGCTGTGATTGTGCAGCAGTCGGTCTGGTTTCTTCAACTGTCGCAGGGGGAGGCGAAACTTGGGCCGCTGGCGCTGGGGATGCGGACGCGGGCTTCAGTTGGCCTTCTTCCGGCTCCAGTGTGACACGATCAAGATTGATGTATGACTGCGTATCACCAAGAAATTGGCTCATCGTCCTCTCCATAGGCGGATCCGGCTCAATTTCCAGTTTCTTGGCTGTTAATCTGGTAAAGGTAGAGTTGGGACTGGGTTTGTGATCCGGTGCTTTAGGCGTTGGTGCATCGGCTTTGAGGATCGGGGGCGCGGCCGCCTCATCCTTGGGCATATAGATTGGCTGTGTGTCGCTGCGGCTGCCTATCGGCTGTGTGTCGGTGCGAGATGACGCCGCTGCAGTTTGAGCGGGAGCAGGTGCGGCCGCCGAAGGTGAAGGAGAATCGGCGTTAGACGTTGGCTGCGTCATCGGCTCGTAAACTAAATTTGGTCCGCTGGCACCACCGGCGGAGCTGTATTGATAAATGGTTTCGACTTCACGCCACGACATACCGCCGTATGACTCAACCATGTTGGATGGCGTATAGCTGTCGGCAACTGCGTTGAAGACGCGGTCGTTGTATGTGGGATTGGCGTCGGCTGCAGGCACTGCCGCGGGCGGGGCGACCTCTGTAACTGGTTCGTGGTCACCGGTGGTTGGATTGTCAGAGGTGTCAACCTGGCCACCTTTGCTTTCCGCGGCACTGAAATCTGTCTGTGATATGGGCGTAGCAGCAGCTTCGGCTTCGGGCAATTCAATGTCAATCATCGACATGATCGATTGCTTGGCCGACGGTTGTTTTTCGGCGTGCACTTTTTCCAGGGCTTCTTTTTGAATGGCTTCCTTTTCCTCGGCGGAAAGTTCAATATCGATTATTGACTTCTTGCTGGATGGAGCCTCTGCTTGGACTTCAGCACGAATTGCGACCGGTTCTTCGGTCTTGACGGGTGCTTGTTCTGGTGTCTGGGGCTGAGCCTGTGCGTCGCTCTGACCTTTTTTGTAGCCCAGAGCCCAGGAATTTTGCAGCTGCATTGTCAAATGCTCGGCCTCTTCTTCCATGTCCGAGATTCTGGTTTCTAACTGGATGACGCGCTCTTCCATTTCCAGGGCACGGTCATAAATTTCGTTGTTAACCTGTAGCAGCTTATCTCTTTCCGCTTCCAGCTCTTGGCAGCGCTCGGCTAATTGGCTGTCAATGGAAAATGTTGCCTTATCGCCTCTGGCCTCAATCACCATCGACATGAACTCGCGATTGATGAAGAGTATCTCCGGCGGAATTTTGGCTTCCTGGGCGACACTGTATGGGTTTATGTCCTGGCCCTGGCTCTTGACCGCCTCAATGGCGGCACTGATCAGCTCCCGGTTTGCGGTGGGCACCGCAGTCAAGTTGTCATCCGCTTCCGTTGCCATTTACCCATTCGCTGTGTCGCTGAGAATGCCATGGTTTGCCGGGCAAACCACTCAACCGTGTTTTAGAGACAAGGGCCCTGATACACTGGTAATCAATTCATTTTAGCTTGTTTAACAGAGTGCTGTAATCAAACATTATGCCGTTGGTAGCAAGACTACAAATTCACGGTCGGGTGCAAGGGGTTTTCTTTCGCCAGAGTACCCGGAGCGAGGCTCTAGGGCTGGGCGTTTGCGGCTTTGTGAGAAACCTGGACGACGGTTCGGTCGAAGCTTGCTTAGCTGGGGAGCGGCAGGCTGTGGAAAAACTGCTGGATTATTGTCGCAAAGGCCCACCCAGGGCCACTGTCGACCGCGTCGATCTGCAGTGGTTGGAACTTTCTGACGAACAATATGAGCGAGAATTCACGGGCCCTTTTGCCGTGCGCTGAGCTGGTACCCGGGCCAGTTTCCGCGCCAGTAACCTTTTAGCCGACTCGGCGGGAGCCTGGACCCTCAAAAAGTCTGTAGGCTTCCTTTAACATTAACTGGTTTGGGCTTTCGTTGCCTTGCTGGTCGGATCTGGAAAGGTCTGCCGAGCTTGGCCTGGAAGCGCTCTGGGCGGCAGAATCGCCGGGCCCGGCGAAACCAGCTTCGGCCAGAGCGGCGTGACCGGGACTGGGGCGGCGTTCAACCTCGGGGGCCGAGGCCCGCAAGGCGCTGGATTGGGCCTGAGGCGGCTGCGAATGCTGTGCGCCTTGTGACACGAGAGCCGGTTCTTGGGTGCGGGCTGTAGCTGGGGCCGGAGCCTGAGTCGGCGCTGGACTGGTCCCGCCGGGAGCGTGGTGTCCCCGGTTGCTAACCGGGCTTGGAGGCTTTGGGACGGGGGAGTCCTCCGGGGCAGCCACTCGCACTTTGACAAACAGTTCTCGACCGCTGACAATCCTGGCACTGGTCTTGATTTGCTCGGCTTTACCTTCAATCAGTTTTTGGACGTTGTCTTTGGCAACGCCTATTACCAGCTCGTCTTCGCGCAAGGACATAGGGAAGCCAAATTGCGAAACGACACTAAACGAAGGCAAGTGGCGGCTTTGCAGGTCGGACATGAGGTTGGACCAGAACTCGTCGAGTTCTATGCTGCTGGCCGTGCCTGTCGAGGCTGCCGGGGCCGAGCTGCCGGCTTGAGCAGCCGGGGCTGAACCACTAGCTTGGGCCGCCGGTGCAGCTGAGCCGCCCGATGAGCCGGTGCTTTCCTCTTCTTCGCTGTCGCTCTCGATCATAGTGATGCTGGGCTCGACGTCGCCGTCTTCATTTACTTCGAAGTCATCACTGGGGACCACTCGTGGCGGTGGCTGCGCCAGCCCATCGTCGGCAGGTGCCGGTGCGGGTGCGGGTGCGGCGTCGGCCGGAGCTGGAGCGGACGAAGCGCTTGGAGTTAGCGCGGGAGCAGGTGCCGGTGCTGGAGCAGCAGCAGGTGCCGGTGCCGGTGCTGAAGCAGGTGCCGGAGCCGGTGCCGGTGCTGAAGCAGGAGCAGGAGCCGAAGCCTGTGGTGCCGGCCTCTGTGCTTGTACTGGAGCCGGCGCTGGAGCCGGTGTGGCCGGTCTCTGCGGAGCATGTGCGGGCGGCGCATGACTGCCCGACATGGGAATGGGCATGCCACCGTCGGCAATGGCGTTCTCCAGGTACTCGACTTTTTTAGCCAGTTCTTTGACGAGCAAAATATCGTGTCTATGGCAGACTGAAAGAAGCCCTACTTCCAGGGCTAGCGAGGGTTGCGTCGAGCGCCTCAGGGTCTGTTCCAATCTGTCCAGTTCCATAACAATCTGTGTCAGTTCGGAGCTGTCAAAAGACGAAGACATGGCGATTACTTTTTGAATGTAATCTTGCGAGCCTGTTATTAATTGTTGTGCCAGGCTGGTTTCGACCTGTTCTCCCGGGCCGCCACCAGCGTTTGCAGTTCCTTTCGTTTTGGCCAGGTGCATACCTTTGGCCAGATTGAGGAAATGTTTCGCCAGTTCCAGTGCCACCAGGGACGGTTCACGACCCTGAGCCAGAAGCTCATGCACGGCGCTCAAAACCTTTTCTGCGTCTCGGTCTGCGATGCCCTGACTGATGTTAATCAGTACATCCTCATCGATGGCGCCCAGGAGGGTGAGCAGGTCTTTTATGCCGACCGGTTTTTCCGGCGTGGCTAAGAGGCTTGCTTGATCAAGCAGTCCCAGTGCGTCTCTCAGTCCGCCTCCGGAACGTCGGGCGATTAGTTCGATGGCATCGTCTTGAATGGCGATATTTTCTTGGGTGGCCACATTGCGCAGGTGTTCGCACAGCTCGGGATGATTGGCCAGGCGGAACATCAGGCGCTGACAGCGGCTGATGATGGTGGGCGGCACTTTGTGTTCTTCGGTTGTGGCCAGGATAAAAATTACATTGGGCGGCGGCTCTTCAATGGTTTTGAGCAGGGCGTTGAATGCTTCTTTTGTCAGCATGTGGCATTCGTCGATGATGTAGAGCTTGAAGCGGCCACCCTGCGCGACGAGTGGGGCTCGTTCAATTAATACCCGGGCATCATCGACCGAGTTGTTGGAAGCGGCGTCGATTTCCATAACCGCCGGCGAAACGCCGCGCTTAATTTCTTCGCACATGATACATGTCATGCAGGGGGTCGCCGTCGGCCCCTGTTCACAGTTGAGCGATTTGGCCAGGATGCGGGCACTGGACGTTTTGCCGCAGCCGCGAGGGCCAGTAAATAAATAGGCATGGGCAATGCGATCGTTGTCGATGGCATTGGTCAGGGTCTTGACCACCGTCTTTTGACCGACGAGCTGGCCGAGGGTCTGGGGCCGGTGTTTTAGATAAAGAGGCTGATAGGGCTCCAAAATCGCCGCCATTACTGCCGAGGGCAGGACGTGAACAACTAATATACGAGACCAATTTTAGCGCTTTCGCCGAATGATTTCATCAACGGTCGACAACAGGCCGCCATGAGGGAACCAGGGCATCTGACTTGTCAGGCTTCCTGTCGAGCCTTACAGAAATCGTCAATCTGGGCCAAATAGGCCGATTTTTCCGAGTGGGTTAAAAATGACGCTTCGATACTATTCTTAGCCAAAATGACTTGATCGGCTTTTGACAAATCGAGCGCCAGGGCAACTTGCTCCATGTTATCGGCGACATAGCCGCCAAAGTATGCAGGATCGTCACTGTTGACGGTGGCCATGAGGTTGGCGTCCAACATATTTTTCAAATTGTGGCTTTTCAGATCCGGGAAGACGCGCAGTTTGATATTGGAAAGAGGGCAAACCGTGAGCGGTACGCGGTGGTCGGCCAGGTGTTTGACCAGGGCCGGATCCTCCAGTGAGCGCACTCCGTGATCGATGCGCGAGACTTTGAGATCGTTTAGAGCTTCCCAGACATAGGCGGGTGGGCCTTCTTCTCCAGCGTGGGCGACTGTGAGCAAGCCTTGAGCTAGGGCCGCTTCGAAGACTTGTTTAAACTTGGAGGGCGGATTGCCAACCTCGGCCGAATCCAGTCCTACAGCGATTATTTTATCACCGTGCTTTTCGGCCAGTTTAAGTGTGTCCATGGCGGATTCGGCCGACAAGTCGCGCAGGAAGCACATAATGAGTTTGCAGGAGATGCCGTAGGTTGCTTGCGAAATCTTGACTGCTTTGTACAGACCGTTGACTACGGTGTCAAAAGGCACACCGCGACTGGTATGCGCTTGCGGGTCAAAAAACATCTCCACATGCACGACTCCGTTCTCTTTGGCGCGGTGCAAATAAGCGCTAGCCAATTCAAAAAAATCGTCCTCTGTTTGCAGCACACTCATGGCCTGGTAATACAGATACAAAAAGGATTGCAGATCCTGAAATTGATAGGCGCCGCGCAGGGCCTCGACCGATTCGAATGGAATAGTAATTTTATTGCGCTCGGCAATTTTAAAAATCAGTTCGGGTTCGAAGGTACCTTCGATGTGCAGGTGCAGCTCGGCTTTGGGCAAACAGGCAAAAGTTGGGGCCGGATTCATTGATCATCCTTCTTCTTAAACGAAGAAGAGATCTTAGCGCACAGCCCCAACTATTTTGCGATTACTTTTAAATTCTCCCGAATGATTTTTGGGTGTCAGGTTTCTAAAAACGTACTGAATTGAGTCCTCCAGTTTTATTTTTACTTGTCGCGCTGCTCTAGGGCTTAGCGGGTGCTCCTGTACCACCCTTTTGTTGTTGTTGCAACTGACGGAATTGCTCAATGGTCATTCCCATTTGCAGAGCCATGGCTTCCGCCTGCACCTTCTTGGCGCCGGCAGTGTCACCGCTCTGGGTGAGCATATCCGCATAAATCAATCTGGCTACGATTGGCTCTTGCGAGGCCTCTTCCATTTTGCCTTGCAGCTCTTGAAGTTTTTGCACTACAGGCATTGCCTCTTGCTGTGCTTGTCCGAAGGCCTTAGCCGCGGGCACCAGTCCTTTATATTGTGCGTTCAACTCTGCTTCAATTGCTTTCTTCACACCGGCACTCGTCTTGCTATCGAAGAGAAGTCCGAGTTCGGTGCCGACGTGCTTCTGCTCGCCCTCAGGCACTTTTTGCATAGCGGCCTGGAATGGTGCCGCCGCTGCTTTGACTTTGGCTGCAGCTGCCTCGTATTGCGGCTTCAATGTTGCCGCTTCTGTGTCCGCCGATTTTGTTGCAGCAACCAGTGCTGCATCCGAAGCGGCGATTGTTTTTTCTACCTCCGGTTTGACTTCGCCCATAGCTTTAGCTTTATCTGTGCCCTTGTCAAAGTGGGCTGCCAGACCTTGCAATGTCTTTAAATTTGGTGTCAGCTCCTTGGGATCTACGGCCAGCAAGGCCTTAACACCGATCTCGGGATCTCCGCCCGCTTTTGCGTCACCGGCTGCAACCGGCCCCTGGTCTGCGACTTTGACAAATTTGACGTCATTGCCGGCCGCTACCAGATTCTGGTAGTCTGCGCTGAATTTGGCTCCTGAAAGGACTGCGGCATCTGCTGCCATGTTCGGTTGTTGGATATCCGCTGCGTCAAATCTTGTCGTCATTTCTTTTACCCATTGCCTTTACGGTGAATACTGGAGTTCTAGGACCCGTTACTTTTCTCTGGGGAGTTGATGAGCCCAAGTTAACACGCTAGCCCCCAGGATGTCATGGGGTGAAAATACGTGTCATTAGTGTTCTTACGTAGACTTTTTTTTGCTGGTCTACATATATGAAAGGCAATTGAAAAATGAGCGGGTTCGGCCGAAATCTTCGACTAAATCATTTAAAGAAATCGAAACAAGAACATGCTCAATACCTGCGGCGGCGATGAAGCGTTGGGCCGAGATAACTGGAAACTAACCTGACTGATAGGGTAGACGTAATTTTTAGCAACCTGGCCCTGGGTCTTATTTTTAGCGTGTGGTTCTTCCAGTATAAATGCCGGCTCGCCAAACTTGGCTTTCATCGACGGCAGCGCTTCTCCCAAATTTACGTCCAGCTGGGGCGGTACAAATGTGGGATTGAAAACACGCAATGCATCCAGGTGTCCCTCGCGCAAGAAGGCCTGCATAAGCGTCACTCCCTGGGTGTTTCGCAAAGTATAGACCTGAAAACCGGAAATCATTGTTTTACTTATTTTGCCCCGGCTCTTGAGAAAGTTAACGGTATCGCTAACGGTGGCACCAAGGGGCAGGCCGTTGATGCCGTGCACGGCGTTCGGAGGTAGAAATGCGATGCGCGTATAGTCATCAGATTTTTTTGCCGCTTTGGCCTTGACCTTAAATGTATTGGCCTCAAAATTGAATCTGCCATTGTCGTCTTTAGGTGAATCGAGGCGGGCGGCCAGGGAGTTCTGGGATAGGCCGCGCGTGCCTTGCTTGTAGAATGACGGGGTGGTTTCTTCTTTGGCTTTGCCCGCCG
>Ga0105248_10006339_pt1 | contig 12976 bp, 12 predicted proteins | sample KBSS34metaG_FD_81524 | JGI IMG/M metagenome (GOLD analysis project Ga0105248, IMG submission 81524) | Switchgrass rhizosphere microbial communities from Kellogg Biological Station, Michigan, USA - KBS S3-4 metaG | ecosystem: Host-associated > Plants > Roots > Rhizosphere > Soil | place... | reverse complement strand
CGTCTCCCTTATAGAACCACTCGGGCTGCACGCCGATCTCACCGGGTTTGGGTTTGCCGCCGTCCACGCCCCACTTGAACATTTTCATCGAATCGGTGAGTTGCGCCTCTTCCTGCTTGAGCTTCACATGCATCGCGTCTCGTGCAGCGGCGCTACCCAGGTGGGATAGTCCAGTACCGGTGATCAGGCAGCGCGCACTGTCGGCATGATCGAGTGGGGGCAGAAGACGGCCTTGAGCGATGACCTCGTCGTAACTGACCGATTCTCTCGTGATCCACTCCATGGCCACATCGGCGATGGAGGCCTTGCGCTGAATCGCCTCGCGCGCAAGATCGTAGACGCGATGAGTTCCGCCCACCACGCGCAAGCTGCGTCCATCGTCGGAGACGACACCTACAGTATGGGCCCGGGCACTGTCCAGAAACTGAACCAATCTCATCTGCTCCCCCTGGTGTGAGTTTTCATGAGTTTTTCGTTGAAACGGAGGATGATCCCAAAGGTGCGTCAGGGTCAAGCCTGGCGGACTTCAGCAGCGAGTGCCGCGTCGGACGGCCTGTCGTGGGTGCAACGCCAGAAGCACCTGGCCGCAAGGCGGGCGAGCCGTTACCATGCATCCTTCTCTTCGTCCGCGGGAACCGATACGGTTACATACCTTACCGTGCCGAGCCGTGTCGTGAACTTCATCCGCATTCCCTCAATTGCAGCACTCACCACGCTGGTGTTACTCATCGCCATCGCGGTCGCGGACGACGTGACCGGGGACCAGATTACCCTTTCCGTGCTGTACATGTTCCCCGTGATCATCGGGAGTTGGGCGTTCGGAGCGAGGGCTGGCCTCATGGTCTCCGTCGCAGCGGCAACGCTGATCGTCCTGGTCGGATTCCATTCCGGACACCCTTTCTCGCATGCCGGATACTTCCTCATGAACGTGGCCAGCGCGTTCTTCTCTTTCGTCTTGGTTACTGTGCTGGCGTCGCGCTTGCGTCGGGCGCTCGATCAGGAGCGCGCCCTCGCTCGGACCGATTTCTTGACGGGCATTGCCAACCGCACCGCGTTCTACGAAGTGGTCGGCCGGGAAATCGAACGGCAACGGCGTTACCAAAGACCCTTCGGACTGGCGTACATCGATTGCGACAACTTCAAGACGATCAACGACAGACTGGGGCATCACGCCGGTGACGAACTGCTGCGCAGTATCGGCGCGGTGTTGGGAGCGGGCCTGAGACACACTGATTTCGTTGCACGACTCGGTGGAGACGAGTTTGCGGTGCTGCTACCGGAAACCGGTGCGCAGCAAGCGCAGATCGTGATGCAAACACTCCATACGGCGCTCATACGTGCGATGGCTGAGCATCACTGGGCGGTGGGCTTTAGCGTGGGTCTCGCGAACTTCTCGCGCATACCGGAGTCGGCCGATTTGGCCTTGAGGGTTGCCGACAGCCTCATGTACCAGGTCAAATCGGATGGTAAAGGGAAGATGCTGCAGCAAGTCTACTGAGATGAACGCAGCGTTGAACGCCAGCCTGCGCCCGCCTATACTGCCCGCAAACTCAAGGAGGAAAGAATGAAGACCAAAGTCAATGGCATCCAGCTCAACTACGTAGTCGAAGGAGCGGGCCCGTGGGTGGTGTTCAGCCACTCGCTTGCGTGCGACCTGAGCATGTGGGATGAACAGGTCGCCGCGCTGAAGGGAGCGTTCAAGGTTCTGCGCTTCGACACGCGCGGACATGGTGGCAGCGACGCTCCCGCGGGCGCCTACACTTTGGAACAGCTTGCCGATGACTTGCACGGACTGCTTGCAGCGGTTGGAGTGACGCGACCTCATTTTGTCGGTTTATCGATGGGTGGCATGATCGGCATGACGTATGCGCTCAAATACCCGGGGGTGTTCAAGAGCTTGGCGTTGTGCGACACGTCCAGTCGCATGCCTCCCGAAGCACGGCCCATATGGGAAGAACGTATTCGGACCGCAACGCAATCCGGTATGGAGCCGCTGGTGGAACCGACCCTCAAGCGCTGGTTCACCGAGCCGTTCCTTGCCAAGCACCCGCCGGTGGTGGAGCGCGTGGCTCGGATGATCCGCTCCACGCCCGCACTCGGCTACGCTGGTTGCTGCCACGCGATCCCCAAGATCGATGTCACGGATCGGCTCAAGGAAATTGCCTGCCCGGCTCGGGTTATCGTCGGTGAACAGGATGTCGGTACGCCGGTCGCCATGTCGCGCACCATTCAGGAGGCGATTCCCGGTGCTGATCTTGTCATTCTTCCCAGCGCTTCACATCTCTCCAACCTGGAGCAACCGGCGGGTTTCAATCAGGCATTGCAGGAGTTCTTTGCGCGCGTGCGTTGAAACCGATCATCGAGTCAACCGCCACGACAGACTCTCGCCCGGCCAGACGCCGCGATCGATCGCCTTGGCACCATCGAACACCAGCCAGCTCTGCCGTCCATAGTGAGGAAGCGGACGCTGTAACGACTGCAGCGCCTGTGCGTTGGCTGCTGAGATGATCAGCAGCGCATTTCCATCGGGCTGCGTGGCGGCCCACACCTGCGCGCTGCCTCTGTTCCTTAGTTGCAGCGGTCTCGGTGGAAGGCCATGCTGCTCGAGATAAGCATCGACTTCTGCGGCCGCTCCAATCAATAGCAGCGGGCCTCTTGGTACAGGCTGGGCTATGTCTACGATGCGTGGTGAACTGTCCAGCAGCTTGTCGGCGAGTTGCTGCGCAGCGTCTTGAAACCCGCTCTTCGATGTTGCTACGACGAGTGCCGTGCCCGCATCGATCATGACCTGCCGCAGGATAGGCGGCAATTCCTTGCTGTCAAGCCGGCGTGCAAGGCGCAGATCGGGGTCGAGTGCAACTGCGGTCGGCGCGGACGTCGCGTCGATCACGAACTCCTTGCGTAGGGCGCTCAGTTCGACAACATGGGTTTCGCGCCCTGTCTCGGATTCCAAAACCAGCGGGACTTGCAGTACGTAGACAGGTTCTGTCTGCGCAACCGTCACTCGGATACGGTTTCCTTCAACTGCTGCGTTCTCGATGCGCAGCTTTGGCAATCCGCTGCGCGTAAGCCATTGTTCGAAAAAGGTCGCCAGTTGAATGCCACTACTCTGCTCGAATGCATGGCGCAGATCCAACCAGCCGGCGCGCCGGAAGCGCTGCTCGCGCCAGAAAGCGCGTAACGCGCGATCGAACGCCTCGGTTCCCAGACGGTCGCGCAACATGAGAAATACGAAGGCCGCCTTGTCGTAGCCAACGATCTGGGAGCTGCCATGCGTGCGGGCGACGAATGCGCGCAGCGTAGTGTCCTGGCCTGGGGGCAGAGCGGCAAGATCGCGCAGCCACGACAGGCGCATCTCACGTCCGGCCTGCGCGCTCTCCTGTTCTTTGTATGTATAGTCGGCCATGAAGGTGGTGAGGCCTTCGGACCAATTGCCCGTCTCATAGTCCGTGTACACACCATTGCCCCACCAGTTGTGCAGCACTTCGTGGCCGAGCGATGTCGTGCGGATGAACGGCAGGCGCAAGACGTCGATGCCCAGGTAGGCCATTGCGGGCATGCCGAAACCGGTCTGCAGCGGGCTCGAGACCACGCTGAATTCCGAGAAAGGGTATTCGCCGATCCACCTGCTGTAGAACTCGATGTAGTGATTCAGCGCATCGAGATAGTCCTTTGCGAGATCGCGAATTTCGGGATGAAACCAGGTCCGCAATCGGATCGGATCGGTGCCTTGCTGTGCGAGCCAGCGCTGTTGCACTTCGTACGGGCCTGCCAGCAGATCGATGCCGTCGGCCGGGAAGGGAAAGTCGAATGTTGCGCGATAGCCTTGCGCGTCATCCGTCTCGGCGATCAGACGGCCGGGCACGAGGCCGCGCTGTCCCGCGGGCAATTCGAGTGTCAGGCGATAGCTGAAAGTTCTTCCCTGGATCTGCGGATACCAGCCGGTGCCGCCGGGGAGAAAGCTGCCGCGCACATCGGCCATCGGCGGCAGCCCCTGAAGCGTGCCGCGATGATCCGTGTCCGGTAAGGTAGCGAGCTGCCCGTGGTAGCGCAAGAATATTCGCTGGGTTCCCGTGCCTTCCCCAGCGAGCCTCCAGTGGGTGAGGCCTTCCGAATCGGTATCGGCGCTGGGAGCAACGGGTTGACCATTCAACGTGAACTGATCGATCTCGAACTGTGCGGGCAGCACCAGGTCCACGATGCTATTTCCCGCGGTTGTCAGCGTATCCTCGGCCTGTAGTTCGCGTGTCGCGGGGTGAAGAACAATGCGGAGGTCGTGTTGCACCTCGACGACGCTCGATGGATGCGACGCACATGCCTGGCGGGTGACCCCCACGGTCAGCAGTAGAAGCAGGGTCAGGCCGAGCCGCGCGACAGTCACTGGGCGGGTGGAAAGCGCGCTACCAGTTCCAGCGACTGGTTCGCACGCATGACTGTGAGGGGGAGCCAGGTTCCGGGTGCCTGACGTTGGACCGCGCTGATCACATCGCCAGCTTCCTTGGCTGGCGCACCGGCGACGGAAAGGATGACATCTCCCGCTTTCAGACCAGCTGTTTCCGCGATGCTGTGCTCGATCACTTCGCGGATCCGAATTCCGTCCGCACTATCGTCCATGATGATGCCCAAGCGCGGCCGTTGTGCGCTTGCGGACAGCGCTGGATCCACGCCGAAAACCGCGTCGGCGAGTCCGGCTGTCAGGTCGGAGCAGTCATCCGCTACGTCCCAGGGAAGCACCGCTGCAATGTCGGTGATGCCGAGATTGCGAAGCTGGTGCGCCACGCCGTATCCATTGCGCAGGTGGCCGCTTCCCATGATCGCCACGACCAGGGTTGCGGGCGTGGCCCGCTCAGCAATCCCCTGTGCCATCGCGCGATCCCATACCTGCATGCTTTCGACGAATCGCACGAACTCCGGGTTGTGCAGATCAGCTGCGGTCGGCTCAAGGGGATTTTCTTCTTCGGTACCCCCCGCGCGCGCGGATGGTGGGTGATGCTGGAGATAGGAGTCGTAGAGAAACGCCAGATACGCTGGATCAGGTGGCGCCGGATCGGTAAGCCCTTCACGCTCCGTGGGCGCCAGCGCAGCCCAGCCTTCCTTGCTTACGCGCCCGACCATGCTGCGATCTACGTTGAGAGCCAGCATCGGGATGCGATGCATGCGCGCAAAATGGAATATCGGCAAATAGAGCTGAGCATCGTGCCCCCAGATCTTGGCCCATGCGGTGCGCGCGAGCAGTTGCTCCTGCGTCAGCTTCCCTGCTGACCATTCATCCAGGATCGGCTGCACGCGGCGCGGGAACATCTCGAACCCGAGAACGAGATCTGGATGCAGTGCGTACAGGGCAGCGATGGTATGCAACTGCCAGCGGTGATGCTCCGCGCTGTCGTGACTCTCGCCCAGAAGCACGACGCTCTGACGTGCCAACTTGGTCATCGCGCTGTCTGCGCGCATCGATTGAGGTGCTGCGCCTGCCAGCCAGATCCATTGTCCGGGTGTTACGCATTCTGCAAGGCTGTCTGCGCCAGATGCGGGTGAACCGAGCACGAGGCTCAGCAGAATCGACAACAGCGCGTAGGGGCTACGGCGCGGCGGAGGCATGGAGTGCTCGAAGATCAGCGGTGCAAGAATGCAAGCACGAGGCACAGCACCACTACCGCGGTGAGCCCGCCTCGCAGCTTCAGGTACCACGGCGGCAGGCGAAAGCGCAGTGAGAACTGTCGGTCGGCCGCATATTGAGCGACGAAGGTAACTGCCATCAGTAGCACCGCAGTGCTGGCAGGCATCAGCAGCGCCACCCATGCGGCAAGGGCGGGCACTACGCTCCATGCCATGAAGACGTTACGCTCGGACTCGCGCATCTGCGCGTGCACCATGGCGGCTCCCCAATGCACCGCGCCGACAAAGCTCAGTATTACTGCGCCGTACGCGGTCAGATACAGCATCAACACCGGCGCGTTCGGCGCAGGAAGGGCGTACAGAGCGCTCGTCAGCACCACGAAGGGAACGAGACCCGCCGTCCCCAGCCAGAAAACTGTGCGCGGGATCGGATTGCGGTCGTCGTCGCTCATGTGGCCGGCTGTCCTTCATGGTGGTTTTGCTACAGTTATATGCTGAGTGGCGGCTGCTGGTATTTCAAGCGACCGGCCCGCGGTCTGCATTGTATCGCGGCGCCCGGCGGAATGAATCCAGGGAAAGAATCTGCAAACGGTGGTTGGACGGTCACCGCATTGATACGCTGCGTGATCGTTTACCCGACTTCGCACCTAGTCCAGGCGCAGCAGATATAAGTCTTGAGGCAGGGCGCCCAGGGTTCCCCCTGGAATCATCGCCTTGACCGTCCAGCCATCAGTCAGCCGCTGCCGTACGTAGGCTTCAGGATGATACGCACGGCACAGATTCGTCCCGCTTGCCCCCTCGTAGCGCACGACCAAGTTACCCGCCGTAAATGTTTCGCGCTCGAGTGGCGTCAGCTTCTCCTTAAAGCTTTCTCCATGCGTGGTGAAAAGCACATAGCCTCCCGGTCGAACAATCCGCTTCAGTTCTTTCATCCAGATCAATTGGAGCGCTTCCGACATGTGGGTGAAAACGGAAACGGCATACACCCAATCAAAGCTCTGGTCTCGATAGGGTAGCGGCGGGTATGAGCGATTGGTCGAGAACTCCGCGAAGGGCAGATTTTCGCGGCACCAGCCGATGAGACGCGCGTTGCAATCTACCCCGTAGAGTTGCGGTCCTTGGACGGCACGCCAGTGCCGCAAAACACGGCCACAGCCGCAGCCGAAATCGAGGACCGCGCTGAAGCTTTCGACCGCAACCCCCTCTTTTTGCATTGTCCCGAGCAGGATCTGAAACATCGACTGGCCAAAACGAAGAAACCCATCGACATCCGGCGATCCGGCTACCAGGATCCTCAACTCGGAGGGGGGAAGCGGTAGTCCATCGGCTTCGACTCGACCTTGCGCATCGGTGCTCTTCGCGGCGAACGCTTTTTCGTACGTTTGGTAGGCGATTCTGAGCAACCCCGCCTTGCCCAAGACCTCGAGGACAAACTCTGAGATGCCCCAGTTCCGAAGGGTGGTGACGAGCCTGCCTAGTCGTACCATTCTTGCGGGGTCCCTCCCGAGCGAACTAAATTGGTGATTTGGCGGCTGAGGTTAACTCCGTTGTTGGAGTTCATGATCATGTAGAGAGCAAACGGATCCTCGTATATCAACGGCCTTATGGACTGGCGGAGCCGACTTGACCCACCTGCGCATCCCAGGTGGCGGTCTTGCGAGGCCACTGGGCGAGGAACTCTCGATGCCATCGCCGTACTTCATCGGCGCCCCTTTCGGCCAGTTGCGAAGGGCGAAAGCCCGAGCAGATCTCGATCACGCGAACGTGGTGCGCGACCACGCTAAAGCGCACGCGCCACTCCTTCACCGAGAGTTGCATGCAATTTTCCATGCGGCGGATGCGGCGATACGGATGGGGCGCGGGACCGAGCGCAAGCGTGGATAGTATGCGCTGGCCGATGGCGAATCCCGTGCGCGTCTCGATCCATGCGGTTTGTTCCGTGGCTAGCGCATCGAATTCGACTAGGTACGCAAACAGCGGATCGGAAGGTCGAGCATCGGCGTCGGCGTGCCTCCCGTCCTCCAACCAGCCATTGCCCGCCCGTGGATGCGCATCGGTGTAGGCGACGTAAGGTTTGAGGTCGAGTACCGGCGTTCCGTCGAGCATGTCGGCATCGCTGATGTGTAAGGTCAGTCCGTCCACGCGTTCCAGACGCACGACGGACATTCCGATCGGGTTGGGTCGATGCGGGGAGCGGGTCGCGAATACACCCTTGCGACCAGTCGTGCTTCGCGGTGGCAGGATCTTGGGTCGCCACCCCGCGTTCTGATGGAACCAGAAGAGGACCCAGACCAACTCCCAGCGTCCGAGATCCTCGAGTGCGTGCTCGAAGTTGCGGCCCGGCAGCAACTCGATCCGCGCTGGCGTGCCGGCCGTTGCCCGCGGTTGCCGAGCGGCGTCCACTTTGGTAGACAAGGCGTTCCGCACAAAGCCGATGGGATCGAGTACTAGGCTATGCATGTTCGAAGCCCGGGGAGTACAGGTGCGAATCCATCGGGAGTCCGGTTGCTACAGACGCCGCATCATAACGCACGACCCACGCAGACAAGGCGGTGGACAACGGCGGCAGCGTCATTCATACCATTCCTGCAACGTTCCATGAGACAGATGTCCTGGGTCGATGAGCCGGTAGCGCTTTGGATCCTGAAAGCAGCGTTGCAACAGCCGAAATACGTCGATGTCGAACGCCGGAAGCGGCATCGTAGGCTTCAGAAGCTCAGGTACTTCCGAGGCCTCGCGCGCGCTGCCGAGGTAGCGCCAGTCGCGGGCCACATGCAACTCAGTGCGGGTGCGCGCAAAATCGCGTTCGAGAATCGCCACAGGCCCTGCATACGGCCAGTCGGGAATGCGCATGCGAGATAGCGCCTGAATGAGGCGTAGCCTGTGTGCGATGCGGCTCTCATTACCAACGCACGCCCCGCGACATTTGCCGCTCGCGTATGCAGAGCACGCACCAGTCCCCGTTTCGAGACCGATTAAGCGTAGACAGAGCGCGTTGCTGCGAGACAATCCGCGCAATGCTGCAAACGCATCACTTTTGGATCGGAACGGGCCATACAGATTGACTGATACCCCTGCGCCATCCAGTGCTTGCAGATCCACGAGACGAACATCCGCGTCGGACGAAGCATCGAGGTCGACGGCCAGCGCCCATGCTTCCTTGCGTTGCCGCGGCGTGCGATTGTGTAACGGGCCCAGCGTCTCGACCAGATGCAAGTGCCGCAGCGCTGCGCCAAGCTCGCCCGCCGTCGTGGTCCACTCCAGCGATCCGGTCTGTAGGGCGATGCGCCGATCCCTTGCACTTGCGCCGCGCTCCATGAAATGCGCCAGCACTTGCGTGCGCAGATTGCCGCCTTTTCCTGCATAGATCGGCGCGCCTGTGGGGTCGTACAGTACGTAGGTGCCGGGCATTTCCGGGACATCGTCGAGCAGATCCGGATCCAGGCCGGGTGGAAGACGAGGTGTTTGCATTACGACCCGGATCGCCGCGTCCAGCTGCTCAGGACTAGTACGTGTTTTGATTGCGTGCGCCAGATGCAATACCAGCCGCGCGTCGGGCAACGCCCGATGTCTGCCGTCCTCGGGGAGCGAGAAGCGCTCGATCAGCGCATCCAGATTGTGGTGAGGATGCTCGGGAAAGAGCTGACGCGACAGCCGTACCGTACACAGCACCGGACTGTGGAAAGTGATTCCTGCGCGGCGGAATTCGTGACGAAGGAACGCATAGTCGAAGCGTGCGTTGTGAGCCACCAGCAGCCGCCCGTCGAGTTTTGCCGCCAGGTCGAGGGCGACATCCTCGAAGGAGGGTGCCTGCGCAACCATGGCGTTGCTGATGTTCGTGAGATCCTCGATCCCGGGCGGTATCTCCCGGCCAGGATTGATCAGCGTGGACCATTCCTCGACCGCGGCCCCATCATCCATCAAGATCATGCCCACTTCGGTGATGCGGTCCGCGCGAGCGTCCGCCCCGGTGGTCTCCAGATCTAGAAATGCGATGCGCTGCTCAAACATCTATAAGCATCTAAGCCAAATCATTGATCGACGGATGAGCCCAATCTGTCATCTTGCGCCCGTTTGCCCAAGACGTACACGGATCGTCACAAGGTATAATCCGCGCACAAGACATTGTGATCGATGTCAAAAAAATGCCGGTCGAGCGGGAAATCTCCCTGTCGCCGGACTGAGGAGAGTTTCAGAGGTGTTCCGCTCCGTTTTCCTTACCGCAAGTGTAGCGGTGACCTTCGCTGCTGCTTCATTGACTCACGCCCATTCGGACAGCGCCGAGCCGCTGCAGATGGACTGCGATCACCTGCCGAGTGGCGCCGCGAGTTCGTTGCCGCCCCCTGTCGATGCATTGGCACAACTCGAATGCAGGCCCCCCGGTCAATTTCTCGTCCAGGGTGGCGACTGGTCCTGGCGTTATCCGGCAAGTTTCACCGAACAGGTGCTGATCCCTGCGTGGATGCCCGACGCCGAATCGCTCGCAACAGGCGCACGCTACTTCAAAGTCGTGGAGGCATCGTTGACAGAGGGCGGCAAGGCTGCGGCCATGCACGATCAGTTCGTCAAGGAAGTCGTACCTTACCGTATTCAAGCCGGTGGATCCGAGACGCCCAGCCCGAAGTCCATCTATACGCTTACCGCCGTGAACGATTTAGGCCAGGAGGTGAAGGTGCACTGGGTATACCGTTCGGACAAGGACGTATGGGGGATCGTGTGTTCGCCGCAATGCAAATCAGAGTATGCCTTCATAGCGACAAAGCGGGGAGATTGAGATGACACCAGAACTAGCACTCGACACCGCCGCGCTGCCCGACAACGCGGAGCTTGCGACGCTGATTGGCCGTGCCTGGGTACCCGGGCGCGTGGCAGGCCCGAGCCCGGTCGCTATCGCTGATGGCGAGGTGTTCGACCTGAGCGCGGTAGCAAGCACGTCCTCGGAACTGGTCAACAGTCGCGATCCGGTTGAACTGGTTCGGTCCACTTTGCGCGCCGGGCGTGCGAAATCGCTTGGTGCGGTAGGCGACGTGCTGGCGAACTCGTCGGCCGATCGGCGCGATCTCCGCTTCGCCTATTTTCTCTGCCCGGTCGACCTCCAGGCCGTGCGTGCGTGTGGCGTCACCTTCATCGCCAGCATGCTCGAGCGCGTCATCGAAGAACAGGCTCACGGCGACCCGGCTCAGGCCGAATCGGTGCGGCGCTCGATCGGCGAAGAGATCGGCGCGCAGGTTGGCAGCATCAAGCCGGGCTCGCCCGAAGCGATGCGCTTGAAGGATTCGTTGATCAAGCGTGGCATCTGGTCGCAGTATCTGGAAGTCGGCATCGGACCCGATGCCGAAGTGTTCAACAAGGCCCAACCGATGTCCGCGGTCGGGACCGGCGCGGAGATCGGTATTCTGGCCGATTCGTCCTGGAACAATCCGGAGCCTGAAGTCGTGTTGGTCATCAACCGCGCGGGCAAGGTCGTCGGCGCGATGCTGGGCAATGACGTCAACTTGAGGGACTGGGAAGGACGCAGCGCGTTGCTGCTAGGCCGGGCCAAGGACAACAACGCCAGTTGCGCGCTCGGACCTTTCATCCGGCTGTTGGACGATAACTACAGTGTCGACGACTTGCGCCGCACGCGCGTCGAGATCACGGTTGCCGGTACTGACAGCTTCGAGGCGAAGGGAAGCTACAGCCTGACCCAGATCAGCCGTGACCCGCTCAATCTCGCCTCGCAGGCCGTCAACCGAAATCATCAGTACCCGGACGGAATCGTGCTGTTTCTGGGGACGGCGTTTGCGCCGACGCAGGACCGGGGCGAGGCAGGGCGTGGCTTTACGCACAAGCTCGGCGACGTGGTGACAGTACGCGCCGCCACCCTGGGTGCGCTATCCAACCGGATCAACTACTGCGACCGCATCGCACCTTGGACATTCGGGGTGAGTGACCTGATGCGCAACCTCGCTGCGCGAGGGTTGGTCTAGCCGAATACCGGGAGCGTTTCGAATTTCCCGTTCAGCAGTTTGTCGGTCTGCTTGTAGCCGAGCCAGCCATCCATCATCGTGGCGTAGACGCGCCGGAAGTCGGTCGTGTAGACGAGGTTGTCTCCGGCATCCAGTTTCGTGAGACTTGGTGGCGTGCCGTAGTGCCCGCCTTTGACCGGCTTGCCGACGACGAACATCAGGCCGGCGGTACCGTGATCGGTCCCCAGGCTGGTGTTCTCCGGAACGCGGCGACCGAACTCCGAAAATACCATCACCACCACGTTGTCGGCCTTGCCGATACGATCCAAGTCGCGCATGAATCCGTTGATTGCATCCGAGACGTACGTCAGAAGTCGCGCGTGCAGGTCACCCTGATGCACGTGGGTGTCGAATGAGTTGTGCCGGTAGCCAGTGTAGTAGAGGCGCGTCGGCATACCTGCATCGATCATCGCCGCCACCTTCATCAAGTCCAGATTGATGATGCCGTAATCCACCGGGGTCTTGTAGCGAGACCACGCGTCGCGGACCAGCACGGAGGCGTCCTGAGCGCTGCGCGCGACCTCCAACAGATAACGTTGCGCGTCGCTCGTGTCGCCTCCGGCGTCTGCAACGTGCTCGAACAACGGGCGCTCCTGATAGAAGCCTTTGCGTACGAATTTCTCGGGATCGTCGAATACCACCGGAGTGTGTTCGCGGCTGCGCACTGCGAGCGATTGCGTTTCGTCGATGTTCACCAGATAGTTGGGTGCGCCGCCTGGCTTCATCGCGTCTGCCAGCCGTCCAACCCATCCGTACTCCTCACCGCTGTTCGGTGCAGCGGTGTGCCAGTAAGCCATGGACGTGAAGTGCGAGAAGGACGGGCCTTCGTAGCCGCACCCATGCACCACTGCCATGTTGCCTTGCTTGTACAGGCGCTCGAAGCCAGCCATCCCCGGACTGAAACCCCACCGATCGTCGATCTTGCGCAGCTTGGACGCTTTGATGCCGATGTTGGGACGATGCTTGTAGTAGGCGTCGTCCGTGTAAGGCACGAGCGTATTCAATCCGTCGTTACCGCCGGACAGTTCGAACACCACGAGAATACGATCATCGCGGCCGGGTTCTGCAGCCAGCGCCTGCGCCGCCTGCCCGAAGAACAGAGGCATTCCTGCCATCGTCGCGGTGTGCGCACAAACGCCACCCAGCGCACCCTTGAGCAATCTGCGCCGCGCAAGCAACTTGTTCAAATCGGACGAAGCACTCATCGCTGTATCTCCTCAAAATCTTATCTTGCCGCGCGGTCAGTCACGAACCACGAACCACGAACCACGAACCGCGCACTACGAGCACACTAATCACGAACCACGAACTACGGCTTCACTCACCCAAGCTGATACTCCGGCGTGCTCATG
>Ga0105248_10006338_pt1 | contig 12978 bp, 10 predicted proteins | sample KBSS34metaG_FD_81524 | JGI IMG/M metagenome (GOLD analysis project Ga0105248, IMG submission 81524) | Switchgrass rhizosphere microbial communities from Kellogg Biological Station, Michigan, USA - KBS S3-4 metaG | ecosystem: Host-associated > Plants > Roots > Rhizosphere > Soil | place... | reverse complement strand
TTCGCGTGATTTCGTGGATCGGCGATCGTACTACAAAGAATGATCCACGAATTCACACTAACAAGCTCCATGGCATACTCGAGTTTTCACACACTCTCTTCAGCCATGTGGTGATTCAGTTTTCGCCTAGCCCCGGGGACCATTTGTCTACTGAAGTCGGTGGCGTCTTTGAAATACCGTGTATCTTCTCTGGGGCTAGGCGAAAACTGAAGCACCACGTGGCTGAAGCCAGTGGTGTCTAATTATTTCAGAGCTTCTGCCGTTGGGGGATTCCCCATTTTTGCGTCCTCGACCGTCTTGAAGAGTTCGACGAATTCTCTATGTTGGACCAGGATGAAATGGCATCCCTCGATGGCCGGCGCTGGCTGGTTCGGGCGTCTCCAACTCAAGATTCACGACGACCGGCTCCTGGCCATTCCTCACGACCACAGCTTCGCACGGCTTGTTTGGATCAGCATTAATCTCCTGATGCGGCACATAAGGAGGAACGTAAATAAAGTCTCCGGCTCCGGCTTCGTCACTGAGTTCCAATCGATCGCCCCAGCGCATCCGCACCCGTCCTTTCACCACGTAAAGGACGGTTTCAAGTTCTCCATGGTGGTGCGGTCCCGTCTTCGCATCTGGTTGGACCACCATGGTCCCCGCCCACAACGTGTTCGCTCCGGCTTTAGCATGATTAATTGCGGCAGCCCGCGTCATGCCCGATGTCTGTGGCGTATTCAGATCCAGTTCGTCGGCATGTACAATTTTGACTCCGTTCTTGCTCCAGTCCATAAGTAAAGCTTTCTCCTGATGCATTAACACAGAGTAAGTGACGGTCCTTCAACGATTGACGTGGCGCGTAGCATTCCAATTACTCCCGAATGCGGTTTTCTTTTGTCCGAAGGCATTCAACCCCGTCCCTTCTCAGTTGATGTTGAGTTTAATGAGGAGCCCTGGCGTCGTCTTGCTTCGCTTTGCGTGATGCTGCTTTTTTTTGCTAGCTGGCTTTGTGCTAATTGACGGATGATCCAGATCAAATTATGTGTCAGAAAAAAAGAAATAGCGACATAGTTTCGTCAGACAACAGGTGTTAAATCCAAACCTCGACAGATCCCCCGCCAACCAATCAACCGGACGCTCTCCAGTACTGATGCCCCAACTTCAGTAGCGCCCATTTTTCCCAAACTCGAACAAATTTATAAGAGGCACTTTCGTCTCGCTTAGACAAGGAGGGAAGAGTCAATGCGTCGAGTAATCCTGATTGTAGTAACAGTAGCTTGTGCAATCGGGTTGGGGACCTTTGTTGCGATAAGAGGGTCAGCCCAACAGAAAGCACATGTGAAAAACCTCAAACCACAGAACAAAAAGTCCCCACCAGGACAAGCGAAAAAACCATCACCATCACCATCGCCATTCCCCATTTACAATCCCTATCCACCTGGGATTGTTCCGAACGATATTAATTCAGAGCTAGCAAGGGTCCTCGGGGAAATAGATGTAATCGAAGCTAGAGCAATTGCCCGGTGGCAGGCCTTGCCACCTCCAGACCTGACGAATCAGCCGCCAATCTTTAAAGGCAGCGGAACCGAAATGATAGAAACACTCGGCGAGCTCATGAATTACGACAAGAACATCTCACCCGGCAAAAATTCAGCGTGCGCTTCATGTCACATGCCGTATGCCGCGTTTAGCGGACCAATCCCATCGGTCAATCTAACGATGGTCGCCTATCCCGGAACGGTTCACTTTCGGGCCGGCAAACGGACGGCGCAGCGATACACATATGCACCCTTCTTCCCTGTACTGCAGTACAACGAAGTACAAGGGGCTTTCTTTGGAGGGAATTTCTGGGATTCACGCGCTACCGGATACTTCCTGAGGAATCCCGACGCCGAACAGGCACAGGGTCCTCCTGTCGACACTCAGGAAATGGGTAACCCAGACACTGCGTGCATCGTCTATAAGCTCTCGCTTGCTGTGTACAGACCTCTGTTTGAGCAGCTATACGGTGCAGACTCCTTAGATATCAAATTCCCACACAACGTCGCAGAGATCTGCGCAACCCCAGGAGGGGCTGCGGTGTTCGGCACCGACACCACTCCACTTAAGCTAAAACCGGAAGACCGCCTCAAGGCAAACGAGGCTTATAACCACTGGGGACAGGCGATTGACGCATACGAGGAGTCGGTGCAAGTCAGCGCTTTCTCTTCGAAGTTCGACGCGTGGCTGAAGGATTCAACCACAACTCCATTGACCGCAGACGAGGCGGCGGGTTACGACCTGTTTCGCGGCAAGGCCGGTTGCAATACATGCCACGTTGACGGAAGAGGGAGCACTCAGACGCCCGGCACCGGCGCGGATGGAAACCCCTCTACTACAACTGGGACCGACACCAGCGCGGCCGCGACGGTGAACCCTCTCTTCACCTGCTTTGGCTCGTCAAACTTGGGCCTTCCCCTGAATCCCAGGAATGCCTTCTATTACCAGACAACGCCGGATGCCTTCGGGTTTATTGCCAATCCTTTAGGCTTCGGCTACAGAGACTTGGGATTAGGAACTTTCCTCAGAAGCGGTTTCGGCACCTGGGCCAGCCCGAACTCTAGCTGGACACAATTTGCTCCACTGGTTGACGGGCAAATGCAGGTGTCTACGGCTCGCAATGTGGCGATGACACCGCCACAGTGTCCCACCACCGAGGCACCGGGGCCTTACTTCCAGAAGGAGTTCTTTCACAACGGCTACATCAAGAGCCTGAAGCAACTCGTCCACTTCTACAATACGCGCGACGTCTTCCCATTCTCGGTGACCTCGGGGCACTGCCCCGCGGGTACAACCGAAAAAGTAGATTGCTGGCCGATGCCCGAGGTCCCAAACAACCTCGACATGACCGTCGGCAATCTCGGCTTGACCGACACGGAGGAGAATCAAATCGTCGCGTTCCTGATGACACTCACCGATGGCTTCACCAGACCTTTTCCGAACAGCGATACCTTTACGGGTCAATGCATGACCGGGGGTACGGCGGCGACTCAGGGTAATGAGTTCCTTATCCCGACTCCGCCACTTCCGCCGTGTGCATCGGCTGTCTGCGGCCTCGCGCCTACTCCCAGTCCGAGCCCTATTCCATCGTCAAAGGGTTAGGGGGATGGAGCGACGAGTGGGGATAAATTAGCAACAACGCATCGGGGCCGTCCGCACGGTCCCGATGCCTTTCCTCCTTTGATTCAGGTTAATTCGCAGGAGGTCTTTCCATGAATAGAATGCTTCTGAAATTGATCATGATCGTTGTGGTCGGTAACCTGGTCTACTTAACTCAAGTGGTCGCGCAGGTGAGTCCCACTACAAAAAAAGCCGCGAAAGTCCAGATCATTCGCGGGCCAGAGATCGAACGGGCCGATCCCGAAGTTGCGATCATTAGGTGGACGAGCAACAACCCTGGCGGTTCACCGGTGCACTATGGCGTCGTACGCTACGGGTTGGATCGCACGAAACTGGATCAGACGGCGCAAAACCCAATCCGGCTGAACCCAACCCAGCCCCAAACAGTTTTCCGCGTGCGAATGAACGGCCTCAAGCCTCGCACAACCTACTTCTACGCGGTGGAGTCGATGGAGGCTAACGGCAAGAGCGATGGGGTAAAGAGCACCGTCAAGAGTTTCACCACACCTGGCCCAGGCGATCGAATCGTGCGTACCTCTAAATAACGAGAGGAGATCAGCCCTGGTCATCCGTCCGAACCTTGGGCGAAGTCCTGCTCGACTGTCGGGAAGTACGTCTTGCCATCAAGGCGTCTCTTACCGCCTGCTCAATTTCGCGCGGCGCTGATTCCAAACCAATAAGTCGCAAATCTTGAACGCACAACCTCAAGGACACTTCGTGCGAATCAGGTCATAGTCGATGTCCTGAGACCTTGAACTAAGGCAGGGTGTCGGTCTCGAATACTTCCTTGAAACAGAGTAAGTCTGCACGCTGAAGAAGCGGAGCCGAGACTCAGCAAGACGGGGTAATTCCAAGCAACTGCCAGCAAGACGGATTGACTCTGCCACCGGTATTTTTTGTAGCGGCGATTGGAAACGACGATTGAGAGGTAAATGAGTTGCTCACCAATAAAAATACGCGACTGGGTTTTATCGGCATTGGCAATATGGGAAGCCGGATTGCCAGGCGTCTGCTTGAGCATGGCTACCAGCTCATGGCCTACGACCGAAGCCGTGAAGCTGTCGATGCGCTAGCTAAATACGGTGCAAAAGTCGCTGACAGTTTGCGGATGCTCGCATCCGAATCCGACGTCATCATTTCGTGTCTTACGAATGACGATGCAGTCAAGAGTGTTTATACCGATCGACAAGGCGTCTTTGCGTACCTGGCTCGGGGTTCGGCAATAATTGACATGAGCACCATACTCCCTGCGACTTCGCGCGAACTGTACAAGCTGAGTCACGAGGCTGGAGTTACATGTCTGGACTCGCCCATGTCCGGCAGCACCCCTCTTGCTGAAAAGGGAACGTTAACGTTGTTCTGCGGAGGCGACGAAGAACTCTTTCAAACCGCCCAACCAATCTTCAGCTCAATTGCAAGTCAATATTTTTATCTGGGTGGAAGCGGCTCAGGTACCACGATGAAGCTCGTCGCGAATACGTTGCTGGGGGTCGAAATGCAAGCGATTGCAGAGGCGGTTGCCCTCGGCCAGAAGGAAGGTCTCGATCGTCATCGCCTGCTCGAGGTTTTATCACACACGGCGGTTATCGCTCCTGCGCATCTCGGAAAGCTGTCACGAGCGGACCTCGGAGACTACAGTGCTCAGTTTGCAATTCGGCTCATGAACAAGGATTTTCGTCTAATTCTTGAAACCGCGGCTGACGGCAAAGTACCAATGCCGGCCACTGCGGCTGCTTTTCAAATGAATGCGGCCGCATCTGCAGAAAGTAACGAGGAAGACTTCTCTGCTGTGATCAAGTTAATGGAGAACCTCGCGCGGCTGGAAACACCTGTAACGAAGTCTCACGTAGGCGCATGAATTTTCAGGGGTCACAACGCGCCGTGAGAGGCTTATTTGGATTGTCAATAATCATTGGGTCGGTTTGGGCATTGGGGATATCGCAAGCCGGCGCCCAAGTGGTCACGGTACCAACTGTTCCGGAAGTCCGAGGTAAAGGTCACGTTGTTACACTGAAACTCAGTGCGGTAAGTGACCCAGACGGACACGATGCTTTCGCCTACAACGGACAGACCGTTCCGCCGGTGATCAGGGTCAAACCTGGTGACGAGCTGAAAATCGAATACGTTAACTCGTTGCCCGCAATTCCGAGCGAACCCTGCGATGTTCCTCCGTGCATGAACATGTCCAACCTCCACTTTCACGGGTTGCACGTGTCACCGCGGTCTCCACAGGACGATGTGCTTAACATGATGGCAATGCCTGGAGAGACCCTCAACTACACTGTGAATATTCCACTTGATCAGCCTTCCGGTCTTTATTGGTACCATCCGCATCCGCATGGTGAGAGCCATCGGCAAGTCCTTGACGGAATGTCAGGCGCGATCGTAGTCGAGGGGATCGACCGATACGTCCCCGAGGTACGAAAACTTCGCGAGCGAGTGCTCGTGATACGTGAACGTGACATCGAACACGACAAAGATGCTGGTCAATTGCTTAAGCGGGTGTCAACGCCTGAGGGTCGGTGTGGTTCGTCAACTGAGGCGGTGGAGCGGATCTTTACAGTCAATGGTGCGGTCCGACCAGCGCTCGACATTGCCCCGGGCGAACGACAGTTCTGGCGAATACTGAATGCAGCCTCAGACAGGTATCTCGATGTTCAGATGGATGGACAGCCGCTGGAAGTGATCGCGCTGGATGGCATGCCGCTCGCCTTTCATGATCCGAACCGCCCGAGGCAGTTTCTGGATCATTTCCTGTTACCTCCAGCAGGAAGAATCGAAGCAATCGTTACTGGTCCATCGAGAGGCGAACGTACATCGTTGCGCACTCGCTGTGTGGATACCGGACCTGATGGCGACCCGAATCCAGAAATGGTGCTCGCTGACATTATTCCTGGCCGGCAAATTCCAGCTTCGACATCTTTAAAAGCCACGGGCCGACCGGTCCATAAGATTGCTCATGTTGATCATCTGGAAAATTCCGCTCCGGACTTTGTAGCGACGTTCACTGAGGATAAGAACGGGTTCTATATCAACGGGCGGAAATTCGACGCTCATTCAGAACCGATGCTGCGAGTGAAAGTCGGCTCTTATCACCATTGGCGGATTGTGAACGCGACTCGAGAGCTTCACCCGTTTCATATTCACCAGGTTCACTTTTTGTTTTACGCTCAAAATGGTTCGAAGGTCACAGACCCGGTTTGGCTCGATACCGTAAACGTTCCAGTTGATGGCTCAATCGATCTGATAATGGACTTCACTGATCCAATTATTCGAGGCATGTCACTCTTCCATTGTCATTTGTTGAATCATGAAGACAAGGGAATGATGGCCAAGATCCTTTTCCAATGACGGAGAGAATTTCAACCGCGACAGAAGTACTGGATTTCGTGAACAAAGCAGGAGCAATCATGATCAAAATAATGGGACTCACTTACATGTTGTCATTGATTGGGATCGCCACCGTGATGGGGCAATCCCAGGAATCGGCCAGCGAATATGTCGCGCCGTCGCAAGCCGTTCCAAAAGGAAAAGCTCCCAGGATGCAAGTTCAACTGCTAAGCCGTGCAGAAGAGTCAAAACAATACGCAGTCATTTTCGGCAAGGGAGACGAAGCTTTTTCTGGACTGCTGGAATTTGCAGAGAAGTATCACGTTACAAGTGCGCATTTCACAGCCATTGGAGCGCTGAATGGTGCAACGTTGGGATGGTTTGATCCCCAGCGAAAAATGTACAAGAAGATTCCGATCGAAGGTCAGGTCGAAGTGATTGGGATGAGCGGCGACATCGCATTATATAAAGGAAAGCCGGTGGTCCATACGCACATGATGGTGGGGACTTCAGATGGTACAACCCACGGCGGCCATGTTCTCGCTGCGTATGTATCGCCAACACTGGAAGTGATGGTCACAGTCGATCCGGTAACAATGCAGAAGCGGTTTGATCCGGAAACAGATCTCACTTTGATTGATCCAGCGTTGAAGTAGACTCGCTACTGGGCAAGGACATGCGCGATTTAGCTCTCTCCTGCAGTTCTTAAAATCAGGCTGAGAGTGGCTTGCCCGGGATCTTAGCCACCGCGTCCCTCAGCGTGTCAGCACTGTGCTGCAGGGCTTCCCGTTCCTCTTCCGACATGTCGGGTTCGAGGACTTGCGCAACTCCTGACCATCCAAGAACGCTGGGCATAGACAGCGTGACACCGTATTTCAGGTTGTAAGTGCCAATCGGAATCACGGCCCGCTCGTCGCGCAAGATCATCTCCGCTACGCGTGCTGACGCCATGCCAATCCCAAACTGGCTGGCCTGATTGCCTTCGATTATCGTGATATTGGCGTAACGAACTTCCTGCTCGATGCTACGACGGAATTCCTCGCGACGGTTACCCGTGTGTTGCAAAGCGTCAAAGATGGGCACCCCTGCTACACGAGCTGAGGACCACAGGAATACTTCCGACGTCCCATGCTCGCCCAAAACCTGGGCTTCCACATAAGCTGGATCTACACCCAGACGCCGAGCCAGATGAAACCGGAAGCGCAGGCTGTCGAGAAATGTCCCGCTGCTCAAGACGTGCTTGAATCCAAAGGTGCGGACGAAATCGGCCAATGGGTCTGGCGGATCTGTAAGAACAAAAATTACAGCTTCTGGCGCCACTGCAAAAATCTCAGGAAGGATCTGCCGATAGACTTCTACGTTCATATCGAGCAACCTGAGTCTGCCTGCCGGATCATTGCGGTCGGTGGCCCCGCCGCTTTTCTCATTCGCCCCGGCGGTGATCATCACAACCGCGGCGCCAGCCAAATCCGAATAGGCTCCATCATGAATGTCCACCGCTGATGACAGTGATGCACCATATTCCAGGTCGGTCGCGACCGCACGCGCCCGTTTACGATTTCGATTCAATACGACGATTTCCCGGGCGCAGCCGCGCATCACTAACGATAATAGGCATGCAGAACCAACGGCCCCAGCTCCAATCACCCCAACTTTCATGTCTTACTCCCTGACCTTGTGCTTATTCCCATCATCTGGCGTTCCTACATCGCATGTCTGAAAGATCTCGGCGTCACTCCCGCAAGGCGACGAAAGGAAGTTGTAAAGTGACTCTGGCTGGAGAATCCCAATCGCAAAGCAATCTCCGAGATCGCCAGGTCTGTTTCTTTCATTAGTTCTTTTGCGCGCTCAATACGTCGCTCCGCGATGTAGTTAGTCAGAGTCATTCCCATCGACTGCTTAAAGGCTCGAGAAAAGTGGAAATAACTCAGACCTACGTCTTTTGCTACGGCACGAAGGGCAACCCTGCCCTCCTCCTGACGGGCTAAGTGATGGTCTATCCAAGCGACAGCCTTTCTTAGCTTGTGCGGCGCCATACCACCGCGGTCGATTCGGACATCTTTTGATGAACCGTAATGTTTGATCAACTGCATGGTGAGACTCACCGCCAGGGAATCGGCGTAAAGTCGACCCACAACATTCGCTTCGTTCAACTCGCCCAACAGGGACATCCCTATATGTCGAATGTGTTTGCCTTGAACCCCAAAACGCGGAGTAAGCGCAAGGTCCCTGAATGGACCATCGAATTCCTCGGCGATCTTTCGCACAAAAAGCGGGCGTAGATACATGATCAGCATGTTGCGTACGAGCGATCCGTGGGTTTGGCACGACCATGACGCACCGGCTGGAATAATCGCAACTTTACCTGCTCGCACCTTGCCTTGGTAATTACGGTTCGCATACGCGGCGCTGATGTGGAGAGGTGCGCTTAGATTCAAAACGAGACAGTGATTGTCCGACGGGGGAACAACGATCTCGCTCAAACCGTGCCGTAATTGCACCATGCGGATGTCCTGCCAAGCGAGGGCATCACTGGATGCAACGACTGCCTCCGGGTAGAGCTGAGCGATATCACTGACCGAAGCAGGACGTACAACCGCTTCTGGCCTGCTGCGGACCGCTTTCCGCCACGCTTCTGGATTGAAGCCTGAGCCGGGCCAACCTGTGTAAGCCGAAGTCTTTACTGTTTGTAGCATCACGTTCCTCTCTATTGTTCAGACCAAATTAAATCGGGTCATGCGGAAGCAATTACTTAACATCCTCATTTCACTCTAACGAGAAACCGATGGCGCTGAGCAATGCTTGCTCTGTGAATGGCTTATTCAGGAAAGCGACCGCGCCGGCTTCGATGGCCTTAGTTCGCTCTCCGTCACTGTAGTGCGCGGTTATGAACACAATGGGGATTCGGCTGTTCATTGCGGCTAGCCTGCGTTGCAGTTCGAGTCCGCCCAATCCAGGCATCCTGACGTCTAGTATCAAACAGTCAAATGCTTTGGAGCAGCCCGAATCCAAGAAGGCCTCGGCTGATGAGAAGTCCTCAACATAGAGTCCGTAAGAATCGAGAAGCGACTTGACTGCTTCTCGGATAGATTGATCGTCATCAACGATTGCCACATTTGCGTTCTTAATCACCAATTTGTTCCCTCGCATATTCCTTAACCGAGGCTGGTTGTTCTCCCTTGAGTTCTGCGTTGTCGCCTTCAGCCCCAGCTCATTCCTTACCGTCATTGCGACGATTGAAGAATATTGGTTATGTAAGCGGATAACTATTGGAACGTCAGGTAATAGTATTGGGATTTAGAGAAACCGTATTGGAGTAAACGCCTAGAGGACTGCAAACAGGCAGACTTAAACGTACTTTTCTTTGCCTCAAAAGCGCATGGCTCAAGAGTCAGTACCATAGGGCGGTAGCGCATGGCTCAAAAGTCCAACAACGCTTCCCGACTTTTGAGGCAAAGCCTTAGGAGATTGTGCATTTAGGTCAATATTCTACGTCAACTCCCAATGTGCTGACCTAAACTTCCTATTTCACTTCCTCACGTTCCAATAGAAATGCGAAAGCAAACCCAATAATCTTCCGCACGACCGAAAACTAGATGCTGAAAGCGGAGGACAGTCATGATTGCTACTGAAATGAAAACAAACACGGATTTGATGGAGACAGTCCTCCTCAATCCAAAGCAAAAGGGTCTGCGCGCTGAAGAGTTTGAGCAGAAACTAGCGCAGCGCATCGTGGGTCAGGACCGGGCAGTACGTTGCATGAGTGATCTTTACCAGGTGTTCCTTGCCGGGATGAATTCAACCAATCGTCCGGTTGGGACGATACTTTTCCTTGGCCCCACCGGAGCAGGCAAAACCAGGGTGGTCGAAGCCGCTGCAGAAGTGTTGTTTGGCAATCCTAATGCAATGATCAAAATCGACTGCGCTGAGTTTCAACATTCTCATGAGATCTCGAAATTGATTGGATCGCCTCCGGGCTATCTTGGTCACCGTGAAACTCATGCTCTGCTGACGCAAACAAATCTTGATCGTTACCACACGGACGACACCAAACTTTCGTTTGTCTTGTTTGACGAGATTGAGAAAGCCTCTGACAGCGTGTGGCAACTGCTGCTTGGTATTCTCGACAAGGCTACTCTGACGTTGGGAGATAATTCACGTACAGACTTTTCGAACACTATCGTCATCATGACTTCAAACCTGGGAGCCCGTGAGATGTCGGAGCTGACGACGCCTGGGATTGGCTTCGCTTGCGCGACGGACCGGAAACAATCGAGCGAAACCGGTATGGACCAGAAGATCTACCGAACGGCGGTAGAGGCTGCCAGACATAACTTCACTCCAGAGTTCATGAACCGGATAGACACGATGGTGGTGTTTCGGTCCTTGACGGAGCAAAACCTGCGGCGAATTCTCGATCTCGAACTACAAGCAGTACAGGATCGAATTATGACTTCAGCTCGAACCAAGTTTCTTTTTGGCTGCTCCGATAGCGCTAAGGAAAGGCTCCTGAATGAAGGGATCGACCTCCGATATGGCGCCCGGCACTTGAAACGAGCCATCGAACGACTCCTTGTTTATCCACTCTCGAATCTCGTAGCAACAGAACAAGTTGCCTTCGGGGAAAGAATCTCAGTTGATATTGACCACCAAAATGGTGAGCTCATTTTCCTAAAGAGTCTTGAAGAACCACCGATTTATAAGCGCGACTCTGAGATGTGCTTTGAACAAATTACGATGGCGCACATTGGGCCCTGGGCGACGTTTGCCGGAATGCAACCCGCTTAGTTGGTGGTTCGTGAGCAGTTTGTTAAGGAGGGTTAACTAGTACGACTGTGCGACCGAGGAATCCTTGACAGTCACATTTTGTGGAGCGCAAAATTCACGCATCTTTCCAAAGAACCTAGTCCGAACTGTCCGACCGCTGAGATCAGCCTGCCCCGTTGAGCGGTGGTTTTTTGGGCGAGCCTAGTCTATGCATTTCCCCCACACGTCAGTCCCTTCAGATTAGCCGAGATGATCGGCCGAGCCAGGATTGCAAGCGGGATGGACGGGTTTGAAGCGAAATCAATTGCGGTTCTCACCCTTTTGTTGGTGATCGGAATTTTCCCGCAGACCGCAGATAGAAGTTCGGCGCCGGTTGAATGTGCAGCGGCCCAAGAACCCGCGGCGACGCTATCAGGTACTGTTGCTGACATTTCCGGAGCGGGAATTTCTGGCGCGTCAATAACTGCGTCTTGCAACTCGCTTCAACGAACAGTCACAACTGATTTAACCGGCGCGTACACCTTGCCTTTGCCCGCGGGCAGATACCATGTGCGCGTGACAGCGAAGAACTTTACTCCTGCTGAACGAGACATCGTCCTTTCCGCCGGAAGCCCGATTGAATGGAAACCTACCCTGACCTTAGCACCCGTGAGAGCGACCGTGATGGTTGATACGCCTGGATATGCAGTCATCAACACAACAACTGGTAGCAAAATGGACGCCTCGTTGCTTGATGTGCCGCAATCAATCACGGTTGTAGACCAGGAGCTTCTGAACGACGAGGGCGTACAGAAACTCGATGACGCTCTGAAAAATGTGGCGGGTGTGATGCCGGGCGGATACTACGAGGCTTGGGATTTCTACCGGCTGCGAGGTTTCGATGCGTCGTTCAATACATACATCGATGGGTTGCGCGGCGGCAACGGAATGGGCGAAGAAACTTTTGGCCTCGAGTCGGTGGAGGTAATGAAAGGTCCTTCATCGACGCTCTACGGGCAGAGTGTGCCAGGGGGCATAGTAAACCTGCGCAGCAAACTGCCGCGCCCCGATGCATTTGCACTCTTTCAATTCACCGGCGGATCAGATGGATTCTACGAACCCGCGATCGATGCGGGCGCATCGTTGAACAGATCGCGCACGCTCTACGGCCGCCTCAATCTTCTCTACCGCCAAACGCACTCTTTTACTGATTACGTATCGCGACACCGCTTGTATGTAGCGCCGGCGCTGACGTGGGCCATCAACTCAAGTACGCAATTAACGTTTCTAGGAAAGTATCAGCACGACACTGACCATCTCGCCTTTCCACTTCCTGCTCGAGGAACTGTGCTTCCGAATCCAAATGGCCAGATTCCGATTAACCGCTTTGTGGGTGAGCCGTCAAATCCGAATCCGGTTGCCGAGCTCGACTATAACTTCGGCTATCAACTGACGCATCGGTTCAACGACTCCTTATCTCTCTACCAGAATCTCCGCTTCTCATGGTACGAGAACCATTGGGACAAGCTGCTCTATCCATCTTTCCTCGGAGCAGATCAGCGGACGTTGTTTCGTTATCCCCTCTCGTGGAGAGAAAAATGGAGCAACTATGTCGCCGATACAGGACTCCTGGTCCATGCAAAAAGCGGCCGCGTTCAGCATGACATTGTGGGGGGCTTGGAGTACTACCGAGAGCCGCGCAAGTACAGCAGTGAGTCCATAGATTTTGGCGACCCATCGGCTTATATGCCTATCGATGTG
>Ga0105248_10006337_pt1 | contig 12981 bp, 4 predicted proteins | sample KBSS34metaG_FD_81524 | JGI IMG/M metagenome (GOLD analysis project Ga0105248, IMG submission 81524) | Switchgrass rhizosphere microbial communities from Kellogg Biological Station, Michigan, USA - KBS S3-4 metaG | ecosystem: Host-associated > Plants > Roots > Rhizosphere > Soil | place... | reverse complement strand
GGGCGCGGCGACAGCGACTTTAATTTTGCGGGGCGTGGTGTGTTGATCGGGCTGGGGAGGCGTATAGGCGAGCGTGTAACTCGCGCGGATGTCGGCGGCGATGCGTAGGCAGAGCGGACCGATCTGAGAAATATCCATGGGCTCGAAGGCTTCGCCGCCACTCATTTTCGAAAGGCGATGCAGGATTCCCAGGTTGTGCTCGCGTTCGTCGGGGTCGAAGAGCGCGACGGTGTAAACCGTGGCTCCGGAGCGTTGGAGCGCATGCATGGTTTCCGCAAAGCTGTGGGTGCTATTGTTATCGCCGCCATCGCTGATGAGCAAGAGTACCTTGTTCTCTCATTTACCTTTGGCGAGATGATCGGCCGCTAACGCGAGCGCGTCATAGAGCGCGGTTCTTCCTTCGGGCTTTGGTCTTAAAAGAGCGCTCCTCAGCTGCTGCGGGTCACTCGAAAAAGGAATGGCGGGCGGAAGGCCTTGGAAGGCGTGGTCGTTGAAATTCACGACAAAGGTCTCGTCTTGGGGGTTGCTGGCGAGAACGAAGGCGAGAGCCGCGGTGACGACTTCGGGTTGCCTGGCGCGCATGCTGCCGCTGGCGTCGACGACGATGCCGAGCGTCACGGGGCGGTCCTCGGCCGCGAACTGTTTGATAATTTGCGGGTGACCGTCTTCAAGAATTTTGAAGTCCTGCGCTGTCAAGCCTTTGATGTTCGTACCATGGCTATCTTGCACTCCGACATTGAGCACAACCAGTTGGCTGGCGGTGTATAGGGTGAATTCCGGCTCTGCCGGCGAAGGGGGTTCCCGCGCCGGGAGAGCCGGAAACGCTAATGCCAAGATGACTGCGAAGCGGAGCATCTAGCTGCGATTGTAGGCAAATTTCAAGGCCAACGCAGCCACCATCGAGAGCACACCGATGAGGGCAAACAACGGCAAGTTAGACGCGGTTTGCGGAAGGGTGTCCGCGGGTGGAGGCGTGCTTACACGCTGTGCGTCGCTGGTATCGATGGGAGCCGTCGCGGGTTGTTGGGCCGCGGCCACTTCGACGGGCGCGGGTGCAGGAGCGGGCGCAGCCGTGGGGGCTGGCTCGGCTACGGCAACAGGCGCTGGAGCCGGCGCGGGTTCCGCAGCGGCGGTGACACTGACGTCGGTGGTCTTCTCCTCGCTGTTTATCGGGACTCTCGCGTTGCTATTGCTGGCGCTGATAAGAGTGGCTTCCTCCTTCGGATACGCGAATTCTTGACCGAAGTTGTCACCAGGGTAGAACCAGGCGCGCAGAGCCTTGGGCTGTCCGGCAGGTGTTTCCCAGAAGGCGAAAACACTTTTTCCGGTGGGCTGGAGGCGCTCGTTGGGGATGGCCAGGATGGTTGTGACCAGGTGCTTTTCGTCCTTGTCGAAAAATTGCACGGTGTGGCGATCGGCGGCCGAGGTTGCCAGCAGCCGGATCACATAAGTTCCGGGTTGCAGTGTCGTGGTCGGCAGTTGCACGGGTTCATCAATGGTGATCGTGGTTTTCTTGTCCCACTGATCCGCCATCGCGAAGCCCATGCTCCCGAACGCAACGACTGCTGTTACAGCGAGTGTTTTTAGGTAAGTATTCATTTCCTCAAATCTCCTTTACACGCAGCCGACTTCTGGCCGGGCTACGGAATTTATAGAGGCAAGTAGAGGGCCATCTTCATACGTTTAAGGCACGGTTGATATCGAGAAAATTCTACAAGGGTAGTAATTTCCTCCCGCGGCAAAAACTTCTGAAGATGGCCGAAGGGTTAACGGCGAGAGGAGGTTTCTTCACGCATGGCAGGCACGGTATCGAGCCATTCGCTGGCTCGTTTTTGTGCATCTTCCTTCTTGATGCCATAACGTTCCTGGAGCTTGCCGATCAATTTGTCTTTCGAGCCACTGATGTAGTCCAGATCATCGTCGGTAAGTTTTCCCCACTGCTGTTTCGCCGAACCCTTGAGTTGTTTCCATTTGCCTTCAATTTGGTCCCAATTCATTGGATTGCTTCCTTTCTTTGCTAGCGGCGCTGGTCCGGAGTGGACTGCGCCGTTGGTGGACTGCAGGTGAGAGGCCGCTTTGCTGGGGATGCGCACGAGGACGCGGTGGAGCGTGCCGTCGTCGAGCAAGTGCAGAAATTCCGGAGTTGGCGCGTCGAGCGAAGGATCCTTTTGTACGGTGATGTGGTAAGTGGCGGAGCGGTAGCGATAGGTGATTTCGAAGCCGGGCCAATCGTCGGGAATCGCGGGGCGCAGGGTTAGCTGGTCGCCGCGGAGGTGGAAGCCGAGCACTTCTTCGATCCAGATGCGATACATCCAGCCCGCGGAACCGGTGTACCAGGTCCAGCCACTTTGTCCGACTCGTCCTGCTGCATCAGATACGTCGGCGGCGGCGGAGTAAGGTTCGCCGCGATAATGCGCGACCTTGTCAGGTGTGCGGCTGTGTTCGACGGGATTCATCATGGTCAGCAGGCGTACGGCTGTGGCGCCTTCGCCCAGGCGGGCCCAGGCCATTGCGGTCCACAGTGCGCCGTGCGTATACTGCCCGCCGTTTTCGCGCAGTCCGGGCGGGTAGCCCATGATGTAGCCGGGATGCGGCGTGGAATGATCGAAGGGCGGGGCGAAGAGGCGTACCAGCTGGTTGGTGTCGTCGACTAAAAGGCGATCCGCGGATTCCAAGGCGCGGCGCGTGCGGGCGGGGGCGGCATTGGCCATCACCGCCCAGGATTGAGCGATGGAATCGATGCGCGCTTCGGTGTTCGCGTGGGAACCGAGAGGCGCGCCGTTATCGAAGAAGCCGCGCAGGTACCAATCGCCATCCCAACAGGTGGACTCGGCAGCGTCTTTCAAGATGGCTGCACGGCCGCGCCAGTCGGCGGCTACGTGGGAATCTTTCTGTTCCATCCAGGGGGCGAAGGCATCGACCACCGCGCAGAGAAACCAGGCGAGCCATACGCTTTCGCCGCGGCCTTCTATGCCGACTAGATTCATGCCGTCGTTCCAATCGCCACTGCCGAAGAGCGGCAGGCCATGGGCGCCGAGACGCCAGGCGCGATCGATGGCGCGGCGGCAATGGTCCCACAGCGGGGCGGTGTGGGCGGAAATCGGCGGCACGAAGAGGCGCTCGTGTTCGCCGGGCTTTAGGGGTTCGCCTTCGAGGAACGTGACGGGTTCATCGAGAACTCCCAGGTCAGCGGTGACGTCGAGATAGTGCGCGACTGCGAAGGGCAGCCATAGCAGATCATCGGAGCAGAGGGTTCGCACGCCCATGCCGGTGTCGGGGTGCCACCAATGCTGCACGTCGCCTTCATGGAATTGGCGGGCGGCGGAACGGAGGATGTGGGCGCGGGTGAATTCGGGGCGGGCGTAGACGAAGGCCAAGCAATCCTGGAGCTGATCGCGGAAACCGAAGGCGCCGCTGGATTGATAGAAGGCAGTGCGGCCCCAGAAGCGGCAGCTCAAGGCTTGGTAGGGGAGCCAGCGGTTCAGCAGAAAATCGGTGGAAAGGATGGGGGTGCGGACTTGCAACGCGCCTAGCGTCGCATCCCAGGAATTTCGCGTGACGGCTAACGCGTGGTCGACTTGATCGGGAGTTTGATAGCGGGTGACGATGTCGCGTACTTCTTCTATGGTGGCGGCTTCGCCTAGCAGAAAAACAATTTCGGTTTGTGCGCCGTGTTCGAGGGTGATTTCGAGTTGCAGGGCGGCGGCGGGATCGAGGCCGGCCCCGCTGCGGTTGTCCAGGCGGGCGCGTTCGAGCGCGGCGGGGTTGGTGGTGGAACGGTTGCGGCCTAGGATTAGCGTGCGATCTCCGGAGTAAGAGGTGGCGCGGGGACTGGCTGCGGCGAAGGCAAGTTGATTGGTTTGGCTGCCGCTCCACGACTGACGGGCGCAAACGGCGCCGGATTCCTGGTCGTAGATGATCTGAATGTGCGGAAGCTGATCTTCACGGTTCGTTCCGAGGACCCACTCGGCGAAATACAGAACAGTGAGACGGCGGCGGCGTGAGGAATCGTTGCGCAGGCGGAGGCGGCACACTTTTACGGGGTCGCCGGAGCCGTTATCGTTTAGAGGGACGAATACGGTCAGCTCTTGTCCGATGGCGTGGCTGTTGTGTTCAAACACGGTATAGCCTTGGCCGTGGCGCGCGCGGTAGGCGTCGTTTTCACGAATGGTTTGGGGTGTGGGAGTCCAACATGCGCCGCTGTCGTCGTCGCGCAGGTAAATGATTTCGGAGTGCGGATCGGTGACGGGATCGTTGTGCCACGGGGTCAAGCGATTGGCCTGGCTGTTGCGGCGCCAGGTGCATCCTAGACCGCTCTCGGTGACTAGCGCGCCGAACTGCGCGTTGGCCATGACGTTGGCCCAAGGCGCCGGAGTCTTGTCCTTCGGGGAGAGATAGATGGCGTATTCGCGGGCGTCCTGGGTGAAGCCTCCCAGGCCGTTGAAGTAGGGCAATTCCAGAAACGGCAAGGGCATGGAGGGCTCTTCCGCGGCGTTGCCGGAGCGCACGAACGGCGGTGGCTCGGGATTTTTTCCGGCGGCCGCCAGCTGTTGCTGAAGCGAGCCGCGGCTGCCACTGAGCACTGCTGCGGACGCGGCTAGCAGCAGGTCGCGATGATTTTCGGGCATAGCGGGCCAGTCGTGTAAATAGACCGAGCCGCGGAGGGCGGTGCCGGGAGTTTGCGAATAGGCGTCGATCAGGCGCTGCAATTGGTGGTGCAGGGGCTGGTCGTAACTGGGGCTTTCCTGATTCAGAATAATCAGGTCGGCGCGGAAGCCGCGCATGTGCCAGTAGGTGTGGGCGAGCAAGAGCTCGCGAACTAATGGCATTCCGCGCAGGTCTCCGATGATGACCGTCAGCATGGGGAGATCGCCAGAAATGCCGTAGCCCCAGAGGGCGGATTGACCTAGGCGGTTGCGTTCGAGGCGCACGGCGGGGAGGCGCAGGAACGGGTTGGGATAGACGAGGTTGCTGCAGAGTTCGAAGAAGCGATGAGCTTTGGCGGGGCCGATGCCGAGGTGGCGGAATTCCAGTTGGCTGCGGGTCCAGGCCATTTCGAAAGCTCGGCTTGCCGATTCGCTCCGGCGATATTTGGCGGCCAGAGCCAGGACGTCTTCGCGGGAATTCGCTACGGCGGTGACTAAGACGAATTCGAATTGCGAGATGGGGTCGATGGTGGCGCGGCAGCGGAGACTGAAGATGGGATCAAGGACGATGCCGGTGGCGCCGGTGAGCGGACGGCGGAGGGCGTCCGCGGACTCGACGGTATTGCCGCGGCCGATGAATTTTGCCCGGTCGGTTTCGGATTGAATGTGGCCGGTAACGCCGACTACGAGGTGGGCGGCCCACACGGGCCGTTCATCGGGCGAACGGGGGCGGCGTTGGGCGATCAGGATGCCGTCGGCGGTGCGCTCGGTTTCGATGAACATCTTGGAAAACGCGGGATGCGCTTTGTCGGCGGCGTGCGGGGCTAGCGCTAGTTCGCAATAGCTGGTGAATTCCAGAGGGCGGGAGCGGACGGAGCGGTTGGTCACGGTGACACGGCGGAGTTCGACGTCGTCTTCGGGGGCTACGGTTACTTCCATCACGGTTTCGATGCCGAAGGCGGTGCGGTGGAATTCGGCGCGGTCGGCCGAGAATTGCGCGGAGCTAGTGCCTTGATTGCCGCTTACGGGCTTAGGGGTGGCAGCCCACAGCGCGCCAGAACGGGTGTCGCGGATGTAGAGAAAGCTGCCCCAGGGGTCGAGCGTGGTGTCGGAGCGCCAGCGGGTGAGATCGAGATCGTTCCAGCGGCTATAGCCTCCGCCGGAGTTGCTAACCATGAGCGAGTAGCGGCCGTTGCCGTAGAAGTGGACGCGCGGGACGGCGGTGGCTTCTTTCCAGATGCGTTCGGCGGGCTCCTCGGCGATGGCGGGGCGCACTTGGGGGGCGACGGCGGCGTCCTTTTCGAGGACGGCGTGCGTGAGGGGGATGCGTTCGAACAGGACGGACTCGACGGCGCGGACGCGGAGGTCGGCGTGGAAGCGGCGCTGCATGATGCCGCGGTAAAGAGTGTTGTCGAGAGCTACCAGGCTCATGCCTTGGTGGTGCGCCATGTAGCTGTAGATCACGACGCCGCGTTGGCCGTGGCGTTCGGCGGCGCGAGTGAAGTCGATGGCTTCGTAGAGTCCCATGGGGCCCAGCAGGCCGAATTCTTCCAGGTGCTTCAGGTTGCCGAATGCCGCGTTTGGCTGTACGGGGAGGGCCAACATTGTGGAGTACGGCGAAATCACCAAACCTTCTTCTTCGAGGCCTGGCTTCAAGGCGAGTTGGGGAACGCCGAAGGCTTGATATTGATAGGTCTGGTTGGCGTCGAGGGCGCTGTAGGCGGATTCGGAGATGCCCCAGGGGACCTTCATGTGTTGGCCGTAATCGATCTGGCGTTCGATGGCGTCGTTGCAGGCGTTCTCCAGCAGCGAGTTGGCGAACATCCGGGTGAATAAGACTGGCATGAGATATTCGAAGGTTGTGCCGCTCCAGGAGAGTAAAGTCTGGCCGGCGGCGGAGGCCGTGCGGGGGCGGCCCAGGGCGAACCAATGTTCTACGGGGACGTCGCCTTTGGCCATGGCAACTAGACTTGCAAGGCGGGCTTCGCTGGCTAACAAGTCGTAGTGGCTGGTAAATTCCAGGGGCGATCCGACGGCGTAGCCGATGCCGAAAAGGCGGCGGCGCTGATCGTAGAGGAAGCGCATGTTCATGCCGCTGGCGAGACGCTCGGCGGAGGCGGCGAGGCGCTGCAAATTACCGACGGAACGAGCGGCGTTGGTGCGGGCTTCCTGATATTCGGTGGCGAGTTGGTTGAGCCACCCGGCAACTTCGGAAGGCAGGGCGGGGTCGAGGCGGCGAGTCAGGATTTCATCGACGGGACCGGAGTGGCCGGAGGCGAGCGCGTGCAACGAGGGGACGGCGCGCACGGCGCGGCGGCGCAGGCGGGCGACATGAGTTCCTAGAACCTGGACTGTTTCCTCGGGTGGACGCATCAGGGTTTCCATCCACTTGAGATAGAGCTCGACGGTTTCGATCCAGGATTTGAGTTCGTATTCCAGGCGCGAGGCCCAGTAGGCGGCTTCGGCGCCGCGTTCCATTTCGCGCAGGTGTTGTAAAGGCGCGATGGCAAGACGCAGGCGACCGATCAGGCCGTAGCCTTCGGCTTTGCCTCGTAAAAGACGCTGCAACGCGCCTAGGTGAACGCTGGCGAGAGGCGCGGGGCCGCAGGATGCGCGGAGATTCGACAGAGTATCGATGAGTCCGCGCATGCATTGCTGGCCGAGCACGGGGGCGCGGATGGCATCCTGGCAGCCTTGTTCGAGCACCCACAGGCAGGCCAGCAGATTGCCGCTGTCGGCTGTCGAAACATAGCGGGGCTCCAATGGTTTTAGGGTTTGGATGTCGTACCAGTTGAGCAGGTGGCCTTCGTGGTGTTCCAGGCGATCGAGGGTGTCGAGAGTTTGCGTGCAGCGGCGGGAGAAGTCGTCCGCGGTGAGATAACCGAAGTCACGCGCGGCTAGGGCGGAAGTCAGCCAGAAGCCGATGTTGGTGGGCGAAGTGCGGGGCGCTACTTCAATGCGAAGCGAGAGCTGCGAGTTGTCGGGTGGCAGCCAGTTCATGGCGGGGCCGACGAGATCGTCGAAATAGCGCCAGGTGCGGCGCGCGAGTGTACGGAGAAACGCGCTGTTGGCTCTCTGGAAGCGCTGGCGGCTGTGACTGCGGACGGGGCGGGCGAGCCACTGCATCAGCAGGGGCGACAGCGCCCACAGCACCAGGAAAACGGCGGTGGGGGCGAACACGCTTTGAATCCGCATGACGATCATGAGGATGATGGAGCATCCGGAGACCATCAGCATCTGGCGCATGGTGGAGGTGAAATGCGTGTGGGCGAGCGAGGCGCTTTCCGCGGTTTGCCATTCGAGCAAGTGATGACGGCTGATCCAGCGGCGATAGGTGACGCGCACAATCGCGTCGACGGAGAGCCAGGCTTGATGGGGCAGGAAGGCGATCATGACGGCGGCGCGAATGACCTCGTCGAAAGCGCCGCGCCATCCGCGGATCGAACCTTGCAGGTAGCGGGCGAAACGTTCGAACAAGGGGGCGACGGCGGGGATGGCAATCGCCAGGCCGACTACCAGGCTCCAGACGGCGGGGGCTTTGGAAGTTAGCCAGCCGAATAACAGGAGCAGCAGAGACGCGCTGGGGACTAAACTGCGCCGCAGGTTGTCGAAGATACGCCAGCGGTTGATTACGCTGAGGGGATTGCGCTCCGGCGGGCCTTGGGCTGAGGGCACGCGCAAGAGCATCCAGGGGGCAATCTGCCAATCCCCACGAATCCAGCGATGCTGACGCTTGCTGAAAGTGGCGTAATCGAACGGCATGTTCTCGAAGAGCTCAATGTCGGTGGCCAGGCCGACGCCTACGTAGGCGCCTTCGATTAAGTCGTGGCTAAGAAGGGTCTCGGGCGGGAACCGGTGGCCGACGCTCGCCCGGAAAGAGCGCACGTCATAGATGGCTTTGCCGTGGAAGATGGCTTCTCCGAAGAGATCCTGTTGCGCGTCGGAGACGGTTTGGCAATAGGGATCGGTGCCGGAGGTGTCGGCGAAGACGCGTGTGAAGTGAGTGGCGGTGGCGCCCGGAAGGGAGATGCTGACGCGAGGTTGGATGATGGTGTATCCGCGGGTGCGCACGCGCGTGATTGGATCGAGCACCACGCGATTCAGCGGGTGCGCGAGCGTTTCGATCATGCGGCGGGCGGTGGCGGGCGGGAGTTGGGTGTCGGCGTCCAGTGTAATGACGTGGAGGACTGGCTGCGGCAGTTGGCCCGCACGCACAATGGTGGGGTCACCCTCACCGCATAGGAACGCATTGAGGTCTTCGAGTTTGCCGCGCTTGCGGTCGCGGCCGATCCAGCGGCGCTCGCTTTCGGACCAAACGCGGGGGCGGTGAAACAGCAGAAAACGGTTGCCGGGATAACGGGTGTTGAGCTGTTCGATCCCTTGACGGGCGGCGGCGAGAACTTCGGTGTCGCCGAAGGCGTTGCACTCGAGGGAATCTGTGAAGTCTGAGAACAGACTGTAGAAAACGTTCGCCTCTTGATTCGCCAGGAACCGGACTTCGAGCTTCTCTACTTCCTGGCGCACTACATCGGTGCTGGACAACATCATCGGCACTACTACCAGAGTGGCGTGGTCTGGCGGGATGCCGTCCTTGAAATCCATCTTGGGAAGGGGGTCCGGGGGAAGCAGCGAAATTACAAGGGCGTTGACGATTTGAACGGCGAGTTCGCTTAAGGGGAACAGAGCGAGCGTGCCGAGGATCGTCAACATGCCTGGCTGATGCACACCCACCGCCCACGCGACGGTCAGCGAGAGCGCCAGAAACCACGCGGTCAGGCCTATCGAGCTTCCCAGATAAAAAGGCGTGGCATTGCGGCGGAGGGCACGGATGGTACGAGTGCGTAGGGGCATCCGTGCACCGGTTTCACGCTCCAACTCGGCGATTCCATCGTCCAGAAGAAAGTAGGACGCCGACGCGGCCGGCCCTTGCGCTCGCTGGGCAAGTGCGACGGCGTGGCGGGCCACATCCAGTTCTCTGGTGGCGCTGTGGCGGGCGATTTCTTCCACGACTTTTCTGGAGCGGTCGCGCGTGACGAAATCGCTGCCGGAGTGAGTACGGTCGGTGCGCAGCTCGGCTTCGACCAGACTGGTGGCCTCGAAAATTTTTGTGAAGTCGAGGCGCGCCAGGGTGCGCAGGCTGCCGAAGGCGTTGGCGATGGAAACGCGCTCGGCAGCTTCCCGGTTGTGCTCGCCCCGAACCACTTCGGGAAGCGGCACGCCGAGTTTTCCTTCTACCCATTGCTGGGTGGGGGCGAGTGCGCGGTCTTCGTCCTGGAGCTGCTCGATCAAGGACGTGGCGAAATAGGGCTCGACTCCAACGGGTTCGGATTCGAGCTGATGCAGCGTGCGCTCGAACGCTTCGCTATCGCGGCGGGCGCCGGCGGCCAAGCGGTTGGCCCAGAAGTAGCCGGCCTCGCGAAGCTGCTGGGCACGATCCACGCGCTGGACTAAGGCGGCCAAGGATTCGATGACGGACAATCGCAGAAGTAGAGGGAACGACCACAGTTCGGCGATGGAGAGTGGAGTCCAGCGTTGATATTCGATGAGGGCTTGCGAAATATTTGTTTCGTCCAGGCAATGATCAGCGTAGCGGACGAGTTCACCAGCCAACTCCGAGACGAATAGATAACCGTACTGGCGGGCGTGGATGTGCGTGCGGTCTTTGGGCAGCGAGCGGCGGATTTCCGCTATTGCGGTACGGACGAGATAGGCGTTGTCCAGCAGCCATTCGGCGGAAGCCGTCAAGGTGTGATCCAAGCGCGCGGCTTCGGCGAGGCTTTGATGCACGGATTCGAAGCGAATTTCGCTATCGCGTACGCGAGCCAGGATCTGATTTTTCCACAGGGGCGATGGGTTGCGGTGCTCGGCGCATTGGCGTGCCATTTCCGGGATGGACATAGCGGGAGCAGATTCGCGAACCGGCGGCGGCTGGGACAAGTGGCCGGTCAACATGAAAATGGAGGGCTCGCCGGTGCCGCGAAGGTCCTTCACGATAGATTGAGTCTGGGAAGATGGCGCGGCGACTAGAACGGCGTTCTCTCCCTCAAGCAGCGGGGCGTAGCGGCTCAAGCGCGGACGCGCCGGGGGCGGGCCGTCACTGGTCAGCAACAGGCTCTCTATTTTGCTCGCATTGGACCGCACCGTGCGATAGGCGGCGGCGGCCTCTTCCGTGGATGAATAGATCGCTAGGACAACGCGGCTCGACTTGCCCGGCATAGGCAAGTCCACTCAGGCCCGGCCGCGAACCGCGAGCGTTAAGAGGCACAGAAAAAAGAGGAGCACAAAGGATGCACTCGCGATGATGGCTGGTATTATGGCAGCGCCTCCGAGCAACATCGTCAAAAGACTGCACAAAGTCAATAACGCGAATACCGTTAACCATCCGAGCATTTTGTTCTCCGTTCGCGATGAGCAGTTGATTTGTTCGATTCCTTTAAGGCAACTCCAATGCCAGCTAGAAACGATTGAGAACGTTGAGGAAAGGATGCGAGCAAAATGGTTCCCGGCAATTCTGACAGCGTTTCCCGTGCAAAAATTGCATAGTTGTCATCTGGGATCAAGCACTTGGCTTGAGAAAACGGTTCGCGGCACGATTGGCTCTTAAGATGCAATAGTGAACCGCATGAATGCCCAGAAAAGGAATCTAGAGAGCAATCGGAATGCAGTCGTGCTCGGGAGTATTTCATGGATCGCGGATGAGTTGATCGGGATCCGCACGCTTGAAAAGCGGCTTTCAAAGAAATTGAAAGCCACGTCCGCGGCAAGCAGCCGCGTGCTGCTCGATGGGATCCGCGACCTCAACACGCGCGTGGAACTGCTGGATCGCGCACTCGATGAATTCAGCCGTAGGGGACGCGCAGCGTAATTCTTATGAGTATCAGCGCAGGCCACGATGTAGAGAGCGTGGCTGATCCCATCAATTTCGAAGAGTTGCAGGCGCAGTCGGGGCGCGTTTTGCTCGTGGACGACGACGCGGAGATGCGAGACGACCTGGCAATGCTGCTTTCGAAAGAAGGCTTCATCACGGCCACGGCGGGCGATGGCCGGGAGGCGCTGGAGAAGCTGGAATCGTGGGCGCCCGATGTGATTGTCACCGATCTGCGGATGCCGCGTATGGACGGCTTCGAACTCCTGCGCACGCTGCGGGAGAAGGGGCGAACGATTCCAGCGATCGTGCTTACCGGTTTCGGGAGCCTGGAAAAGGCGTTGTCGGTGATCCGCGATCTAGAAGCCTATTGGTTTTTAGAGAAGCCGGTGAAGCTCAGTGCTCTGCAGCCGTTGCTACAGAGAGCGATCGAGCACAGCCGGCTGCTGCGTGAAGCGGAGAGCCTGAAGCGCGATTTAGTAGCGCGAACGTCGTTCGGGCGGCTGGTGGGGCGGTCCGCCGCGATGCAGGATGTGTTTTCGTTGATTCGTCAAGCGGCGCCGCGCTCGGTCTCCATTTTACTGATCGGCGAGAGTGGGACGGGGAAGGAGCTGGCGGCTCGTGAAATTCACAACTTGAGCCTGCGCGCCAACCAGCCGTTTGTGGCGGTGAATTGTGCGGCGCTGCCGGAGACGTTGATTGAGAGCGAGCTGTTTGGGCACGAAAAAGGCGCGTTCACCGGCGCCTTCGAGCGGCGTCCAGGATGTTTCGAGCAGGCGGAGGGCGGGACTATATTCCTGGATGAAATCACGGAGATGCCGCTGGCGACGCAGTCGAAACTACTGCGTGCGCTGGAGGAGCGCGGCGTCCGCCGTTTGGGCGGGAAAGCGGAAATCCCGGTGGACGTGCGCGTGATCGCCGCTACCAACCGGCAGCCGGAGGAGGCATTGCGCGACAACCAGCTTCGCGGTGATCTATATTACCGGCTCAACGTGTTTCAGATTGAATTGCCGCCTTTGCGAAAGCGCGTGGAGGACCTTCCTCTGTTGATTGATTCGATGATCCCACTGTTGAATGAGAAGCACGGGACCAGCATCACTTCGATCACACCGCAGGTGCTGGAACGCTGCCGCGAGTATTCCTGGCCGGGCAATGTCCGGGAACTTCGCAATGTGATCGAACGCGCCACGATTTTGGCGGGAACGGGAGCTATCGACTCACAGCACGTGCAGATCGATGTGACGCCGCCTGCGGTCCGTCCCAGCGCGAGTCCCAAGAGCGCCGCCCAAAACTTTCCGGTGGAGACTCTCACTCTGCGACCGGGAATACCGCTGTCGGCGGTGGAGACGGCGTTTATCGAACTCACATTGCGCTATGTGAGTCAAAACCGGAAACGCGCCGCGGCTATGCTGGGGATCAGTTTGCGCACGCTGCACAATCGGATTAATGAGATCCGCGAGAGCCGCGGCG
>Ga0105248_10006336_pt1 | contig 12983 bp, 13 predicted proteins | sample KBSS34metaG_FD_81524 | JGI IMG/M metagenome (GOLD analysis project Ga0105248, IMG submission 81524) | Switchgrass rhizosphere microbial communities from Kellogg Biological Station, Michigan, USA - KBS S3-4 metaG | ecosystem: Host-associated > Plants > Roots > Rhizosphere > Soil | place... | reverse complement strand
TGGCCGAGGAGGCCTGGGCGCAGGAAGAGATCGAGAGCGGCGTGGCGGGATCGCCCTGGACGACGCTGAAATGGGTCGACCCGCCCGCGCCCCCCGCGGCCGTCGAGCCGGCCCCGACCGAGCCCCAGGCCGCCTCGCCCTGAACGGCGGCGCCGCGCGCGATCCGGACTTCGCAGAGGCGCCCAGCCTAATGCCGGTCGCTGTCGGCGCGGTCGTATTCCTCGACGATCTCCTTGGGCGGGTCTTGCCAGCTGTCCCACGGCAGATCCTTGTGCATTTCCTTGGACCAGCGCTCCATCCAATCGATCCCCTCGTGGCCGACGTAGGAGTCGGGGAGGCGATAGGCCGGGTCCTTCATCGCCTCTTCCAGCGTCACGCCCCGCAATTTGCGGCGCTTGAGAATGTCGGCCAGGTCGTCGATGCAGTCGGCGTTCAGCCGCGTCGCGTGGAGCAGCATGACGAAGGCGATCTGCCTGCCGAACAGGGCGTTCGACGCGCTCTGGTACCAGGCGACCGTGCGCTCGGTGTAGTCGAGATACTGCTTCCTGATGCGCAGGCGCCTGGCCTCGTCATGCCGGGAGATCGCGTCGTCATAGGGTTCGGCGAATTCCCAATCGTCGGCGTCGATCGTCACCGGGGCGACCTGATAGCCGTGGGTCGCCAGCCAGTCGTCGATCTCCCGCTTGACCTCGGCCGGCGCCCCCGTCTCGAGATAGGGGTAGCGAAACCAGCTCAGCGACTTGCCGCGCCTGGCCAGGAGACTGCGGGTGACCGGCTCGCCGCGGGCGATGTCCTCGATGTAGCCTTTCGCGCCGAGCGTCTCGGGCGACTCGTGGCTGAAGGTGTGGTTGCCAAGGTTCATGCCGGCGGCGAGCCACGTCTCGAGGTTGGCGATTTGCTGGGGCCGGTCGATCTCGTCGAGCTTGTTCTCGTTGACGAAGCCGATCGCGGGCAGGCGGCGCCGCTTCAGCCCGCGCAACAGCGTCTTGTTGAGATAGTTCACATAGGGTTGGTCGTCGAAAAGGCTTAAGCCCGGGAGATCATCGAAGGTCAGCGCGACCTTGCCGGTCCTGGCGTGGGCGTTCGGCGATCCCGCCATCAGGCAGACGAGCACCAGGACCGCCGGGACCTTTTTCAGTTGGCGCATGAGGTGACGGCGTCCCCGGATTGTGGCGTCTTCAGCGACTCTGGGTGGCGTTAAAGGTGCTTCGCGCTCTTCGACTAGAGCCTACCGCGAACAAACTTCCGCAGCCTCGTGAACGCCCCGTCGGCGGAACGAGGCGCTTCTCCCCGGGTTCTATGGGCCAGCCCAAGAGGAGAGGTCGATGAACGTAAGCCAAGTCATGACGGCTCAGGTCGCCACCGCAACGCCCCGCAGCACGATCGCCGACGTGGCGCGGATGATGGCCGACGTCGAGAGCGGGGCCGTGCCGGTGACCGATGAGGGAAAGGTCGTCGGCCTGCTTACCGATCGGGACATCGTCCTGCGTGTGGTGGCCGAGAACCTGCCCCTCAGCACGCCGGTCGCGGAGGTGATGACGACCGGGGTCGAAACCTGCCGCGAGGCTGACAACGTCGCCGACGCCGCCGCCAAGATGGGGTCCAGACAGATCCGCCGCCTGGTGGTGCTCGACGAGCGCGGCGGTCTCAGCGGAATGCTGTCGCTGGGCGACATCGCCCTGGAGTACGGCTCCAAGGCGGTCGGGCGTACGCTCGAGGAGATCTCCGAGAACACGCCTGCAGGACACTGACGGGCAGTCAGTAGCTAAGCTTGGGATACCAGTCGGTTCCCCGGCCTTGCGGGGTGAGAGTCGCCATGGAGTCTCACCTTGCGCGGCGCTGCCGCCGCGGCGTGAACTCGGAAAGCGAGGCTGCGTTCCGACACGGCCTGGGCGAAGGAGATGACTGATGGCCGGCAAGATGACCAACTGCCTGTGGTTTGACCACGGCGAGGCCCGCAAGGCCGCCGAGTTCTATGCCAGCCTATTCCCCGACAGCCGGGTTGGCGCTGCGATGACGGCGCCCGGCGACTATCCCGACGGTCAGGCGGGCGATGAACTGACGGTGGAGTTCACCGTGCTCGGTGTTCCGTTCATGGGGCTCAACGGCGGTCCGGGCTTCAAGCCGAACGAGGCGGTCTCGTTCGTCGTCGAGACGCAGGACCAGGCTGAGACCGACCGCTACTGGGACGCCATCGTCGGTAACGGCGGTGCGGAGAGCGCGTGCGGCTGGTGCAAGGATCGCTGGGGCTTCTCATGGCAGATCACGCCCCGCCAGCTGAACGAAGGGATCACCGATCCGGACCCGGCGGTCGCCAAGCGGGTGTTCGAAGCGATGATGACCATGCAGAAGATCGACGTGGCGAAGATCGAAGCCGCCCGGCGGGGCGCGGGCTGAACGCGCGTTCGCTTGGGGCGCTAGCGTCGTCCGCGACCCATCGCCACCGCCGCGCCGAGCAGCAGGCCGGCGCCGACGGCGAGGCTCACCACCGTCAGCGGCCTGCGGCGCGCATGGAAGGCGACGAAGCTCTGCGCATGCTCGACCTGAGCGCGACCGACGCTGGCGGCGATCGCCGTGCGGTCGCGGGCGAGGCGCGCGCCATCTCGGGCGGCCACCCCGGCGCGGTCCCGCAGGCGATCGAGCCAACGGTCGGGGCTGCGATCGCGGCCTTGCTCTTGGAAGGTAACATCAGCGTCCAGGACCATTGACCACCTCTTGCGTAAGCGGCGGAAACGCGCGGCCGGAGGTGTTGTTTCCGCGAGCGGGCGAAGTTCCGCGTTCGGCGCAGTTTGCAGAGGTTCGGCCGAAAGCCTCAATGATGGCGCCGAGGCTTGGGAGCTTCGATCCGCGCCGCCGCAGGTGAGCGCCAGCCGGGCGGCGTCAGCAGCCGGCGCCACCTGCGGGCGAGAACCGACCCGTCGCCAAGCCGGAGCTGCTCTGCATGCCCAAGGTTGACCTCATCTTCCGTCCCGGCCGTGAACTCGACGAGTCGCGGTATCTGGATTTCATGGCCTTGCCCCCGGCGGCCGGCGCGCGGTCGGAGGGTGCGCCCGGCGTCGCCGCCGCCGAGGATCGCCCGTTGCATCTCGACCTCGCAGCGCGCGAACCGCAGCGCCGGCAGCCAACGACCGACCGCGGATATGCCGCCGCCGCCGCGCGTCCCACGCCCCTACGGCGATCGCGCCGTCGGCTGCTCGCCGCCGGCTTGGCCGCCGTCGTGGGCCTGGGCGTGGCCGTCGCTCTGTGGGGTTATCCGGCGCTCGAGCGCCGCGCCGCAGGGGACGGGGCTCTGCCGGCCGAGCCTTCGGCGCCGCCGGCGGGTCGCCCGCCGCAAGCGATGGCGGCGCAGCAGCCCGTCGCGGTCGCGGCGGTCAAGGTTCCAGCGCCGCCCGACACGCCGGCGCTGGCGCCGTCGCCTGTCCCCGATGTCGCTAAGCCCGAGCGCAAGGCGCCGCGCGAGATGCGGCGGCCGCAGATCACCTCGGCAAGGCCCGAAGCCTCCGCCGCCACGGCGGACGCGAACATCCGTGAAGCGACGGCGCCGGCGTCCACCCTCTCGGCGCAGCTGGCGGCGCAGGCGCAGTCCGGCGGTCGCTGAGCCGCCGACCGGCTAGGGTCTTGCCCGCGCCAATTCCGTGGGCTCGCCGCCGCCGGGCGCCTCGCCCGTCCACTCCCAATGCCAGGGCTCGTAGGCATAGGGGAGGAAGCCGAAGCGCCCGGCGTTGATCACCAGCCAGCGGTAATCGGCGGTCCCGGCCATGTGCCGCCGGTTCGCCTCGGCGACCGACGTCGGCTCGAAGCCCGTCGCCGGATCGAGGAACAGGTCGATGGCCAGGCCGGTGCGGTGGGGCGAACAGTTGGCGCGACTGCGGCGATCGCAGGCCCCGCTGGCGCATCGCGCCGCTTCCTCCGCCGGCCCCCGATAACCGGAGATCAGCTGGAGCAAGGGGGGATGCGCCGCCACGCCGTCGGCGTGCGCGGCGGCGACCATTCGCCGATAGGCTTCGAGCGCCGCCGGCCGCAGTCGCACCAGCTTGCCCGCGTAGCCCTCCTGCGGGCGCGCGATCGCCAAGGTCGCCTCGTCCGGCGGTGCGGGGCAGAGGCCCTTGCTGGTCTGCTGCACGAAAGGCCGGCGCAGCGCCAGGGCGTTGCGGATGAGGTCGAAATCGCCGGGCTTGAAGATCCCGTCCGGCGGCAGTCGGTTCTGCGCCTGCCAGGCGGCGTAACCTCGCGCGAAGCCGGCGGTGTCGGCGGCGCATGGCGCGCCGATCTCCGCCGCCACGAGCGGCGCATAGGTCGCCCAGCCGGTTTCGGCGACGCCGAACGGCGACCACGCGAGGCCGAAGAGCGAGGCGCGGTTGGCGGCGGCCGCGGCGCGCCACGTGGGGGGATCACAATCGCCCGGCCTGGCGGCGATCGCCTGCGACCCTGCAGGCGCAGGCGCGGCCCGCTCGCCCTCGGGCGAGGGGCGGACGCGCCAGACGACCAGCGCCAGGATCGCCAGGACCAGGAGCAGGCCGCTGAGGAACCCGCCGATCATTGAGCCCTTACGCATCAGCGCCGCAACGCCCAGCTTCACGGAAGGGTTCTTGATGCCTCCAAAGTGTCTTCGTCGTCTCGCCGCCTTGAGCGTCATGGCCTGGGTCGCCGGCTGTTCTGATCCGAGCTCCAGCGACGCTGGCGCACGGCCGCCGGCCGCCAAGCCGCCAGCGCCGGCGACCGGCGCGGCGAACGGAGCCGGGACGGCGATCGGGACAGCGACAGCGACCGCAGCGCCGAACGATCCGCAGGCGGTCGCCATCAACACCGCAAGCGCGCCCCAGGGCGTGGCGAAGGGCTTCGATCCCGCCTACATGCGCGCCGAGGTCCTGCTGGCGCGCGCCCATTTCTCGCCGGGCGTGGTCGACGGCCGCGACGGCGCCAACCTTCGCAACGCCATCGCCGCCTATCAGCAGGCCCACGGCCTGCCGGTGAGCGGGTCGCTGGACCCGCAGACCTGGCGCGCCCTGACCGCCGCCGACAGCCGCCCTGCGGTGACCGCCTATGTGGTCACCCAGACCGATGTCGCCGGGCCGTTCGCGCCGGTGATCACGAACGACGACCTTGCGGCCATGGCCCGGCTTGATCGGCTGGGCTATTCGAGCCCGCGCGAACTGCTCGCCGAGCGCTTCCACATGGACGAGCTGTTGCTCGCCGCGCTCAATCCGCAGGCGGATTTCGGCAAGGCCGGCGCGCGCATCCTCGTCGCCGCGCTCTCCACGCAAACGCTGCCGGCGCCGGTCAAGACCATCGAGGTCGACAAGAGCCACGATCAGCTGCGCGCGCTGGACGAACAGGGGACGGTGATGGCCGTCTATCCGGCCACCGTCGGCTCGACCGAGCGTCCCGCGCCGACCGGCGCGTTCACGGTCAAGGGCGTGGCGCACGATCCGGTCTACACCTACGACCCCAAGCTTCTGACCTTCGGCGACCGCTCCGCCGGCAAGCTGACGATCAAGCCCGGGCCGAACAATCCGGTCGGCGTGGCCTGGATCGACCTCAGCATTCCGACCTATGGAATCCATGGGACGCCGGATCCCAGGCTCGTCGGCAAGGTGACCAGCCATGGCTGCGTGCGGCTGACCAACTGGGACGTCACCGAACTCGCCGACGCGGTGAAGGCGGGCGCCAGGGTGGTGTTCCTGGGCGAGGAACGGAAGGCGGCGGGAGTCTAGGTGTCGCCCAGGGCGTCGAGGATGTGGTGGGGCAGGATCGGGACGTCCCGCACCCGCACGCCCACGGCGTCATAGACCGCATTGGCGACCGCCGCGGCGACGCCGGTGCCGCCGAGCTCGCCGATGCCGCGGGCGCCGGTCGGGCCGGCATGTTGATCGAACTCGTCGATGAAGCCGACGTCGATCGCCTCGTGCGGAATGTCGGCGTTCACTGGCACGGCGACGTTCGACAGGTTCTTGGCCAGGAACCGCGCATGGCGCGGCTCGACCAGCGAGGCCTCCATCGTCGCCTTGCCCCATTCCCAGATGATCGAGCCGATCATCTGGCTGCGGGCGGTCAGCGGGTTGATGATCCGGCCCGCCGAATAGCGCGCCACCACCTTTCTCAGGCGCACCAGGCCAAGGTCGCGGTCGACGCCGATCTCGACGAAGTTCGCGCCCCAGGTCTGCATGGCGTAGGGGGTGCCGCTGCCGTTGACGCTGGCCGGCGCGCCGCCGAGATTGAAGTCGCCCTTGCCGGTGATCTCCGCCTGACCGGAGGCGCGCATCAGGGCGGCGAGGTCGAGCGGGCCTTCCTTCGCCGCGCCGAACGGCTCCAGCCTGGCGCGGGCGTCGAGGGCGGCCAGCCGCACTGCCCCGCCCATGCTGATCGTCTGCGAGCTGCCGTAAACCGGCCCGGCTGGCGGATAGCGGGTGTCGCCCCAGCGGATGGTGACGTTGGCGGGCTCGGTCCCGAGCGCCTCGGCGGCGACCAGGCGGAAGACCGTCTGGTTGCCGGTGCCGATGTCGTTGGCGCTCGCCTCGACATAGACATGGCCGGCCGCGTCGATCCGCACCCCGGCCTGGCCGGGAAAGCGGGCGCAGAAGGTGCTCGCCATCGACATGCCGCGTCCCAGCGTCCAGACGCCGTCTTGCGGCGGCATCTCCCGGCGGCGGCGCCAGCCGAACACTTCGGCGGCTTCCGCATAGGCCTCGCGCAGCTTGTTCGACGACCAGGGCTTGCCCTCGAAGGGATCGACCTCGGCGAAGTTCTTCAGCCGCAGGTCGAGCGGGTCCATGCCGAGCTCGACGGCCAGTTCGTCCATCGCGCTCTCCAGCGCCCAGCGCCCAGCTCCCCGGCCCTTCGACCGGCGAGCGCATCGGCGTCGACTGGATGAGGTTGATCCGCTCGACATACTGGTCGGTCTCGATCGACGGGCAGGCGTAGTAGGTCCGCGTCGCCATCGCCGGCTGCTCGAACTGGGTGTCCTTGATCGCCGTGGTGTTGATCGCCTCATGGCGCATGGCGACCAGGGCGCCGTCGGCCTTGGCCCCGAGCGTGACCGTCTGGCGGCACTCCGGCTGATGGCCGACCTGGCCGTATTGCTGCGCGCGGGTGAGCTGGATCTTCACCGGTCGTCCGGCGACTTTCGCGGCCGCGGCCGCCAGGATGACGTGCGGCCAGACATAGCCCTTGGAGCCGAAGCCGCCGCCGGTGTGCGGGGCGATGATGCGCACCTTCTCGGCCGGCAGGCCGAACACGGCGGCCATGACGTCGCGCGGATGCAGGCTCATCTGGGTGGCGTCCCACAGGGTCAGCGCGTCGCCGTCCCAGGCGGCGACCGTCGCCGAGGTCTCCATCGGATTGTGGTTACGCGTCGGCTGGTAGCAGCTCTGCGAAACGACGACGTCGGCGGCCGCGAGGCCGGCGGCGACATCCCCCTTGGTCTCCTGCGGCGCAGCGAAGCCGCCCGCCGGCCGCTCCAGCTGGCCGTGGCCGGGCGTGGCGGCGGAGGCGGCCTCGACCTCCACGCGGACCAGCGCTGCGGCCTCCTCGGCGGCTTCGAGCGTCTCGGCCAGCACGATGGCGACCGGCTGCCCCTCCCACTGGATGTCGTCGGTGGTGAGCGCCATGTGGGTGACCGCCGCGGGCGCCTTGACCTCGCCCAGCGGCGGCATCTCGGCGCGGGTGATCACCTTGACCACGCCGGGCGTCGCCCTGGCGCGTTCGGCCTCGATCCGCTTCAGCACGCCTGCGGCGACCGGCGAGCCGACGACCACGCCATGCAGCAGGTCCGCGGGATAGTTGTCCGCCGCATAGATCGCCGAGCCGGTGACCTTGATCGGCGCCTCGTAGCGCGGGGTGGGCTGCCCGATGGTCATGCCGCGGCCTCCACGATCGCGCGGGCGGCGGCCCCGGCCGCCATGGCGATCTTGTAGCGGTTCTGGCTCAGGGGCCGGGCCTCGCCAAAGCCGCCCCGCAGCACCGGCAGAACGCTGTCCCGGGTCGGCGCAAGCCCGACCAGCCGCGCCTCCGCCTCGGCCAGCCGCCAGGGCTTCTGGGCCACCGATCCCAGGGCGATCGCCGCGCGCGAGATCACCCCGGCGTCGAGCTCGATCACCGCGGCGGCCGAGACCAGCGCATATTCGTAGCTCGCCCGCTCGCGGACCTTGACGTAGGCCGAGCGCGCGCCCGGCCGGAGGGGCGCGCGATAGCCGGTGATCACCTCGCCGGGCGCGAGCCGGGTCTCGGCCCGCGCCGGGTCGAGCCCTTCGGCGGCGGCCTCGGCCTGGGTCAGGTGCAGCTCGGCGACGGGCAGACTGCGCACGCCGGCGGCGCCGGCGATCGTCACCTCGGCCTCGAGGGCGGCCAGGGCGACCAGCGGATCCGACGGCTGAACGGCGACGCACTGCTCTGTCCAGCCGAAGATCGCGTGCCGGTCGTTGAAGCCCTCGATCGCCGCGCAGCCGCTGCCGGCGAGCCGCTTGTTGCAGCCCCAGGGCAGCGGCGCCTCGGCGCGGAAATAGGCGCAGCGCGTCTTCTGCAGCAGGTTGCCGCCGAGGGTGGCGCGGTTGCGGATCTGCGGCGAGGCGGCGGCGAGGCAGGCCTGGGCGAGCGCCGCGGCGTGCGCCCTGACCTGCGGATGTTCGCCGACCTCGCCGAGGGTGGCGAGCGCGCCGATCGAGAGTCCGTCGGCGTCGATGGCGATGGCGTTCAGCCCCGCAACGCCGGCGAGGTCGATCACCCGCTCGGGGGCGGCGATGCCCAGGCGGAGCCAGTTCAGAAGCTCGGTCCCGCCGGCGATCGGCATGCTGGCCGCGCCGTCGGCGGCGAAGGCGTCTTCCAGCGAACGCGCCGCCGCATAGCTGAAATCATGCAAGGCCCTGGCCCTCCATCCGGCCAGCCGCGTCCAGCACGGCGGCGGTGATCTGCGGATAGGCCGAGCAGCGGCAGATGTTGCCGCTCATCCATTCGCGCACCGTGTCGGGATCGGTGGCGTGGCCCTCGGCGATGCAGGCGATGGCCGAGAGGATCTGGCCGGGGGTGCAGTAGCCACATTGCAGGGCGTCGTGCGCGATGAAGGCTTGCTGCACCGGATGCAGCGTCTCTGCGGCGCCGACGCCCTCGATGGTGGTGACCTTGCGACCGTTGCATTGGACGGCGAGCGTCAGGCACGAATTCATCCGCCGGCCGTCGACCAGCACCGTGCAGGTTCCGCAGGCGCCTTCGTTGCAGCCCTTCTTGGTTCCGGTCAGGCGCAGGCGGTCGCGCAGCAAGTCCAGCAGCGTCACGCGCGCCTCGACCTCTGTGGCGACGCGTTCGCCGTTCACCTCGCATGTGAGCATGAGGCGCGAACGCCCAGGCGTCTCGTCCATCGCGGCGCCCTCCCGATGATGTGGCGGCAAAGTCCCAGGGCGCGCGCCTAGGCTGGCGCCGCGCGCACCAACCGCAACAACGCCTGAAGGCGTTGGATGTATCCAGACCTTTGGATCGCAGGCGGCTGAGCGGCTCGGCCGCCGCCGGCCTGCGTCCCCTCCCGACCGCTCAGTAGGCGGCGGCGAGCTTCTGGTCCCAGCGTCCGGCGCGCACCTCGACCTCGGCGCCCGCGCGGCGCCTGGCCGCCATCCACTCGCGGAGCACCTCCGCACAGGTGTGATCAAGGCAGGAGAGCCTGCGGGCGTCCAACCACACCACCCCGCCGTCGGGCAATTGTTCGAGCGTTCGCGCAAGACGCGGCAGCTGGACGAAGGTGGCCGCGCCGGCCAGCTTCAGCTCTCGCACCTCTTCGCCGACCGGCCGGGTGCGGATCCGCAGCTGGATCCGGCGCAGGTGGGGGACGAGCTCCAGCAGGGTCAGGCCCATGCCGACCAGCACGCCCGTCAGCAGATCCATGGCGACCACGGTGACGAAGGTCAGCGCCCAGACCAGGGCGGGCAGGGGGCCGTAGCGTCCGAGCAGATGGCGGACGTGCTCGAGGTTGATCAGCCGCCAGCCGGTGACCACCAGCACCGCCGCCAGGGCCGAGCTGGGTATCTGCCGGATCACGCCGGGCGCCAGGGCCACGAGGGCCAGGATCCACAGCCCGTGCAGGATGGTCGAAAGCCGGCTGGCGGCGCCGGCCTGCACGTTGGCGGAGCTGCGCACGATCACGCCGGTCATCGGCAGGCCGCCGAGCGCGCCGCAGAGCATGTTGCCCACCCCCTGGGCGGCCAGCTCCTTGTTGTAGAGGGTTCGCGGGCCGTCGTGCATCCGGTCTACCGCGGCGGCGGACAACAGGGTCTCGGCCGAGGCGATGAAGGCGACCGCGACGGCGGTGACGATCAGCGCCGGATCGGCGAGGCGGCCGATGTCGGCCCACTCAGGCGTCTGGATGGCGGCGAGGATGGACTCCGGCACGGCGACCTTCTGCACCGGAAGCCGCAATCCGACCGCCAGCAGCGAGCCGGCGATCACTCCCAGCAGGGCGCCAGGCACGAACTTCAGCTTCACCGGGCGGAATTTTTCCCAACCCAGCATGGCCGCGATCGTCGTCAGGCCGACCAGGAAGGCCGCCTCGGCGCGCCCCAGGCTGAAGGGGCTGAGGTTGAAGAAGGCAGTCGGTATTTCCAGCATGTTCTGCAGGCCGTGCGGGCCGGGGCTGCCGCCGAACAGGACGTGGATCTGCCCGACGACGATCAGCAGGCCGATGCCCGCCAGCATGCCGTGCACCACGGCCGGCGAAATCGCCCGGAACCACTGTCCCAGCTTCAGCGCCGCCGCCACGAGCTGGATCGCGCCGGCCAGCAGCAGCAGCGGCCCGAGCGCCGAGATCCCGTGCTTCTGCACGATCTCGAAGACAATGACGGCCAGGCCGGCGGCCGGTCCGCTGACCTGCAGCGGCGATCCGGCCAGCGCGCCCACCACCACGCCGCCGATGACGCCGGTGATCAGCCCCCTTTCCGCCGGCACGCCGGAGGCGATGGCGATGCCCATGCAGAGCGGCAGGGCCACGAGAAAGACCACCACCGACGCCGTGAGGTCGCGTGACAGCGGCGAGGCCTCGCGCGGCGCCACCGACAGACCCGGCCGGCTCATTCGGCGGCCGCCGGAAGGAGGTTGGCCGCAGCAATGCGCGGTTCGGCCGCCAGGGCGACCGGCAGCGGGGCATTCTGCTCGACGACCACGAAGACGCCGGAGGGGCCGTCCAGCGCCAGGATGTCACCCGTCTCGATGTCGAAGAACCAGCCGTGCAAGGTCAGCTCGCCGCGGGCGAGCGCGGCGGCGACCGAGGGGTGGGTGCGCAGGTGATTGATCTGCACCACCACGTTCTCCAGGGCGAGGACGCGGGCCGCGCGGGCGTCGTCCAGGCCGTGATAGGCCGCACAGACCACGCTGTGGGCGGCCTGCGCATGCCGCAGCCAGGCCGCCACGTTCGGCATTCGTTCGAGCGCCTGAGGGTTGCTGAAGGCCTTCATCGCGCCGCAGTCGGAGTGGCCGCAGACGACGATGTCGCGCACGCCCAGCGCCACCACGGCGTATTCCACGGCGGACGAAACGCCGCCGTTGGCCTGCGAGAACGGCGGCACGATGTTGCCGGCGTTGCGGCAGACGAAGAGGTCGCCGGGCTGCGCCTGGGTGATGAGTTCGGGAACCACGCGGGAATCCGCGCAGGAAATCATCAGCGCCTTGGGTTGCTGTCCGTCGCTCGCCAGGCGGCGATAGAGGGCGCTCTGCGAAGAGGAGATCTGGCCGCGAAATTGCGCGGCGCGTTCGAGAACATGTTCCATGGCTGTCTCCGGCGCTCACTGAAATGGCGCGACGGCGACCGCAAGGACCCAGCCGACAAGGGGATAGAAATAGGGGTCCAGGCGCCGCCGCCGACCCCGCCGTTGTGCATCGCCCACTTTGCTGCGGTGCAGCTAATCGGTGACAAAAGATGTCGGTGGCTCAGCTTAGGCGGGGTGGGCCGGCACCCTCAGGTCCGCGCGCAGGCCGCCCTCGGGGCGATTGGCCAGCACAAGTTCGCCGCCCTCGGCTTCCGCGACGCTGTGCGCGACGCTGAGGCCAAGGCCCAGCCCCGACGTGTTGCGGCGCCGCGCGCCGTCGAGCCGCACGAAGGGCTCTCGCACCCGCATGACCTCGGCGGCCGGAATGCCCGGGCCGCAATCCTCGACCCGCAACACCACGAACTTGCCGTCCCGCAGCAGGCTGACTTCCGCGCCTTCACCGTAATTGAGGGCGTTCTGCACAAGATTATCGAGGGCGCGCCGCACGGCGCTGGTCCGCACCTCGGCCGTAACGCCGTCGGAGCCGAGGAAGATGGCCCGCTGTCCGGCGTCCACCGCGGCGTCGACCGCGGTCATGCACATGGCCGAAAGATCGGTGAGCCGTCGCGCCTCGGTCTCGGCCTGGCCGCCGAGATAGGCGAGCAGCGATTCCAGCATGGCGGCCATTTCGTCGACGTCGCGTTCCAGCGCCTCGCGCGCGGGCCGGTCCCTGACCAGGCCGGCCCGCAGCCGCAGCCGGGCGAGCGGCGTGCGCAGATCGTGGCTGACCGCGGCCAGGGCTTGGGTGCGCGCGGTGAGGAGATCGCCGATGCGCGTCTGCATGGCGTTAAAAGCGCGCGCCACGTTGCGGAGATCGCGGGCGCCTTCCTCGCGGACATGCACCGGCGCGCCCTCGCCGACGCTCTCAGCCGCGCGGCCGAGCGCGCGCAGCGGACTGCTCAGGCTGCGCATCAGCAGCGCCGCGGCGATCAGCACGCAGGCCGAGAGGACGCCCGCTGCCCCGAGGCCCGCCCAGATCAGCCCCCAGGGATTGGCCCAGGCGACCGAGGAAATCACCACCCTGGAGCCGTCTGACAGGCCCGCCGAGGCGGTCAGGCGGACCTTGCCGCCCAGCCGGTCGGCGCCGGCGAGTTGCACGTCCGCCGCGCGGCCGGCGAGCGCGGGCTCCCAGCCTTGCATGTCGCTCGCAAGCCGCAGTTCCTTCAGCGATTGCGACCGGTCCTGGCGCGCCGACGCTCGCCG
>Ga0105248_10006335_pt1 | contig 12984 bp, 8 predicted proteins | sample KBSS34metaG_FD_81524 | JGI IMG/M metagenome (GOLD analysis project Ga0105248, IMG submission 81524) | Switchgrass rhizosphere microbial communities from Kellogg Biological Station, Michigan, USA - KBS S3-4 metaG | ecosystem: Host-associated > Plants > Roots > Rhizosphere > Soil | place... | reverse complement strand
CGAGCTGCCCTGACGGAAGATAGTCGTCGCCCGGAAAGGCGCTCACGTCGGTCGACCCTGGTGGCGAGAGAACTTTCGTAGCGTCAGGCCGATTCATATTGTCGGCGAGTACTTCGAACCTGAACGGCGTGGCCGAACCGGGGCTCGCGCCGTCGCCAGCGCGCTGCATGTAGGCGCCGACGGTACGCAGCAAGGTGCCGGTGAGCCCGTTGAACACGAAGCTTCCCGCGAGGACGAACGGGCCGTCGGGAAATCCGTCGAGGCAGAACAGGCAGGCATCCGTGGGAATCGTGTTGACAATGATCGAGTCGGCGATGGCGGGCTTGACGAGATTCAATACGACCAGCGCGGTGACGGCGCCACGGAACACGTGTTTGCTGGAGAAATGTCGCCCGGAACCGAGATTTATGGGCATTTGTTGGGCAAGAACAGGCATTCGACGCGATTCAGTGCAAGGGCGTCACCAAGACGAACAAACTGGTTAGGCCGATTTGAGGGCCTCGGACGAACGCCATTGTATGCGGGGCGACTGTTTTCCACCGAATTGATACTCTTGGAGAAGTATGGCAACAGCAGGTTGATAAAAATACTGAGTTGGGGCTTGACACGCGACGAAGTTCAGACGTATAAACACAAGCCTGTCGTATAGAGCCATAAACAGTCAGTTCTCGGCCGTTGGAGAGCTTGTCTGTTCACCGTTCAAGTGCTAAGCAAGTGTTAAGGAAGTCTTGGTAATGACTGACAATATTCCGCAACTTATCGGCGTGAGCGACTCGATCAAACAACTGCAGGAGGAGCTGAAGCAGGCCGGCCGGTCGGATGCGAAGGTCATCATCACGGGTGAAAGCGGCGTGGGTAAGGAAGTCGCCGCCCGGTTGATCCATCGCCATAGCTCACGGCAGCTGCGGCCGTTTTGTGCGATCAACTGCGGTGGCGTGCCTGATTCGCTCCTCGAATCGGAGCTGTTCGGCCACGTGCGCGGCAGCTTTACCGGCGCGTATCGCGACAAGCCGGGCCTGATCGAACAGGCGCACGGCGGCACGGTCTTCATGGATGAAGTTGGTGAGATGAGCCCGCGCATGCAGACGATGCTGCTCCGGTTCCTCGAGAACGGCGAGATTCAACGCGTCGGGGCCGACCGGCGAACCGGAGCGGTCAACGTTCGCGTGATCGCCGCCACCAATCGCGTCCTGCTCGATCGCATCGCCGCCAACCAGTTTCGTGAGGATCTCTACTACCGTTTGAACGTCATCCACCTGGTGCTTGTACCGCTGCGCTCGAGGCGCGAGGATATCGAACCGCTGCTGCGGCATTTCATCCAGAAGTTCTGCGAGCAGTACCGGCTCGCGCCACCCGAGATTTCCCGCGAGGCGCTCGACGCGTTGATGAGCTATGACTGGCCCGGGAATGTACGGGAGCTGAAAAACGTGGTCGAGCGCTTCATCGTGCGCGGCCGCGGCGACGTGATCCTCCCGCAGGACCTGCCGTCGGTGAATCCGGCCAACCGTGCCATGTCCGCGGTGCCGGCCGCCTCGACTCCGCTCGGCTTCTCGGCCGCGCGGCCGGCTGGCGTCGGCACGTCCGCGGATCTCTTCGATCGGATCGTCAATCGCGGTGAATCGTTCTGGTCCGCGGTCTATGAACCGTTCATGACGCGCGATCTCACACGCGCCGACGTTCGCGTGGTCGTCACCGCCGGTCTCCAGCAGACCCGCGGCAACTACAAGATGCTGGTCGAGTTCTTCAATATGGCGCCGCAGGACTACAAACGATTCCTGAACTTTCTCAGGAAGCACCAGTGTCACATGCCATTCCAGCAGTTTCGTACCAGCGAGATGATGCGTTCGGAGCCTGAATCGCAGTTTTCGGCCCTGATTTAGCGGGACTTGAACCGTTCCCGCGGTCAATCTCGACCTTGACCCGCGGCCGGCCGTTCGTGCAGTCGACCACCCCAGCGCGACGGCCTCGCGCCGGGGACGCCAGGCCGGCCGCACCTGCCTTCTCGTTCGGATGTTGTTGCCCATCCATTCAATTCTGGGCCGGGCCGCACAGCCTGCTCCGATGTGCTGTTGCTCCAAGCCAACGGCTCGTCCCTCGGCTGAATTTCAAGCTTGTTTCCTGCACGGATTCTCACCTGTCATACAAACCCCTTGGTGCCAGCGGTAGTCGTGTCTGATACGGTGGTGAACATGCCTGACAGGTTGATGATCTCCCTTTGAGATCTACAAAAGTGGCTGATATAATTTTTCAGATCATGACAGTAGCATCTTGTTTGCGACGTACGCTGACTGTGATGGTCTTCTTGTGCGGCATTGCACATTCTGCGCAGCTCGCTGCGCAGCACGGCGCGAGGTCGGCCGACCGGAAGATCGACAGTGCGCTGCAGGCGTCGCTCGTGGGCCATGCGCCGACGCAGCACGTGATTATCTCCGTCGGCTCCGACGCCCGGCTGTCGCTCATTCGATCGCTGAAGGCTCACGGCGACGTCGTCAAGAGCGTCCATCAGTTCGTTGGGGCTGTTGCCGCTGAAGTGCACAGCGGTGACATCGAGGCGCTCTCGCGCAACCCCGCGATCACGGGCATTTCGGCCGACGGAAAAGTCCGGGCCAACGCTGCAAGTGTTCTCAAGCCGCCGGTTGTGCCAGCCGTGCCATGGCTGGCCAGCGCCGTGCGGACCACCGTAGGGTTGACGTCCGCGTCGCCCACCGGCGGCGGCGTGCGCGTTGCCATCCTCGATTCGGGCATCGCGCCCCTGGCCAACCTCTACGGACGCATTGACCAGTTCTACGATTTCACCAGAGGCGGCGTTGCCGCGACGCCCTATGACGACTTCGGTCATGGGACGTTTGTCGCGAGTCTCATCGCGAGCAGCGGCGTCGATTCCAACGGTCTCTATCAAGGTCTTGTGCCCAAGGCACACCTGGTCGGGTTCAAGGTGCTGGATCGATTCGGTGAGGGCGACACGAGCGACGTCGTGGCGGCGATCGAATTCATCCTCGCCGAGCGGCGGAATCCGCAGAGTCAGCTGCCGTACATCGACGTCATCAATCTTTCTCTTGGGCATCCGATTTACGAGGCGGCCGCAACCGACCCCCTGGTGCAGGCGGTGGAGCGAGCCTCGGCCGCCGGCATCGTGGTCGTTGCCTCGGCCGGCAACAATGGCCAGCATCCTGAGACTGGCGCGCCGGGCTATGCCGGGTTGACTTCGCCGGGGAATGCACCCTCGGTCATCACCGTCGGCGCGTCGAGCACGAAGGACAGCGAGGCCCGAGACGATGATCGTGTGGCCCCGTTCAGTTCGCGCGGGCCGACATGGTACGACGCGTTTGCGAAGCCCGATGTGGTCGCACCCGGTCTGTTTCTCACGTCCGACATTGCACCGTTCTCGAGTCTGCACGACCAGCTCCGCGGCTGCGAGGGATGCTCCGATACAAAATTCCGGCTGAGCGGCAGCAGTATGGCGGCCGCCGTCACGAGCGGCATCGTCGCGTTGGTGCTCGATCAGAATCGGCTCGCACACAGTGGAACTCCGACTCTCACGCCGCACGCGGTCAAGGCAATTCTCGAGTTCACGGCGACACCGCTGTACGACGATGACGGCGTTGCCTACGATCCGCTGACGCAGGGAGCAGGCGAAGTCAACGCCGCAGGCGCGATCGCGCTCGCCCATGCCATTGACCCGGCCTTCGGCGCGTCGGAGGCGTGGTTGACCACGGGTTACACGCCATCCACGACGATCGGGCAGAGCAGTTGGGCCTGGTCCCAGAACATCATTTGGGGCACACGGGTCGTCTCCGGCGACGAATTGATCAGCCTGCATCAGCCCGCGTGGGGGACGAACATCCTCTGGGGCACGAACATCCTGTGGGGGACGAACATTCTCTGGGGCAACAACATCCTGTGGGGCACCAACATCCTGTGGGGCACGCACCTCGTGGCCGGCCGCGTGCTCGGTCTGCGCGGCGACAACATTCTCTGGGGCACTCAGGCCGACGGCGGCGGCTCATGGGACCCGAGCCGCAGCGACGGCACCAATATCCTGTGGGGCACTGAGGTCGAGGCCGGCAATATCCTCTGGGGCACGCGGGTGGGCGATGACATCCTCTACGGTGCCACCACCCCTGACGGTGACAACGTCATCCTCGGCACCAATATTCTGTGGGGCACCAACATCTTGTGGGGGACGCGGACCAATATTCTCTGGGGCACACGGACCAACATTCTCTGGGGCACGCTCCTGTTCTGAAAGCCCTCAGAAAAACGCGACGCCGGTCGCTCGAGCACGCAGCGAGCTTCGAGGTTCATCTCAGAGGCCTGCGCGTTGAACGTCGGTTCTCTGCATGCTCCGAGGGCTGTGCTCATGATCGAGCCTCGTTCCACGAACCTCCTGCTGGTGCTGTGGCTGTTCATCGGCGCCGCCAGCGCGACATCGTGCGCTGCCCCGACGCCACACGACTATCTGGCCAGCGGCGACCGCTATCTGAAGGCCAAGCAATACCCCGAGGCGATCATCGAGTACCGGAATGCGGTGACGAGGGATCCGAAGTCGGGGAACGCCCGCCTGAAACTGGCGGGCGCCTACATGCAGAGGAGCAGTCTGGCCGCCGCTGCGAAAGAGTACAAGAACGCGGCCGAGCTCCTGCCCGACGATGCGGACGCTCAACTGGAGTGGCTCGGGATCCTCCAGCTCGGGAAGAATTACGAAGAGGTTCGGGAGGGCACCGAAAAGCTGCTGCTGAAAAACCCACAGAACGCCGCCGCCCAGGTGCTCCACGCGCGGGCGAACGCGGGCCTGAAGGAATTCGACCTCGGTCTGTCCGAGCTCCGGCAGGCCATCGTCGACGATCCGCCGAACAGCGACAAGTACTACGTGAACCTCGGAGCCGTTCAACTGCTGGCGACACCTTGGGCTGGGTGTATTACAAGAAGAACCTGGCGTCGCTCGCGATTCTCCCGCCGGAGATCAGCGTCGCGAAGGATCCCAGGAATCCGGTCTTTCGATATCATCTCGGGCTCGCGTATGCGAAGCTGGGGTACGCGGATCGGGCGCGGAAGACGTTGACCGACGCCTTCAAGCTGAATCCGGACTTCGAAGGTGCCGGTGATGCGCGAAAGTGCTCGCTTCGTTGCCGGAGTAGGCTTGATGTGGTCGGCGCGGTCAGCGAAGTTTTTCGAGCAGTTGCTCGGATCTGATTGGCTTGACCAGGTAGGAAGCCCCCAACTTGGACACTTCGCCGGAGAGAACGGGATCGTAAAATCCCGTCAGGACGATCGCGGTAATCTCAGGATGTTCGAGCTTGGCTTGAATCACGAGCTGCAAGCCGTTGAAGGCGCCCAGTCGCACGTCGGCAATGATCACGTCCGGCTTCGTGGTTGCGAGGTAGCTTTTGGCCTCTTCGAATTGGCCGAACGACGTCACGTGGTGGCCGGCGGACACGACCCACGTCGTGATCAGCCGCAGCATGGCCTCGTCGTCGTCGACGACTACTACACTTTTGGGCAAGGTTTGAGCGGCGGCCGTGTCTGCGGTAGTCATTCGCCTCGTTTCGTGCCCCTTCGTGCACAATCCACGCCACAGCCTTCGCCCAGCGCGCCTCGGCCACTCATTGTCTCCTGCAGTCCGGTTTGACAGCGGTCACGACTTGAAACGGAAAAGGGACCGTCAGCAATGGAGACCACGTCGAAATCGTCAGGACCGGATCGCCTGGAAGGCACCCAAACTCTACAGCGCCCGCGCAGGATAGTTCCAACGAATTTGTGGCGCCGATCGCATAAAGTTAGCCGTCAGGAAGACTTCAGTACGCTTAGTCTAGCTTACCGGGACTTTTACTCTTCGTCTCAGCGGATGTTCAAGGACTAAAAGGGGGAATTTGCATGGTGGATGGCGATTTGCATCGACCGCCAGACGGCATGATGTTGAATGAGGCTCGATCGAGATCCGAGAGGATCTGGCTCGCGAGGTCGCTTGCGGCCATCGCCGTGACGCTGGTCACGGTCAACGCGAGCGCCCAGACTGGAGAGAACGTCCTGCTGGTGGTCAACAGCGCCAGCGCCGCCTCGGATGAAATCGGCCAGCATTACGCGCGCGCCCGCGCCATACCGCAGAACAACATTCTGCGGTTGACCGTCGACCCGAACGAGGAGATCTCCCGAACGCTGTTTGAGCGCCAGATCGAGTCACCCATCATCAAGTGGTTGAACCGGACCGCGTCGCAGGATCGGATTCTCTACATCGTGCTGACCAAAGGTATCCCCCTTCGCATCGCGGGCACGACGGGCAGAACCGGTACGGTGTCGAGTGTCGACTCGGAGCTGGCGCTGCTCTATCGAAAAATCCTCGGCGTGGCGATGCCCGCCCAGGTTTCGAAGGGCGCCACGGGCATCGACCTCCTGATGTACCGCAGAATCGTCGGCGTAGAAATGTCCCCCCAGGGACCAATCGACAACCCCTATTTCATCGGCGATCGGTCGATTGCCGAGGCCAAGCCTTTTACCCATGAGGCGTTCGACATCTTCCTGGTCGCCAGGCTGGACGGCTTCTCCGTCGCCGACGTGCTCGCGCTCATCGATCGTGGCCGCTCCCCGGTTCGCTCCGGCCGGATCGCACTCGATGAAAAGCTGTCGCTGACGCCGGTTGCCGGCAATCGATGGCTCGAACGGAGTGCCGACCTCCTGAAGAACCAGGGATTTGGCGAACGCGTCCTCCTGGATGCGACCTCAAAGGTTATTGCCAACGAGACGAACCTGCTTGGATATTTCTCATGGGGCTCGAACGATCCCGCGCTGAAGACTCGGGACCAGAAGTTGGGGTTTGTGCCCGGCGCTCTGGCGGGGATGTACGTCAGCTTTGATGCACGGACATTCCGGGAACCGCCGGCTGACTGGACGCTCGGCAGGTGGGAGGATCCGCGGACCTACTTCGCCGGCGCTCCTCAGTCGCTGGCTGGCGATCTCATCCGCCAGGGGGTCACGGGCGTCGCGGGGCATGTGGCCGAACCGTACCTCGACGGGACGATCCGTCCCGACGTGCTGTTTCCGGCGTACGTTTCGGGATTCAATCTCGTCGAGTCGTTTTATCTGGCGATGCCGTACCTCAGTTGGCAGACGGTCGTGGTTGGCGATCCGCTGTGCGCTCCGTTCAGAGAGCGGACGCTGTCGGCGCAGGAGATCGATCGCGGCATCGATCCGGCCACGGAGCTCCCGACGCACTTGTCCGCCCGACTGTTGCAGCTAGCGGCGAAGTCAGCGGCGGTGCCACAGGCCGCGCAACTCATGGTGCGCGGCAACGGGCGGCTGAGCCGCGACGACCGCGCCGGGGCCATGCAGGCGTTCGAGCAGGCGACCGCGCTCGATGGGCGGTTGGCGACGGTGCATTTGATCCTGGGGGCGCTCTACAGTGCGAGCGGCGAGCACGACAAGGCGATCGATCGATTCCGCCGCGTCCTGGCGATCGAACCGTACAACGTCGCCGCGTTGAACGACCTCGCCTACGCGCTGGCCGTCCACCGTCGCGACGCCGTCAAGGAGGCGTTGACTCTGGCGCAAAAGGCCTATACCTTGGCGATGGGCAACCCGTCGATTGTCGATACGTTGGCGTGGGTTCTTCACCTGTCCGGAGAAGAAGCCGAAGCCCGTCGGGTCATCGCGGCGGCCGTGCGCGGAGCGCCGAATAATGCGGAGATTCTGCTGCACGCGGCCGTCATCGATGCGGCCGCCGGTGCCTATGAAACCTCGGGCCGTCAGCTGGCCCGTGCCCTCGAGCTCGATCCGACACTCGAACAGAATCCGGACGTCCAGCAGCTGCGACTGACACTCGGTCGTACCGAAAAGCAGAAGCCGTAGCATCTGGAACAGGCCTTGCTATCTAGTTGCGTGGCCGCGGTCTTATCGCGCCGGAGGGTTTCACCCTGGAGATTCGTGTCGTTTCTTCTTTGACGCCCGATGACGAGGCGCGTTATGCGACGACTTTCCTCAAGGTCATCGCCGCAGTGCTGGAGAATGTGCCAATTACCTATGCGATTCAGATCCAGCTTCGCGACGGCGCCGTCGTTCATCACACCCATGGCTTGAGGCCGTTTGAGCCTGAAGCCCCTCTTTAGTTGCGTCTCTGAGCGTCGCCCTCGCCGGTTCGCGTGAATGCGGGCCGGCAACAAATCGGCGACGGAGGAGACAAATGTCCGCCAAGCCGCACGTTTCCAGCCTGATTCCATAAGGTTGGTAGGCCGATCTTGGGGATCATTGCTTGCCGCTGACGTTCGCCGACGGACTGATCGCCTTGCATGAATACGTCGAGGTACAGAGAGCCGCCGGATTGCCCGGAACAGGTACCTTGGCGCTTCTCGCCGGCGACCTGCTCCTAAGCTAGGATCAGCGTCGGGTCAATCTAAACGCATGACCAAAACGAGAGCACTTGACCGCTTCGCCCGCCTCCTGATCTGCCCGTTCCTGCTGACGGTCATCCTGGATCAGCAGAGCAGCGGCAGGCCGGTCGGCGACATGTTTTCGCTTGTGGCGACTGCGGCTCATGCGAGCGAATCAGCCGGTGGTGCATTTCAGATACAAGACGCCAACCGCTCTGGTGCACCAGAAACAAGCCGGCACGCTGTCAGCGTCGGCAGGAACGGCGCAACCAGTCCGTCCCCCGGACCAGCAGACGGCGGATCCGGCTACACTCCGGTGCCGTCGATCCAATCGGGCCCCCCAGGCTCTGCGGCGTCCGCGAAGCTCGTCCGAGCCACGGATCTCGAGTATCAAGGCGCGTTTCAACTGCCGCGCGGGCCGGTCGGCGGCTCGTCGTTTGACTACGGCGGCAACGCCCTGGCGTTCAATCCGGTCGGCGGCTCGTTGTTTCTCGTCGGACATGCCTGGCAGCAGCAGGTCGCAGAAATAGCGGTGCCGGCCATTCGGCGCGCCACGACCATGTCCGATCTCGCCGTGGCGACGGTTCTGCAGCCCTTCGCGGACGCCGCCGACGGCAAACTGCGATCCGTCGAAGAGGACCAAACCCAACCGGTGTCGGTGAGCGGGTTGCTGCCCTATCGCGGCCAGCTCTATCTGGCCGCGTCGGTCTACTACGACGCGAATGGGTCGCAAAAGCTTTCGCACTTTGTATCCGGGATGGACTTGAGTGTGAAGGGCGACGTTCGCGGCCCTTACCGGGTCGGCAAGTTAGGGGCCGGATCCGTGTCGGGCTACTTCGGTCTCATCCCCGCCGAGTGGCAAGGGGCACTGGGCGGACCGGTGCTCAACGGCAATTGCTGCTTGTCCATCATCAGCCGCACTTCCTATGGACCGGCCGCCTTCGCGATCGATCCGGCTAAATTGGGCACCACCGACCCGTTGCCGGCGGTGCCGCTTGTCTACTACCCCGGGACGCATCCCTTGGGGCCGTACGGCGATCGCAGCACGTTCTTCAACGGCTCGACCAACGTGAACGGCGTGGTGTTTCCCGAAGGCACACGCAGCGTGTTGTTCTTCGGCAAGCAGGGAGCTGGACCAATCTGCTACGGCCCGGGCACCGGCGAGCCAACGCTGGCAGGCACCGGCCCGCCTGGAGAAGTCCTGTGTCACGATCCCGTGAACGCGGGCAAGGGCTACCATGCCTATCCCTATTCTTCGTACGTGTGGGCCTATGACGCGCTCGATCTGGCTGCCGTCAAGAGCGGCCAGCGCCAGTCGTGGGAGGTCAAGCCGTACGCGGTCTGGAGCCTTGACGACCTGCCTTTCGTGGGCTCGACCGGCGTGCTCGGGGCGGCCTACGACGCCAAGACAGGCCGCATCTTCTTGTCGCTGGCTTCCGACGGTGCGAACCCGCTGATCCACGTCCTGACTGTTCGGAACTGAGCGGGCCGCGAGATCCGCGCTCGATGCTCGACGCACTGTGCCGCGGGTACGGTGTCAGACCACGAACACCCGCCAGAGGATTTTTCGTTGCGGTGTAACCTAGGCGTTGGGGCTTAGCCAGCCCCTCGCGACAACGGCTGACAATACAGCGTTCTACTGTCGCCGCAATGCCAGACGCGACGCGTCACGGCGTCTGCGATGTGGCGGGCCGTCGCCGGGCACGTCCGCGTCGACCACCGGCGCAGCGTTTCGAGGCCGAACCTGCCGCCGCACGTCTTGCGTTGAGCCCGGATTGATGTCATAACGCTGAGACGGAGATGCCGACTCCAGCGGATTGACCGCAGCGCCTCCGCAACTGGACAATTCCCAAACGCGAGCAGTCAACTTCAGTCTGTCGCTGTCTAGCAGTCCGCCTGATGACGTGTCCATGATGCTATCCGTTGTGATCCCGGTGTACAACGAGGCGACGACGATTCGCGCGATCGTCGACAGGGTCCGCGCCGTTCGGTTGCCGACAGCGCTCCAATTGATCATCGTCGACGACTGCTCGACAGACGGCACGCGTCTCGTTCTCGAGGAACTGTCGAAGGAGCCCGACATCCGGGTCGTCACCCATGACCGGAACCGCGGCAAGGGTGCGGCGCTTCGTTCCGGATTTGCCTCGGCCACCGGGAACATCGTCATCATCCAGGATGCCGACCTCGAGTACGATCCTGCCGAGTATCCGAAACTGATCCAGCCGATCATCGACGGCAAGGCGGACGTGGTGTTCGGATCGCGATTCTCGGGGGGACAGTGCCATCGCGTGCTCTACTTCTGGCACTATCTCGGGAACCGGTTTCTCACCCTGCTCTCCAATGCCTGCACGAACCTGAACCTGACCGACATGGAGACCTGTTACAAGGTCTTCCGGCGTGAAATTATCCAGGGTCTGGACCTTCGGGAAGATCGCTTTGGTTTTGAGCCCGAAGTCACGGCGAAGATTGCGGCACTGGGCTGCCGGATCTACGAAGTTGGCATCTCATACGCGGGACGAACCTACGAGGAAGGCAAGAAGATTGGCTGGCGCGACGGCGTGCGGGCCATCTGGTGCATCGTGAAATATCGTCCCCGTCGCCAGCGAGTGCGCGCCGGTTCAACCGCGCCGGCGGTCTCGAAGGAGCCGGGAACAGGGACGGCGGCCGGCAACCAGCAGGCTCGCAGTTTGTGAGCGTCGCTCCCGCGCCATTGCCAGCTCCGGTGGGCGCGCGGAAGGGTCTGTTCGGCAGGGACGCGCGCTGGGTGGTTTACTGCGCGATCGTGTTGAACGTTGTGCTCTTCGTCCGCGTCGCCGTGCTGAGCTCGCCGTTGTATTCCTATCGAGGGCCGAGCGGGGCCGATCGCGTGTACTACTACGCGTATACCCGCTCCATCGTGATCGACCACGACCTCGACTTCACCAACGAATTCGCCGCTCGTCCTCCAAGTAGCGGCGCCATCTTTCGTAATGGCCGGCAGCTGAACAAGTACCCGATCGGCACGCCGATCCTGAGCGTCCCTGCATTTGCCGTGGTGCACGCCGTGATGTCGACCCTTTGCTGGGCGGGCTTCGACGTATCAACCGACGGCTACTCACCACCCTACGCGATGGCGTTCGCCGTCAGCCAGTTGATGTTCGCGCTGCTTGGCGCATGGCTGCTCTATCTGACCCTCCTACGATATTTTCCCGGGCACATCGCCGCCATTGCCGTCGTCACGGCCTGGTTTGGCACCAACGCCTTGCACTACACGGCGGTTGACTTGATGATGTCCCACGCCGCCGCGATGTTCAGCACGTCCTGGTGTGGATACGAGGCGGTCACGCTGTCTGAGTCGCCGGCGCGATCGGTGAAATGGTTCCGACTTGGCGTGAGCAGTGCGCTCGTCGGTCTCGTTCGATATCAGAATGCGGTGTTTCTGCTGGTGCCATGCGCGGCCGCGCTTGTGGTGCTGGCCGACAGCGCCCGCAGACGATCGGCGGCAACCGCGATGCGGAACATCGCCGGCGCTGCCCTGGGCGCGCTGATGGCGGTGGTGCCGCAATTCTTGACGTGGAAATCCATGTTTGGCTCATGGATCGTCAACTCCTACGGACAAGAGTTCGCGTTCACGTGGCGGCATCCCCATCTGTTGGACATCTTCCTGCGAAATCCCGCGTACGGGCTCGTGATCTGGCTGCCGCTGCTCACCGTCGGCGTCTTGGGTTGCCTGAGAGTGGCCGTGCGCCGCGTCAACGCCATCGCGCTGGCTGCAGCCGTGGCGTGGGTGGTCAACCTCTACGTCATCAGTTCGTGGTGGGCCTGGGCGTCAATCGCGCAAAGGGCCGCCTTCGATTCCCTGCTGCCGATCGGACTTGGAGCGGGTGCGGCTCTCACCGAATTTCCCGGCAGGTGGCAGCCGGCTGTCGTGTCGATTCTCGCCGCACTGATCGGGTGGAGCGTCCCCTTCGCCGCAATCGGAGTTCCCGAGACTGTCTCCGGTAGCACCCTCTTCGCCGCGTGGTGGCAATGTTGTCGAGCGCTTCTCCATCTCGTGGTCCGGGACGTGATTTGACGGCGCTGCCGTTCGAGACTCGATGCGACTCATAGAACCGCCGAGCGCGGTGGTTGCTCGCCGTTCGGTCCTATCCTTTGTGCCACGCCGTGTGCGCCGCCGACTGGGACGACTCGCCACGTACCGCCTGGGCCTCATCCTGGCATTTGCTCTGGCACTGGGGATCCGCATTGTGGTGGCGTCGGCGTTTCAGGGGCTCGGATCGGCGCCCAAGTTCAGCGCCCAGCCAGATCAGATTGACTACGAGCAACTGGCATTTTCTTTGAGCACGGGCGCGGGCTATGCCTCGCCCGATGGGCTTCCGACCGCCAGGCGTCCGCCCGGGACGTCGCTGACGCTGCTGCCTGCGTACGCGGTGGCAGGACACTCATTTTTCTGGGCCCGTGTGTGGTTTTGTTTGCTGTCGGCGCTGACCTGCCTGTGCACCGCCTGGTTGGCCACTCAGTGCTTCGGGCCCCTCGTTGGACTGGCGGCCGCATTCTGGCTGGCTGTCTACCCCGGTCATTTTTATTATCCGATGCACTTTGTCAGTGAAGTCCCGTATGGGCTCTGGCTGACTTTGGCGTGCGG
>Ga0105248_10006334_pt1 | contig 12985 bp, 16 predicted proteins | sample KBSS34metaG_FD_81524 | JGI IMG/M metagenome (GOLD analysis project Ga0105248, IMG submission 81524) | Switchgrass rhizosphere microbial communities from Kellogg Biological Station, Michigan, USA - KBS S3-4 metaG | ecosystem: Host-associated > Plants > Roots > Rhizosphere > Soil | place... | reverse complement strand
GAAGGTATCGCGCAGGAGGTCGGGACGCGATAGCCAGAGCGTCCGCGTCGGGTCCCAGATCGTGAACAGCACTCCTCGCTCCCGTCCGGCGAAGTCCTGCCACACGCGCGGGAGATCCGCCTGCGCCCAGTCATTCCCTGGCAGCGAGCGAATGGCATACTGCGGGAACGGAAGGTGGATCGATCCGCTGGCACCTCGGCCCAGCGTGGCCACACGGAACCTAGGATTCCTCGCGAGCTGCCCGGCGATATCGCGGGTGATGCGGGAGAGTCCGCCGGCGGATGCGGGGTCGTCGCCGAGGATCAGGATTGGTACTGGACGGGACATTCAATCTCCTTCTGTTAAATATGAGCGCTGAGTGATAGTGAAAGGGCCAGCATCACGACTGGCCCTCGGTTCCCTTGGATCGCCTCTCCTTACAGGATAGGAGCCTCCGGCTTCAGCAGCGTCGGATCAATCGGCTTCCCCGTCTGCGCCTCGTACGCCGCAATGCTGGCGTTGGCAATGCGGAGAATGTACTCCGCAATCTCGCCGGCGTCGGAGAGCTTGCCGCTGGCCGTGTCGGCCACGGCACCAGCTGCGATGGATAGAATACTGAGTAAGTTCTGTAGCGCTGGATTCATTGTCCCACCTTCTTTCCAAATACCGTGCGCATGTTGGCGACGGATTTGATTACGTCGGCGATCTCTCCGGACAGCTTCGTGGAGAGCGCTGGGTCCTTCGTCGAGTGATAAAGCTGCCAATCAGCTTCGGCTTGGTTATAGACCGCCGCTGCCTTGTTGAAGGCATCCTTGTAGGACTGCTCCGGCTTCTCGGCGATGATCTTCCTGCCTTCGTCGAGCGCTGCCTGTGCCACCAGCAGCGAGTCGTAGGCGTTCGAGTCCACGATGGACACCGCGCCCGGGTGAATGGTCTTGTGACAGCTGGCTATCCCGGCTAGTCCTACTAGCAGCAGCATCACAGTGAGTAAGTGCTTGCGTTGGATCATGCTTTCATCTCCTTTATCTTGACATCTGAATCTGTATTGTCCGACGACTGCGACCACGCCAACAGCCTTGGGCCCCACACGACTGCCTCGCGTGCGAGGATCACGCTCGCGGTGAGCTTCCCGATATGAATCCAGCCGTTCGCCGTGGACAGGTTGAACTGGTCGTGGATCGCGGCGATCAGTGCGGCGTTGGTGATGACTGCGTTGATGGCGTTCTTCGCGCTGGCGATGAGGAAGCTGCGGACAGTGGGAGTCATGCCAACACGTCCGCGTTTTCGTTGTAAACCTCCAGAACCTTGTCGGCATAATGCGGATCGGTGGCCCATGTGTGTGCCAGTTCCCGGATGTAGGTCTCACCATCGCCAGCATCCAGCGCAGCCTGATAATGCGGATACTGAGGAGCCAGCCGTACCAGCGTGGCTTGCCTATCCCGCAGGCACGCTTCCCAGTCCTGGTACTTCATCCACACTGCGATCGTCGGCTCGAAGTGATCCGTCACCCACTCCTTCGTTGGCAGGGACAGCGTATTCTCTGATGGCGTTCCCTTGTGCGCTTTGGTTCCGAAGAGGTTCGCCGCCTGCACGGCCAGCTGTGACGTGCCATAGCGCGACTCCAGCGCTGCCTGCGCGGCAATGTAGCCCGGCCAACTCAGTCCCAGGTTCATGGCTGCCTGTTTGCACTTCGATAGGAAACCCTTGTGGTCGATCATGCCGATGCCTCCTGCAAGTTGGTTGTAGTTACCGTAGCCTGCTGTGCTGCGGGCAGTGTAGCAGGATTAAGGCTGGGAAGCTCCACTTCTTTCATCTCGCTCCAACGCCTGCCCTGACTCGCCTCCACGCCTAGCCACAAACCCGGCAGCACCTTCGATTCCGCGGTCATCACTGGGATCACATCGCGCAGGACATCCTCCTTCAGCGATTCATCATGGCAGAACATCACTGAGTCATGAACGGTGTTGAACAATCCATAGCGTTCGGCCATCCCCGTGCGGTGCAATTCCTTCAGTAGCTCTCGCATGTGCGAATGCGCCACGCTGGCGAGGCGATACGCGACCGCCTCCTCCGCCTGATCGCCATGTGACCATACTCCCTTGCGACCATCCCAGCGGTAGACTTCATAGAACCTCCGCATGTGTCCGAAGTCATTACGGAGCTGCTGCCGCTCATGCGATTCCTTCCGCTGAGCCTCCTGATATTCAAATACCCTCGGGAACAGTGCCTCGCACGTCGCCAGCACCGCCTCGGCTATGGACAACCCAGACTGTCGGCCAGAGCCTTTACAAGCTCCGCAATTTTTAAGTCCTCGCACCCCGGGGATCTTGCCGCTACCTCCGCAGTGAGGACATCCCCGCGCCGGGAAACTCTCCATGTAACGCTCATAGAGTCCTTTAGCCCGGAGACCATTACCGATACCAAGTATTCCGTGCTTGGCCTGGTCGTCTCGCACGCGCTTGCGCTCGGGGTCTGACTTGAGCCATTTAAACCTTTGCATGAGTTCATCGTCGGACTCCCTCATTATCAAATTCAGATCCCACAGGTTGAGGAAGTGGCCCGCCACTGCGCTGTGAATGTCCAGCCTTCCCAGCCGAGTGTAGTTATCATCTCCAGCCAGCAACCCGAGCGTGATGACGTGACAGCTTTTCCAATCCATCTCCGTGATGATCTTGCCCTCGGGAGCGCAGATCATGGCCCGCATGGCCTTGGCCAGTGCGGGCGTAGGCTTTAACTTCGTGAAATTCTGCGTGTTCGGGTTCCGACTGCTGAGCTGGGCGATGGAGGTAGCGAAGGTGAAGGTGGTGTGAACGCAGCCATCCGCACTGGGACGGAACCCATCCACGTAGGTTCCCCGAAGCTTGGTCAGCCCGCGGTACTCGATCACCTTCAGGTAGAAGTCGTCACCGGTCTTCACTGCCAGGCGCTGGAGTTCCTTCGCATTAGTAGTGTCCTTCTGATTCCCCTCTTCATCCTCGATCTTGGACTTAGGAACCTTATGCCCCATCGCCTTCATGTACTCGATGAGCATCTTGCCGGAGTTAGGATTGAACTCCGGGATGTAGCACCAGCGGAGTGCCTTCACCAGCGTGGGCTCCCCTTCTGCGTCCAGCCCAGCCTCGTCCACCTCTCGCTGGCCATAGCGATACCACTTCCCGGCCTTGATCTTGCCATCTTCCTGTGAGCGTGCACACTTCCCGCAGGCGAGAGAGTCCATCTTGTTCTCGCGACCACATTTGCACTTCCACTTGTCAGGCTCACGGAACAGCTTAGACCATTCAGCCTTAGGCAGCTTTTTCAACTCCGGCGGGAATGTCTTATAGGGGTCTAGCTTCTTCGCTGACTCCGGGAACCTCGGCAGCAGCGCTGCCCCGAGTTCCCGCTGTGCAGCCTCGAACTCCGCACCCAGCCTGATCCTAGCAGCGTCGTCAATCGGCACCCCGCGATCCTCCATCGCGGCGAGCACGGGCCTCACTTCCCGTTCCTGTCCGGTGTAGCCGGTGGTCAGGGAATATTCATTGCCCGATCCCCAAAGATTGTCCTTCTTCAGCGTTGCTTCGAGGAACTGCCCAAGACGCAAATCCGCATCAACATCGCAGATACCATAGAACTCGATGTCAGTAGCAGCCAAGTGTTTCCATGGAAAAGGGAAACTAATGAAAGAGGAACAGAACTGCAAATGAGCAGGCAGGTCAGGTTGCCAATGGTGAAACATATCCAGAGTATCAAAACATCTTTGAGTAGGCGCATAAACCCAGCCCTCCCGTGCCGCTGCCGCACGTAATACCTTATGATCGAAGTTGTCCCAGTTGTGGCCATAGAACGGGTTCCTGAGATGGAGCATCCGTCTCACGATATCCCGAAACTCTCCCGTGTAGGGAATAGCGATCCCAGTCCCGGGCTGGTAGCTCAGCTGGAAGAGTCTCACCTCAGTATCACTGAACCCCTCCCGTGCGTCTTCGTCGAGCGACGATGATTCACTGGTCTCGATGTCCTTGGCCACCGGGAGATTGGGATTGTCTTCGAGGTAGCGCAACACGGCGCGGGCCTGATCGGTCGTGGGGTGGGTCCAGTATTGCAGCCGCGTACCGTCTGGCTGCTGCCATGTCGCTGGGTCATCGGGATCAACCTCCCACATGTAATTGCGATCCCGGCCCGAGGCGATAGCCAGCCCCCGCTGGATGATCCGGCTGAACACTCCCTGGTGCGATGCCTTGCCCCGGCGGAGGTAGCTGGGGTGGAAATTCGCGATGACTGGGATGGTGCTTGCGCTGGTCACGAATCCAGTCCCATGGCACTGATCGCAGGTCGAGTCCGTCATCCGCTGGTTGCGCGGTACGTCCAGCGAGTCATGGCTGATGCAATTGTCGCATGGCACTCGCGACGATGCCAGAGGCATCACATACCCCGCAAGATGCGTCACCCCTCTGGCCTCCCCAGCCTCCCCGGTCAGCTCCCGCAGCGCCACGCCACCGAGCGTGATGATGCAGCGCGGGCGGTACTGCGCTATCGCAGCGTCGAGGTTCGGCCTGCACTGACGGAGCGCGGAGTATTCCCACGGTGACCCTTCCAGAAAATTCTTACGGGGACGGCAGCGAATAGCATTTGAGACTCCGAACTGCTGGCGATCTAACCCCATCCTACGTAAGCATCTTTCAAGCACAGACCCCGAAGAAGCATAAGGTCGAAAAGGAAGTTGATCTCTGGCTTCCATCTCCCCGCTTGCCTCTCCTATCAAAAGAACTCCATTACTACAAGTTCCCTCTACTTTGGAGAAGTCTGATCCATGCTCAAAGCAGGAGCATCCTCTACAGGACTCGGGTTTACTCCTAATCGACATGCTCTCCCTCTCTCCACTATCTTCACATCTTTTAACGCCTTGGTTATGGCCATCTTTTGATATTGGGATATCTGCCCACCAGCCTCTTTTAAAGGCCGATGTTGGAGTACGATCAAAGCTACTCTGGCCTTATGTTGCTTTACTACCAGCCAAGGGAGCATCCTATATAGGGCATACATTCCGTCTTTTCCACTACATCTCCAAACGCTACAGGCATTAGGATTGTTTTTTCCCCGGGATTTCTTGTGTACTTTGCCTCCGTAACAGCGTTGCAGCATATGCAGAGGTTCTTCATTTCTCTGCGTCGCCCCTATTTCTACATAGCAGCTCCAAGGTCTTCTAGGATCTCTGCTTATAGTTATATGCCCCTCACCGTCGAAGAATCCTGCGAAGTAGGCATCTAAATCTTGCCTGCCCATGCCACGACTGTCTCGCTGCGTGGCCAGCAATATTTTCTGATAAATGCTGCGCTCACTCATGCACCCCACTATACCAGAACGCTACCTGCTTGAGCCACATTTATTTCGGCTTATGGTGATGGCTCACAGCTTCTTCTCCGGTGGCGCGTCCCCGGTAGGTGGAGCGGGGAGCGGTTGCCATGCGATTACTTTGAACTCACATTCCCAACGCCAGCGTTCGTATTCATCCCTAACTCCGAAAGCAGGGGTTACTTGCCGCTGCCTATCGTGCTCAGTGCAGACATTGACCCATGTGCGCGATTTAGGTAATTTGCCGCTTTCTACAAACACCCACCCTTGCCCGTTCTGCGGCCCGGCCAGCGCGGCTAGGGCTTGCTCTGCGGTTTCAGCGCGTTTCTGCATCTCAGCAAAATTATCTGCGGTCACAACCTCGCGTAGATCGTACAAGTCACCTCTGAGTAAATCTCGCTCCCTGCACACTGCTTCAAATCCAGCGCGTGTCGGCGGCTCCGGCGTTCCTTGCGCTGCGGAGGGGGACACTTCAGATTCAAGCTGATACATTTCTGCTCCGTCGCCAATATCCACCTTGAGCACATAGCCGCTATTCTCTGGCCGCGTGATCTCGATTATTACGCCGCTGCATTCTCCAATTTGGCCTTGCCAATAAACGCGCTGACCGATATTAAATGTGCACGATTCCGGATGACCGTCGAACTTTTCTCTGATCAGGGTTTCCATGCGCTCAAGATCGTCTCCATGCTGGGCACAGCGGTATGCGAAACCTGCAATCATCAATTCTCGATCTGTTAATTTTCCCCGAAGTTCCGGCACGTCCGTCATAAGTTCCCTCTCTTCGCAGTAGCTAGTTCAACATCCATTTCATGCGCTCTAACAACAGCATGAGCTAATCGTCTTTCAAGGTCTTCAATTTTCAGGTGTAAAGGCTTGGTGGCCTCGTCTATTTCCCGCTGTCTTAAGTTGTCCGGCCCCGGCTGAGCGGGTGCGCCTAGTAAGTGCGACATTGCAGCGTAATCATTAGCAAATCGAATCGGCCAATCGTCAACAGTGTGGTGCATTTCATTGTTTTGCTTGCACCATATTGGCCAATATTCACGCGCACTCTTCGGCAAAGGTGGGCCATTGTTATCTCGCTGCTCTTCCACCTGTGGCGTACCTTGGGCCGCGCCGCCGGAATCGTCAAACTGCCAATCTTTGCATGAGTTTTCGCGTGGATGCGGAGTTTGCGTTAATGCCTTCCTGTCCCCTGTTGGCTTACCAAGCCAGTGCGGAGTACCGCAGTTGCCAAGCAGCGGATTGACGCAGCGTTTCCGCGTAGTGAGCACAAGAGCATCAATCTCATGGGACTTGGGAACCAGCCAGCCGCCCAACTCTCGCACCCAAGCATCACGGTACATCTGCCAATGATGCTTCCAAGATGTAGCATCTTTCTTGGCCTCTTCCACTGCTCCGCGAAGTGATTCAATTTCTGTAGTGTCCGTCGTGGGTTGCGTTCCTGCCACGGAGGGAGCGGCCAGCTTCGCATCTTTCCATGCTCGTATCGTTCCGCGATCAAGGCAGAGTTGAAGCCACATTTGGGCGGCGCTTTTTGTAGACCGCTCAATGTTCTTTTCGCTGGCCTGCGTTAAAACGCCAATAGCGGGGATGTCGATTACGAAAATCTTCGACTCATCATCCCAATGCTGCGTATATTCCAATTCCAGTTCAACTTTGACTTTCATCTTTTCTCCCTGTGGCGCGGAGGCCGTCTCCGTTGCTTGGGCGGGCGGTTTGTGTTTACCTAAGCAGACAGGATGTTTTCTATCCGTGCTTTCACATTCAGGGCAGAAATCTGATCCCGCTGAATGGTTATGTTTGAACATCGGCTCAACCTTGGGTGCGGATGGCAGGTTCTTTAAGCATCTGTTCACAGATAGGCAAGCCTCTTTCTGAGTACAATCGCCTTGAAACGGAAAGTCACAGAGCTTCGCGGATGGCTCAGAGGGACGCGCTGCCCAAATACCACAGTTTGAGCACCAATCAACATAATGTGGGAGCTTTAATTCTTGCCTGATTAATTTGGTACCGCAACATTGGCATAGCCCATCACACTTCTGCGGCGGCTGCTTCTCTGTGTATGCTCCGCCTGACATGGGCTCGGGCTCAGCTACATGATGCTCACTATCTCGGCAAGCGATTAAGCGAGAATTTATGTGCTCATACTGCTGGCCGTACGGTCTAATAGTTTCCTGACACCACCTACACCTGCTGCTATTCTCCACGGGCTGCGCGGCCTCGTCACACTTTCCATCGTGTTCCGCTTTTAGTCCACAAATGCCTACTATTTCCCGCCGCTCATTGAGAACTTTTTCATTGCATGTCGGCGGCTCCTGAGCTGGGGCTGGGGCAAAGAAGTCTGCAATCGTGCCTTTGTATTTGCAGAGCGGATTATTGCAGTAGCCGATTTTGAATCCGTCCTCAGTCGAGTACAGGGCCAAATTAATTCCCTGACATTTAGGACATTTCGGCGGCTGCGGAGAGGCTGAGACTGCGGCCCCCAGGCCAGCTTGATATGCTTGATGCGCCACGGATGCGACTATCCCGTTAGGTGTATCGCCGCGTTTATCAAAATTCCAATATCGCGCAAGCTCCGCAATCACTTCATCTTCAGTTTTCGGTTCCGTCATCTTCTTTTCCCTTACCCCATTCCCCCAGCGTCAGAAAAAGTTAAGCCGTCAAATTGATAACGGGCTTTTGTGGAAGTTCCGATAGCTTCACAGTCAAGGCGCATCCAACTTCTCGCCGTTCCGCCGTAATCGACACGACAGAGCCATCCTCAAATTGCAGGTAAAGCTCATCGCGGTCATGCCCTGGTTGGCTGTTATGGATTTCCCACCACGTCAGTTTCTTGTTTGCAATGGCATCGTTAAACACCTTTAATTCGTTTTCATTTTGCATTTTTCCTCTCTCCTCCCCCTTTACCGTTTGCCGCGCTTCCTAAGTGCCTTGGCAATATCTCGGCAAGCATCGCTGTAGCCTTGACATTGTTCCGGCGTATTCCCCGGCCCTGTCATGCCCATTGCTATTTGGGCGCACTGCTCGGCCTCATCCAGTCTTGCTTCCTTCATGGCTGAGGAACGTTCGGATGCCAGTGCTTCAAGTAGAAAGGGAATGTCCATTCGGGCATGAGTAACGAAACTCACGTTGCTCCCCTTTGCTGGTGGAAAGAATGGCAACACAGTTTCCTTCTCGCTCTCAATCCACGCCGATCCGCCTTCAATGATTGCTTTCCATGGCCCTTTGGTCGCTTTTTTCTCGCGCTCCGCAATCTCGCTTATCCGCTGCTCCAGCGCCTTCGCTGTCCGCTCCGTCTTTCCCCGCTCTACTAAGCTCATAGGTCGCTCCTGTCCTATAACCATTCGCGAATTAGTGGATCAAAGTTGCAGTGTTGTGCGAACACTTCCTTCTGACCGACAAGCCTAAGCCCCTGCAATGACCTGCATCTGCTGAGTGCTACGTAGAGCATTCCATAGCTTTTGAAGAAGTGATTGCGGAAATCGCATTGCACCCTGTCAAGGGTGAGACTCTGCGATTTATGAACGCTCGTCGCGTAGGCCAGGCGCAGGGGAAAATATTCCACCTGCCCAGTCACGTACCGCTTCACGCGGGTGCGATAATGCAGTCGTGGTAACCACCTGTCGTCGTCCGAGGATGCCGGGACTTTATGCGCGGTGGAGTTCCAGCCGGCGGGACGGTCGGAGGACTCGACTCCTCTCACCAGCGGAGCCAGCAGGATCAATTCTCCCGTGCGCACCAGTCGAATGGTCATCACATCACCAGAGTCGTCATTCCAACTACCGCCACGGCGTATCTGTTCAATATATCCACAGTCACCATTCACATACTCAAAGTCCGGAGCATTCGCCAAGAGCATTACATATGCGCCGATCTTCAGCTCCACCTCCGGCGGGATTCCCCACTCCTTCGTGCGGATGTTCTGGCCCCACTCGCTGCGCTGCTGCCCCCAGCGACGAGAGGTCACCTTGAATTTACTCCCGGGAATGCGATCCAAGGCCAGCGCGTTGTACCGCGACACCTGATCGTTCCTTGGCAGGATCGTGGTTCCGTCGAACTCGGTGTCGAGCGCCGTCTCGAAGCGAGCGCCGAGTGCACCTAGCATGACGGCAGCCTCAGCTCCGAGGCCACGACGTACCATGTTCAAGGCCTCAAGGAAGTCTGTGTCGCCCTGCCGCCACACCTTCGTCAGCGTCTCCGTATTCTCGCGGAACCGCTCCCAGCACGCGGCGGTGAACACCCATGGCGCTTTCACCGGTGGTAGCTGCGCCAGATCACCTATGATGTGGATCCCCATCGGCACCGGCACATCCACGTAGCGGTTCGCCTCCTCCACCGCGCGGTAGAGAATATCCAGCGCGTCGCCGCCGTACATGGAGATTTCGTCGATCGTCAGCCAGCGATGGGCCTTCGCCAAGGGATGGAGTACGCGGGAGAGCGCCCCGGTGAGGAAGTGGTCTCGCATCACTTTCACATCACTGTAGCGGAGAAGGCTGTTGATCGTGATTGCTCCGAGATTGACCGCAGATATTCCGGTAGTGGAACTCAGGATGCCACTGCTGGGATCGGCTTGTACCGCCTTGACTGCGTTATACGTTTTTCCACAACCGGCAGGCCCAGTTGTGAAACGGCACGGCGGTGGAGTCTCAGCCCTAGCGACCTGCTCCTCGGAGAGGCCTTCGTTGATATCGTAGGCATCATTCACTGGGAGGCTCCGGCAACGGCATCCAGTACTTGACAGGCTCTGCACAATACCAGCCTCTTGGGCCTAAGCTATCAACCTGAGCCCAACGCACTCCTGGTTTTATAACCGCCACTATTACCTGAGTCAGTTGCTCAGGCAGCCGATCATCGACGTTTATCCAATCGCTCTCGGTTTCTGACATTGTTTACTCCCCCGATGCCGCTTCATATTCGTCCTCTCCCGCCCGCAGTCCGGGCAGACGGTGATGCGCGCAGCCTGATCACGCAGCCCCATAAGCCTACGGCTCTCCAGTTCCTTGGCGGAGTAGTACCCTGTACCTCGCGGGTGGAGGTCTGATCGCGGTGGCACGCTATCCCATCGGATCGTGATAGATTCCACGACCAGCCTCATATCCACGACTGTTGAATCCATCACCACGGTCTGCGTCCCAGTCTGGAGTCTTGTCGGCCACCGTTACGAACTCACCCCTCGGTGCTCCCATCGCACAGGCTGGGGAGCAGAATCCACGGCTGTTGATAAATGCTGGAGGACAGCCTCTACGGCAGTTGCCCCACTCAGGGCTGGCGCATCGCTCCCTAACTGCCTCTACCTGCCCTTCAAGCTCCGTTACCTGTTCCTCCAGCTTGATTACCTTGTCCTGCAGCTTCTCTACGTCCCGCTCGCAGGCAGAGTACAGGCCCTCCACCGCATCCAGAGCTTGCTCCTTTAGTTCCTCCACCGTGCTCACTGGCCACCTCCCACCGTCGCTGGACTCCCCTGCGCGCCGGAATCCTTCTCCGTCTCCTCGCGACGCTTGGCCTCAAGATTCTTCCGCCGGGTCTCCCCCGCCTTGAGCGCGCGCTCCCGGGCAGCCTTAGACCCTGCCTTCAGCTTCCGCGACCTGGCAATGACCACAGGCGATGGCGGAGCTGCCTGACCGACCGGCTGCTGGCCGTTGGTCGTGCGGTAAATATCCAACAGCGACTTAGTGGTCGCGCGATCATGCGCGGTCATGATGGCGAACCGCGATGCCGCCAGTTGGTCCTCGTTGTCATATTCCTGCTCGCTCACGATCGTGAGCATATGCCTGCGGTGGTTCTCCAGCAGTGTTGCGATGTCCAGGTTCATGGGTAATGTTTCTCCTTTATCGTTTGATCTTTGAATGTTTACGACTGATCTTATCCACCTGATCGTTCAGGTAGGTGCGAGTGCCATCCCCGGCGCTGTGGCCTTTCACGTGTTTCACCCGTAGCCTGATTCCTGCAGCCTCGGTGACTTCCCTGGCATGCAGTCTGAGAGCCTCCAAATCCTCCCGCGTGAATGGGTCGCTCCAGGGATACAGCCGATGCACCAGACTCTTACAATCCGTGTTGAGCTGAATTCCCTTCGTGTCCTTCCACTCCGCCAGCGTCAGTTCAATCGCCATGATGATGGCGTATAGCTCCGCGCACATGCTGTCGCCTATGGTGCTGGGGCACTGCCCCGAGCGAATCACCCTCCCACGCTCGGAGCGCAACCACACCGCCCAGCCTCCGCGATTCACCTCTGGCCGGAACGATGCATCGGTATAAGCTGTTACCCACATGATTATGATTACCTTATTAATTAATTAACTAATACTTATATTTATAGCTCACTCAACCTCTAAGACAGAGGAAGGAGCACCACCCGGGGGTGCGGTTGTGACCGAGGTGGTGTTCCTGTCCTCTTGCCAGCACCCCCGGAATCGCCAGAGAGCGGTCGCACGGTGGCGCTGGAATCTTGGTTGCTCTGGCAGGATTCGAACCTGCACACCAGACGATATGCGCGCCTTACGCTGGCCTCCTCCCTATATGGGAGGCGCGTATGCCAATTCCGCTACAGAGCAAATCAATACCGCTTACTTCTTCCCCTGCGAATCGAGCGAGTAATACTGCACCACCATCGCCCGCGCCTTGGTCGTCCCGTGCGCGCGGTTCACCAGGCAGGGAAGATCTGGTGAGTACTGCCCCGGCTTACCCGGTAGCGGCGGGAAGCGGTTCATGCCTTCGGTGTCCTTCGGATACGCCACTGCACCATTGCTGGCCTTGGCCAACTGACTGCATACGTCACATTTCGCCGACCACTCCGACCGTGCCAGCAGCTCCGGCTCGCCTGCCAGAAACTTCACGAACGTCTCCATCAGCGTGCGGTGCGAGTAGTTCTGCCCCACGACCACCCAGGGATTTCCATCCGGCCGCCTCCCCGCCAGCGTCAGGATAGTCATGATCTTACTGAGTCCCTTCTGGCTGCTCCGCGTGTCCATCCACTTGAACGGAACCTGGAGGAATGTGCCGTCGAGCTCCGGGAACCGTGGATCAATGATCTGCACGTCCATGATCGTCTTGGCGAAGGTCCCGGTGACGTTCCCGCCGCGGTCCTTGGCCACGCCGGTCACCCACGGTGCGACCTCTGCGCCGTTGGTGTACTGTGAGATGTCAGCTCCGCCCACGTCCTCGGCCTTCACTCCGCGCAGCTTCAGCTTCACGCGATAGATCCCGTCCGGAGCCGGCGGTGGCGCTGCGAAGGCGTCGCCTTCCTTCGCGGTAAGCGATTCAGATGTGAGCCCCGGATCGTCGAGCGAGGGCAGGGGCTCCGGGACGTGCTGTGTCTGGTTGTCGAGCGGTGCAGCGGTGGCTCCGTTGGCCCCCGTCGCTGGCTGGTTGGTGGTGTTGCCGAAGGGGGACGCGGATGTTGCCGGTGGCGCTCCCCCGGTTGCGAATGGATTGCTTGCCATAATCTTAAGTCTCCTTGATTAGATTTTTGTGCATCAGCTGCACGATGGCATCCGTAACCGCCTGATCGTACTGCTGCATGATTTCGTTCCTGCCCCATCCTGTCTTGGCTTGCATGCGGCGCAGGAACTCCTCACGCAAGATGCTGCGAAATTCATCAACTGGATTGGGTTCGTACATGGTAACTCCGATTCCGCTGCGTGTGTCCCGCGCAGGGGCGGGCTTGTGTTGCAAACTT